>LWDU01037581.1_pt1 | contig 87669 bp, 64 predicted proteins | sample 727161 | NCBI WGS metagenome assembly LWDU01 (sample SAMN04566230, study PRJNA314399) | hydrothermal vent metagenome | isolation source: deep sea hydrothermal plume seawater | place: Mexico: Gulf of California, Guaymas Basin | collected 2004-07-11
ACTCGGGCGCATTGGCACTTTGCTGGGTGGACTCACGGAAAGCCGCTTCCGCCTCAGGCTCGCCTGGTCGCAGTTCGAGCAGCCTTGCCAAGAGAGTGCGGCGCTCTCCATGGGCACCAACCCGACCGCTCAAGGCAATCAGAGTTTCAAGCGGCCGTCGATCGCGAGGCATGGCCTTGACCGCACGCTGACCCAGTTCCCAGGCCAACTGACCGTCCTCGCGTACGCCGCCGCCAAAGAAAGCGCCCATTGCCGCGCAAGATTCAAGATGCAGTGCCTCGCCGGAGCCCCCAGCCTGACGCCAACGCCGGGCCGCGGCCTGTGCGCGTGCAAAGCGCCCAGACTCCATGTGCACCTCGATCAACTCACTCCAAAGGGCCGGTCGAGGCGCCAGCAGCAGATCCGCTTCGAGTTCACGCACGCCCGACGAGCCATTTGAATCAGCTCTGAACTCTCTGGATGCAGGTCGAGGGCTTCGTGGCAGATCGCCTCAACCCGACTGGATTCACCACTGACCACCGACTCGTGAGCCAGAGCAAGGTAATTCTGCACGGAAGGATCCAGAGCTACCCGGCGCGCAGCGCTGCGCTGCCTGCTCCGGTGAAAGACGCGCCCAAAGAGATTCATCGCCCGGCCTCCTGCTCCTGAGCCAGATGCTGGGAGAGGGCCTCGTGATCCACACGGACCTGGGACAAGTGCTCCCAACCCTCAGGTGCCTTGTCGAGGGCCTCGTCAAAAGCAGCCAGGGCCGCCTTGAAGTCTCCGCGCTCTGCGTGAGTCAGACCTCGCACACGAGCAGCTTCGGCCTGGGCCAACTGCAGTTGCTCCGCCAACTCTGCTGCAATTTGTTCTTCACGCTCCAGACGCTGGGCATCACGCATTTGCCAGTGAATACGATCCTGCTCCTCGCGCACCTTGAGCGAACCACTCCAAACTGGCCGCGTCGCACTGAGATTCTGAAGCGCTTCGAGCCGCGCCGCCATCATCTGAGGATTGGAACCCGACACTGAGGGCAAGTCCGCGTAACGACGGGCTGCATCCTTGTTCCAGGCCACGCCCATTGTGACCAGGAAACACAAACTTGAGAGCCCCAACACAAGCCGCACTCCACGGCGCTTGCGACGCTCGCGCTCCACCTCTCCATAACGCAGATCCCGAATCATGCGCGCCACATCCCGGCGGGTGCGATCCAAGAGCAAGACCTCCTGCAACCAAGGGATCGCCTCGCTCACGCGGCCCGCATTTACTGCATCGTCTGCCCGGGCCAGATAGCGTTCTACCAGTGCTTCGGTGTTACCGTTGCGCCGCATGAGGCCCGCAAGTTCCTGATCCACAGTACGGTCAAGGGGCATGTGCCCGGCCATGAACTCCAAGAGCGCCTGGGCCCGCTCCACATCACCGGAACGCTCAAGCAATACAGCAAGCCGTCGACCCTCCACCGCCAAGGAGATGCGCGCCTCACTCAGCACGTCAGGGTGTGCCAGGCCAAGGATCACCAACGCTTCCAGGAGGCGCATGTTGGCCGGGTCCTCGCTCAGATGATCGAGCAGAGCCAGGCCAAAGGCGCGAGCCGTGCGGCGGTCAAAATCCGAAGCCGCAGACTCCATCATGGAGCGCAGGCCATCTGCGTCTAGTTCGTGGTCCGGACCGCCGGTAATCGCCTGCACGGCATCATCCACGTAGGTCTTGCCGCCTTGCAGCGGGTCGTTTTTGGCTTCTTGAGGCAATGGGATTCTCGGCGCTGGGGCAGGGGGGGGGAAAAGAGCTCCCCCACGTCTCCATCCTTCGGGTCTCCTGACACCTGATCTGAAATCGAAACCGGACGGGTCTCTCAGAAGCGAATCCAGAGAGCCCATGACCCCTCCAGATGGCCTCCAGTGGCCCCGACTGCCCAAAAAAGGTGCCTGCAGGGCCCAACTCACCGCGCGTAAGTCAAGCCCCGCAGGCGGGGGATCCTTGGATCAGTCTTGCTCTAGAAAATCAGCGGGTCCATGACATGCTCGCCCAGCAAAGTGCCACCCGCATGGCGGAAGGCCGCCTGCACCGCAAGAGCAGTTCCAATCAGGGCCGGGTCCGAGGGAATGGAGAACTGGTGGTCAGCAATACCATCGATATCCGCTGCTGCGGCCAAGATCGAAAGAGTGGAGCGGTCAAGGTGCAGGAGTCCAACCACTCCGGGCACGGCCGATGCATTGGCACGCTGTCCTACGAGCAGGAGAGAGATCAAAGCTCCCTCCTTCTTGGTGGAGAACGAAGCCACGCCGCCAATGGTCATAGGGTTGTTTTGACGTAGATCATTCTCGCCAATGTCATAGAGCCGGATGCCGCCCGTTGTGCCGAAAGTGCTGGCGTGTACATCCTTGTGAGCTACTACGATGCAGGTTCCCGTCTCATCCAGGTCCAACCCAGTGACGCTGCCCGGAACATCGATTTCCCATACGGGCTGAGGCGCACCCGCCTCCAGCAAGATCACTTCGGGTGAGAAGCCATCGCCCCAGGAACCAAACGCTGCACGGGATCCATCAGGAGTCACACGAGCCACTCGGGGGAGATTCTGACGGGCGCCAAGGCCACCTGATTGTTCATGCTGTGCCACCAACATGGCGTTGCTGCGCAGCTCAAAGCGTGCCCAGGTACCGGTGGTGTGACGCCACCAGGCAACGGCCATGATCCCTCCGTCTGCAGAGAGATCCAAGGCGGTGACTACATCGGTCTGAGAACGGGTCAATGTGATCACCAGACCCCAGCCACTGGATCCCTGCTGCAGAACAACCAACTGCCCTACGGAACCCACCGCGACTCTGTTGCCATCACCGGCCACAGCGATTGCACTGGGCGCGGCGTTGAGAGCCTGCTGGTGCAGAATCTGACCACTCCCATTGAGGATGTAGAGATCCAACCCCGCCGCCAGGACGATGATTGAACCATCGGAACTCACCTTGAGACTGGACAGTGCCAAACCAGGCAGATCTTGGCCGCTCAGGAGCGCTCCGTTGCTGCCATCGAGCAACTCCAAGCGCACCGAACTCGATGCGCTCTTAAAAGCCGCAACAGCCACCATGCTGCCCGTGTCATCAGTCGCAATCTGCGCCGCAGAGTTGACCAGAGGTGCAATGGTGTGATTCCAATCAACCGAGAAGGTGCCCGTGCGCGCTGCACTCACGGGGGTGTGACGGGTGATGTGAGTGGCCCTCTGATAGATATTCGGGGCAGCCTCCTGCACCAGACCAAAGACCACATCGCTCTTGGAAGGAGCAACCGTACGGCTGAAGAGGGCATTGGCGGGCGAGGTCGTGTCCAGGAATCGGGCAGGCCCGGCCTGATCGCGGGGTACGTCCAGCACCATCCACTGGGGGTCTTGCCCCTCGGCTCCGGCCCAGATCAGATTGTTGTCAGCACAAAAGTGCACATCCCGAGGAATCCAGGCCTCGCTGCTTGCGGGAACGTGCCCCCAACGCAAGCTGGGTTGAAAAGAATTGTTGACCTGGGCGCTGGCCCCGGCGGTCAAACAGAAAAAGAGAGTGAAAATGAGTTTCTGCGCGGTGTTCATGGCGTGTGCGGCCTCCAAATCAACGCTACCCCCCCCTAGGCGCAGGGGCGGCTGGCAGGGCAAAAGGGCGGGGCCTGTCCCAGGACGAGACACAAAAAACCTCCGGGACGAACCCCATGTCCCATGTCTGGACGAAATGAGCATTCAGAGGAGCCACCCCAACGGGCCCAGAGGCTAGAATCCGCCCCCCGCTGATCTGGGGAGAGCCCAACCCAACGAGGTTGGCGCCGAAGGGGCAAGCCGTAACCAAGCGGTGAAACTCTCAGGCACCCAGGACCCGGATCTCAACGGCTCACTGGACGCATGTGCGAACAGGTGCGCGGACATCAATCCACCCGCCCCGGCCATCCCAATCAACGGGATGCCACACTCCTGATCCATGCAGCAGACACCCCTACATTCGGTTCATGAACGCCTTGGTGCGCGCATGGTTGAATTCGGTGGCTGGCACATGCCCGTGCAATACGGCCCGATCCTGGACGAGGTGCGCTGCGTACGCGAGAAGGTCGGCCTGTTTGATCTCTCGCACATGGGACGCTTACGTCTGACAGGTGCAGATCGCATAAGTGCCCTCGACAAGATCGTGACCACCTTTGTTGGCCGTATTCCCGTGGACTCGATTCGCTATGGACTGATCTGCCAGGAAGACGGTGGTGCTCTCGACGACATTCTGGTCTACCGCGGCGAAGAGGATGTATTCCTAGTGGTCAACGCCTCGAACACTGAACGCGATGTGGCCTGGCTGAAAGAACACCTCGCCGGGGCCAACGTAAGCCTTGAAGACCAAACCGAAGAACTGGCTATGCTGGCCCTGCAAGGGCAGGATTCGGTAGCAACCCTGCAAACGGTTGTGGAAGACCTCGACCTCTTGACTATCGGCTACTACAAGTCTGGCTTCGGGACCCTTTGCGGCCTGCCTAATGTGCGCGTAAGCCGCACAGGCTACACCGGCGAAGACGGCTTCGAGATCTACTTCGACAGCGGGGAATCCGAGCGCGTCTGGAATGCGTTGATGGAAGCCGGCGCGCAGTACGGCCTCAAGCCCATCGGCTTGGGAGCCCGAGACACCCTGCGCCTGGAAGCGGGAATGTCCCTCTATGGGCATGAGATCAACGAAACCCGCAACCCTATCGAGGCGGGGCTCTCCTTTGGGATCTCCTTTCACGAGGACAAGGGCGATTGGATCGGCCGTGATGCCCTGGCACAGATCAAAGCCAGTCCCACCAATAAACTGGTAGGTGTATCAACAGACGGCAAACGCGCTCCCCGTGAGGGCTACCCGGTGATGAGCGGGGACGAGCAGATTGGCGTGATTTGTTCCGGTGCCATCTCCCCCACACTTTCCAAGAACATCGGCACGGCCTATGTTCCCCTCGCCTTCAGCGAAGCGGGAACCAAGGTCCAAATGGATCTGCGCGGCAAGCGCCAGGACCTGACCGTGACCGACCTTCCTTTCTACTCCCGAAAACGATAGTTCCAAGAAGACAACACCATGCGCCCCGACGACCGACGCTACGCAACTACTCATGAATGGGCCAAGATTGACGGAGACTCCGTCATGGTTGGCATCACCGACTTCGCCATCAACGAACTCTGCAACGGCAACGAGGGGGACCTCGTGTATTGCGACCTGCCCGAAGTGGGCCGCATGGTCGAGATAGGCGAGACTTTCGGAGAAATCGAATCCGTCAAGGCAGTCTCCGACCTACAGGCTCCGATAACCGGCGAGGTTGTCGAGGTCAACCCGGTCATCGAAGACCATCTGCAGGTTCTGGCAGAAGACACCTGGGGCAAGGGCTGGATGGTACGCATCAGAGCCAAGGCCCCCAACCTGGACCACATGTTGGACGCAGCGGCTTACGAAGAGCACATCGCTGCGGCCCACTAGAGTTGCCAGGCCAGGGTTGCCCCTGAGACTACGGCCATGCAAGACATCTGGCGCTTGATCACCACCTGGGGCACAACCCCCGAATTCAACATGGGTCTGGATGAAGCCCTCCTCCTGGAGGGAGATCAGCCGACCTTGCGCCTCTACACCTGGTCGCCCGATGCTCTGAGTTTGGGTTGGTTCCAAAAAGCCACCCAGGTCAGCGAGATTGAATCCGCCAGCGCCACTGTGCGCCGTTTGACCGGGGGCGGAGCAATCCACCACGAGGGCGAGTTGACTTTTTCCATCAGCTGCCCGCAAGCGCACCCCCTTTACCGAGGTCCCGTGGGCCCAAGCTACGCTCGCATACATGGAGCGATCATTCTGGCCCTGCGCGAGATCGGCCTGCCCGCACATTTGCGAGGAGAGGAACCCCTGACCTCAGACAACCCCGCAAGCGTCATGTGCTTCCACCACTCCACGCCCTTGGATGTGGCCTGGGACGGACGCAAGGGGGTGGGTTCTGCCCAACGGCGCAAGGCCGGCCGGGTACTGCACCACGGTTCGATCAAGGTCAATAGCACGCCCCTTGAGGGCTCCATTGCGACTTTCGAGAATGCCAGCGAAGAACACACCGCCCAGTCCTTCGCCCCCCTGCTCTTGGAGCACATGCGCCAGCACCTGGGCCTACAACTCATCCCAAGCGTTCCCAGCCGCGAGGAGCGGGAACTGGCCGAGGATCTCGGCGCACGCTACACCACAGACGAATGGATCCGTCAACGATGATCCGCCAGGCCGAGCACTGCGCCCCAACCAGGGCGGCCGTGCCAGCTGGCGCAAAATCCGAGGCAGGTGTTGCTCTTGACCGTCCTCAAAGGACGCCATGCAACCGAGTTGGGGCGCTCGGAGCGCAGGCCATGCTTCAAGGCCTGGGTTGAGATTGACTCGGCCATCTGGGTCGCATGAACCGGGCCCTCCAACACGACCAGAAAGTCGACCCGCTCGATGCCGCGCTTGATCGGCAAGCGAAAGGCACAGGAAAGTTGAATGTCAAAGGAGTCCTTTTCTTCTCGCTCCGCCACCACTTCAAAATAGGCCGGGGCACTGGAGAGACTCGCCAATGATGTGATTAGCCCATTGGGCACGAGTACTTCCACGCGCAGGGCATCCACGATAATAAAAGTACTTGTACCGGACTTGCCCGAATTCCCGGGTTGAATCACATCGAAACCCGCTTTGATCAAGCGTGCCGCAACCAGCCCGGCCACCTCTTGGCCGCTCGTGTTGGGAGCGAGGAACAACTCAAAGTCGACATTGCGAGCCTCTCCGCGCACCATTGCCTTCACCTTGACCACCAGCATTCCCGGCAAGCCGAGCTGAGACTCAGACACCACTTCCGCTGGGCCCCGCACGAGCCCTGCAAAGCGCAGTTGGGCGAGTTCCTGAGCCCTCACGCTGGAAGCCAATAGAACGAGCGCCAGAACACTCAAAACAGGGCGGAAGTAGCGGATGATATTCATGACTGCAATGGGTGGAACCACAGAATGCGGTTTACCAGCCCCCTTGACGACCGGCAGGACCCTGTACTTCCCGACGAATCGCGCCGCACAGCCTTGGCAGGGCCTTCGCACCCCGACAAGTCTCCCAATAACACCTCACCCCGAACACATGCCCTGGGCCGGGACAGGGTATGAAGCGAAATTGCTCGACCCTGGGCCAGGTGCCTGGGTTCGAATTGTGCCCGAACTCTTTTGAAGACCTGCCCCCCCAGGCCCCAGTCAACGAGGGACAAAAAAAGGGCCCTCCACTTCAGAAAAGAACCTGAGGGGAGGGCCGCTGATTGTGGTTACCCCGCCAGGACTTGAACCTGAAACGTCTGGACCAAAACCAGATGTGTTGCCAATTACACCACGGGGTAATGCGAGGAAGAGAGTAGCGATCCGAACGACCCTGCGCGAGAACCCAAAAAGAAATCCAGAACAGATCCGAAGCTGGGGCCACTCAAGCACTCTGGTCAAAATCCAGCCGACCCTCCAGGGCGCGAACCCCACGCACGAGGGCGTGACTGGTGGCCCAGACCCGAATCTGCGCGCGCCCAGCCAACGGCGCCCAGTTGCGCTTTTCGGTCCAGACCCGACCCCTGTAGCAGACCCCAAAGGTCACGAGCCCCACGGGTCTTTCTGGGGTCCCGCCCTCGGGCCCAGCGATCCCGCTGATGGACAGAGCCAGGTTTGCCCCGGTCCTTTCCGCAGCACCCAGGGCCATGGCCCCCGCCACTTGTTCGCTCACCGCACCGTGATCCCGCAAGAGCTGCTCCGACACCCCGAGCACCTCCTGCTTGGCCTTTGCGGAGTAGACAGTGTGAGCCACGGAGAACACGGCGCTGGCACCGGGGACTCCAGTCAGGGCCGCAGACAGAAGCCCTCCGGTGCAGGATTCGGCACAGGAGATCGTCTCCCCACGCTGCTCCAGAAGCCGCACAAGAACTTCAGCTGGATCAGAGGTGTCCTGACTGAAAATCCACTGATCAAATCGCTCGCGCAGTTGATCTGCACGCCCGTCGAGCAATGCTTGCACCTGATCCTCGTTCTGGCCCCGTGCAACGCAGCGCACAGTGAGCACTCCCCTGGCCACAGTGACCCCTAGCAAAGGATTCTCATCCCGCCCCATCCAGTCTCCGCACTGATCCGCAAAAACGCTCTCGGACAACCCCTGCAGATGAAAGCTGCGCACCAATCGCAGGCACTCAACCGGCGCGCTGGCAATCAACAATGGCTCAACCACTTCGCTCCAGATGGCCTGCAACTCAGCTGGCGGCCCCGGCAAGACCAGCACCCGCGAGGTTTCGCAGGCAACCTCGAATCCCGGAGCGGTGCCGGTGGGGTTGAAGAGCACCTTCGCCCCTTTGGGCACCAAGGCCTGGCGCAAGTTGGAACTCGGCATCTCTCGTCGGCTGCGCGCATACCAGGCCTCGATCTGCGCCAGAGCCTCGGGGGAGGTAACCAACTCGCTCCCCACCGCTCGCGCCACGCCATGACGGGTCACATCATCAAGAGTCGGCCCCAGGCCCCCGGTCACAAACACCAGTTGGGCAGAACGAGCAAGACGCTCGACGCTCTCGGCAATCAGGGCCTCATCATCCCCGACCACGATGACCTGCCTCACCTCGTGGCCCATTTCCAACAGCGCCCGCGCGAGAAAGGGTGAGTTGAGATCAGGATGCGCCCCCGCCAGCAGTTCGTCCCCCACCGCGCAAATGGCGATGGACTTGGCCATGCCAGCACCCATCAACTCAGCGCCTGCTCAGATGCTTCCCTGCGCGCAGCCAGACGGGTCAACCACACGCCCACCTCGTAGAGAATCACAATCGGCCCGGCCATCAACATCTGAGTGATAGGGTCCGGCGGAGTCAGAATCGCAGCGACCACCAAGGCGCCCACAACCATGTGCCGCCGGTACTGGGACCAGACATCAGCTTCCACCAGACCCAGCTTGGAAAGGGCCAACATGATAACCGGCAACTGGAACACCGCTCCCATGGCCAGGGCCAACCCCTTCATGAACTCCAGGTAGCTACTCGCGATCTGGCTACCCACCTCAAGAGTATCCAAGTTCAGATCGTCCAGCCCCAGAAAGTAAAGGGCGTAAGGCACCATCACGAAGTACCCAAACAACACCCCCCCCAGAAACAGTCCCAAGGACGTGGGCAGATAGCGACGGACCACCGACTTCTCACTGCGGTAAAGGCCCGCCGCAATAAAACCCCACATCTGCAGCAACAGATAGGGCCCCGCCAAGAAAATGGAAATCCAAAAACAGACCCTGAGGCGCAACAAGAATCCTTGGTCTGCGGAAAAGTGCTTCAGGCGATCTTCGCTGCGATAACTTGGGGTCAGGACCTTGGCCTCGGGGTAGCCCTCTTCAAACCAAATCGAGGGATCCACTTCTTGCCCCGCCGCCTGTTGCTCTTGAATCAACCCGTGAAAGTGCTCAGCACGAGCTTCGTTGAGCATCACCATGGCCTTCTGATGAGGCCCCTGAATAATGCTGAAGACATCGAATCGCCAGGCGTAGACCACCGAGAACACCAGCACAAGAACCACCACGCTCCGGAACAGTCGACTGCGCAGTTCTTCGAGGTGCTCCCCCAGCGTCATACGTGAGGCCTCGATGTCTTGCTCGTCGTCGGGATTGGGTAGGGTCGCCATGGCAGTTCCAATGCTCGCGGCCGGACCCCTGTGGTAAGAGGCCCGGCCGCTGCAAGGATCCGAATTGTGGGGGTCCTCCGCAAGGGACGACCCGCCGATTGAGGGTCACTTGACGAAGAACCGGCGAATGTCCTCGATGGACACGATGGTCAGGCCAGCAGCCTCGGCGTCCTTGTAGACAACCAGCTCGGAGATCGCCATGGGCTCCTCAAGGGGCTCGCCGGTCTCCGGATCGTTATAAAGTGGATCGCCCACGATCAGGAAGGCGGTGGACTTGTCCATCTTGCTCTGCACATTGATGCCGATCTCGCCCATCAGCGTGCGCAGCTCAGCCTCGTTCCAGCTGCCTGAGAAGCGGCCCGCCATCACGGCATTCCGTTCGCCACCGGGGACGAAGAGCGGGTTGGAGGCCAGATCGCGCTCGACGATCGGGTCATACTGGTCCATCAGGGAGATGATCTTGCAGACTGCGCGGTCGGACTCCACATCGATCACTTCCACAATGCCCTTGTGTGTGCTGGACCCGGGCTTGCCGCTGGTGATGTTGAATCGCATGCCTCGGCTGACGCGATCGGTGGCGCCTAGGTTCAGGTAGGCGATATTGAGGCTGGCGGAGGTGGCGAGAATCTCACCGTCGTGGCCTTGCTTTTCCTTGGTCAGGCCAGCTTGGTCAGAAAGCGCACGGGTCAAGGCACCGTGACGAGTGCGGGCCGCCTGGCCGTCCATTTCTCGGGCACGCTTCTCGTCGGCCAATTCTGACTGAGAAGCCTTCCAACTGGCGTCGGCGGAAGAGAACTGATTGCGGGCAGCGGATAGCTGGCGCTCCAGGTCATTGCGCTCGTCCTGAGCGTTGGACTGAGCATCAGCCAACTGCTGCTCCAAGCCGCGGATCGCAGTGTTCTTGGCATCGGTTACTGAAGCGGTAGCCGAGCTCGCAGCGCTGACTTGATTACGCAGGTCGGCAACCTGGCCTTCCAGGGTGCGTATTGTGTTGAGAGTCTGCTGGTAGGCGCTAGCCGCCTGGGGCCAGGACTCTTCCCAGGTTTTCTCCGCATCGGTCATGCCACCGAATGCGTTCTTGAACTCGCTCAGACCAGAGCTTGCAAGGGCCACATCTGAACGGGAGGTCGCGTTGGCACGGTCATACCAGCCGAGGACTTCGGAGATGCGCCGACTTGAGTCGAGGGCCTCCGCACGTTTCTCGTCAGCAACGGCAGTCGCTGCTTCCGCAGCCTCCTTAGATTCAATAGCCTTGGTCCGGGCACCGCTGGTGGAATAAGCCATCATGGTGGCTCCAAGGAAAAGGACAAACACAAGGATCATCCAAATGGCGCTTACGCGGGCCGTGCCGCTGTTGGATCGCTGCATCATGCATCGGGCCTCCCGATCGTGAACGACCATCGGGGAGGCGGGGCTAGGGGGGTTCTGGGGGGAGGACGGGACCAGCCGCTGGGCAGGACCCGTATGAAGGGGGCACTAGATAACCGATAAGGGGGTCTGGAGGCAAGGTTGGAAGCCGCAGGTTGGCGAAGGGCCGGTCCCTTTCTACCCTGATGCGGCGGCCATCCCGCCCCCGAAGAGGCTCAGAGAGCTCCTCCGTCCACTCCTAACCCCATCAGCACCCCTGGTTTCCGAGTCTTGCAAGCCACTCCTCAAGCATCCGTGGTCTTTGGCCTCCTGGGCGGCGTAGCTGCGGGAAAAAGTACTGTGGCAGACCTCGTGGCAGGTTCCTCGGGAAAAGTGATCTCCGCCGACCACCTGGCCCACGAGATCCTCACGGAGCCCGAGATGATCGCCCGCATCGCCGAGGCCTTCGGCCCTGAGGTGCTCGATTCCAACGGCCAGGTCAACCGCTCAGCCCTGGGAAAGGTGATTTTTGAGGATCAGGAGGCACGCAAGCAACTTGAAGGCTGGACCCACCCGGCCATTCGTGCCAGAATATCCAGCGACCTCAAGCGGGCCAGGGCCTGCGGTGTCCCGCACATTGTGCTCGATGTTCCTCTCCTCTTGGAGAATGATGCCGAGCACGGCCTGGCGGCGGCCTGCGATCACCTGATTTTCATCGAGGTCCCTGACGAGGAACGAGACCGGCGTGCACAGCACGACCGTGGCTGGGCTCCGGGCGAAGTTGCCCGGCGCGAGGCCACTCAACTCCCCTTGAGCGCGAAGCAGGCGGCCGCCCACTGGACCCTGCGCGCCGACGGCACCCTATCCGAACTGAACGAAAACGTGCGAACACTACTTACGACCATCGCACGCCTATCCCCTCCCAAAGCTCCATGACCGCCACAAGAAAGAAGCGCAGCCACGGCCCCAACAAGGGCAAGTTCAAGAACAAGCAAGGCTACCGACGCAAGAAAGGCAAAGGCTTCCAAGGCGCAAAGGGTCCCCTCAAAGAGGTTGGCCTGCGGATTGACTACGAGGCCTTGCCCAGAGACCTCAGCGCCGACGAGAAAGCAGAACTGCTTGAATCCCTGCCCGAAGCCAAGAAGGGCGCGGCCCCGGATCCTGTGGAGCACGATGCGCTCCTGGCCATGCACCTCAATGAAATGCACGAGTTGGCAGAGGACTTGAAGGTCGATGACTTCCAGGGCCGCAATCGGCGCGAAGCAATCTGGGAGATCACACGCCACCGTCTGCAGAACCACATGCCGATCCAAGTCCAAGGTGTGGTGGATGTCTGGGACAGCAAGCATGTCTTCCTGCGCACACAGCACACGGACTACATGCCCTCTGAGGAGGATGTCTTTGTGCCGCACTCCATTGCCGAGGCTTGCAGCCTGGCAAGAGGCATGACCCTGACAGGTATCCTGCGCCCACTTGGGGAAGGGGAAAAGTACTTTTGCCTCGATCAAGTCACCTCGATCGACGGGGACGAACCAGAAGAGTCCATGGGCCGCGCAGGCTTCAAGGAACTCATCCCCCTCTACCCGGAACAGCGCTTCACCCTGGAGGGGACCCAAGAAAACCCCCTCGAGATGCGCATCATCGACCTGGTAGCTCCCGTGGGCCGCGGTCAGCGCGGCTTGATCGTCGCCCCCCCGCGCACGGGCAAGACAGTCCTGCTCCATATGCTGGCCAAGTCCATCGTGGCCAACGCCACCGACTGCCACCTGATTATTCTTCTGGTGGACGAGCGACCCGAAGAGGTCACCGACTTCGAGCGTAGCGTGATCGGTGACAAGGTAGAGGTGGTCTCCTCCACCTTTGACGAACCCGCCAGCCGTCACATACAAGTGGCCGAGATGGTGATCGAGAAGGCCAAGTGCATGGTCGAGGCCGGGGAAGATGTGGTCATCCTGTTGGACTCGATCACGCGCCTCGCTCGTGCATGTAACACCGAAGCCCCAAGCAACGGCAAGCTGCTCTCAGGTGGCCTTGAGGCAACGGCGCTGCAGTTTCCCAAACGCTTCTTCGGCTCAGCGCGCAACATCGAACACGGGGGATCCCTGACAATCCTTGGCACAGCCCTGATCGAAACTGGTTCCAAAATGGACGAAGTGATCTTTGAGGAGTTCAAGGGCACAGGCAACTCGGAAATCGTCCTCGACCGACGCCTTTCCGATCGACGGATCTTCCCTGCAATCGACATCAACCGCTCCGGCACCCGCAAGGAAGAATTGCTCTTCACTGACGAGGAAATCGAGCGTGTCTGGATGTTGCGCAAGGTCCTCAACGAACTCGACCCTGTGGAAGCCATGGAAATGCTGATCGCCAAGATGCGCAAGACCTCAGTCAACGCCGAGTTCCTGATGACCATCGGCTGATGCGCATTGCACTGGCGGTTGGGCGCTGGGAGCCCATCGGTGGCAGCGAACGCTATGCCCTGGATCTGGCCGAACAACTGGCCGCGGCCGGGGATGAGTTGGTGATCCTCAGCGCGGGGGGCGACGCTCCCCTGCCGCCAGGGGCCGAGGCCCTTACCTATTCACCCCTGGGGGATTTCTTCGCCGCCCAGGAAGATCACCCTGATGCTGAGAATGTGTTGGCGGCCCTGCGGGTGGATCTGGTTCTCCTGGTCTCTGGAGTCGCGCCCTGGGTCGCTGTACAACTGGCTTCGGTCGCGCCCCTGGTGCGATTCGTTCAAGATCACACCTTTTTCTGCCCCGGCCTGAACAAGCGCCGAGCCGACGGAACCACCTGCGATTCCCCCGCCCCCATGGCGTGCCTGCCTCGGATCGTGGACGGAGGTTGCCTGGACCTTCCGCGGGGCTGGCGCGGAGTACGTCGGGTCCTTGGCCGGGTGCGCGAGATCCGACGCCTGGGCTCTGCGCGGCATCTGATTGTGGCTTCGCAGTACATGGCCAAGGAACTCGAAGCAGTCGGAGCGCGGAGCGATGAGATCACGGTCTGTCCATACTTCACCCTCGAAGAACCGGACCCCAACGCCTCTCTGCCCCAGGACCTCGTCAACTTCTTTGGAACCCAGGCTCCGCGCCCCGTATTCCTCTGCGCCGCCCGCCTGGTACCGGAGAAGGGGCTTGAGTTCCTGCTTGAGTCCATCGCGAGGGTCCCAGACTGCGGCCTGATCATCGCCGGCGACGGCCCCCTGCTCGAACCCCTCAAAGCCAGCGCCGAAGGTCACGGAATCTCCGAACGCGTACTGTTCACCGGCTGGGTCACAGCCTCCTCCATGCGCGCAATCCTGTCCCACGTGCGCGCATCGCTGATGCCCAGCCTGTGGGCCGAGCCCTTCGGCATAGTTGGAATCGAAGCCATGGCCCACGCCCGTGCCATGATCGCCTGCGATGTGGGCGGCGTACGCCAGTGGCTCGAACCGGAGGTCACCGGCTTGCTCGTTCCACCAGGCGACATTCAAGCCTTGGTCCAAGCCATCGGCCGCCTGACCGCAGACCCCGCCCTCGCCACCCAGCTCGGCCAGGCCGGCCAAGCCAAGGTCGAAGCGGAATTCCGGGCGAAGCACCATGTCCAGATCCTGGGCGAGGTTCTTGACCGCGTGTCTAGTTGAGCTCTGTGCTCCCGGTTTCAGCCCCGGCTCGGATCTGCGGCTACGAGAGCTGCTTCCAGGGTTCTTTGCATGGAACCCAATCTGCTGCGCGAAGCGGTGGCAGCTTCCAAGTCTTCCAGGGCCAGGGCCATCCAGATCAACTCTTCCCGACGATCGCCGATGCCTGCGTCCAAGGCATCGCGGTAGAGAGCGAGGTAGTGCTCGTGGGCGGCTGTCTTGGAATCCAAGTGCTTCCAGTGGACTAACAAGCGATTGCGTTCAATGGCGGCCCGCACGAGTTTCTCTGGCACCACGCGGCCTATGGTTCCCCGGTGGTGATGCTCCACCACGCTGCTGGGAATCTCCAGCACCTTGCGGCCCCGTCGCCAGGCGGTGAGGCCCAGGTCTGTGTCTTCAAAGTAGAAGGGCGCAAGGAGAGGATCGAAACCGCCCTCAGCCAAGAACTCTTCCCGGCGAACCATCATGGCGCCCCCCAGAGGGAAAGGGATTGGCACTGGTTCGCTGGAATCGGGATCGGGAGTCAGGGGCTGGCTGACAAGGCGACCCCCGTCCACCAACATGCGCTGGTGGGTTTCCGCTCGTTGGACATCACCGTTGAGCAGCACCCGGGGGGAAACCGAGTGAACCTCAGGATCGACCATGGCTTCCACCAGGGGAGTCAGGAAGCCGGGGCGCACGCGTACATCGGGGTTCAAACACAAGAGCAACTCCGCCGTACCCAGGCGAGCACCCGTGACCAGAGCCTTGGCAAAGCCTCCACAACTCTCACGCACGATCACGCGCACGCGACCGGGGAATCGTTCGGCGATCCAAGCGGCCAAGAGATCCTGACCCGTGTCGTCCACCACGGTCAACTCATCGTCGCAACCACGGGCCTCCAACTCGTCGATCAACAGGGGCAGGCTCTGAGTCAACAGATCCCGATCGTCCAGAGCGGGAATGACTACGGCAACTCGTTGACTCATGACTCGTCCTCATCATCAGAAAGAATGCCGTCGGGAGCAGACCGGTGCAGGCCTTCGGACTCCTTCTCTTCGGGACTCGCGAGTTCAGGATCGACAACGGGCGGCAGCGGGGCCGGGGGACCGGGGGTCAGCTCCCAGGAACGAATGCGGTCCGCCAGCTCCGGCGCAGCAAGGCGCGCGAGCAAACGATCAGAACCCTCTCGGGCAGCCAACATCTCCTTCCGCCGCCAGACAAGCTCGCCCATGGAGCGAGCAGCGGCGGCGCGCATACTGGCCAGGGCTCGGGGCAACTCATCGGCTACCAACGCTTCGCTCCCTGGCCCTTGGCTCTCAAGAATGCTGGCGATAGTGGCAAGTTCGGTATACAGCCATTGTTCGTGAGAGCGCATTGCCACTAGTTCGCGCTCCAAAGCCTCATGAGCCGCAAAAATCGCCGCATGGTCCTTGGAGGGGTCTTCCCCCTCTGGCACCGCACCGCCGGTCAGCCGCTCGCGAATCCAACGCAACTCCTGCTGGCGGGATTCCAAGACCCCACGCATCCACTCCCGCTCCTGCCCCAGGGCTGCCAAAGCTCGGGTGGCTTCCGTAGCGGACGCCTGCGCAGCAGTTATTGCAGCGTCTCCATCGTCAGCCTTCTCCTGCAGCCAGAGATTCTCCCGGCGCAACTCTTCTGCGGTCTCCTTGAGCCACTCGTTCTCCGCCGTAGTCTGCTCCCGGGACTCGGCCGTCCACTCCTGAGCCTTTTGAGCATCCTCGGCGGCTTCTGCGCCTGCAGCATTGGCCTTCTCGGTTTCCGCGGCCGCGTCCCTCATGGCCTGATTGGCTTTCTCTGTTTCCTCCCCAGCTTTTTGGATTGAGTCCTCGGCCCACTCACGCATTTTCTGGGCCTCTTGCTCAGCTTGATCGAGGGACTCGCGCAACCAGACATTCGTCTTCTCGGTCTCCGCCTGCTGCCGACGCAACCAGTCGCGCTCCTGTTCAAGGTCTTGCTTGGACTCCTTCAACCAATCCCGTTCCACCCCAGTTGTGCTCTCCCCGTGATCCACCTGTTGACTGAGCCACTGAGCGCGCTTTTCGGCGCTGGCGAGTTGTTCCTGGAACCAACCCGCGCGCTTTTCCATCTCCTCCCGGGCATGTTCCATATCCGCCAGACTCTTGCGCAACCATTCAAGTGCACGGTCATGATCCAGCAAGAGATCCCTGGTGGGCGACCCCGAAGACACCGCCTGGGTCAAGAGATCCGCCGGTGCTTGGGCCACCCCCATGCAAGTCCCGAGTTTTTCCAGCCCACTCTGCACCTTCTCGAACAGATCTCGGGTAGGCAGGATCTCAAGGGCTGCATAGCGCTCCGCAAAAGGCTCAACGCTGGCGGGCAACACGGGCAGTGGTTTCTCAACCTGTGCCTCGTGCACAAGATCCCCATAGGTCTGCCCATAGGCCCGAGCCTCCGCGTCAATTGAAAGGGGCGCATTGATGCCCGTCACCAGATGCCCAAAGAGCCCATCCTCATCGACTAGACGCCTAAGGGCCGCGCTCAAGGCGACGGCATCCCCCTGAGCAAACAAGAGGCCGTCTTCGCCATCCCTCACGCTTTCGCGCAGGGCTTCAGTGTCCGAAACCAGTACGGGCCGATGAGCGGCAAAGGCCTCGCGAATTACATAGGGCGCATTCTCAATCCAAAGGGAAGGCACAACCAGCAGATCGAGGCCCGCCAGTATCTCAGGCAATTCCCCGCGGCTGTATTCCCCATGCATGACCGCCCCCACTTCAGCCGCACGCTCGCGCAGGAGTCGCACATAGACCCTGTCATGAGAAGCCCCATGAATGTGCAGCTCCGCCGACCGGTCGAGCTGAGCAAAGGCCTCCAACAGGACATGCACACCCTTGTGCTTGAGCAGCCCACCTATGAAGCCAATGCGTAGTGGTCCCCCATGGGAACAGGCTGGGGGCAGAGCGGAAAGGTGATCACTCCGAATGCCACTGGGGCGCAGTTCCACCGCACGACCCAGCGCGCTGCCCAAGCGACGAGCGAGCATCCCTGATGTAGCGAAATGCCTGCCGACCTTGGCAAAGGTCTCGCGCATGACCTCAGCCCGCAAGCGGACCTCGTTTCGCGCCTCTTCAAGGCCTCCATCCCGCTGGCCATCAAGGATCGCGCGCAGGGTCGCGGCCGAAGCCTCCCCGAGCTGATCTGCAAACCCGGGTTGATCCAACAGGACGGTGCCGTGATGATCCCCAAGGCCGCTCAACTTGTCGAGAAACCCTCGGGCCTGATTTACCCGCGCCTGCATCTCCAGATCGCCGCACTCAAAGGGCATCAGGTCCGGCCGCATCAGATTCAGGGTTTCGTGGACGGGATAGAAATCATGGGCCGTGTAGACCATGGGAATCTTGCGTTGCTCCACTTCTTCGATCGCTGCCGCACTCAAGTGAATCATGTGCTGGAGGTGCACCACATCCGGTCGCTCGCGATCCAAGAAAGCCCCCACCGCCCGCGCCATGTGGCGCGGATCTGCGGGGCTCGCAACCTGCACCCAGGTGACCCCATAACCCGAGCCACGCACCTCACGTCGCTGGGAATACAGCGCCCGCCCAGGCAAGCAACAGGGCGCGAGGACCTCCACGGAATACCCCTCCCGCACCAGCGCCTCCGCAAAGGCCTGGGTGTGTGATTCAACCCCGTGGGTCGATCGGGGCGGAAGCCCATGAACAAATATCCCGATGCGCATCTGACCCTAGGATAGAAAAGGAAGGGCTCTGGCTTCCAGACGGAAACCGTGAGCCCCATCCTAGGACATGCTCGCTGCCTTTTCGCGCAATCTTAGGGACCAGGGCCTAACCCGGCCTGCGCAGCACAACATCCGCCACCACGGGGGCGATGATCACAGAATCGGAGCCCTGAGTGCGTTCGCTCCACTCTGAGCAGAATGCCTCATGGTCGGACTGGCCAAAAGCACCCTGACGCACGAGGCGCGCGAGATAGCTCTGCAAGAATTCCCCCAGCCAATTCCAGACTGGGGTGCCGGGCTGGCCGGAGCGGGCATTGACGTCGAAAGACTCCACCTTCAGGCCCGCCGCGCAGGCCAGGGCTGGAACCTCCTCTGCGATGTTAATCTTGCCCACTCCGCGGGTCCAGCTCTGCATGCAGGCCTGAATAGCAGTCTCGAAGACCTGACTGCGGGGCAACAGTTTCATTGCCTGCCAATCGAGGTACTCCTGCATGATATATGCGCCACCGGGCCTGAGGGCGCAGGTGACTTGCTCGAAGACTGCAGGCACATCGGCCACCCAGGAGAGGATCCAGCGGCCGTAGGCGGCGTCCAAGCTTTCTGGTTCCAGGGCAAGTTTCTCCACAGACCGAATGCTGGCTTCAATGTTGTCGAGGCCCAAGCGCTGGGCCTCAGCAGAGAGTGTATGGATACAGGCGCGGCTCTCGTCAACAGCAAGGACCTTGCCTCTTGATCCAACGCAGCGCGCCAACTCAAGAGAAGTGGTCCCGGGGCCGCACCCCAAGTCCAAGACCACATGCCCGGAGGCCAGGCCAGCCCGACTCAGCAATGCACGCATCTCATCCTCCCAGACTCGATGCTGGGACCAGAGGCGCTCCAACTCGTTGGAATCGACGCCCAGGATGTACTCGGCTTGGGGCTCGTGATGCAAGAGAAGGGGCGCTGACCCGCGCGTAACAGACAGAGGGCCTTAGTGTTCTTGTTCTTCCAGCCAGCGCTCGGAATCAATGGCAGCCATGCAACCGGTGCCCGCGGCGGTGACCGCCTGGCGGTAGGTCGCATCCATCACATCGCCGCAGGCAAAAACGCCCTCGACCGAGGTCTGAGTGCCGCCAGGGGTGACGACCACATAGCCCTTGCCATCAAGTTCGATCTTGTCTTTGAAGATCTTGGTGTTGGGAGAGTGCCCGATGGCCACAAAAAGGCCCTCGCACTCAAGCATCTGAGTCGAGTCATCCGTGGTGCTTTTCAAGGTGACCGCATTGACCTTGCCGTCTTCCCCAGCGTGAATATCCTCGACCACATTGTTCAAAGCCCATTCGATTTTCGAGTTGGCTTTCGCTCGGTCTACCATGATCTTGGAGGCGCGCAAGCCTTCGCGGCGGTGGACAACGGTGACCTTGGAGGCAAAACGCGTCAGGTAGTTGGCCTCTTCCATGGCTGAATCACCACCCCCCACCACCACGACTTCCTTGTCCGGGAAGAACGCGGCATCGCAGGTGGCACAGGCACTGACACCGTGCCCCATCAGGCGGGTCTCTGCTTCGAGACCAATCAACTTGGCGGTGGCTCCGGTGGAGATGATCACGGCCTGGGCCTGGACCTCGCCAAACTGAGACTTGATAGTGAAAGGACGCTTGGAAAAGTCCACTTCCACGACCTCGTCAAAACGAATGTCCGTACCGAAACGCTCGGCCTGCTTACGCAGGTCCTCCATCATCTCCGGGCCCAGGATTCCGTCGGGATAACCAGGAAAGTTCTCCACATCGGTGGTGATAGTCAGCTGACCACCGGGCTGCATCCCCTGAAACAGGATCGGCTTGAGATTGGCGCGGGCGCTGTATATCGCAGCTGTGTAGCCGGCAGGACCGGAGCCAATGATGACGACATCGTGGAGTTCTGACATGGGGACACTTGGGGAGTGCGGAGAAGAAGGGGTTGCTCAGATTCGGACGCAGAGTGTAGTCCCCCGTCGAGGAAGCTCAAGGGATTGGGCTAGGCTCTTCGAGACCGGAAGAGGTTTCTGGGCCTGCAGAGTAGATGAGAGCTGTCGACCTCGAGGCCCTCAATACCATGAGGAACCTGCAAGCAGCCCAAAGGGGCGAAAATCTACCCCAGGAATCGGCTGCATGTGGATAGGTTGGATGCCTTGGCACTCTCCTTCCAATACCCCTCACGGCCAAAAGTCCTGCTCTGCGCAGGGATTGTGCTCTTTCTCCTGGGTTGCAGCGAAGGCTCGGAAGGCTCAGGGGGAACAGACCCGGGGACTGGTGGCCCGGGTGGTGGCGGTACTGGGGGCGGCGGCGTTGTGGCTTCGGGTCGATTCGAGTCAGAAGATCCCCTTGATCTGGACGATGGCGGTGGCGGCGGCGGCGATCCGGACTATGGAATCGGTCAGGCGGGCGAATTAGGGGAAGCAGAAATCCTCGCGTGGCAAGTGGAGCAGCCGGGCCCACGCTCCTTGACAGTCAACTGGACCACCAACGTCCCAACCCTCTGTGAACTCGACTGGGGCACCAGTGAAGAGCTGGGAGCAGTCCAATCCAGCGGCAATGACCCCGCCTTGGAGCACACGGTGACTCTGGAGAACCTGGGCGAAGGGGTGACCTACTGGCTGCGCATCACGGCCGCAACCCTTGCAGGGTCTGTTGACACAGAGGGACCTTTCTCGGCGCTGGTGGACGCTGCGGACGGGCGCACAATAACCGGCACCCTGATCAAGTGGCACCCTGTGACCTTGACCTTTGAGGGGCCAGCCTTCAGCGAGGCGGATGAATCCCCGAACCCCTTCCTCGACCGGCGCCTGTGGATTGACTTCAGCGCACCATCGGGAGCCAGCATGCGTGTGGAGGGCTTCTTCGCCGGAGATGGCGCCGGGAGCGGCCTTGGCACAGCCTGGCAAGTGCGCGCGTCATTCTTTGAAGAAGGCACCTGGGAGTACACCGTGCACTTCCGCGTAGGCGCCGGGGTTGCCACCAACCTGAATCCAGCGGCGGGCCAGGCGGGAATGCTCGCCGGACTGGAAGGTCTCTTGCCCATTGGCCCCAGAGACACCCAGGCCCCCGGATTCCTGAGCCTCGGCGCGCTGGAGTATGTGGGCGCACACTACCTCAAGTTCCGGGACGGACCGTACTTCCTCAAGGGCGGCACGGACAGCCCTGAGAACCTCTTTGGTTTCGAGGGTTTTGACGGCACCTGGGACGAGCCCGGGGGCGCGAGCACCGGCGGCCTGCCTTCGGGCTTGCACCGTTTTCTACCCCATGTAAAGGACTTTGGCAAGAATGGGCTCGGGGATGACACAAGTCCCCTCTTCACCTCCAGCACCACCGGCGTTGACTCCCGCGGATTGGTAGGAGCTCTGGATTACCTTGCCAGTCGTGGGGTCAATTCGGCCTATTTCCTGCCCATGAACCTGGGGGGAGATGGACGCGACACCTGGCCCTTCCTCGGCCCCCTGGATTCTCCTTCGGACAAGCTGCACTACGACCTCTCCAAGCTGCACCAATGGAACCTCGTGTTCGCCCATGCCATGCGCCGGGGCATCGCCCTGCACCTGGTGCTAGGGGAAACCGAATGGGGCAATGAGCATTGGCTCGACAATGGACAGCTGGGACCCGAACGCAAGATCTTCTACCGCGAACTGGTAGCGCGCTTCGGACACCACCCAGCGATCAAGTGGAACCTGGGAGAGGAAACCAATCACCAGGTACCTCAACTTGAAGAGTTCGCGGCCTGGATCCAAGAGCTGACGCCCTTCGAGCACCCCATTGCCTTCCACACCCACGGCATCGGACCCAGCGGCGACTACGCGCCTTACAGCAATGTCCTGGGCAGCCCCCTCTTCCAAGCTACCTCGTTGCAGGCCTCACCGGATCACTCCGGCACCATCGTCGAGCGCTGGCGCACGGACTCCGCCGCTGCGGGACAGCCCTGGGTGATCGACTTCGACGAGCAAACCACGGGTCTGACCGACACGAACACCAACTCCCTGCGCAAACAGCACCTTTGGGATGTGTACCTCTCCGGCGGCCAGTTGGAGTGGTACTTTGGCTACCACGACCTGCCCCTGGGCGGAGATCTGCGCACCGAGAACTTCCGCACCCGAGAGGCCATGTGGGACCAGATGCGATACGCCCGGGAATTCCTCGAAGCCCTGCCGTTCTGGGAAATGCAGCCCCAGGACGATCTGATGACCGATGAGCGCCAAGCCTATGGGGGCGGCGAGGTCTTCGCACGACCCGGCGAAGTCTATGCCCTCTACATGCCGGTGTCGGATCTGGCCCCCACACTGAACCTGAGTTCCGCACCAGGAACCTACCACCTCACCTGGTTCGACCCGCGCAACGGCGTCTCCTACCCAGTGGCCGCCCCCATCAGCGGTGGAGCCCCAATCTCCCTCGGTCTGCCACCCTTTGCCCACAGCCAGGACTGGGCGGCGTTGGTTGAGCGCGATTAGTTACAAGGTGCCTCAGTAAGGGGATTCACCCATTCTCCGGGACACCGAGGAACTCCAGCAGCAAACTCGGTGGCCGGGCCACGATGGCACGCTGTCCGTGCACCACAATCGGTCGCTGCAGGAGGCTCGGATCCCGCACCAGCGCTGCAATCAATCCCGCCTCGTCCAAGGACAAGTCCGCTCCTCGCACCCAATCCCGCACGGGCAGGTCCAACTGTTCCCGCAGGCGCTGCAGTTCCTCTGCGGACAGGGGCTTCTGCAAATAGTCCCGAGCAACAAAATCCTGGCCGCTCTGCTCCAGCAATTCCATTGCTGCGCGACTCTTGGAACAATTCGGGTTGTAGATCAGGCAGGGTGCGGACTCGGAGGAAGTGCTCATGGAACAGAGGGTAGATCCTCCCCCGTCTTGTCGCCCGTCCCCAGCAGCCCTTTTCCCCAAAAAAGAAGCGCAGAACCATGAACAGTCTCCGGGACCCGATGGCTTAGGCTGCGATGGTGGAAAGGGTGGATTTTGATGTTCTGGTGATCGGCTGCGGGATTGGCGGGGCCGGGGTGGCCCAGGCCTTGGCGGCGGCAGGGCATGAAGTTCTGGTGGTGGAAAAGAAGGAGCCAGCAGCGGGGACCTCAAGCCGCTCAAGCAAGCTGATCCACGGGGGGCTGCGCTACTTGGAAACCCTGGAACTGCGGCTGGTGCACGAATCCCTGCGGGAGCGCACGATCATGCTCAAGATCGCGCCCCATCTGGTGCGGCTGATCGACTTCCATATTCCTGTGTATGGGGACATGCAACGCGGCCCCTGGACCATGCGAGCGGGGTTGAGCCTCTATTCGCTCCTGGCGGGCTTCAGGAAGGACAGCCGCTTTTGCAGCCTGCCCAGGAGTGAATGGGACGATCTGGATGGCCTGCGCACTGAGGGGCTGCGGGCGGTCTATCGGTATCAGGATGGGTCCACTGATGACGCACTCCTGACCCGCGCGGTGCTGGCCTCGGCGATTGAACTGGGAGCACAGCACTCCCTGAATACGGAGTTGGTGAGGGCGGAATGGAAGCAGGACCGCTGGCAGGTGGAACTCCTGCGAGAGGGCAAAACCGAAACTCTGGGGGCCCGCATCCTGGTCAACGCGGCAGGGCCCTGGGCCGCTGAGGTAGCACAGCGACTGCACCCCGCGGCGCCTTGCCCGCAGGTGGCCCTGGTTGCAGGCAGCCACCTTGAACTCCCCGGAGCCCTGCACAAGGGAGCCTTCTATGTGGAAGCCCAGCATGACCGGCGCGCAGTGTTCGCAATACCCTGGAAAGGACACACCCTGCTGGGAACCACCGAACGCCTCTACACGGGGGAACCGGACAGGATCGTTCCCAGCCAAGAGGAAATCGACTACCTGCGTACGATTTTCCAGAGGCATTTCCCCCAGGCCGACTCCACGCCCATCACCAGTTGGGCCGGACTGCGGGTCTTGGAAAACGGCAAGGGCCGCGCCTTCAAGCGTTCGAGAGAAGTGTTGCTGCCTATCGACGACGCGCACAATCCCAGGGTGCTCTCTATCCTCGGTGGAAAACTCACCGCCTACCGGGCCACGGCAGAGCGCGTCTTGGATACCCTCGCCCCCAGTCTGCCCAAGGCCGAACGCAAGGCGGATACAAGCACCTTGCGCCTGCCTGAGGGCAAGCAGAGCGCTTGACCTGATCACTGCTGCATCAGGGCGCCAGACCGCCCTGCCTCTTCCGCCCGCTTGTCCTCTGAATCCGGAGTTGTCTGCTCTGTCGATTGAATCGCTGAGTTGAGATCGATTAGGCCCCTTGGATCCGTATCTGAAAGATGCAGTCTCAGATCCCAGACAAGACCCAGGTCCAGCTTCAAGTGGCCGCGACCAGGCAGAAAACCCTGTAAGGCTTCTACCTCCCAGAACACTACCCTAGCGCGGTGCACATCCTTGCCCTCTGCGCTGTCCCCCCCTGGCCAGCCCTCGACGGAGGGCGCCGCCGAACCCTGGAGTTGCTCTCAGCACTGGCTCAACGGGTTCCGGTCACCCTCTGCGCGGTGGAAGACCCGGGTCCCCATCACGATCTGCCTGTAGCGGCGAACGCTTTTCAGACGGTACACATCTTCCCTCGCAGCCCCCTGCCTCCGGGAGTCGCTCCCCTCGCAGCCCGACCAGAGCGCTGGTTCCACTCTCAAGCTCTCAAGACCTGGCTGGCAAACCCCGACAACAGTGTCCGTTTTTCTGCTCTGTTCTTGGATGAGCCATGGCTCCTGCGCACGGTGCCCCGGGGATCCCCACCAATTCTCGCGCATCACCACAAGCTGGAAGTGGAACTCGCCCGGGACCTGCAGCATCCCTGGCATGAGCGGTTGCGGGTAGAACGCTTGGAGCGCATGCTGACCCTGCGCGCAAGCACCCATGTATTCGCCAGCCAAGAAGACCGCACCCGTTTCCTCGGGCGCCACCCCAAAGCCAGGGCCCGAGTGCTGCCAGCGGGTGTGGATCCGCGACGCTTCGTGGTGCCCGAAGCAGATCGAGATCGCAACCGACTCCTGTTCTTTGGCAGCTTGAACTACGAGCCCAACCGCCGCGCCCTGGCCGAGCTGTTCCGCGACCACTGGCCCCGCATCTACCAACAGCACCCGCAGTTGGTGCTGGAAGTAGTTGGTGCCGGGGAAGCGCCGGAACTCCGTGGGGAAAAACCCAATGGTGTGGAATGGGTCGGCTATGTGCCGGACCCCCTGCCTTACCTGCAACATGCCAGTGCTCTTCTGGCGCCCATACCCATCGCCGGGGGCGCGCGGCAGAAAATGGTAGAGGCCCTGGCCACAGGCTGTCCCATCATCGCCACCGAGCGCGCGGCGGAAGGCCTGCCCCAGGCCAAGGACTGGCTTCAGTTGACTCAACCCGGAGAGGCCTTCGGACAGGGAGTTCTTGAACATCTGGCCAACCCCGAACCCGGCTTCGAACGAAGCCTGCGGGCGGCGGAATGGGTGCGCACACACTTCAGTTGGGATGCTCTGGCGGGACAGCTCGAAGGCTTCCTGGGCTGAAACCTAGGCAGCCTGATCGGTACGCGCCTGCAACACGCTGGCGTAAACCGCCAACACGTCGTCGGTCATCTCCAAGGTGCTCTTGATCACGTCGCAGGGTTGGATCAGGCCCCTCTTGAATGCATGGATCGCCTCCACCCAGGCTTCTTGATCTCCAGGTTCCACCAAGGTCACGCCCGGATCCTGATCCAGTTGAACCAAGCCGCCAATACGCGAGGCCAGTACCGGCAGGCCGGTGGCTCGGGCCTCGCGAGCGCCGAGGCCAAAGCCCTCTTCCCATAGAGAGGGCACCACCACACCGTCGAGCATCGCCAGAACTTCGGCCCGCCGGGCGGGATGGAAGCTCGGATGCAAGCGAATGGCGGAATGATCCCTAGCCAGTGCCTCGACCTTGCTCACCGTTTGGGAATCTCCGTGGTAGCTGGTGCGCGGCCCATGAATCTCAAGCACGAGATCCGCTCGACCTGCGGCCACAACAGCCTCAGCCAGGGGCAGCACTCCCTTGGAAGGTTGCACGCTGCCTAGCACGCCCAAACGCAAGAGATCATCATCACCGCGCAAGGCGCGCAGACGCTTTGTTTCCAACCCTAGAGATTCGGCTTCAATCCCCAAGGGCATCACCCTCCCAAGGGCATGTGGCCCCGCGCACTCAAGCCCTGCTCGCTGATGCGCTTCAAGCAGAGTGCTGGAAGGGGCCATGATCCGATCCACGAATTGCAATGCCTGGTTCGCATGCAGGAGGCGTTTGGTCAGTTGCTCAGCTGTCTGCGCCAATTCACCATGGGATTCCCCCAGGCACTTCGCGCAGGCATCAGGATCCGGAACCCTGCAAAGATAGTTCGAAACATGCCAGCGCTGCCCCCGAGGACAAATCAGCCAATCGTCATGCAAAGTGACCACCACCGGCAGACCGCGCTTTCGAAGTACATCCAGAGCCCTCGCGCCCCATCCCGAAAGGTGATGCACATGCACCAATTCCGGGCGCAGGGTATCGAGCCAGAGTTCAAGAGCGTCATCACTATTGACTCCCCCAGCAAAGGCAGCTGGCTTGTCCCTCAAGCGCGGCTGCCTGGTGACAGTCACGCCACCTTGATTCAACAAGCGAGCGCCCTGCTCGGCGGATCCCCAAGCCAGGGCACCCACCTCAATTCCCTGCTGCACGAGGGCCTCCGCCAGAGCAGAAGTGTGCACCTCTACCCCCCCCGCATCCGGGCTCCAACCCTGGCCCAAGAAGCCGATCCGACGGGGAAGACGCACGGTCCTCCATCGACCAACTGACCCCAATGGCCTTGAGTCTGGAGCCCTTCAGTGCCCCGAGAATGCCCCGAGCCTAGCTCCCAGACACCAGCCGCAGCCCCGGCCGACCCTCGCGCAGACGCCGGTAGTGGCCCAGCAGGGCATCGATGTGGTCGCCGTGAGAAATCGGCATGGCCTCGACCACGAGGTTCCGGCGGGCTCCATCGCGGATCATGCTGCCCATGGCAACTGATAGGGCGGCGGCATCCCCGGGGGTGATGAAGGTGGTGCCCTCGGGCACCACCTCACGAATGCCCGGCACATCCGAAACAATCATGGGCAGGCCCATGGCGATAGCCTGCAACACCGTCAGGGGCGCGTTCTCGGTCCAGCAGCTGGGCACAATCACCGCATCCAACTCAGCCATGGCCCAGGGAGCTTGCAGGGGTTCGAAAGAACCATGAAACTCTATCCGGGGCGCCAGTCGAGGATCCCAGGTGCGGGCGATGAAGCGCCCGTGGCGGCCACCCACCGGCGTGCCATGCACGCGCACGGACCACTTGCGGTCCCGGTAGGTAGAGTCTTCTGCCAACCGACTCACGGCTCGAAAGATCACGTCAAGTCCCTTGTGGGGTTGAAACTGGCCGAGGAATCCGAAGCGAAACAACTCCTCTCCGTGGGTGGGCGGTGCGTCGTTGAAAGGCCGCTCGTCGATTCCATAACAGAGCACTTCCAGCTTCTCAGTGGGAACCACGATTCCGCGCAGACGAGAGGCAATCGCTTCCGTAGGCGCAATGAAGATATCGGTAGCCTGAACGGTCTCCTGCAGGGCCCGGTCACGTTCCCTGAGGTCAGCCGCCGTAGGAACCAAACCCAAACCGCCAATACTAGCCATGGCGGTCGCCAGGAGTTGTTTGGCACTGCGCAAGGGTTGGGGCCCATCGTATTGACCAAGGGTGCGCACACAGCGGGCGCACTTGGCAGGTTCACTGCCCTCGCATGGTTTGAGGAACGCGTCAAGAAATTGACCGCGGTGACAACTGATGCCAAAATCCGTCAAGGTCACCAACACCTTTGCACCGCTATCCCGGGCCAAGGTCGGCAAGCGCGCTGAGAGTCCCCACAGAAAATGGGTGAAATGCACCACGTCAGGTCTGTGAGACCGAAGAAGCTCATCGAAACAGCGCTCGACGCCCTCGCTCAGATAGCTATCCCGGAAACGCTTGGTGCGAGTTGGCGGATTCGAGACCTCATGCAGGGTCAAGCCATAACGCGTGGTGCTGGTTACGCTATAGCGCTCGGCTTGACCTTCTCGCCTCGGACAAAAGACGCTCACATGATGTCCTCGGGCGGCAAGGCCGACCGCCGCCTGATGAGTGTAGAACTCAGTACCCCACTGTCCGTTGGGGGGGAATCCGTTAGCAACGAAGAGAATCTTCAAGGATCTCGCAGCCCACCGATTTCAAGGCTGCCGGGCGAGTGAATGTCTAGCTCGTGCAGTCTACGGCGCCGCTCCTCCAGGGAGGCTCCCACCCTGCCCTTGGGCCCAAAATAATCCTCAAAACTGGCTGGCAGGCCTTCGGGGAGTTCCACCAGATCCGACCGCGCGGCACGCCAGCTGCGACCAGTGGCACGTTGCTCCAGAAAAATCCAGCTGGCAGCGTTGGGTGGGCGGCCAGGAATGCCAGTCAAGGCCCGCAGCAAGGCGGGCTTGGACCCCGCGTCCATCATGAACATGCTGTCGCTGACAAAGCCCTGCCCGCCCATCAAGACACTGGTCAAGAGCACCGGCACCTCTCCCCCAAGACCACCGTGCAGTTGATCCCAAGGAAAGAACTCCTCTCGCTGACTTGGATCGGACCGGGGAGCCTCCCCATCGATGTTACGCAAATAGGCTGCCATGGAGATCCCGGTCATGCCCGCGGGCCCTGGAGGGTCGCTGCCATGGATCTCCAACAATGTTGGCGCCAAATCCACCAACCCCATCAAGCCTCCTGCTGCGCGGCCAGCTGGAATGCCGGCGGCCTTGCGGGGCCAAAGAACCAATGGCACACCCACATCATGAGAAGACAGCCCTGAGGAAGAATAGAAGACCCCCGCGTCGCCAAAAGACATGCCCATGGATCCCGCCAGGGCGATGGTAGTTTCATCCGGGTCCATGCGCCTGCGTACATCCTGCACCATGGCTCCCAACAAACCATCCAGTCGAGCCAGGGCCGTATCGTAGACGCACAGTCCTTCACCATGGGTACGGGGAGGGTCGGATTGGTTCTGGGAGGCCACCGAGTGATACGAAGGCCAGCGAATTCCGGTGGGCGGGGTCCAATCGTCCTCGGCCCCGCGCAGGAAGGCCTCGTCCATGGGCGGCTCCTTGTCGTTCCAGATGCGCATCAAGTCTCCCACATGCACCCAGGCAAACCACTTTGCTCCCGTGGGCAGGTGATCCAACCAATGCACCAAGCGCTTGTGGGTCAAGTCGATGCCATGGCCTTCCTCGATCGCACCAGAGGATGCCGATCCGCCAAAGGGAATCACATCGTGGAAGCCGGTCGTAAGCCCGCGCAAGCTTCCCAGACGCGGGTTGTCAAGAAACGCGGCGGTGGCCCAACCCTTGGCCAAGAACCGCCGAGCCAGCCGGGGCAGGCGATCGGGCATTGCAGTGCTATAGACCGGCTGGATTACCGTGCCATCATCGAGCACCACCTCGGGTACCAAACTGAGCATGGACTCGCTGCCCGAGAGCAGAGATGCGTGGGACATAACCGGATCCCCGTCGTGGGCCCAAGCGTTGGTCATGAAAATCGCCTCGGGAGCCTCGGAGGAAAGCCAGGGGGTAGTTTCAAACGGCGCTCCAAAGGCGCCCAGATGATCCCGGCGCCAGCCGTCCACGGTGATCAGCAACACACCCTCTCCCAGGCGCTCGGCCTTCTGGTGAGGAGAGCAGCTCAACAACAGCAGGCCAGGGATCAATACACGCAAGGTCATCGAGCCTAGGATCGCCCCCGGAGAGGCCCAGCACAAGCAACAATCAACGAGTCAGCTGGAATGTGGAATCTTCTGGCACCCAGTGGCGCTGACCGTCGTCCCCACGCAGCAGAATCCAACCGGGCCAGGAGTCGATGCGATCATGCACACTTCCTGGGGCCAGATGGGCCTGACGGGAGGAATCAGGCCGGGGTTCGGCGCGGGCAAGAACACCGCCCGCCTCAATCACCATGTATGGGTCCCCGGAACTGTTCCAATTGCGGGCGAGCAAGGGACCGAGAAAGAACGGCTGGAGCAGGGCAACCAGCATGAGCAACTGCGCCGTGCGCCGGCCCCCCCGCATGGCCTCCAGCACCGCCGCCAGGCTAAGGAGCAAGAGCCCCCCAAGACCAATCCAGCCGGCCTCCGCAGGAGTCCATTCGGTCAGCATGAAACCCAAGGCATCGAGCAGGGAACCAGAATCCAATCCAGCCATGCCCGCCTGTGCGCGGGTCAACTCCAAGTCGTGCAGCAGGTCATCGTTGCGCGGATCGAGGGCCAGGGCCGCGCTGAACCAGGCGACAGATTCCTCCGTACGTCCCTCGTGATACGCAACGGTACCCAGGTTGGCACACAGGCGCGACCGCTCCAAAGCAGGAGCAGACTCATCCAGGGCTTCAAGCCAAAGGGTCTGGGAAGAGACCAGATCCCCCTGGCGATAGAGACTGCTGGCCAGATCCAATTCCACACCCTGGGGGGCTGCGGCACTTGAACCGAGGAGCACAAGGAGAAGCAACAGAGAAGAGAACATCTAGATCCCTGCCCCGCGGGCAACCCGCTCAATCATGGTCTTGTCCAGAGGTTGGTTGTCGCCCCCGTGAATCGCAGCGTCGAAGGCCGCGAACAAGGCTTCGAGTTCTTGCCCTCCCGCAGAGCCCAAGAGGCCCGGAGCGCGACCGATCCATGACTGGTCGCTCTGACCCGAACAGGCGCCGAGAAAAGTCGCCAGGGCCTGGCGCTGGTCGGCCGCATTTTCAGCCCTGCCCAAGGCGCGGGACAAACGCCGCGGCGCAGCCCGACGACGACGGGCAGCACGGCCTCCGGGATCTCCCCGGCGGCGCACAAACATGCGCCCCGCAAGCCATGCAAGGGGCAGCAAGAAGTAGCCGACCAGGAGGTTCGATCCCGAAGGACCCTCAGGATCAGGTCCTGTGCGTGCATGGGGATCGATGCCCAGGACATCCGGAGCGTCGAGAACCGGTCCACCAAGGGCAGGATCAAGGCCACCTTCCACCGCTCGCACGCGGATCGGAACCGGATCGCTCTCCAGCAACTCGTAGGCCTTGGACGTCGGATTGAAGACCCACAGGGGAATCGCCGGAATGGCCTCCAGATTGGCGTCCACTGGAACCAACTCCCAGGTCGCCTTGCGCTCCAGGACTCCGGGAATGTCCTCTACCCCAAGAATCCGAAACCCTCTGAAGGAATCCAGCCGGGAGAGGTCCGGCAGATCAAAGAACTCCAGGTTGCCATCCCCCAGCCAGCGCATGGTCAGGTGAATCGAAGCGCCCTGGTCCACGTCTCGGGTGTCGGTTTCCCGGTCCACGCTCAGGGAACCAACGGCTCCGGTCCAAGCGAAGGGGCGCCCCTCTTCAGGAACACGCAGCACCTGCACCTCAAAACGCGGCAGCACAGCGTAGAAGTCCCGAGTCTTGCGTCGGCCAAAGGGACCGGCGTTGCCCACCAACTCGCCGAATTCAAAGATTCCCTGGGCAAAGTCCAAGGTCCCCGGACGGGTGGGCAAGTAACGCCGCTTGAGTTCCACTACATGAAAGACCCCCTTGTCCCGGTTCTCTTCGATTGGGCCGACCACATCCACCCGACTGGATCGGTTGAGACCGATGGTGACCACCTTACGCCCCAGGTTTTCTTGACCAGTGTTCAACTCCAGGGTTCCTGGCAAGCGGCCCCACCAAGGCAAGACCATGCCCGCCGAGGCCACCTGCAGATTTGCATCCCAGCCCGCACGCAGATGCACGCTGAAGGGCTGGCCCTCATAAACCGTCTCTGGCACCTCGGATACCTCCAGAAAACCCATGTCAGCTCCCTGAATGTCACGCACCACCGTCAAAGAGGCGGGCAGCACCTGGCCCAAATGGCCGCGTCCGTTGGAAACCACGCGCACACTCGGCAGCTCGAACTTGCCCTCGCGCAAAGTCTCTACCTGCAGAGTCCAACTCAGAGTGATGCGCCGCACCTGCCGTCCGGCCACGCGGTGGGTGAACTCGGAATACATGGGCGAGGCCGGCTGGGAAATGCGCAAGCCGTCCACCGGGGGCAGGGCTTCCAGAGTGGCAGCCGGGTCTCCCTCGGCAGTGATCACCAGTTGGACATTGGCGCCAAGTTTTGCCACTCCGGTGGAAAGCTGGGCACGCACGCGCACGGGTCGTTGAGGCGCAGCTGAAACGCTGGCCATCAAGAGCAAGCTGAGCAGAGCCGTGGCGATACGGACCAAATGCGCCCTGGGGGGGCACTTGCCGCCTGAGCTCCACTGACCTTGCTGGAGGCTCTCTTGTTTGAGGTGAATACTGGTCAACTGCATGGTCTCTGGAGAAAGTCTTGTTCGTCTGTGCGGAAAGTGGAAGCTACCAGTCCTTGTCAGTGGACCGGGCGCGCAGGCGTGCGAGCCGTTCACGCAGCTCCTCACCTTTCTCGTTGTGTCGTCGAAGTTGATCGAGCAGGCGTTGTTGTTCTTCCTTGGTCAGCAGCCGCTCTTCCGGTTCGGCCTGTTCTTCCCCGTCTCCCTCTTCGGGCTGCTGCTCGGGGTCATCGGAATCCTCCTCATTTTCCTGGGGGTCGCCCTCGCCTTCGGGATCCCCATCGCTCTCTTTTTCCTGGTCGGACTCCTGGGGCTCGTCCTCGGATTTCTCAGAACCCTCGCCCGAAGAGTCGCTTGAGTCTTCGGCTTCGCTGTCCTGGGATTGATCGTCAGAACGCTCTTGACCATCCTCTTGCCTGCGCTCCGCTTCAATCTCGTCCAGCCTATGAAGGCGCTTTTGAATCAGCTCCACATTGGCCCGCGTATCCTCGTTGCGCCAGTCCACGCGCAAGCGCTCCACCAGATGTTCCCGGGCTGCGAGGTAGGACTCTCGGGCCAGGGAAAGAGGATCCGGGGCTTCTTCTTCGCCCGTACCTTGGGTTGATGCGGGAGGCACGGTGAAATTCGGCGCCATGGGGTTGTTCGTTTTTCCCTGAACCTCGGGAATCTGTGCGAAGTGCTCTTCTGCCAGCTCCAAGTCCAGGAGACCCAGCCCATCACAAGCAGCAAGGGACCCGCGCCCAATGGCCAGACCACGAGCAGCCTGCCAGGCCTCTTCCGCTTCTTCCAGAGCCCCGCGCTTGTGATGAGCCAGGCCCTCCAGATTCCGTGCCGCCGACTGCTGGACCCGAGAGCGCCCGGGATCAACCCAACCGGCCAGGGGACTCGACTCCCGGAAGAACAGGCGCTCGCTGAGCCCGCGGGTCCTGGCCTGCCAAGACCGACGCCTGAGACTTGCCTTGTCTTCCTGGGCCAAACGCTTTGCAAGAGCCACGGCCTCCAGATCCCGGCCGTCTTCGAAAGCGGCGCAGGCCTCATCAAAGCCGTCAAAATAGGGGCCTTCCCATGACAGGATGATCTCCTGGGCAGGTTCGGTTGGCTCTGTGTTGATGGGCACAGGTTGTTCCACTTGCTGATCCTCAACGGCCTGATCTTGAACAGCCTCATCCTGACCCCAAGCCAAGGGGGCAAGAACCAGACAGGCCCACAAGCAAACTGTGTTCCTGATGCCCATGGACTTGCAACGACTCACTCTCATGAGGCCACCTCTTCCGCCCTGGACCGGCGCTCGTTCAACAACATGGATACGGCCATGCACGCAATCGTCAGCACCAGAGGCCACTGAAAACGGTCATGGGGTACGCGCTCCATACCCTGATCGTAAACTTGTCCCTCAAGGGTGGAAATCCCCTCGCGGTACAAACGCTCAAGACCCAGTACAGCGCCCTCGACCCCCACATACTTGCCTCCGGTAACCCGGGCCACCTCCTGCAAGGTTTCCGATGCCAGACGGGAGACTACTTCCTTGCCATCGGGGCCACGCACCCAGCCACCATTGGTCATGGGAATCTTGCCCCCGGCCTGTGTACCGACCCCGAGCACATGCACGGCGATCCCGCGACGCGCCGCTTCCACCGCAACTTCAAGGCCTCGACCTCCATGGTCTTCCCCATCGGTAATCAACACGATGGCTTCACTGGCTCCTGTGCGACCATCAAAAAGGTCCAGGGCATCGCTCAAGGCCGCCGCCAGATCCGTGCCCCCCAGGGCATGATCTGCGGGATCCACACCGTCCAAGAACCAACCCAGAGTGCGTAGGTCCCGGGTCAAGGGCGCAATGCGGCGGGCTTCGCCAGAGAACGAAATCAATGCCACTCGATCCCCTGCAAGCTTGGGAAAAACCGATTTGATCTGGCGCTTGGCTTCGTCCAACCGACTCAGGCCCAGGTCCTCCACCAGCATGGACTTGCTCGCATCCAAACAGAACACCAGGTCCACCCCCTGACGTTGAATCTCGCGCAGGGTGAAGCCACGCACCGGGCCCGAGAGAGAAAGACCCGCAAGAACCAACGCCAAGACCGCGCAGTACAGGCGCACCCGCGCCGCCAGCAAAGAACGATCCCCAAAGAACGCCGCCGCGCGCTGGGGGTCCACCATCAAGAGCACATCGGCCTGAGTACGCACGTAAGCCGCCCGGCCCAACAACAACAACAAGGGCGCCAGACCGATCCAAGCAAGATCCAGGGGACGCAAGATCTCGAAACCAAGCAACGCGATCATGGAGTCCTCCTGGCCCAGGAATGACGTGAAAACTGAGCGCAGCTGAACAACAACATGGCCGCCAGAATCCAAGAGCGATAGAGGTCAAAGTGCTCGGCCTGAGTCTGCTCGATGCGCGGGGTGCGTTCCAGCCGTTCGATCTCCGCATAAGCCTCTTCCAACTCGGCCTCGTCCTGGGCATGGAAGAAGCGAGCGCCAGTAACCTTGGCCAAGGCGGGCAGGAGTTTGACTCGCACGGGAGTATTAACCCGTCGGCGGGTCACAGGGTCATAGCGAGTCACCACTCGTGGACCTGCAAAAACCGCGTAGATGCGCACGCCCTTTTCCATCGCAAGCCGCGCGGAATCCATTGGATCGATCAGACCAGTGGTGTCTTCCCCGTCGGTCAAGATCACCACCACCTTGGACTTGGCTTCACTCAGCTCCAGCAACCGTACAGCCTCGGAGACCGCAAGACCGATGCTGGTACCGTCCAGGTCCCGGCGCTGCTCCACATCCAAATCCTTCAGAACTCCCGAAATGGCTCCCGCGTCCAAGGTAAACGGACACAGCAACTCGGTGAACATGGCAAAGCCGACCAGGCAGACATTGTCCGCAGCTCCTTCCCGGTCAGTCATACGCCGCACGGCGAAGTCCCCCACCGCCCGCTTGGCAATATCGAAGCGCCGTTCGCCTGAGCCCTCTTGCCCCTGTTCCATGGAAGTGGAACGATCCAGGAGAAGCACGATATCCACCCCTTCATTTTCGCTGGTCAGGTAGATCTCCCCCTGAAGGGGCCGCGCCAGGGCGAAAAGCGCACAGGCCAAAGCCGCCACTTCGAGGGCCAGAGGCAACCAGGAAAAACGCACACGCCAGGTGCTGGGCAACTCATGGGCGATCATCGGCGCCCGGGCGGGAATCGCACGACGACGTTCCCTTGCGAGCCAGGCCACCAGGGGCAGACCCAGGAGCAGAGGAAGGAACCAGGGATCCGCCAGGGACACCCCAAGAAACTCCACTTGACCTTGTGCCAGAGTGCGGGTGGGCTCTTGGATCAAGATGCCGATCATGCCACGGCCTCCGTCGTTTGAGCCCTGGCAAGAAGAACTTCGACTCGCTCAAGGGCATCACTCAGGGCCATTTTGGAGGGCTGCACCTGACCGAATTCCAGGGTGTCGGCCCAGGCCAAGAGTTGCTGGGCGTCATCAATGACAACCAGGTCGATTCCCCCACGTGCGCGCACATCTTGAATCCAGTCCTCATCGATCATGCCTTGGCGCGGCACGCATTGTTCTGTGTCGATGGATTCACGGATGCGTCCGGAGAGAGCCGCAGCAAAATCACCAGAATCGGCGCTGCCCGCAAGCAGCGCTGCCAGATCCACCGGAGGCACCGGGTTGGATACCTGAGGCTCCGCCCGCCCCCGGCGCAGAAAGTAGGCCCCAGCCAGAATCAAGGGCAGCAGAGCCAGGTACCACATGCCCGCAGCAGAGGAGGTCGCTTCGGTCGGGGGCGCAATGGGTCCACCCAGGGGACGCGGTGCATCCTCAGCAGGTCCCAGATCACCAATCACCTCCAGGTTTCCAGCCAAAGCCGTTAGTTTCAGGCCGCTGGAGAGAGAAACCTCAAGCCCGGGCAAGGCTCGGTCCCCCCCCTCAAGAGAGAAGAGAGACCACTGGATGCGAGTGCTGGCCCGCTCCCCATCCCGAACACGGGCCACCTCGGGCCCACTGAGCAGGACCCAGGTGTCATCCGAAGGCTGAGCGAGACTCTCCAGATCCACAGCCTCGTCCACATCATGCTCCACAACCAAGGTCCAGGTCACGGGCTGACCCACCTGCACCTGGACGGGCTCCGCATGCAAGGTGGCCTGTTGCAGACACAGGGTGAGAACCAGCAAGCTCATTTTGCTCGCCCCGTCCGCGCCATGCGCAATCGAAAGAAACGCAAGATCGGCGCGGCTAGATCTTCGTCCAAGGAAATGTCGATGCGCGAAGCCCTGGATTCCCGCAGAGCTCCGTGAATCTCAGCTTTGCGCTGCTCGGCAGCCTGCTGCCAGCCTTCGCGTACACCCCTGTCCGCAGCATCGATCCAGTTCCAATCTCCCCCATTGAGATCCTCGATGGCAAAGCGGCCAACCTTGGGGAGACGCACCTCGAAGGGATCCACCAAACGCACGCCGATCACATCATGACGCGCTGCCAGCGCACGCATGGCCCGCACCCAACCGCGCCCACCTGCGTCAGCGAAATCCGAGAAAATCAAAACCAACGAACGACGGCGCAAGGCACGCAGAGATCCCTCAAGAACGCGCTTCAGGTCCCCCGGCACATCGAAGGGCTGAGCCACCATCACCTCACGAATGAGGCGCTGGATGTGGCGCGTAGATTTGCGCGGGTCCAAGTGCAGCCCGGGCTCTGGGCCATAAAGCGTCAAGCCCACCCGGTCCTGATTGCGCGCTGCCACCTTGGCAAAGAGCCCCACCAATTGAGCCGCCGCTTCACGCCTGGACCAGCGACGGGTTCCAAAGCCCATGCCGAGGCCTTGATCCACAAGGCAATGCACGCTGAGCTCACGCTCTTCACGGTAACTCTTGATGTGCGGCTTGCCTGTGCGCGCGGTCACATTCCAATCGATCCCGCGCACATCATCCCCGGGCACATAGGGCCTCACCTCTTCGAACTCGATGCCCTGCCCACGAAAGACGCTGCGATACCCACCGGTCAGCGCAGTGTTGACCAAGCGATGGGTGCGCAACTGAAGCTGACGAACCCGAGCTGCAAACTCCGGCGCCAAACTGCCTTGGTGGACAACCTTGGGGCTCTTCGATGTGGACTCTGTGACGGGCACAATTGAGGGGGCGAGCAGAGTTCAGGGAACTGGCACAGTCTCCAAGAAGCGTTCGATCAAATCATCCGAGGTCACGCCCTCGGCCTCCGCTTCGTAGGTGGTCAGGATGCGGTGACGCAGGACCGCAGGAGCGATCGCCTTCACATCCGCCGGAATCACATAACCTCGATGGTCCATGAACGCACTGGCCCGGGAGGTCAGAGCCAACCAGATCGATGCCCGGGGACTGGCACCGTATTGCAAATAAGGGGCCAAGTCGCCCAAGCCCACACTCGCGGGATCGCGAGTCGCCTGCACCAGGTTGACAATGTAGCGCCCCAGACGATCATCCAAATGAATGCGGTCCACGATGGCGCGGCTCTTATTGATCACATCCAGAGTCACCACTCGACTCACGCTGGTCTTTGGCGCAGTGCGGGACATGCGGTCCATGATCTCAAGCTCCTCTACAGCGGAGGGATAGCCCACCACGCTCTTGAGGGCAAAGCGATCAAGCTGAGCCTCGGGCAAGGGATAAGTACCGTCCTGTTCGATCGGGTTCTGGGTAGCCAACACCAAGAACGGCTGGGGTAATTCCATTGTCTCGCCGCCAATAGAAACATGACGCTCTTGCATGGCTTCCAACAAGGCCGACTGCACCTTGGCGGGGGCACGGTTGATCTCATCTGCCAAGACAAAGTGCGCGAAGATCGGTCCGCGGCGCACGCTGAAAGTGTGCTCACGTGCATCGTAGACCTCAGTCCCCACCAAGTCTGAAGGCAGAAGGTCCGGAGTAAACTGCAAGCGCGAGAAACTCGCGTCCACAGCGTCCGCCAGACAGGAAACCGCCAGGGACTTGGCCAGTCCCGGGACGCCTTCCAGCAGCACATGACCACCGGTGAGCAAGGCCAGGGTCAGGTCGCGGCAGAGTGCCTCCTGCCCCACCAAGACCTCACCGAGAGAGGCCTGAAGATCGGCGACCCAGGAACTCGCCTGCTGAATTTCCTCAGGGGAGACATCGGTGGACACATCGGGCATGGCAGGGGTCGGGGCTGGCTGGGGCATGGATTGGGCAAAGAATGCTTGTGGAGCCGCACAGGGTAAACGCAGAGCTACGCCCCCACCTAGCCTGGGTTGGAAAGACCCTTGTAGAAGTCCCGCAAATTCACCGCTGGTCACCTGCGAATTGCTCGCGAAAGGCGTTGCGCACCCGCAGGGTCTCACGGGCGTAAAGCAGTGCAGGGCTCATGGACCGCCCCGCACGGTGACGGATCTCTTGGCTGGCGACCCACAGTTGATAGGACCCAGCTTCCTGAGACCACTCCAACAACCGCCCGCGCCCAGTGTTGTAGGCCACCAGCAACGCCTCCGCGTTCCACTCCGGGGTGGAATCTCGCAGCCAGGCCAGGTGATTGCAGCCCAAGGCCAGGTTGAGGGCATCATCATGGAGCAGAGTGTCGTGGTCAGGAGCCTCGAGGCCCAAACGCTCGGCTGCATCACTGGCAGCAGTCAACATCAATTGCATCAGACCCAAGGCGCCAATCGAAGAAACCCTGCCACTCACCCCGCGGCTTTCGGACCACATGATTCCCGCCACCAGGCTCGGATCCAGGTCTTCTTTCTTGGCTGCCTCGAAGATCGCGGGCCAACGCTCGCCAACCAATCGTATACCCCGTTGTTTTGAGTAGTCTTCGACAATGGCCCGGACAATCGGACGACCCTGATCATCATGCACCAACCAGCCCACGGCCACCAGCAAGCTGCACAGGATCAACAACCTGGTCAGGACCCGCCGGGCCGAATTCAATTGCCGCGGCGCAAAGATTGTTCCAGGGTCTGAATCCACAATTCACGATCTTGAGCCTTACGAGGGAGTGGGTCCAACTCGCCTCCCAAAAAAACTTCCAGTTCCCGGCGCGCACGCTCTGCCAACCAAGTTTCCTCCCTGCCCAGGACAGTCAAAAGAAACGCAGGCACCGTGCTATTGGCATTCTTGAGTTCGAACTCGGCCGGTAGGGGCGCGGACATGACGCGGGCCTCGCAAGCTGCACGGAACCATGAGAGTGCATCATCACGACGCACCGTATCCCACCATGACCACCAGGCTGCGGTGGAGTCGGGCTCGTTCCTGAAGTCCACGCAGGACAGCACACACAGTTCGTGCAAGAGGGCCAGGTTCTTTGGCTCTTCCACGCTCAGGCGAATCAATACGGGGGCCGCTTCAGGGATTCGCTGACGTGCCAGAATCAGCGCCGCGCCTTTGCGCACCTCAAGGGAACTGGAATTGAGAGCGCTCATGAGGGTAAAGTGCGCCGAACTTCCAAGGGCCATCAGCCCCTTGCGACCTGCTTCGATCAAACCCGGATCGCGCCCGGTGCGCAGCATGGAAAGAAAGATCTCGGAGGTGCGCGGATCGGCCAGCGCAACCAGACCCTCAGCGGCGGGCAGACGGTAGCGCCCCCCAGGCTCGGTCAAACTGGTCAGCAGAACATCCCTGGCCCGCAAGCCACCAATCTGCCCCAGAGAACGCAGGGCCTGGGCACGTACCGCCGGAGTGCCGCTTCCTGCGCGAATAGCTATGGCCTCCTGAGCTTCAACTATCCCGTTCTGTCCAGCCGCCCGCACAGTGGCCACCTCCACGGCTTCATCACTATCATCGAACAGAATCATCAACAGATCTACATCTGTCATTGCACCCCTCTTAGCCAACAAGCCCGCGGAGATTCCGCGCAAGAGGGGGCGGGAATCGCCGGCCGCAGCACGTTCTCCCGCAGCTCCTCCTAGACTGATCAATGCCGAAATCGGCAGCGCTGCCTCCACATCAAACTTGTCGTGCAATAGGCCGATCAGGTCCTTGCCCAGACCATCTTGAAAAGGCCCCTGCTCCTTGTCCGCATGCAAGCCACCGCAAAATTGAACCAGCTCGGTCAAGCGTCGGGAGCGCTGATTCCAGTAGCGTTCCTCCGCAAGCAGGTCCATCAAGGACCGCACATGGTCTTCCCCAAGAGCCCCAGAAACCAATCGCAAGTTCTCCAATTCAAGCAGGCCCAGGTCCCGATCGATGGGACTCTTTTCGGCCATCCAGGCCAACACCAACTCGGCTGTCTTCTGTGCTCGAACAACAACGCTGACTGCTGGGGAAGCGTAGGCCTCTCCTTCCGCGCGGACCAGACCTATGCGATCCCCATGGATGTCCTGACGATAAAAGCGCTGCCAGCGGTAACGCTGCCGCAGCGCATCCAATGAGGCAAAAGTGCGCTCAAACCATGGGGTAGCCGATCCCGGCCCGTAGACAAAGGTCTTTTTCTGCTGACCCACACTCAGGCTCAAGGCGCGACCACGAGCATGCTCGGCGCCCCACACTCCGGGCAGCCGCTGACCTCCGAACACGCCGGTTCCCTGGAGCATTCCCATCATCTCCCGAGCATCCTGCGCGGACAGATAAATCGGTTCGACTCCAGCATCCGGCGGCGCCTGATCCAGCCAGGCGGGACCAAGCAAACTGAACCCCTGAGCGCGCGCACGATCCATGCAATCCACTCTCAAGCGCAGGACATCCGAGGCCTGAATCGGCAAGATCGCCCGTGAGGCCCGGAAGCCGCGACGGTTCTCGCGCCACCACTTGATCCAGGTACCCGCAACCGCACCAGTGCTCTTGCTGGTAATCATCTGCAAGCGCCGCACGGCCGCGCCTACCAGCGCTTCGCGGTCCTTGAAAAATACCTGCCCTGCAATCAAGGAAACCAACTGATTGGGAACGACCGAATCCAACCAGGGGCTCTCGCTGGGGTTCTCGTCACGAAAACCAATCCCCGCCAAGGCCAAGGCACAGGTCCCTGCCACGAAAGGATCTTTGACGTTCATGCCCCGCAGCAAGGCATCTACATGACCCGGCCCGAGCAAGGGTGTTTGGCGCGCATCCTCGCGCTCCACCAAAGCCAAGACCGCGTAGGCCGAAGGACGCAGAATCCAACGCTGGCCAAACGCACGGCGCATGAGTTCAACTTCGATCGTCTCGCCATTGAAACGGGCCATGAACGCCACCACCCGCCGAGCAACCTTGGCTCGCGGATCATGCAGATGTTCAAGCAGAATAGGAACCGCCGCCGCATCACCCGTACCCGCAATCAAATCCGCTGCCCGCCAACGTGCATCTGCGCTGTCTGACTTGAGTGCCGGCAACAAGAATGGAATCCACTCTGGCCTGGGCGCCTCCTTGAGGAGGTTGTGAGCCGCCGCACGCAGACTGTTCTGGGGATGATCGATCAGGTGGGCGAGCAACTCTGGATTCGCCCGCACCGGATCCAATTGGTGCAACATGCGCAACAGGATGCCCCCCACCGAACCAGGGGTGCGGGACGACAGACGCTGGGCCACAAGATCCCGATCGCGCCCCTCGCTAGAGGCCAAAAAGTAGCGCCCGGCCACCAGGACCGTGGGGCCGTGATCGCTGGCAAGAGCCTCAACGCATACCTCACGCCCTTCAGGCCCCATACCGAGCAAACTCTCAAGAGCCTGATCCAGCAGCGAATCATCCGTCCGCCGATGCCGGGCCAACTCTGCAAAAATCACATGGGCGGCGGCACGCAGGGAACCCCTGTGAACTCCTTGTATCAGACCCGCCTCGCTGGTGCCCTCTGGGTCACTCACACCAACCTTGTACCCCGGCAGGTCCAATCCTCCCGCTTCTCCTCCGGGCAGACCAGCCCTATCAGGAATGCGGAACAGACGATGAGCCTGACAGCGCTCACAATGCTCTTCCTGCAGACCTGTCGGGCTGTCCCACTTGATGGGCAGGTCGGTCTTCTTGAGGCTACATATGGTGCAAACCAGCGCGGGCTTCTCAGTCTTGACCGCCCGACTACCAGAACGCTCCTGGCCCACAGGTGTGACCACCGGTCGCCCCGGCAGGGGCTTACGCGCCCCCCTGCTAGGCAAGTCGACTTGAGCGTGCGCAGAACCGACCAGTAAGGCCAGCATGAGAGTGGTTGTGGAGACGAGGCGCATAATGGTCACCGTGCTACCCACGGCAGCCCCGCAGGATACCGAGAGCAGGAGGAGAGGGTGGCCGCCAGGGGCCGAGCAGTCCGCCCCCTACGCCCCCAGGGCTCTTGGGAGGGTCAAGACAATGAATTTCCAGGGATTTCCATTCCCACCTGCCAGTCCTAAACCTCACCTGCCAGTCATCAGGGCGCCAAGAGCGGCCCGCAGGCCGTGGCCAGATCACGCGCCAGATGAAGATCAGTCTGGCAGACCTCGCGTGCCAGCAGCAACAAATCCAAGTCCCGCTCCAAGTGGTCCAGGCCCTCTGGGTTGTTGCCGGTTTGACGCAGGCCCGCCAGATCTCCCATTCCCCGCCGTCGCAAGTCCTCTTCAGCGATTTCGAATCCATCACGGGTCTGGATCAACATGGAGAAACGCTCCTCCGCCGCGGCTGCTCCCACCAACAAACACCAGGACTCAAGGGGCCCGCGTCCCACGCGCCCGCGCAACTGATGCAATTGAGCCAACCCCAAACGATCCGCCTGCTCGATCACCATCACGGTGGCCGAGGGCACATCGACGCCAACCTCGATCACCGTTGTCGCCACCAACAAGCCGACATCTCCCCTGCGAAACCTTTGCAATCGCCATGAACGCTCCTCCGCCGGGACCTTTCCGTGCACGAGTTCCACCCCAAAGCCGCTCACCCGCTTGTCATCACATAACTTCGAAAAGCGCGCTTCCGCTGCACCGGGCGCATCGTCTCCGTCCCTGCCAATACGCGGACAAACCCAATAGACCTGCTCCCCGGCCTCCATGCGCTTCGCCAACCATGGAATGATCGAACGGGTCTTGGCGCCGCGCACCCAGCGTGTATGGACCTCACCACGCCCAGGCGGCCCTTTGCGTAGTGTGACCACCTCCAAGTCCCCATAGACCGTCAGGGCCAAGGTGCGCGGAATGGGCGTGGCCGTCATCAGCAGAAGGTGGGCGCCCTTGCCCTTGTTCATCAGGGCCGAACGCTGACCTACACCGAAGCGCTGTTGCTCATCGATGATCACCAGATCCAGGCAATCGAACTCAACCCCCTTCTGAAAAATCGCATGGGTCCCAAACAGAACGCCCACTTCACCGGTGGCCAGGCGTCGAAGAATCTGCTGCCGCTCTTCCCCGCGTACACGACCGGTCAGGAGAGCATGCCCAATCCCCACGGCATCGAGCAAGGGTGCCAATCCCATGTGATGCTGCTCTGCCAGAACCTCGGTAGGCACCAGAAAGGCAACCTGCCCCCCACCTTCAACCACCGCAAAGGAACATAGCGCCGCCAGAGCGGTCTTGCCCGTGCCAACATCCCCCTGCAAGATGCGGCGCATGGGAGTGCGCCGCCCAAGATCGCGGACCAAAACCTTCCAAGCCTGCTGCTGGTCAGGTGTCAACTGAAAGGGTAGGCGACTTCTCAGTTCCCTATCCAATTCAGAACTCACCTGTACTGGCCGCCCGCCACTCTCCTCCGCGCCCGCCCGGCGCGCCGCCAGTTGGGCTTGCAAAGCCAAGAGAGGAATCAAGGCCAGCCGCCGCCGGGCCGCCTCAAAAGCCACCCGCGAACGGGGCTCATGGGCGGCTTGGACTGCCGTGGGCAAATCGGGCAGATCCCCCGCAGCAAGCAGGTTCTCGGGCAAGGGCTCCTTGATCTGCCCCCCCACCAAGCGCACTGCCTCTTTACAGATTCCCGCCAGCACATGATCGGACATTCCTTTGGGAGCGGGGTAGGTTCCCATCAAGACACCCGGAGCGGGAAGCGGATCGCGCTCGGTGCCAATCTTGGGGCCCAGAAGTTCAGGGCCCTTGGATGTGCTGCGAGCCTCGCCACAGAGTTCGATTTGGTCACCGACCGCGCAACGTTCACGGATCCAGGGCTGATTCCAGAAGCTGGCTTGTGCTTCCCAGCCCCCCGCATCCAAACGCAGAACTACGCGGCTTTGCTTGCCCCGCATGCGCACGAGCTTGACGGCCAGGACGGAACCCGAGACGCGGACCAGCCCAGTAGTGGGGAGTGGTCCTTCAGTGTGCTGGGCAGGCCACTCGACTATGGAGGTTGGAGTGAGTAAGCAGAGATCTTCGAGAGTGTCGAGTCCAACGCTTGAGAGCAAGCGGGCTCTGGCTGGCCCGATGCCTCCCACCAAGGTTGTGGCCCCTTTCGGTGTTGGAATTTGACCGCTCATCTTGATCCGGGCAGACTTGCCCCGCTCCGCACAAAGATACGCCCATCCAGCAATCCGCGCACCTCTTGACGAAAACAAATGCCTGGCGCCTGAGCTGAAGCCACCATTCGCTACTGGCGATTCCAAGCGCACAGCCGATTTCAAGAGCACACCCCACGGGCAATGGTTCACCGTGCCCTCTGGTTTTCCAACACCAAGAAGGACCAGTGGATGGGTAGGGTACAAGCTTGAGCAACGAGTCCATGCCCCCTCCCCCTCCCCCCTCCGCAGACCCTGCCCTGCGCCGCATTGACCCACTCATCGCCTTCATAATCCTCTTCGGACTCGCCCTGCGCTGCTACTTCGCCACCCAGAAGGGGCTTGTGCTCGACGAGTTCCACTCGGACTTCCATGCCAGTCGTGCCGGCCTCAGTGCGCTCTTGGAAAGCGTCCGGGCGGACAACCACCCGCCTCTCTCATTCCTGCTGATCAGCCTCTCACGGTACCTCCTGGGGGACAGCGACCTGTTCCTCCGGGTGCCTGCCCTGCTCGCCGCGGGAATCGAATTTGGTTTTGTCTGTCTGATTGCACGGCCCTTCGGAAAGAACGCCATGCGTCTGGCACTGGCCCTGGTGGTCTTGAGCAGCTTGCACCTGGACCAAACCTCCATGGCGCGCATGTACGGACCTCTTGCAGCCTGCATCACCGGCGCCACCTGGGCCAGCATGAGACTGCTCCGGGGACCCAGCAAACCAGCCGCCCTGATCGGGGCGCTTTGTGTGTGGGGCGCTCTTGGACTGCACTATTTTGCGGGACACTACCTTCTGTGGTTGGGAATAGGGAGCCTGGTAGCCGCCTGGCAGGCGGGAAGCATGGAGAGTTTTGTGCGGCGAATCCGTTGGCCTCTCGCTGCTGTCCTGCTAGCAAGCCTGCCCTGGTATTCCACGGGGTTCGTGGAACAACTGGGGCACGGACTTCCACCAGGGGGAGACGACTTGAGCGTACCTGGCCTGCTCGAGGCCTACGCCCATCTCTTCTTCCTCAACCTCCGTCTTGGGGGCGAGTTCGGCAAAGGAGCTTTTCTCCTGGCGAGTTTGGGGATTCTGACCTTGGCGGGAAGCAAGGCTCTCTCCTGGCGCAGTGAAGAACCCAAGCTGCAAGGCAACACCATGGTGCTCGCCTGCCTGGCCTGGGTGGTTCCCCTCTGGACCTTTGGGGTGGCGCAGTTCATGCCGCGCTCGGGATTCACCTGGCACTACATCCTGCCTTCGATCGCGCCCATGGCGGTGCTGGCGGCAAGTGGAGCGAGCAGAAAGGGAAAGCGTTGGACCTTGAGCGCCTGTGTGATGGCAGCGCTTGTGTTGAGCCTGCTCAATGTGGATTCCCACGGTACGGAAGACTATCCCGGCGCGGTGTCACTGGTGCGGGATCAGTGGCAGACGGGAGACGCGGTGGTTTGTGTGGAATACCAACCCCCTTGTTTCCCCACCGGGCGACCGTGGGACAGGTACAGGAAACAACTCGATGCCCCACAAGACGCTCGCCTGGAAACCAAGGGAATCCACCTGGCTCGGCCCCAAGACCTGCAGCAACACGAGCGCATCTGGCTGATGCACTCTGCCCTGCCGGAGTCAGTCGACCTGCGGCGGCAGCTCGAGGACTATGGCAAAGCCGAAGAGACCTGGTCGTTCGGTTGGAGACCGCAGGTCACACTCTTCAGACGACACTGAAGAACCGAAGTCAGCAACAAGCTAGGGCGCGAGCACCGTACGCAGGAGATCTCTTGCACGCTCTCCGCCTAGCCCACGACCAAGCAGGTCCCGCTCTTCGCTGGTGAGCTTCCACACCAAGAGACCTGCTCCATGAACGCGAGCACCGTGGCCGAGGGCTTCCAGCAGTTGAGCCTGGCGCTCGGCGTTCACGGGATTCCCACCAACTGGAGCCCCGCCATCCGCGCCCGGCCCGCGAGCGGCATAGAGGGTCGCCCTAAAACCGGAAGGGGCAATCCAAAGGGGCAAGCCCAGTTCCTCTGCGCGCTGGTCCGCTGGAGAAAGGTGCTCTACAAACAACTCCTTCAGCCGCCAGAGAGGGATCTGGCCCTGGTCGGTGCCCTCGAATACTGGAAAGAGACCGCCTGCCAGGGCATCAACCTCTGGCCAAAGGTCAATCAAGTCGAAGCGGCGTATATCTTCGGTGGCCAGCACAACGCCCCCCTTGAAGGACGCCCGCGCGGCGCTGATCGCCCGGGTCCAACCCGCTCTCTTGACGCGCTGAGCCTTGAGTTGCCACTCGCCCGGTTCGGAGTGCTCCTCATCAAGACGAGTCACGAGGGACTGGCCCAGGTCATACCCAATGGAAACAACCCGCGCCCCGGACGCCTCGGCCATGAGGGCCGCATGAGTCGTGCTGGCAGCAAGTTGATCGTACAAGTCCTTGCGCTGCTCGTCGAACACTCGTACCAGGCGCGAAGAAGGCACCCCCGAATGAGACGCAAGGACTGTAGGCCAAAGTTGAACCTCAAGCCCCAGAGCCCGCGCCTGAGCGCTGGCCGCCAGCCAACTCGCATCGCCAAGAACACTGCCGAGGGCTCGCTGGGGTTGCCAGGCTCGGCCCTGCCCGGGGTCGGGATCAAAGCAGAGGTCGTAGGCCAAAGCGATAGTTGTGGCGCCGGCGGCGAACAGGTTCTCAAGTGCAGCGCGCCCTGCCCTGGAGCCTGGATCCCCATCGGCGCGCAGAAATGCTCCGCGTGGGGTGGCTTGGAACTCGATGCTCGCAGGCTCCCCTCCGTGCAGGCCTGCAAGGTGCTCGCCAAACTCCGCGAGAGAAGTCTCGGGATCGCGGTCCCGAAGCCGACACCACTCGATCAATTCAGCGCGCAAGGGCCTCAAGAGGTACGGCGAATGGCGACCGGAGGCGTCATCGGTGATCAACTCCTCAAGGGTCGGACGTTCAGGATGATTGGCCAAGAGCCCAAGACGCTCTGACTGATGCAGGCCTGCGCACCAGGCACTCATGGCGTCGAGCCACCAAGCTGGACTGGCGGGCTGGTTTGCAAAGAGCACGGCCCAGGCGAGATTGCGGCCTCCGTCGGTGGGGCTGCCCGGAGGCAAGAGAACCTGTAGCGTACGAGTAGGTTCATCCGCCTGAGCCAACTCGGCCGGCCAACCAACTGCTGGAACGCTGCTCGAAGCGTGGATTCTCCAAGCACCGCTGGGCTCGCCTGTGATCGTCGCGGCCCGCTTGAGTGCCGCGGCGCAGGCCAACCCGTAATCAATGATCTCGGCGTGGCTTACCCCAGGTTCGCTGGTGCCGGTCAGGTTTGGAGCCAATTGCCCATGATCGACCAGGCCATCGCCCGAGTGACTGAGGTCACCATGAACAGAACGACCCTCATCAGAACCAGACCCCGGTAATGTGCCTCGGTCCACAATGGTCCACTCACTCCCGCCCCTCTCCAAGTCAAGACGTAACCAGGGTCTGCCCCGAAGAAAGACCAGTCCTTCACGCCGCCAACCGGGGCGCAAGTTGGGAAGCGCGGACAAGAGGCGCTTGGGATTCGACCCGGCCACCACGGTCAAGGGAAGGTGATCGCGAAGGGGATCGATGCACACCAAGATCAGGCAGCAGTCCGCGGCAGAAGCCAGGTGGGGACCCAGGTGGAGCTGTCCGCCTTCTTCGCGCAGGGCACCGGCGGCGGGCAAACTCGCGAGTTCTCCTGCAGAGAAATCACAGAGCAGCATGCGGCCGGCATGGGAGCGCGCAGGTTGGGTGACCTCGCCACGTGAGGTCGATCCCCTGGGAGCGTCTGCACCCCCGCCAATCCAGCGCACATCGAGGCCTCCGGCATAGGAACCCCAACGCGCGAACTGGGCCTGGGCCGCAAGAGACGCGAATTCTGGCCCCTCCACGTCGAGCGCCCCGGCGCGATAGAGATTCTGCCCGAGCGCCAACGATCCAGTCTCTCGCACTTCCAGCCGCCTGTCGCAGGCAGCGAGGAGCAACAAGGACAAGACCCATGAATGACGCAGCACGGGGGCAGCCTAACGAGAGGGCCTCGAGGAAACCCCATCCCAGTCCCAAGATCCGACGGGCAGAAGCAGCGCTCAGGAGGCCCAGGATGAGGGCAGCGGTCGCGATCATCGCTCAGCCTCACGAATCAAGGGTGCGCAAACCCGACAGGTCTGGGCAGGCCGGATCGTCTCCCCACACCCGTCGCGTCTTCGCATCGATCCGCGCAACCAGCTCCGGATCCAGGTGCTTCTCCCAATCCCGGGTCGTTCCCGCGCGGAAAAAGGTGGACGGGTCGAAGTGGAAGCTGCCAGGGCGCTTCGTGATCGCCCGCTTCATGGTCTGGAACTCCGTGCTCGCGGCGATCTTCGCGCAACGCTCGGGGGAAAGGCGAGTTCCGGGACGGAGGAATGAGACCAACGCCTCGACCGACTCGACCTTGCGCTCTACGAGATCCTCATATCGCATGACGAGGACCTGATCAGGAGCGATGCGCGCGTTGCTCCTGCGCAGCCACCCCTGGACGTGTTTGTGGTAGTCCCCGAAGTAGAGGTCGCCAGAGACAAACCGCTCGATGAACGTGGAAAGGTCAAGGTCTTCCGGCACCTGCAAGAGCGGGTGACGCTTGTAGAAGAAGTACTGGGAAACCGCGGCGCCGCGCGGATCGCGTATGACTACGACGAACTTCGAGCGCTTGTGGACGCGCCGCACAGGCAGGTCCTCGACCGAGCTGTGGACATACCAAAGGCGCTCCCGGCCCTCGGTCGCGCGGCAGAACTGCTCGAAGCGCGCGTAGCCCTCCTGGGAGACCATCACCTCGGGCCACGGGACGCTGTGGTGGCCGATGTCTCCGCTGGCAATAGGGTTGTCCTCGGGGTAGTCACCCAGGGCACGCAACACCTCCACAACGAACTTCTTGGTCAAGTGCGTCCCAACTTTCTGATGGGTGCAAACGAACAAGTCGTGCTCGTCGGTGTCCCAGGTGCTCTGAAGGGCGTCGACCGCCTCGGGCGCGATGAAGGGCGGCAGCATCGTCCCGGCGTGCCTATGATGCAGGTAGCCACCCTCGGACAGAGTGCGGGGGGTGCCCACGGTACGCATCGCCGCGCGTTGGAGCTGCCCCACGCCTTGCGCAATTGAGCTACGAGAAGACTCGTCGGGAACGGATGAGCAAATACTGGCTTGGAGCATTCTGGACCTTGGGGGTGGTGGAAACTGGGGTTCCCTTGTTCCTGCGCTCCCGGGCCCCGTTCGGACAAGAATCCACCAATAACCCGGGCGGCTGGTCCTTGAGGTCCGTCCATGATGCCCTGACGCTGCTCACCACAGCCGGGTTCGCCAGGGCAGGCGGACCTCGTCCCGCCCTGAAGACGCGGGTCACTTCAGCGCGCCTTCTTCCCCGTCATCACCAGCCCTTCGAGCGGGATGGACAGGATGAACGCAGTGACCGTGGTCGCGAGCAGGCGCGCGTCAGCGCCGTAGCCGGAGTTGTCGCGATTGGGCTGGTAGGCGAAGGTGCCGTCGGCGCACTCGGCCAGGAGGAACCACCAGCGGTTGGCCCGCATAACGGTCCCGAAGGCCTTGCGGTCGATCGAGGCGCCGAGGGCGCCATAGGCCATGCCCATCAGGGGTGAGGCGTGCGTATCCGGAAAGCTATTGGGGTGCTCGGCCATGATGGTCGCGTGCAGACGGGCGAGCTTCCTGTGTTCGCGGTGGGGGCTCATCCAGTGGGCGATAGCCGAGGTGCCCGTGCGGCCCATGTCGGCCCAGCTCTGATCGCGCGCGACCGAGTCGCCGTACCACAGGTAGCCGTTCCTGGCGGTGCCGCGCTCAAGGAACGCATAGGCCGCGCGATGACGGACCTCGTCCACGTCGATGCCGCACTTGTCCATTAGGGCGAAGGCCAGCGCGCCCTGAGCTGTGATCATCGCAATGGGTCCGTAGCCCTCGAAGCCGGGGTTGTGGCCCCAGCCGCCGTACTGCTGCTCGGCGTTCTTGGGATAGGAGCCGGGGTGCGACTCACGCACCTTGGGGTTGACCTGAGAGAGGTCGAGGTACTGTGTCGTGCAGAGGAAATCGTAGACCTCCTGGAACTCGTCCAGGACCCAGCGATCCCGCGTCTCCAAGTACCACTCGCTCATCACGATCGCGGCGGCCATGTATTTCCAGTTGACGAGCCCCGAGGTGTCCTCGGTTGACGTGTTGCGTGCGTGGTAGCGCACGCTGCGTTCCACTTCGTCCCGATACGCACTCTTGCCGCTGGCGAGCAGGGCGAGGGGCGCGAAGGTGTCGTGCACCGGATTGCCCCAGGAGCCGTTGTCGCGCTGCTGTTCAGCAAGGTGCGCCCAGAGGCGCTCGCGCACCTCTTCGGTCCGCTCGCAGTCGAAGGGGAACGACTTCGCGTAGGGCTTCACTCGCGCAGGGATCTTCAGCTTGACGTCGACGCGCTTGCCGTCCCGCCACAGCTTGAGGCGCAGCTCGCGCTCCTTCGAGTCGATCGCGCGCTCGAGGGCATCGACGAAGTCGGCGATGGGGCCCAGCGGCCCGAAGACCTTCATGCCGTAGCCGTTCTGGTGCGGGGTGCGAAACTCAAGGCCTCGGGCGCCGACGATGTGGTCTCCGACACGAACCTTCCTGTGCGCGGGCGTCCCCTCGAACACGTGTCCGACGACCAGGTGCGTGGGCTGTTCTTCCTCGAGCCGCACGCGGATACCCGTGATCCCCAGGTTATAGAGCCAGCCCTCCACCTCGGCATCGGGCCCCGACCGGGCTTGCTGCTTCCACGGCCGCCCGTTGGGGAAGTAGTGGACCTGGGCGCTTACGGGGAGTGTTGTGCCCACGAGCAGGGCGAAACTCATGGTTAGGAGGCGAATCATGGTATCGGCTGTCGAGGACTTGTTCACGCCACCCTAACCACCTGATCCTCGGTGGTTTCCTCGTTCGGACAAAAAGCCACCAATAGCCCGGGCTGCTACTGACACCAAGGTGGGCACGATGGTGCGCTCGATGAAGCGCTTCTCGAGGAGCACGAGCACACACGAGAGATACTGATCTCTCTGGGCGTCGAGGAAAACCAGGTCGTACGGTCCCTCCAGGAATGGGATCGACTCCAAGCCGTCTCCCTGGATCACGCGCACCGGTTGGCGTCCCTGACGAAGGAAGTAATTGCGGGCAAGAGATGTGCTGAAACTCTCCCCCAATCGGGGTCCTGGAGTTCCAACTCCCAAAGGGCCCAGCGTCTGCAGGCGGAGCGAGCCGGGCCCCTCACGGAGTTCGAACCGAGAGCGCCTCCAGCCAGACCCTCTCCAGCCCTCCCCCAGGCCCGTAGCCATTGCGGTTGGACCCATCCGCCCGCAATCCTGGCACAAATTCCAAACCAAGCCCCCCGCCCGCCGTTCCACTGGGAAGTAGAGCCCCCGGGCCTCCCGCCTGGACCTCCCGCCCGCCATGAGAATCCTTGTCCAAACCGCCCTGGCCACCCTCGGCCTGTCCCTTCTCATCTTTACCGCGACTACCCAGGAGCCCGAGCCCTTCAAGGGCCCCGACGATGCTCTTCCTGGGGTTCCAGCTCTGGTACGCGATGCTCTTCTCCAAGGAAGGACCGCGGATGCATTGGAGGCCCTGGAGCATCTGGATGATTTGCAGCCAGAGAGCAAAGACTTCTGGGCCCTGCTGCGCATCACTGCCTTGACCGAGGGGAAAGACCTGGCCCAGGCGGTAGCTCTGGCCGAGACCTTTGAAACGGAACACAAGGAGAGCCCCTGGTTGGCCAAAGTTCGCTTCCGTCGAGCGGAGAACCTGCGCCAACTACGCCGCTTTGAAGAGGCCGAGCGAATTTTCGAAGCGGCCGCCCAAGCCCTGCGCAGTCCAGAGCGACAAGGCCGCCTGGCCCAGGTCTATCTGGTGCACGCGATTCGCATGGCGGCGGATCGCCAGCCCAACGAACCGGATCAAGGGGAGCAAGATCTCAACGGCGCCAGGGAGCTCTTTGGACGTGTACTTGACTTGGACGCACCCTTGTCTGCAGTGGAGCTGGCTCTCTTTGAACGCGCAGTTTGCAGTGAGAAACTCTCCAAGCATCAACAAGCGGTGACTGACTGGAATACTTATCTAGATCGAAAAGGACTTGGTCGAAGGCAAGAAGCACGGCTGCGCAAGGGGCTCGCCGAGCTGGCAAAGGGGAGCGCGGGAGATGCCTTGCGAACTCTTGAGGACCTGGTTCAGGACATAACAACCGGAGCGGAAAATAGTGCCCAGGGCAATGACCAGGAAGACGCGTCCAGGGAGCTCCTCTCCCGTGCGCGCTTTGCGATTGCCCAGACTTGGACCAAGCGCGGAATGCGCGACATGGCACGGGCCGCCTATGGACGCTTCCTTGAAGCTCACCCCGAAGACGAAAAGGCATTCCAGGCTGCCTTCAGCATCGCGACCCTGCACAGGGAAGAGGGTCATCACGCAGACGCCCGGGACGCCTATGAGGCCTTCCGCAAGCGCCCGCGACTATCCCCCGACCACAAAGCCAGTGTCCTCCAAGCGGAAGAGTCCCTGCATCAGGAGGCACTCTTCTTGGAAGCCGGAATGCGTACCGCCCTCGATGATCACGACGGGGCGCGCGAACTCTTTGCGGAATACACGCGGCGCTATGCTTCGGGTCCGCGCTGGTCAGATGCCCAGCGAGGCATTGTCGACAGCGTCTGGGCCAAAGGCAATTCCGACGTGGCCAAGGGTGAGTACGACGCAGCGCGGAGCACCTGGGCCGAGTTTCTCTCGGGCTGGCCATTGGATGCACGGGTGCCCACAGTCCATCTGGCGCTGGCGGGGCTCTTTGACAAGGAAGCAAGAGAAGCAAAGAAGGCAGGGGAGGAATTCAAGCCCATCTTGCTCCAAGCAGTGGAAGCCTGGCGCACAGTGGCGCGCCGGCATCCTGGTTCCAACCAGGCTTCCCAGGCACTATTCCAACTGGCAGATGCCCTTGAATACCGCTTGGAGGATGTTGGCGCGGCGGTGGAGGCCTATCGCGCTTGCAACTTTGGCTCGTACGCCGGGCGCGCCCGGGCTCGCCTTGCGGCCATGACCAGTCCGCGCCTGAACTTGGAGACCGAGCGCACCTGGCGCAGTAATGAGACCGCACGGGTCAAGGTGCGCACGCGCAACTTGGAAGAACTCAAAGTGCATGTGCACGCCCTCGACTTGGAAGCCTACTTTCGCAAACACCTCAGCCACCAGCGCATCGAGGAATTGGACCTGGATCTGATCGCTCCGGATGAGTCCTTCGAACTCAAGCTCAAGGACTACAAGCAATTCGCACCCCTGACCCAGGAAATCGAAATCGATGTGCAGGGACCGGGGGTCTGGGCCATCGTGGTGCAATCCGGCGACCAGCGCGCGGCCACCCTCTTGATCCGCAGCGATATAGAGGTTCTGGTCAAGAGCTCTCGTCGGGAAGCCTTTGTCTTCGCTCAGGACATGCTGACGGACAAAGCCGCCTCGGAAGTCAAGGTTCTATTGGCCCTGCCCGGCCAGGGAGAGGGCGGTGCGGCCTTGCTTCGCGAACTGAAAACCGGTCCGGACGGTACAGCGCGGGTAGCCCTCGAAGAACTGCAAACCACAGCGGAGGTACAGATGTTCGCCGCAAGAGATGGGCATGTGGCTTCGGACGGGTTGAGTCTGCAGGGCTTGCAAATTTCAGCTGGCCTGACTCCTCGCATGGTGCTCTTCACGGATCGCGGAGGTTATCGGGTGGGCGAAACGGTCAACTGGAGAGCCATCGTGCGTGATGTCAACGACGGCAGTTACACATTCAATGAAGGGGAAGAGGTGCGCGTGGAGATGATCGATCCCGCCGGCCGACGCATGCGCCGTGCCGACTTACCCCTCGGTCCCTTCGGCACCATCGCCGGTGCTTTCGCACTCCCCCAGGGTGCAAGATTGGGAAACTGGATGCTGCGCGGAACCACACGCAAAGGCCTGCTCTTCCAGGTCAGGTTCGAAGTCGCGCGATTTGAACTGCGCAAAGTCGAGTTGTTGGTCAAAGCAGACCGGACAGTGGTCTACCGTGGCGACAATGTCACCTTGACAGCCCAGGCGAACTGGTACTACGGCCAACCTGTTGCCGGGCGGGAAGTCGTCTTCCGCCTACCCGACGGACGGGAGCATCGTGCACGAACTGATCAGGAAGGCGAGGCCAATGTCACTTACTCGACCCGCGATCACGCCAACGAGGGACAGCTGACTTTTGCGGCCAGCATCCCCAGCGAAGGAGTCGACGCAAGCAGCGCAGTCTATCTTGCAATTCGCGCTTTCCGTCTTGAACTGGAGGTACCCCAGCACACTCGACTCGCTGGCGAACCGGTGACCATAGGAATCAAGGCCACAGATCCCGCTGGGGATCCCGTGGAAACAGAAGTGCACATCTTGGCGCTTTGGCAAGCTCCGAAAGGCTCGCCTCTGTGGACCTCTGCAGAAGAAACCAGCGCCGAAATCACCCTGACCACTGACTCCAAGGGCCTCGGCTCATGGGTCCTCGATCCCAAGCGCGGCGGAAGCTACACCCTACGCGCCCTGGCCACTGATCGCTTTGGCAACCCCATCAGCGACGAGGAAGACTTCTATGCCTCCGGAGACAACGACCCAGTACGTCTGCGCATTCTGACCGATCAAACCAAGTTCAACCAGGGGGACAATGTTGCCCTGAAGGTGATCAATCGCACCCCCAAGAACCTGGCTTTGGTGACTTTTGAAGGAGAGACGATCCTGGAGCACCGCCTGGTGCGCTTCAACGAAGAGAAGAGTGAACTGAACTTCGAAACCAGTGATGCCCACTTCCCCAATGTGCAAGTCGCGATCTGCATGATGGAGCAGGGTGAATTGCACGAGGCCCATGTGGAACTCAACATCGACCGCAAGCTGAACATCAGCTTGACACCGGCCAAGGATGTTGTCGCCCCAGGCGAAGAGGCTGTGGTCGACATTCTCGTCACTGACCAACTGGGCAACCCGGCCCAAGCAGAGGTGTCCCTGGCGGTGGTGGACGCTGCACTCTTGCAACTCTTCCCGGACCGAACCCCAGACCTGCAGCGCACCTTCCAAGCCGCAGCTCATCGACATGCGGGCCTCAAGACCACCAGCTCTTGCGCCTTCAGCTACCACGGCCGTACCCAGACCATAGCGAAAGAGATACTGCTGGAAGAAACCAGGCGCCAGGCCCTGGATCAATGGCAAGAAGACCGAGGCCGCCTGTTCGATTCCCTCGATGCCCTTGGGTATGTACGCGGATTGGATGAGGCAATGGAACCACAAAGCGCCACTCAAACTCTGAGCGACAAGCGAATCAGACGCAGTATGAACGAGAGAGCGCGATCGCCCGAGTCAGAATTCTCTGTTGAAGAGGACTTTGATCCTGTGACGTTCAACGATGCCATCGGTATAGGCGGCGGCGCCGGAGGAAGGTTTGGCGGACGCTACGGGGGACGTAGGAGCTTGCTGGCTGGAGGCAGAGCCCGACAGGCCAAGGCTGAAAACGATGGAGACACGCTCTTCTGGTCACCCTCCGTTATCAGCGATCGAGAAGGTCGTGCCCAAGTGCGCTTCAAAATGCCCGAGCGTTCCACGCGCTGGAAATTGATCGCACGGGGCGTGACCCCCGGCACCCTGGTGGGCGGTGCCAAGGCCAAACTCACCAGCCGAGCGGAATTCCAGTTGGAACTGCTCTTCCCCGGCGAGTTGGTGGAAGGAGACGCACCCAATCCCTCCGTGCGCATCCATGACCTGGTTGGTCTTGACACCGAATGCAGACTGACCATGACCGTAGAGACCAGCGAAGGAACCTTCAGTCGAACGAGCACCGTGACTCTGCCCAAGAGCGCAGCGGTGACCGAGGTCGAGTTCGGTCTCTTTGATCCCCTGCCAGAGGGAGCCCTTGCGCTCAAGGTCTCAGCCAACCTTGCGAACACCGATGAGAACCCCGAAGAAGTCACCAAGAACGTTTTGGTGCGTCCCTATGGTCTGGCCTTCACCACCAGCGTCGGTGGCGTACTCGATGAGAACACAACCACTTTCCTTGAGTTGCCCAGCGGCCGCAAGTACGGCGCACGCACAGTGCAGCTGGAAATCGGTGCGGGGATCGATCGCCTCCTGATTGATGAGGCTCTCGATCGCGGTCCGATCTGGCGTTGCGCTGTGTACCAGGACGCAGGCACCCCCGGGTACATGGCCAGCGAGCTGTTGGGGGTTACCTGGGTGCTTCATGCCCTGGAACAGACCGGAACAGCTGGCCCCACAGACCTGACCGAACTACGAGACCGCGCAATTGGTCTGGTGGCAGCCCTGACTTCTGCCCAGGACAAAGACGGGAGCTGGCGCACTATTTTCCGCCGGAGCAACGATCCCGTTCAGAGTGCGCGCTGCGTCTGGGCCCTGGCCGAGGCGCGTCAGATTGGGATCTCGGTCTTGGACCAGACCATGGATCTGGGCCTCAAGTATCTGACCAACGCCCATCGTCAGGCCTCCCAGCAGGACGGGGAGACCAAGGCGCTCCTGCAACATGCTCTGGCCGCCGCAGGCAAGGCGGACTTTGCTGCTCTCAACCGACTGTATCGCGAGCGCGCGAGACTCTCCCCTGCTGCCCTGGTACACACTTCCCTGGCCCTCTCCGCTCACGGTTCCCTGCCCATGGCGGCTGACCTCTGCAGCCTGATCGAGGGACAGGTAACAACCGAAAGTACCAGGCATGCTTCCTGGAGCGTGAAAGGAAACTCCCCTGCCAACCTGAACAAGTTGGAGCAAACCGCTCTGGCTGTGCTGGCCCTCAAGGCCGCTCAGCCAGATTCGAGTCTGATCGACGCAGGAAACCAGTGGATGCTCGGCCAACGTCCCTTCGGCAAGGCTCGTGGTTTGGTTCTGGGTTGCTTGTTGGACAAGGACCGTAGCGCTCTGGCCATGGGCGAGACCATGCGCATCAAGATTCGAATCGCAGGACAGGCGGAACAGACTGTCGAACTGCACGGTGGAGATCCCGCCCAGATTCTGATTGTAGACCTTGAAAATGTAGCCGACCGCAGGATCAGCATCGACATGACCGTGGAAGGCCGAGGCAAACCTCATTGGGCTGCGGTCTTGGAGGGCTTTACCCGAGACCTCTCCGCCACAATGAACGACCGTCGCGATCTGGTAATAGCCGAGCAACGGTTCATGCCCGCAGCGCCGCGGCTCAACGGCAAAGTGCTGCCAACGGGCTTCAGCATCCTGCGCGACTTCCAAGAACAGTGGATCAACGAAGTCGGACAACTGGCCAGGGGTCAAAGCGCCAAGGTGCACATCCGATGGTGGCGCGATGCCCGTCGTTCGGCCGACGGACACCTGGTCATGCGCGTGCCAACCCCGGCGGGAGCCGAAGTGATCGCGGAGTCGGTCAAAGGTGGCATTGGCGAGGCACGCGTGCGGCCCGATGCGGTGCTGGTCTCAATCGACCCGCACTCCACAAGTGGCAGTATCGAGTTCGAATTCCGCGCGCGCATCGCCGGAGCGTTCAAACTGCTGCCCCCGACCCTGCGCAGCGAAAACAACCCCGGCGCCATGGTAGTGGGCCAGGCGCGGGACTTTGAGATCAAGAATGATCTGGCCCAGGTAGAAAACACCTATCGCGCCACGCCCGATGAACTCTACAGCCGAGGCCTGCGCCAATTCGATGAAAGCCCCATCAACCATGAAGGCGCCCACGATGCGTTGACCAACCTCTACCTGGAATTCGAGCCCTTCTTGCGGGAAAAACCCCTGGTACAAACCGCCCACCGACTATTGCAACTGGCGGTCAAGCGTAAGGATCCGGAACCAATCGTGGAGTACTTCGAAGTAATCAAGGAGAAGGACCCCAGCATCACGATTCCTTTCGACGAGGTGGTAGCCATTGGCGAGGCTTATCGCACATTGAACGAACACGAACGCGCCATGCTCATCTTCCGCGCTACCCTGCTGGAGACCTTTGGTCGCGACACCAAAGTGGCGGGCGCCTTGGAAGAGCTGGGCGAATTCGCCAGCGCCATGGAATTGCTGCAAGAACTTTGGTTGGCCTACCCTGACTTCTCAGCGGTCAAGACAGCTCACCTGACTCTGACGGACAAGTTGCTCGCCAAGGCGCAGACGGCACATCTGGACAAGAGTCTGGTGCGTAAGGATTGGCGCCGAGGGGGACTCGTGTTGGCGGGTTCCCGGCATTTGAATCGCTATCTGGCCCTGCACCCTACCGACCCCCAGGCCGCCGATGCGGCCCTGGCTCTGGTCAGCGCGCGCCTGAGCGTGAACGACTACATGGGCACTGCAGATCTGTCGGGTACCTTCGCAACGCTCTTTACATCGCCTCGACACAAGGACGCTTTCATCTATAGCCAGGCGGTCGCCAACTGGTGGCTCGGCAAGGAAGAAGAAGCCCTGCAGGCCCTGCGCCGGGTCGCTGCGGCAGAGTACGTGGAAGATGGCCGTATCCACCCCAGCGAGAACCGGGATCTGGCCCTCTACATTTTAGGGCAGATCCACCACGCTCGGCGCGAGTTGACAGAAGCGAGCAAGTACTACGAGCGCGTCAAGGAGCTCTTCGCCGATGCCCGCGAGGCGCTGAGCGACTTCCGTGAAAAAACAATCGCCTTGGACGAAGTCACCACGGTACGACCCGGCGCGGCCGCCGAGTTGGAGTTACGTCACAAGGGTCTCACTGGAGTAGAGATGTTGGTCTACAAGGTCGACCTCCTGACCCTCTACCTGAGAGAGAAGAACCTTTCCCAGATTACCCGGGTCAACCTCTCTGGAATTTCCCCCACTCTTCAGTCGGAAATTTCCCTTGAGGAATCGGAAGACCGGAGGGAATCCAAGACTCCCATAACAATGGACTTGACCGAGCCCGGCGCCTATTTGATCATCGCCCGTGGCGACGAACTATTCACTTCGGGGCTGATGCTGATCAGTGATCTGGAGTTGGAAATTACAGAAGAGTCCGGTTCTGGACGAGTCCGGGTGCAAGCCTTCGATGCCACCGATGGCACCTATATGCGGGGCGTGGATGTGCGGGTGATTGGCAGTTCGAACGAGAGATTCACTCGAGGCGTCACAGACCCACGGGGGTTGTTCGTAGCCGATACGGTTGTGGGCAGCGCCACAGTAGTGGCCAAGTTGGGAGACGATCAATATGCCTTCCATCGAGGAGCGATCGCCCTGGGGGAACCGCAGATTCAAGATAGCGAACAGCTCCAGCAGCCTCTTACGGGTTCAGGTACGTACTTCAAGAACGTATTCCAATTGAACAGCGCTCAAAACGACATCCGCGACCGTAGTTGGCAGACGGAATTGAACAAATCCCGCGAGGGCGTCCAAGTCCAACAGGTGAAGTAGCCCTTATCACTTCGCAATCCGCGACCGTTCCGCAATCAACCAGGTTGCGAGGCGGTCGCGAACCAATTGGTGGGCTGGATCCTGCGCGAGATCCCGTCTCTCATCAGGATCGCTGACCAAATGAAAAAGAGCCTCCTGTCGAGTGCCCGGCGCTTCAAACACAAGATACTTCCACTCCGCCTCAATCACTCCTCGTTCCACGACTCCCGTATCCCCCCCAAAAGCTGGAGCCTGATACAAGAAACGTTCCTGGCCTCGAGCCTCGGGGTCGCGCACTTGATCCACAAAGCTGCGTCCCTCAAACTCTGCTGGAATCGGCAGGCCCACGCGCTCCAAAATGGTCGGTGCTAGATCGAGATTGGTCACCAGCCCCTTGCGCACCCCGCGATGCCCCCAGGGGCCATCCCGCAGGATCAAGGGCACACGAATCGAGGGCTCGTACCCGAGGCCCTTTTGCTGCAGACCATGTTCTCCAAGCAACTGGCCATTGTCCGAGGTCAAGATCACCAGGGTGTCTTGCAACAGATGCCGAGCCTCCAAGCTCTCAAGCAAGCGCCCGATGCTGGCGTCCAGACTGAGCACCAGTTCCCAATAGGCGCGCACCTCCTGGTACCACTCATCGCGCTCCGCGATCCCATGACGGCCGCCCTCCCCCACACGCGAACTCTGATAACGCGCGGGCAGACTGCTCAAAGGATCGTCCATGCTCACAGGCAGGGGCAGGTCAATGTCCTCAAGGACGTCCACAAATTCCGGTGCCGGGGTGAGGGGCACATGCGGTGCCTTGTGGCCAAGGACCAGGAACCAGGGCCGGCTTTCAACAGCTGCTTCCCCGTCAATGAACTCCAGGGCCAGGTCGTTGATCACATCCGCCTGAAAACCGCCCGTCGTACGCGACTGGCCATCCACCACAAAGGTCTGGTCAAAGTGACTCCCGGGACCCTCATAGGAAGCGAAGTGGTCAAAACCGCGCACGGGCAGCGCCCCGGGATTGGGAAGATGCCACTTGCCAACCCAGGCGGTGCGGTAGCCCCCTTCTTGCAGTACTTCAGGCAACAGTGGCCGGCCGGTCTGCCAGTCAACGCTGGGGCGGTTGACCCAAACCCCGTGTGTGGAGGCGCGCACACCCGTCAAGAAGGTCGCGCGCGAGGGGCAACAGCGACTGGTGGTTGTGTAGCTGCGCTCAAAGGTCACTCCTTCGCCGGCAAGCCTGTCGATGCCCGGTGTGGGCAAGAAAGACGAACCCAGGGCAGCGGCACCATCGAAACGAAGGTCATCGCAGTAGATCACCAGCACGTTGGGTCGCGAAGACTGCTCCTGGTGGCTGTCACCGCAGGCCAGGGGCAGAACCAGGAACAAGCCCGAGAATGCCCTGTTCAACCGTGCGTTCATAGCAACTCCAGGTGTTGGAGCAGCACCTGCCGCAGTCGCGTGCGGTCTGAACCGAGGCGTGATCCGTGGCTCATGCGTTCGTCCGGGTCCCGATCCAAGTCGTACAGGGAAACTCCCCCCGTCTCCCCATCACGCAATAGTTTCAGTCCCTCCTCATAAACCACATCGCGAGGATGAGCGCGACGGGTGGAACTGAAGAGGGGTCGCCAAGGCGCCTCGCGGCCGGGCAGGATCGAAATGCCGCCGAGATCGTGCGGCACGCGCAAACGGGAAAGATCGAGCAAGGTGGGCATCAGGTCCACATGCCCTACCCGGCGTTGCACCTGCCCCACAGGCAGCCCCGCTCCCAGCAACAAGAATGGCACGGCCAAAGCCTCTTCGCCCATGGAAGTTCCACTCCCCAGACGGCCCCGCTCGCCAAGTTCAAAACCGTTGGTGCCCACCAGGACCACCAGGGTCTCCTGGTCTATCTGATCAAGCCAGGCGGCCAACGACTCCAAGAGCAGGGCCTGATCGTGCAGATGCAAAGCGATCAGATCGTTGCGCAATTCGTGATCTGCGTCACTGACAAGTTTCAACATGCGCTCATGGGACTGACCTGGCTGCAAGGCACAATCAGCTGGCCAGGAATCCGGTGCGCCATAGGGTGGACGGGGTCCACTCAAGTGCAACCAGATCAGGCAGGGGCCCTGTTCCGCTCGCAGTTGAGCGAGACCCAAGTCGAGAGCCGCCTGGCTGGCAACCAGACTCGATTCGCCAGCGACCAACGCCCAGGTCTCAAACCCCTGATCCAAACCCCGGGGCTCGCTCAAGAAGTGATCCGAAAGCACCGCCCGGCAAGTCCAATTCGCCGCGCTCATGACCTCCGCCAGGGTGACCAGGTCCTGCGAGCAGCGCCCGCCCTCCAAGTCAGTGAGCCCATGATCACGCCCGTTGCGACCGGTCAGCAAAGTCGCCAGCGAGGGCACCGCCCAATTAGAGGCAGCGCTGGCGCGGGAAAAACGCAGACCACCCTGGGCCCAGTCCTCGAACGGCCCGAGGCCACCATGACGTGGATGGGCCAACCCATCGATGGTCACAAGCACGATGCGCGTGACTCCCTCCCCTTCGGGTTGTTTGCAACCGCCCAAGGGCAGACAGATCAGCAGGGACAGCAGGAAAAACGGGGCGCGCATCGCGACCAGCCTAGGAATCCAGGAGCGCTGCCTCAATCCGACAGGGCCGATCCATCTCAATGTTGGGGCACAAACAACTCAATCGCGCCCCGTTCAATGCGCTCGAGACCACAGACCTGCTTCGCCCCCACCAAACCGGGCAGGGTCAGGTACAGGTTCGCCCCATCAGCCGCGCGGCCACCCCGGTGATCGTGTCCCGAAGCCCAGGTCACAGGCTGCGATCCCTCCGCATCCAGAAGCTGGAGCACCTCCTGATGATCCCAGGCCAGGAATTGCGCCCGAGCAGCGGGTGGATAGATCGGATGATGGCAAAGAAGGAGGCTTGCGGGGTTTGGCCGGGCGAGTTCCTGCTTGAGCCACTCACGCTGACGCTCCCCGAGGGCTCCGTTCCAATCCATCGCCCAGGGTGCACCGGAATCTGGTTGGTGGGCGAGGGCAGCCTTGGCTTCGGCCAGGGCGCTTGGATCCAAGTCCTTGTCGAAGAGCGAGACCGCCAAAGAGTCAAGCAGCAGAATGCGCTGACCCTTGACCTCGATCGCACGCTGGGCCTGCTGCAATCCCAAGCGTTTGAGCAGCTCGGCCCGGGGCAGGGAGAGACAATGGTTGCCGATCACATGCTCGCTGGGAGCGTCCAAGTCAGCAAGCACAGCAAGCACCTGATCCAACTCTTTTCGGGTGCGCTCAAGCCCTTCATCATCGGAACCATTGCCGTCCACCAGATCTCCCAGCTGCACGACCAAGTCCACTCCCTCGTCGTTGAACAAATCGACCAGTTGTCCGAGACGATCCAGGGAAGAACGGAACAGACAGAAGCCCTTGTCCTCCCGGTCCGCATACTGTATGTCGGCGATCAGACCAATCTTGACCATCAGCGAATCCTCTCGGGGTCAGGCAGGTCACGACGCACAAAAAGATCCAAAGGCGGGCCCTGACCCAGATCGATCTCGATGCGTCGGTAGTCATCTTGAAATTTCTGGCTCTGGTATAGATCCACCTCCCAGGGGTTGATTTCCAGACGCCCGGCGACACGCATGCCATTGCCCAACAGGATCCAGTGGGGATGCTCCTCAAGCATCCAGTTCGTTGCGCTGCGATGGTGACCCTTGACCTTGACCCGCTCCAAATCGGGCTCCAGACCCAGGGAATGGCCGTTTACGAGGCCAAGCAGATCCAGCACCTCGATCCCGGAATACCAGGCGATGGCGCCGATGGGAGAGGTCCCAAGGCGTGTTCCCTCGGGCGCGTGTTCCCCAACCCAGCTACCTATCAGGCTCCAGCGTTCCTCAAAAACCTGATGATCAAGGAAGCGCGCGCCGCGGCTGCGCAGGTCCTGATCGGGCAGGGCAGCGGGCCACTGCAACACCACACACAAGAGCCCCAACGCAAGCGGCTTGATCTGCCAGCGTTGAACAAGCACAGCCGCAGACCACAGACCGAGTGGAACCGCCGGCACGAAGAAACGGGACCAGGCAATGAAATCTCCCCCAACCGCGACCACATACAGGGCGTACACCAAGAACCCCCAACCGATCACCCGGTCCACCGGACGGGCGCTTGTGCCCAGGACGAGCAGCACTGCCGCCAGCGCCAACAATCCGGACCCAAGCAAGGTCAGGTCGCCGAGCAAGTAGTCGAGGCCATAGGTCAGATCCACGGCCATGGGCAAAGCCTTGACTGAGTATGAAATGGGAAGCAAACGGCCAAACAGGAACCAGCGCACCACGCTCCAGCTGACGAGCGCCAGAAGAGTAATTCCGGCGCCCTTGGGTAGCCACTGGGCAAGGCCTCTACGCTCAGCCTGTTCGCGTGGGGCCACCACAATCCAAACCAACCAGAGCAGGGCGCACTCCTGGCGCAAGAGACACGCGAGCCCCAGCCAGACCCCCGCCAGTACTTGGGCATGGCGACGCTGCGCTTCATCTCTTCCCTCCGCCCGCACCAAGGCCATCAGCCAGAGGGCGATCAACGCGCTGAGCAGACTCGTCCCCAACCCCGCACAGGCATGAAAGGCAAAAGCCGGCGCCGCAGCCAGTACCCAGGCGGGTCCTCCGCTACGGGACCCCGTGCGCGCACCCCAGGCCCTGCCCAGGGCCCAAACTGCAAGGCCCGCCCCCAGGACACCAAGCACGCGGCTCACATCCGGCGCCCGGAGCCCAAGACCTTGGCCCAGGGCCTGCAAACCAACCCAGAGGGGCACTGTGAAGCCCTCAACCTGCTCGCCACCCCACCAGGAAAATCCACGACCCTCGAGCAGGCTGCGCCCAAAGACCTGGCAGATGAAGTCATCGTCCAAGGGACCCGCGTTCCAATAACTCGCCCCGTGCAGCAGGGCGAGCAGGACGGCCGCGCAGGCCAGAGACCAGCGCCTCACGGGCACTCTTCTTGGCAGGAGTCGAAGAAGGATCTTGACACGCCAACATCCTACCGGGGAAACCGCGCGCAGACGGGTCTGGACTTGAAGCCAGCGGAAAAGGAACATGCAACCGTGCGCGTCCTGATTGCTTCAGCCCCCCACGCCGACACCTTCGGCTACTCCATGCCCCCACCGGGCTTGTTGCGCCTGGGCGGTGCCCTCGAAGCAGCGGGACACGAGACTCTGCTGGAAGACCTGGCCTTCCGGCAGGCAGAAGGATCCTTGGGCTCCGGCGACCGGGTCTTTCGAAAGGCCGCCGAACTCTTGGCCGCCCAGGGCCCGTTGGACATGTTGGGCCTCTCGGTCATGGGTGCCACTCTGCCTGCCGCCCTGCTCATCGCTCAACACTTCCGCGCCCTGGAACCCACAACGCCCATCGTCCTCGGAGGACCTGGGGCCGGCGCAATCGATGTGACACTCCTGGAACGATTCGAGGCCATCGATGTGGTTGTGCGCGGTGAGGGAGAACTGACCCTGCCCAATATCCTACGGCGAATGGCAGAGGGACGCGATCTGGTGGGCGTGGCGGGCATCACACGACGCGATCTGGAGGGCCGAGTGATCGTCGAAGCGGATCAACCCTTGATCCGGGACTTGAACGAGCTGCCCCCTCCAGCCTGGCATCTGGTTGCGCCGCTCCTCGTCTACAAGGAAATCAGTGGTGAAGACGAGGGTCTGGTACCCATCGACTCCGGACGCGGCTGCTCCTATGACTGCTCCTTTTGCAGCATCGGCCGCTATTGGAATCGCCACTCCCGTTGCCTGCCCCCGGAACGATTGGTGAACGAGATCCTGCAGGCCACATCCTTGGCGGGTGCTCGTCAAGCCTACCTGTGCCACGACCTGTTTGGAGCGAACCGCAAGCAGGCACTCGCCTTCTGCGCAGAAATGAAGAAACGGGGGGGCGGCACTCCCTGGGAGTGCCGGGCGCGGGTGGATCACCTGGACCTGGAACTCCTGCAAGCCATGGCCCAAGCTGGCTGCTACCGGGTGCTGCTGGGCATCGAGTCGGCCGACCCTCTGGTGCGACGGGCAAACAACAAGAACACCCCGGAAGACCTGGATCCCCTGGGGGTTCTGGACGACTGCGCCACGGCCAAGATCACGCCGATTCTCTCTTTCATTCTGGGGCTGCCCGGAGAGGATCCAAAGGCCCTGGCCCTTAGCTTGGACCTGGCCTCGAATGCGGCCTTGCGCGCGGGGGTCAACCTCTCCTTTCATCTGGTCAACCCCCAACCGGGATGCGAGTTGGGGGTGGAATTTCAAGGCAGGACCCGGCGAGTGGAAGGCATCCCACCGGACATGGCTCTTGGCGCGGGCGACAGTCCCGCGGAGCAGATTCTGATCGAGGCGCACCCGGACGTCTTCTCTACCTGGCACCAACTTCCCCACTCCGAAGAGCGCTTGGAAGAGCTGGCCAAGATCGCCAGGAAACTGCCTCTTCTGCTGCAGCGCCATGCGCGCACCTTCGCCCTCTTGCGGCCTCACCTGGGCCTGGACAGTTTGGCTCTATTTAGGGCCTGGAGGGCCACTGGGAGGTCCTTTTCGGGCTTTGTGCGTTCCCAGGCCGACCCCTTGCTGGACGATGTTCTGGCCTGGGAAGAGGCCCAGATTCGTCAGGCACAGGAGCCCCTTCACTCCACTCCCGGAGCCTTCCGCCCTGACAGCCGCCCGATCCCCGTGGGAGAGATTCTGAGGGTCGACCACGACCTCTCCAGCCTGGGACCGGATTGCCTACGGCCCAAGGCAGACCCCACCCACATGCTGGTGCAACGCTCCCCGGGAACCCTGGCCAGTACGCGAACCTTGAAGGTCACAGGGGACATCGCTCGAATACTTGAGACCCTGACCGGAATCCAGACCACCAGCGAGTTGGAGGGCAACCACCCCGGCCTCCAACAAACGATCCAACAACTCGCCGAAGCGGGTCTCGTCACAACAAAGCAATCATGACATCAACTGAAGCCTTCCCCATTACGCTGGCCTTTCCCCCACAAGGGCACTTCACCCAACCCTATCTGGCCCTGCCCTGCCTCAAGGCCTGGTTGCACCAGGGCGGCCACCGGGATGTGGATCTGCGCGACTATTCGGTGGAAGCCTATGACCACTTCCTATCAGCGGACTATCTGGACTACGCTCGCCACCGGGCGGCGGCGTGCTTGGAGACCGAACGACATGAAGCGCATGGGACTCCCGAGCTGAGTTTTGAGAACATGCGTGCCTGGCGCGCGGCGGTGGAAACAGAGGTCAGCGCCCAAGCCCTGATAGACACCATCGACCAGGCCAAAGAGGTCATGCGTGGACCGGATTGCTTTGATCCAGAAAAGTACATTCCAGCTGTTCGAGCCCTCTACCACGGTCTGCGAGTTGTGTCCGCAGCGCACTACCCCAGCGAGTTGACGCCCCACAACTTCACCATGCGCTATGCCAACGACCGCTCCAAAGAGATCCTGGCCGCAACCCTCGATGCCCAAGAAAACCCCTTCATCAAATTCTTCTCCGAAAGGGTGCTGCCCGGACTGATCGAGCGCCAACCCCGAGTGCTGGGCTTGTCGGTGATCTATGGCAGTCAGTTGATTCCCGCCCTGACCCTGGGGCGCATGGTCAAGGAGGCCCTGCCCAACTGTCATGTGACTGCGGGGGGTGGATTCCTGGCCTACATCGGCCACAAGCTGACCCAGGCACCGGGCATGCACGTCTGCCTGGACTCGATCATCTTCCACGAGGGAGAAGCGCCCCTGCTGGCCCTCTGCAATGCGCTCAAGGCCGCACCTGAGGGGGAAACCGTCGATTTGAGCGAGATTGGCGGCCTGACCTGGTTTGACCGCCGTGAAGAGCTCCAGGTTCGGGACAACGGACCCGCCCACCCTGTCAAACTCGATGAAGCACCCGTTCCCGACTTCCGAGGCCTGCCCTTCGAATTGTATTTCTCCCCGGAAACCGTCATTCCCTATGACATCAACCGGGGCTGCTACTACGGGGAGTGCGCCTTCTGCACCCTGCCCACGGTGATCGGTCCCGGTTATCGCACGCGCAAGGCCTCGACAATTGCCAAACATGTGGCCGAGCTGCGCGACCACTATGACTCAACGCACTTCAACTTCATTACCGACTGCATGCCCCCGGGGATGATTCGTGACTTGCCTGAAGCTCTGATCGAGAGCAACGCGGGCATTACCTGGTGGAGTGATGCGCGGGTCGAACCCAAGGCCTATGACGAGCATGGCGCCCAACGCTTGTACGCATCAGGCTGCCGCAAGCTGCTCTTCGGCTATGAGACCGCCACCCCACGGCTACTCAAACTGATGAAGAAAGGCCAGTCCCTCAAGGCCACCGCCCAAGTGGCGGAGAACTGCAACAAGGCGGGAATCAGCATCACCTGGTACGCCATGGTTGGCTTCCCCTCCGAAACCCGCGAAGAGGCCAGAGCGACCTTGGCATTCATTCAGGAGAACGCCCCCGCGGTGCGCGAAGTCAGCCTGCAGACCTTTCATATCGACGAGGTGGCCGAGGTCTACCACCAGCCCGATCAGTTCGGCATCAAGATTCTCAACGACGAAGAAGCGGACCTGCAGCTCTATCATGACTACGAAGCGTCCAGCGGCATGACACAGCAGGAAGCCGCAGAGATGTTCGAGGAGATGATGACTGGCTTGCGCGAGTCCTTGCCTCTCTTCAAGGGGGACAACATCTTCTACTTCATGCAGAAGTCCCACTACTTCCTGCAACTGGCCCGGGGCCTGAGTCCGGAAGCGTTTGTCGAACTCTGCGCCCAGCGCAAGCAGAAACTGCAGGCCCGGGACGCACACCCCAGCCTCATCCCCACCACTGGCCTGGGCCTGCGAGACCTGCCCTTCTCCTACACCAGCGTGATCCAAACCCTGGGCCATCCCCTGGCCAGGGCTGCCCGGCCAGACTTCCTGACCGGACGCTTTGTGACGGATGCAGAGGAAGAGGCCCGCGCCCAACTGGGCGGGGTGCCCCGCAGCCAATCGGTCCTGGCCTACGACCCTCTCAACCACGAGTTCCTGGAACTCTCCCCGGATGCCCGCAAGCTGATCGAGGCCCTCGGGCAAGCTGGGAGCCTGGAAGCCCTGCTCGACACGCTCAGCCCGGACGCCCCGGAGACCGGGCGCACCTATGAAAAAATCGTCGCCTTCGCCCGTGACCTCCACCGCGGCGGCCTGCTCGCTGTGAATTGCACGACCCTGCCTGAGACCCGAACCAATCCCCGACCCCTCACCCAACATGCCTAGTACCAGCAAGAACGAACAAACCGAAGAACAGACTCCCGAGCAGAACTCAAGCCAGGCCCCGACCAAGGAAGAGAGCCCCTCGCCCCTGGCGGATCTCGATCTGTCCAACCTGGACCTGACTATCGAGTCGGTCGAAGAACGCATCAGCCCGAGCGAAACCAACGTCTTCGACAAATAGTCAAGGACCCAGGGACTTGTCCCCAGGGCCAGGCAACCGTCAGGATGAGACCATGGTTGGTCTTCGCTTGTTGCCCCTGTTGATGGGCGCTGTGCTTTTGGGCCCCGCTTTCATCGAGGCTCAGGCTCCCGGAGATTCGCTTGACCAGGGTGCAAGGCCTCAAGACCCTGCTCCCCCAGAAGCATCCCGCGGCGATCCCCACGCTTCCTGGCTGGCGCGGCTGATCTCAGATGGCCGACCCACCCGGCTCGAAGACCTCAGCGGGCTCTCCTGCGCAGGCTGCCACAAGACCATCACCGAAGAGTGGCGTCACTCGACCCATGCAACTGCTTGGATCGATCCGCACTACAAGCGGGCTCTGAAGAAAATCCGTCGCAAGCGCGGCTGTACCGGTTGCCACGCGCCCGTACCTCTTATGGGCAAGCCACCCACCAAGATCCCCGCCACCCGCAAGGACGACGCGCACCTGGGTGTCACCTGCGCCACCTGTCATCTGGCAGCCGACGGCAAGACCATGCTTGGACCCGAAGGTCATGCCAATGAAGGGCACCCGAGCGAAGCTCGTGAACTCTTCAACCACGAGACATCCAACGCTCTTTGCATAACCTGCCACAATGTGAACATTGGCCCTGTTCTGGGCGTAGCGAAGGATTTCGAGGCTTCTGGCCAGGCGGAGCTCGGTGATTCCTGCGTGGGTTGTCACATGCCCGCGATCAAACGGGACTGGGCCAACGACGAACTCAGCGGCAAGCCCGGCATCCTTCGTTCGGGCCGCAGCCACCGCCTGGAGACCTCCAGGGATCCGGCCTTTTTGAGAGAGGCTATGAACCTGGCAGGGAAGTTCACCAACGCCGGCGCGCTGCTCACTGTGACCAACCTGACTGGACATCGGGTACCAGGCCTGATCGGGCGCGAGTTGACTCTACGCCTCTCCCTCTACAACGCCAAGGGTCAGCGCCTCTCGCGCCTGAGCCACACCTTCAATCATCGCTCTCACCTGCCAGTGGAAGCGGACTTTGAGCTGGCCCTTGAAGGGCTTGGCGCCACGGAGTTACGGGTCACGGGCATCCACAAGGCTCCCGGCATGGTGAAACCAGTGACCTTCATCGAACGCACTTTTGAGCGCTGAGGTGCCCGGCAGCGAGGCCGATCCAGGAAAAAGGGCGACGCCCCTTCAGCAATTTCTTGCCGGGGGGCGCCGCCGCCTCCTTCGCCACTCGTTCCGCGATCCCCTGCGAATCGGATGGCTTTTCTTCTCTTCTTCCGTCTCCCCTTAGGAGGACGCCTGGGCGTGGAACCTGTCGGTTGACAGGTCCGATGCCCGGGTTCATGGTGAATACGACCCAGATCTGCCAGCGCTACCAAATACCCTGTAAATCTAGGGTCTTCGAATCCAATTTCCTGCCCCAAGAACCCTGGGGCAGCCCCAGGGCCCCCCAGGCTGCTTCACAATGGAACATGTGCGCTGGCGCACGCTCGAGGGGAGGTAGCAGCCTGAATCGCATGGCAATATCGGCACACCAATCAGGGCACATCTCCCAACCTCAGGGAGCTTGAGCACCCTCCAGAAAATCGGTGAGCAACCCCCAATCCAAGGAATCCAAGACTAGGCCCATCCACCCGTTGCCCAGCCGCGTCTGATGAGTAGACTCTGCGCGCAATATTTGCCCATCCGCCCCAAGCCTGCAGCGTCAGACGGTCCTGGTTTCCCTGCGACGCTGCCCCTCGGGCTCCCCCCTGCGCCAACCAGCGGGCCCCACCAGCAATCCCCAGTTAGCCCGGCCCAGCCATCGGCTTAAGGCCCCGGCACCACCGACACCATGCTTCAGGACTACGCCCCCATCCTGCTCTTGATTGGGCTGGTCGCCGCCTTCGCTGTGGGCAATGTCTTGCTGAGCGAACTGGTCGGTCGCCAACGCCACGTGGTCGGCAAAGGGGATCCTTACGAATGCGGCATGCAGCCTGTGGGCAACGCACGCATGCGCCTTTCGATTCACTTCTATCTGACAGCCGTGCTCTTCATCCTGTTCGATGTGGAGGGGATCTTCCTGATCCTCTGGGCCAACGCAGCCCGCACCTTCAATACGCCTGAGTTCGACGCCGGAGGCTTGATCTTCACGGAAATCCTGGTCTTTGTGACCATGCTTGCGGTGGCTCTAGCATTCGTCTGGCGTAAGGGAGGCCTGGAATGGGATCGCTGAAAGAAGCCACCACACGGGACGACGAGTCCGGCTTCATGGCCACCCGGGTCAACGAGTTGATCAACTGGGGCCGCAAGAACAGTCTTTGGCCCATGCCCTTGGGACTCTCCTGTTGCGGCATCGAGCTGATGGCCATGATCGGACCAAAGTTCGACATAGCGCGTTTCGGGGCAGAAGCCGCGCGCTTCAGTCCACGTCAGTGCGATGTGATGATCGTGGCTGGAACCCTGACCTGGAAGATGGCCGCGGCCGCGCGCACAATCTATGACCAGATGCCCGACCCCAAGTGGGTCATCGCCATGGGGGTCTGCTCTTCCTCCGGCGGCATGTACGACAGCTATGCGGTGGTGCAGGGCGTCGACAGCATTCTGCCGGTGGACATCTATGTGCCGGGCTGCCCGCCGCGCCCCGATGCCCTGATTGATGCGATCATGAAGTTGCAACGCAAGATCGAGCGCGAGAACCCAATTCGGAGAGTGCTCGAAGGCCCGCAGGAACTCGACGAGTCGGGCACGGGTCGCCTGGACGTACCAGCCAACAGCATGGTCGAAACCCACCGTATGGGCACCTACAAGACAGATTCCGGCCTGCGAAAGGACCAGTACACCGGACGCTCCAGGGAGAAGAACTGATGGCTGCCCTGAAGCACATGCTGAGCCTTGGCTGGGACGAGGTCCGGGAAACGCAAGATCGCGATAGCATGCCGACCCTCACGGTCGCACTGGAACGATTGCATGAGGCCCTCGAAGTCCTGAAGCGCGACTGCGGTTTTGAAACCGTGACCCTGGTGACTGCGATCGACCACAGTCCAAGCGAGCCCCGCTTTGAGTTGATCCATCAGCTGCTTTCGATCCAGAACAACGATCGCTTGCGTCTGCGCTGTGCCCTGCGAGGGGACCATCCCAACGCTCCAACTTGCACGGACCTGTGGCCGGGCGCGGCCTACATGGAGCGCGAGTGCTGGGACATGTTTGGCATTCGGTTCGACGGCCACGAAAACCTGCGCCGACTGTTGATGCCAGAAGCCTACGGCCACCATCCCCTGCGCAAGGAATTTCCACACCAGGGCATCGAACCAGACCGCCTCTACCGTGAATGGGAACGGGAACGTATCCAACGGGCTGAAGCCAAGACCAGCCAGGAAGGAGCCGGTCTATGAGCGCCACAAGCAAAGTCCTCGAGTACGTCGCTGGCAGCCCCAGCGACCTGACGCTTGATCCGGACGATCCCATGCACGGGGAATTGATGAAGATCAATGTTGGTCCCCAGCATCCCGCAACCCATGGAGTCTTGCGTCTCTCCGTGGAACTCGACGGCGAGACGATTCTCAGCTGCGAACCGGAAGTGGGCTACCTGCACCGGGGCAAGGAAAAAACCTGCGAGAGCCTTGGCTGGCGCAAGTTCCTGGTTCACACAGACCGGCTCGACTATGTGCAACCGCTGCTGAACAACACCGCCTACGCCCTGTCCCTGGAAGCCCTGGCGCAAGTCGAAGTACCCCAGCGCGCTCAGGAAATCCGGGTGCTGATGATGGAGGTCTCGCGCATCATGGCGCACCTTATCTACCTGGGTACCACCGCCATTGATCTAGGCGCGGTGTCCATGTTCTTCTTCACATTCACCGAGCGCGAGAAGGCCTATGACCTGCTCGACGCCTGGAGCGGCCACCGAATGAACAACAGCTATGTCCGCATGGGAGGGGTCTATGCGGATGTGGACGAGAACATCGCCAGCAGCATCAAGGAGTGGCTGAGCGCTTTCCCCGCCAAGATCGACGAGTTCGAAAAACTGCTTACGGGCAACGCAATCTGGAACGCACGCAACCGGGGCGTGGGAGTCTTGAGCCCTGCTGCGTGCTTGGAATGGTCCCTCACGGGCCCCAACCTGCGGGGCTCCGGAGTCGAATGGGACCTGCGTAGAGCGGAACCCTACAGCGGATACGAGACCTATGATTTCGATGTGCCGGTTGGCTCTGAGGGGGACTGCTATGACCGCTACCTGGTACGCATCGAAGAAATGCGCCAGTCCGTGCTGATCGCCCTGCAGGCCCTCGACAGATTGGAGCAAAGCCAGGGCCAGGACTTCTTGCTCCAGGACCGCCGCTATGTCCTGCCCCCCAAGAACCGCACGCACGAATCCATGGAGGAGTTGATCTTCCAGTTCAAGGTCGTAACCGACATGCAGCTGCCAAAGGGCAGCGCATACCGAGGCGTGGAGTCCAGCAAGGGTGAACTGGGCTTCTTCATCGCCTCCGATGGCACCAGCGATCCTCTGCGCTGCCATGTGCGCGCACCCGGCCTGATGAATGTGCAGGCAATTCCCCAACTGGCACATGGACGCTTGCTCTCCGATGTGATGGCAATCATCGGATCATTGGACTTTGTCATGGGCGAGGTTGACCGCTGATGGTACTCACCGACGCGCTCAAAGCTGAGTTCACCGAACTCGCCAGTCACTATCCCGAACGCCGGGCGGCTCTGATTCCCGCCCTGCACCGCTGCCAGGAAGAACTGGGGGGCTGGCTCTCACCAGAGATCATCGAGGCCATGGCCGAGTGGTTCGAAATGGAACCAGTGGAAGTCTTCAGTGTGGCCTCCTTCTACCCCATGTTCTTCCTAAGGCCCGTGGGCAAGCACATAGTCAGCGTCTGCCGCAACATCTCCTGCGACCTGCGGGGTTCACAGGAGCTGCTTGATCGCGTCTGCCAAGTGACCGGCGCAAAGGCCGGGGCCAACTCTGAAGACGGACGCTTCTATGTGGAACACGTGGAGTGCCAGGGAAGCTGCGCCAACGCACCCATGATGGTAGTGGACGGCATCTACCACGGGGACCTCTGCCCCGAGAAGGCCGAGCAGATTCTAGGAGGGCTGGACCGATGAGCCACGAGACCTACCTGCTCTCGCGCATAGAACGCGGGGACAGCCACACCCTGGCGGGCTACGAAGCCCAGGGCGGCTACGCAGCATTCAAGAAGATCCTCTCTGAGGGCACCCCGCCCAAGGATGTAACTGAAGTCGTCAAGGAGTCAGGCCTGCGCGGACGTGGAGGCGCGGGATTCCCCACCGGCCTCAAGTGGAGCTTCATGCCCGACCAGGAACGGGATTCCCGCACGCGCTACATGGCGGTCAACGCAGACGAATCTGAGCCGGGGACCTGCAAGGACCGGGTGCTGATGGAGCGCGATCCCCACGGCTTGCTTGAAGGCTGCCTGATCGCCGCCTGGGCAATGAGCCTGCACGGGGTCTACATCTATGTACGCGGGGAATACCGCTTGTCCTACCGACGACTGGACGAGGCGATCCAAGAAGCCCGGGCTGCTGGCCTGATCGGCAAGAACATCCAGGGCACGGATTTTTCCTGCGAGATCCACATGCACAAGGGCGCGGGGGCCTACATCTGCGGCGAAGAGACCGGGCTGATGGAAAGCCTGGAAGGCAAGCGGGGCCATCCTAGGCCCAAGCCCCCCTTCCCCGCGGGCTTTGGCCTTTGGGGCCAACCCACCACGGTCAACAATGTTGAGTCGATCTTCAATGTACCTTTCATCCTGGAGCGCGGCGCCGACTGGTTCAAAGCCATGGGCAGTGAGAAGTCCTCGGGCAACTTTCTGTGCTGCATCAGCGGCCATGTGGAAAAACCCGGGGTCTATGAAGTCGCCCTGGGCACCCCCGCCAGCACGATCTTGAACGAATATGCGGGCGGCGTCTGGCACGGTCACAACCTGCGTGCCTGGATTCCCGGGGGATCGTCTACGGGGTTCCTACGACCAGAAGTCATCGACACTCCCATGGACCACGACTCTCTCAAGGAGGTGGGTTCCATGTTCGGCACGGGCTCTATGATCATCCTCGATCAGACCGCCAGCGTTGTGCACTCGGCCCTGGTGCTGATGGACTTCTATGAGCACGAGAGCTGCGGTCAATGCAGCCAATGCCGAGAAGGCACGCAGTGGCTGGCCCAGGTATTTCAACGCATTCACGACGGCCAGGGTCGCATGGAAGACATCGACCTGTTGAGCGACATCTCCAACGGCATGGCACCGGGCAAGACAATCTGCGCTCTGGCAGACGCGGCGGCGATCCCGACCCATTCGGTGATCCGCAACTTCCGCGACGAGTTGGTGGAATATGTGCAAGCGGGCGGTCACACGGCGGTCTCCAAGAAACGCGCCCTGCCCATGGAAACAGTCTGATGAGTGACCTCACAAAGCAAACCCCCGCTGATCCATCCACGATCGAGCGAGTGGAGATCACCGTCAATGGCCAAACGGTCCAGGCGCGCACGGACAAACCTCTGATCCAGGCTTGCATCCAAGCTGGGGTCGAGGTGCCCCACTACTGCTACCACCCGGGCCTGACCCCCGAGGGCTCCTGCCGCATCTGCCAGGTGGAAGTTCAACAGGGCAAGATGCCCGCACGGGTGATGGTGGCCTGTCGTACACCCGTAATGCCCGGCATGGTGGTCAACACCGAAACCGAGGGCGCTCACGATGCCCGCAGGGAATGCCTTGAGTTCCTGCTCAAGAATCATCCCCTCGACTGTCCGATCTGCGACAAGGCCGGGGAGTGCACCCTGCAGGACTATTCCTTTACTGAGGGCCAGGGCGAAGGACGATCGGTGGAGCCGCGCCGCAAACTCGAAAAGCGCAAGGACCTGGGCGATGTGATCTTGCTGGACCAGGAGCGCTGCATCCTCTGCACTCGTTGCGTGCGCTTCATGGATGAAGTGCCCAAGACTCCGCAGCTCTGCGTGGCGGGACGGGGCTCTCACTCCACCATCGAGACCTGGAACGATACGCCTCTAAGCGGCAACTACCAGGGCAACCTGGCGGATGTCTGCCCGGTAGGTGCCCTGACCCTGAAGTCCTTCCGATTCAAGGCACGGGTCTGGAACCTGACCAAGACCGCTTCCTCCTGCGGAGAGTGCAGTCGGGGTTGCGCCACCACTGTGGAGGTTCTACGCAAGGGCGAAGTGACCCGCATCCGGCCCCGCCACGACGAAGACGTCAACGGTTGGTGGATGTGTGACACCGGGCGCTTTGCCCTGGATGCCTTCTCACTCGCCGACCGTCTGGTGGGGACCTTGCTGCCCAGCGCCAGTCGGGGTTGGGATGCAACCTCGGTAGAAAATGGCCTGCAGATTGCAAGCGACATGTTGACCACCGGAGACAAGCCCCTGCTCATTGCCTCCCCATGGTTGACCCAGGAAGAAGGTGGCGAACTCTTGGCCCTGGGTCAAACAATCAGCGCCCGGGTTGCTTTTGTTTCCACGGCTTCCAACGACCTCGCAGACGATGTGCTGCACACGGGCGACCCGGGGCCAAACCGGCGAGGCCTGAGCGATCTGGGCCTGGAAGCCTTGACTGCAGAGGAAATCCTGCACACCGCGAGCGAGCACTCTACAGTCCTTTGCATTGGCGAGAGAGTGGCCCGCCTGCTTGGCAAAGGGGAAGCGGAAGGCTTCAACAGCCTGCCCCCAAGCGCCCGGGTATTGCTCTTCGACTGTGAGTTGCCTGACGCACCGACAGAAGGCAACTCCCCCATCGATATTGCGATCGGACTGCCCAGCTCGGTGGAACGAGTAGGGCACTGGGTCAACATCGACGGGCTGCGCCGCAACATCTTGCAAGCACGTCCGGCACCCGCAGGTGTTTGGAACACTCTGCGCCTGCTCAAGTACCTGCACGAGCTTCTGACCAACCGTGAGGTCCAGTCCTGATGTCCTTTGTGATCATCCTGATCAAAGCCTCCCTGATCTACGGAGGCCTGCTAGGAACCGCTGCAGCCATGACCCTGGCGGAGCGCAAGATCTCCGCTTGGATGCAGTTGCGCATAGGCCCCAACCGGGTCGGGCCCGGGGGCGTACTGCAGCCCCTCGCAGACGGGGTCAAGTTCATCTTCAAGGAAGAGGTCACCCCCGACGGCGCCAACAAAGGCCTCTTCCGCCTCGGGCCGATCATGGCCGCAGCTCCCGCCATGTTGACCATAGCGGTAATCCCCTTCGCCGGGGAGACAACGATCTTTGGCATCGATTTCGGGCTGCTCTCCCTGACCGACTTGGATATCGGCCTGCTGTTCGTCCTGGCCCTCTCAGGACTTTCGGTCTACGGGGTGATCCTCGGAGGCTGGGCTTCGAACTCCAAGTACTCGCTCTTGGGCGGCCTACGTGCCTCGGCCCAGATGGTCAGCTATGAGCTCTCGCTGATCATGACCGCCCTCACGGTGGTAGCCCTCTCGGGCAGCATGAACCTGCGTGAGATTGTCGAGGTCCAAAATACCGGCAACTTCCTGGACTGGCACTGCTTCACCCCGGTGGTGGGTCAGGTGGGTCTGATCTTGTTCGTGATCACCACCTTTGCCGAGACCAACCGTCACCCCTTCGACTTCGCCGAGTGCGAGCCGGAACTGGTAGGCGGCTTCCACACCGAATATTCCTCCATGAAGTTCGCCCTGTTCTTCCTGGGCGAGTACTGCGCAATGACAGTCATGGCCTGCCTGACCACAGTGCTGTTCCTGGGCGGCTACTCGGTACCCTTCTGGGAGGATGCCCCTTGGATCGTGCAAGTGGGTACCTTCATGACCAAGACAGCCTTCTTCCTGTTCCTGTTCATCTGGGTGCGCTGGACCTTGCCGCGCTTCCGCTACGACCAGCTCATGAACCTGGGCTGGAAGATCTTCTTCCCCATTGCCCTGGCCAACCTGCTGCTGGCCGGCGCAGTCATTTCTCTCTCCTAGACCCGATCACCAAGCACCTGATCACCCGCCGAACATGGTTGTTGTCCAACGCAGAGAGCTAACTTTTTGGGAGCGCATCTACCTGCCCGAGATCTTTCGTGGCTTGGCGATCACCTTCAAGAAGATGTTCGAGCCCCGGGTTACGCGCCAATACCCCGAAGAGGCCCTGCCAACGAACGAAGTCACCCGCGGCCAGCCGCGGCTGGTAGTCAAAGACGACGGCAACATCGCCTGCGTCTCATGCGGCCTGTGCGAAGCAGCTTGCCCGGCCTACGCGATCACCATTGACAGTCAGGAGACCGAACGCTTCATCGAACGCGAACCAGAACGCTTCGAGATCGACATGCTGCGCTGCATCCTGTGCGGCTTCTGCGAAGAGGCCTGCCCCAAGGAGGCGATTTTCATGAGCGATGAACTGGAATTGGCGAACACCACGCGCCAGGGATTGGTCTACGACATGAAGCAACTCGAGCGTCCCGCCAGCACGCTGAAACCGCGCATCGACTATGTGCGGAGGATCAACGATCGATGGTAGACCTGCTGTTCTACGTGGCTGCAGCCGTAAGCGTCCTGTGCGCCCTGGGAGTAGTGGTTTCCGCCAACCCGGTGCAAAGCGTGATGATGTTGCTGGGCAGCTTCACGGGCATCGCCCTGATCTATCTGTTGGCGGGCTTTCAGTTCCTGGCGGCTATTCAGATTCTGGTCTATGGGGGCGCGATCATGGTGCTCTTCCTGTTCGTGGTCATGCTGCTGAACCAGGGCGACCCTGTGGCCTTGGCCAGGGAACAGGGCGTGCTTCACAAGGAACAGTTGGCGGGCGGCCTGGCGGTGGCAGGCAGCGCCCTGGCTGTACTGCTGGTAGCAGTGGCGCGCACGGATCTGCCGCGGCCCATCTTCGGCTACCTATGGCCCGAGGGCGGTTTGGATCCCCTCTTGGGCATGGCCCAAGCAATGTTCGGCCCCTATGTACTGGCCTTCGAAGGTGCCTCGGTGCTGCTGCTGGCCACCGCGGTGGGTGTCATGACCCTGGCCAAGCGCCAACGGAACAAGCCCGTCGCTGCCGCCAGCACCAGCGAGGAGGCCAGCGCATGAACGTGCCCACCGAACACCTCTTGATCCTTTCTGCGATCCTCTTCGCGATCGGCATGGGAGGATTCCTCCTGCGCCGCAACATGATCGTGGTGCTGATGAGCATCGAACTGATGCTCAACGCCGCCAACCTCGCCTTTCTGGCGGGGGCCCGACAGCACGCGGCCCTGGCCGGACACTGGGTAGCGGAAGGCCCGGTGATGGTGACCTTTGTGATCGCCGTAGCCGCAGTGGAAGCCGCAGTGGGCCTGGCCCTGGTCATCGCCTTCTATCGCCGCAAGCAGACTGTCTCCCTCGACCGGCTCTCCCCCACTGGAGCAGCCTCCAAAGCCAACTGATCCCATGGACACGACCATCGCCGAAACTGGGCAGCTCTGGCCCTGGCTGATTCCAGGCTTGCCCCTCATGGGAGCTCTGCTGACGGGGGCCATGCACCTCGCAGGTCTTCGACGCCCGAAGAACGATGACAAGGCCACCAGCAAGCCACTGGCGGCAAACATCGCCATTCTGGCCATGGCCGCTGCCTTTGCATTCAGCATCAAGGGTTTCCTCGCCCTGCGTGGAGGCGAGGCCAACATCCTGAGTACAAGCTACGACTGGATCCCGACCGGGGACTTCACCGTGAGTTGGTCGCTCATGATCGATCACTTGTCCTCCTTGATGACTCTGGTGGTCACGGGCGTTGGCCTCTTGATCCACATCTACGCGGCTGGGTACATGAAGGGCGACACGGGCTACGCCAAATTCTTCGCCTACCTCAACCTGTTCGTGGCGATGATGCTGATGCTGGTGCTCTCGGACAACATGGTGGGCACCTTTGTGGGCTGGGAGGGAGTGGGCCTCTGCTCCTACCTCCTGATCGGCTTTTGGTACAAGGACAGCTGGCGGGCGGAAGCGGCTCAAAAAGCCTTTGTGGTCAACCGCATCGGCGACGCAGCATTTCTGTTGGGCATGTTCATCCTGGCCACCACCCTGGGCAGCCTGGATTACTCTGCAATCAACAGCGAGGCCAGCCTGCTGGCCAAACCGGAACTGCCCTGGAAGTTGTCCCTGGCCGCGTTGTTGCTCTTTGGCGGCGCCTGCGGCAAGAGCGCCCAAATTCCCCTTTTCGTCTGGCTGCCGGACGCAATGGCGGGACCGACTCCGGTTTCGGCCCTGATCCACGCAGCAACCATGGTGACCAGTGGAGTCTATCTGGTGGTGCGCCTCAACCCGCTCTTCGCGGCGGCGCCCCTGGTTCTCACGCTGATCGGCGCAATCGGCGCAGCCACAGCTTTTGTGGCGGGCACAAGTGCCCTGCGCCAGCGCGATCTGAAAGGCGTGCTGGCTTACTCAACAGTCAGCCAGTTGGGCTACATGTTCCTGGCCCTTGGGGTCGGCGCTTTCTCAAGCGCGATCTTCCACCTGGTGACCCACGCCTTCTTCAAAGCGCTCCTGTTCCTGGCAGCAGGCTCGGTAATCCATGGCATGAACAAGGAACAGGACATGCACAAGATGGGCGGACTCAAAGCACATATGCCCAAGACCTGTCTCACCTTCATTGCTGGGGCCGCGGCCCTCTCGGGTCTGCCTTTGATGAGTGGTTTCTTCTCCAAGGACGAGATCCTGGCCCAAGCTTTTGCGGGGGGTGGCGTGTCCCTGATCTTGTGGGCCGTCGGTCTGGTCACAGCTGCCATCACCGCCACCTACACCTGGCGCATGGTTGCTCTCGTATTCTTCGGCAAGGAACGATTCGACAAACAAGCAGTGCACCCCCACGAGTCCGGTGCCCTGATGACCACACCCCTGTTTGTCTTGGCGCTGTTGTCGGTGGGAGGAGGCATCCTGGGCCTGCCGATTGTCTTCCACGCCCCGCACATTCTGGGTGAATGGCTGGCCCCGGTTGTGGAGCCGGGTCAGGCTATTCTGGCCGCGGCCCACAACGGACACCTGTCCCACCTGACCGAGTGGATCCTGCTGGGCGTGGGCGCGATGATTGCGCTCGGTTGTGCTCACCTGGCCTTCCATGCCCATCGCCAAGGCACCCAGAGCGATCTGGCCTTTGAAACCAAGCACCCGGAACTGGCCCTGTCACTCTCCAACGCCTGGGGCATCGACCGGGCCTACCAAGTGATGCTGGTACAGCCCGTGATGACCGCAGCATCTGCGATTTCCACGCTCTTCGATCTGGCCTTGATCGATGGAGCGGTCAATGGCCTCGGACGCTTTGCGCAGCGCCTGGGTCAGAGAGTATCGCGGCAAGCGAGTGGGCATCTCGGCGCCTATGGACTCACGATTGGTGGCGCAGCCTGCGCCCTCGCCGCGATTTGGATGTGGATCGGAGCCTAGCAGTCCCTTGAGAACCTCACTACTACAACTTCACCCTGTCCACAGGTGCTGCGTCGGACTTGCCTCGACAAAGATGGCTTCGTCTCGCTCCGACCCTTTTTCAAAGGACTGCTAGCCCATGCCCCTGCTTACCCTGATTGTCTTCACGCCCCTGATCGGAGCGATCCTGATAGCCCTGGTGCCCGTGCGCGAGGTCCGCGTCCTGCGCGGAGTCAGCTTCGGAATCACTTTGCTCACGGCCCTTCTTGGGTTCCTGGTGTGGCAGGAGTTCGACCCGAACCAGGCAGCCTTTCAACTAACCGAGAGCCGTCCCTGGTTTGAACTTCCCGGGGCATTGGCCGTCAACTACTCGTTGGGCATCGATGGAATCTCTATTCTGCTCGTGAGCCTGACGGCCTTCTTGATGCCCCTTGTGCTGGTGTCCGCAAGCCAGTCGATCACCACCCGCGTACGCGAGTTCCTGGTCTGGCTGCTAATCATGGAAGCGGGCATGCTCGGGGTTTTCCTGGCCACGGACATCTTCCTGTTCTATGTGTTCTGGGAAGTCAGCCTGGTGCCCCTGTACTTCATGTTGGGTATCTGGGGTGGCGAGCGTCGCCTTTACGCGACGCTCAAATTCTTCCTCTTCACCCTGGCGGGGTCGTTGGTGATGCTGGTGGGGGTCATTGCCCTGGTCTACCTTTCTGGCACCCTGGACATTGCAGCCTTGACCCAATGGGCGGGCACGCAACCCCTGGAAGTCCAGGGATGGCTCTTCGCTGCCTTTGCCCTGGCCTTCGCCATCAAGGTGCCCCTGCTGCCGTTCCACACCTGGTTGCCGGACGCCCACACAGAAGCCCCCACTGCGGGATCGGTGATCCTGGCGGGAGTGCTACTCAAGATGGGGACCTATGGCCTGCTGCGTTTTGGCATCGCCATGTTCCCCCTGGCAGCCCTTGAGGCTTCGACACTCTTCATGATTCTGGGGGCCCTGGGCATCATCTACGGCGCCTTCCTGGCCATGGCCCAGACTGATGTGAAGCGCTTGATCGCTTGTTCATCAGTCAGTCACCTGGGCTTTGTGGTGCTCGGGATGTTCGCCTTGACCGGCGCCGGGCTGCGGGGCTCAGTGCTGCAAATGGTGAACCACGGGCTCTCCACAGGGCTGCTGTTTCTTCTGATCGGCATGATCTACGAACGACGTCACTCGCGAGAGTTGGCGGACTACGGGGGCATCGCAAAGGTGATGCCGCTCTTTGCCTTCTTCTTTGTGTTCTCGGTTCTGTCCAGCGTGGGCCTGCCGGGTTTGAACGGGTTTGTAGGTGAGTGGTTGATCTTGCTGGGCGCTTTTGAAGCCAGCCCGGTGCTAACCGCGGTGAGCGTCACGGGAGTGATCTTTGGCGCCGTGTATCTCTTGCGAGCCACGCGCTTGATGCTCTTTGGAGAGATCACCCACACAGAAAACAAGACCTTGAGCGACTTGACCCCGCGGGAATTGGGAGTCTTGACTCCGATCTGTTTGCTCTGTCTGGTGATCGGAGTGATGCCCGGACCGTTCATTCAACGCACGGAGGCTAGCCTCGCAGTAATCGAACAACGACTGGATGCGGCTCGAGATCAGCAAGCAGCCAGAGTCGAGCTTGACTTGCCTGACGACCAAAAGCCGGAGAGCGCACGATGAGCTTCGAGTCCCTGCAAGACCTCTACTTGGGCGCCGGCCCGGCCCTCGCGCCCCTGCTCTGGCTGACCGGCGGTCTGCTGGCGGTGCTGATTGCTGAGATCACCCCTGGCCTGACGCGACTACGCCCGGCGGTTGTACCCGCAGCCCTTCTGGGCGCCGCCTGGAGCGCAGGCCAACTGATCGCCGAGCCCAGCGGCCTGGTGCTCGGGGGCACTTTCATGGGAGACTCCCAAACCGGCGCCTTCACCCTGATCTTCTTGGGGGCGACCCTCCTGGCTTGGGGACAGGCTCGACACTATTACGGCCAGGAAGAGCCCTTCCTGGGGGAACACGATGCCCTCTTGATCACCGCCCCCATCGGCATGATCTTGATGGCCGGTGCACAGGACCTGATTGTCTTCTTCATCGGGCTCGAGTTGCTCAGCATCCCCCTGTATTGCCTGGCAGCCTTCCGCCGCACCCGCGACGATTCCGTGGAGGCGGGCCTGCGCTACTTCATTCTTGGCGCCTTTGGCGTGACCCTCTTCCTGATGGGAGCAGGTTTGGTGTATACCACCGCTGGCACGCTCAACATCGAAGGGCTCGGTGATGCGCTCGTGGCCCTGACAACCCCTTTAGGCAGTGTGGGCATGGCCCTGATCCTGGCTAGCCTGCTCTTCAAGGCGGGAGTGGCTCCCTTCCATTTGTGGGTGCCCGATGTGTATCAAGGATCGCCCACGCCGATTACCACTTTGATGGCCACAGGAACCAAGGCAGCGGCCTTTGCATTCCTGCTGCGCCTTGCTCCGATCCTGCCGAGCGAAGCGGGCCTGCCCCTGGGAATAATCGGCGTGGCAACCCTGGCCCTGGGCAACCTGGGTGCTCTAGTGCAAACAGATCTCAAGAGACTGCTCGCCTGGTCCGGCATCGCTCACGCGGGTTTACTGCTGCTAGTAATCAGCGCGGCTGTTTCTGCGGCAGGCACAAACCAACAGGCCGAGATCCTGAACGCAGCTACAAGCGCCCTGTTGCTGTACCTCTTGGCCTATGCCTTCGCCGCTGGTGGCGCCCTGGGCTTGGTTGCTTGGATGGAGGCCGATGGCGAAGACCACACCCAACTGAGCCGTTGGCAGGGACTAGGCAGCGTGCGGCCTGGGGTGGCTGCAGGCATGACTCTGTTCTTGCTCAGCCTCGGCGGAATTCCCGCCACCGGTGGCTTCCTCGGAAAATGGCTGGCCTTCAGCACGGCGGTGCGCGCGGACATGCTGCCCCTGGCGGTGCTCGGCGCATTGACCAGCGTGATTGCTCTTGGCTACTACCTGCGCGTGATAATCACAATGTGGATGAAACCGCGGCCCGAGAGTTGGGCGATTCCCAGCATGAACCGGCCCCTGGCGGCGTTCCTTGCTGGTTTCTGCGCGGCCATGGTGCTGGCGCTGGGATTGATCCCAGGCTTTGTGCTGGGACCCCTGTTCTAGACCCTCAAAAGAGCCATTCGTCGTTCAGCGGCAGGACTTGCTGAGTGAATAGGGAACAGCGACAGAAACTAGGACTCATTTCGAGACGCAAGGGTTGAGAGAGGGCTCAGACGGCTTCCTGAGGCCATTCCCTGCAATTTCTCATGGCTCGAAAAGACAGAAATTCCCTGCTCAGCCCCCAGACTACTTTGGAACAAGTATCATTTCCTCGCCCCCTCCCCGGGGAGACATCTTCTAGATCTCAATTCTTCTGATCCATAACACCATGCGTACTACCCCTTTCCTTCTTGTTCCCGCCGCCCTGTTCATGAGCGCTGGAGCCTTAGCCCAAGGCGACGACTGTTCAGTCGCCACCGCCATTACTGGCGCTAGCACCTGGGCATTTGACACCACCGCCGCCACCACCAGTGGGTTTTCTGGCGGCTCAGCCTGCACCAACGCGGGTTCCCTCGGCGTGGGCCCTGACCAGTTCATGCAGTGGACCGCCGACGCGGCGGGCACCTGGCAGATCGACCTGATCGGCTCTGTCTACGACACCAAACTGAACATTCACACGGGCACGGGCTGCACAGCCACCTGCACCTATTACAACGATGACTTCTCTGGTCTTCAGAGCGGCGTAATCATCGCCGGCATCGTTGCTGGCGACACCTTCTTGATTCAACTCGGTGGCTTTGGTGGCCAAGCTGGCCTCGGCACATTGAACACCTCAAATGCTGGCTCCGGTGGCATCGGCAACGATGACTGCTCCACCGCCACAGCGATTGGCGGCGTTGGCAACTGGACCTACGATACTATCCTGGCCACCACCAGCGGCTTCGCTGGGGGCTCCGGCTGCACAGACGCCGGTTCCTTGGACCTGGGCAACGATGCCTTCTTCCAGTGGACCGCCAGCGCGGCGGGTGACTACCTGATCGACACCTGTGGCTCGGGCTATGACACCAAGCTGAATGCACACAGTGGCACGGGCTGCGCAGCCACCTGCACTGCCTACAACGATGATGGTCCCTGCGGTGCCTTCAACAGTGAACTCAACCTGACCGGCGTCAACGCTGGCGACACCTTCCTGATTCAGTGTGGTGGTTGGGGCGGCGCTTCTGGCGCTGGCGTCCTGAACATCGGTACGTTTGTCGACCCCTGCGCGGGTCAAGTCCCGGACATGTTCGCCCCGAACCACTCCTGCGCAGCACCGGCAGCGATTGGCGATGGAACCTATTCCCTCAACACCGCCAAAACTGAGCCCGACTTCTTCTCCTTCACCGTAGCCGATGGCGGCACCGTGACGATTGACGCCCTGTTCATCTCGGCGACTGCCGACCTGGACGCAATGCTCTATGAAGCTGGATTCTGTAACGATGACCAGAACTCCGGATGCGGAGGCACCCTGGCCTGCGGCTTCAGTGCTTCCGACAACGAGAACTTGATTTGGACCAACACCACTGGCGCAGACATGGACTGCATCCTGCGTGTCCACGTCTGGCCCAACACTGCCGGCGACTGCAACGACTATGACCTGGTCCTGACCGGTGCTGGCCCTGGTGGCCCGTCGCTGTTCTGCAGCCCGGCCAACGTGCACTCCGGTGGCGGCTCCGCGACCCTGGCCACTTCAAGTGTCTCTGGTCCCGGCCTCTACCACCTGGAAGCCACTGACGGTCCCGCCGACCAGTTCGGCTACTTCCTGGTAGCCGCTGCCTCCATGGATCCGGGCGTGTCTTGCCTGACCGCACCCATCGGACGCTACAGCCCGGCTGCTGGTGGTACCCTGAACTCGATCGGTCGCTTTGATGCGGCAGGCGTAATGCAGTCCCTGTCCGGCAACTCGTCGGTTGGTTCTGGCTATGACGTGCCCGCGATCCTGCCCAGCCCCCCGGGCGGTGTGATCGTGATTGGTGCCACCTGGCACTACCAGCTGTGGTACCGCGATGGTACCGCGTCCAACTTCTCGGACGGCATCTCGGTGACCTTCTGATCAATGGCCTCGGGGAATATCCCCGAGAACCTGCGATTTCCTGGAGCGGNNNCCCGCTCCTGTTCATTTCGCGCTGACCATACCTGACGAGGGACAACCGAGAGGTTCCAGAAAGCCGGTTGCAAGCCCTACTGGAATTCGTTGAGGCAGGGCAAGGAACCCTCAAGGCCATTTGAGGAGCGCAATCGGGCCTTTCCAATGGCGGCTGAAGCTGAGGGGCCCTAATTAGGGGTTGCGGTCTCGCAGAATCCTGACAGACTGAACTGGCCTGGGAGCGCTCCCAGGCAACAGATCTCCCCCATTTCCGCCTCCTTCATCTTCTTTCTTCACCTTTCATGACTACTACTCGAAACTATATCCGTGCAGGCGCTCTGGCCGCACTGCTGACCACCCCCGCCTTCGCCCAGGGCGATGACTGTTCCGTAGCCACAGCCATCGCTAGCACAGGCAGCTGGGCCTATGACACCACCGCTGCCACCGTCAGCGGATTCTCTGGTAGCTCGGCCTGCACCAACGCCGGTTCCCTCGATGTAGGTCCCGACCAATTCCTCCAGTGGACCGCCGATGTGGCAGGCAGCTGGCA
>LWDU01034283.1_pt1 | contig 87601 bp, 76 predicted proteins | sample 727161 | NCBI WGS metagenome assembly LWDU01 (sample SAMN04566230, study PRJNA314399) | hydrothermal vent metagenome | isolation source: deep sea hydrothermal plume seawater | place: Mexico: Gulf of California, Guaymas Basin | collected 2004-07-11
TTGAAGGAAAGATGCAATGAATCAGTTTACAACACACTAACAACACACTTTATTAAAGTGTCTCTCAAACCCTTGTGCTATAAGGGTTTGTAAAACACCAACTATTGAGTGGGAGTAGTTTACAGTACTGTCGGCGCCCGCTATCGAAGTGCCTGAATAGCGGCGGCTGGATCGTTGGACTCCCTGCATGAAATTTCTGTTGGTAAAAACCGTACCGGTGGTGTCCTGGAGCTCTAAAAAGCCGCTTAATTTCGCCCCCGGCCTGGCCACGCTCTCGCTTCTCAATCTGGGGCTGATATGTTTCGGTGTGGGGGAAGCGCTGCTGATAGCTGCTGGTGCCGGGGTGAGTCCGTGGACAGTATTAGCCCAGGGTATCTCTAACATAAGCGACTGGAGTATCGGTTTTTCTACGTTTGTGGTTAGTGTGGGCGTGTTGCTATTCTGGATTCCCCTCAAGCAGATGCCGGGATTGGGCACCCTGCTCAATGCCATCGTGATTTCGGCGGCGATAGAATTATCCCTGCCATATCTGCCCACGCCTGATCTATATGCGTTGAAAATAGTCGAGGTGCTTATCGGGATTCTGCTGGTGGGTCTGGGTAGTGGCATCTATTTGATTGCCAATCTAGGTCCCGGACCGCGAGATGGGTTGATGCTCGGATTACAAAGAGTGACCAGTCTGCCAATAGCCGTGGTTAGAACCACAATCGAAATTGCCGCTGTCGCTATTGGTTGGTTGCTCGGTGGCAGTGTGGGTTTGGGAACGCTGCTATTCGCCTTCGGTATCGGCTATGCGGTGTCTATCGGGCTCTATTTCGTAGCGCATTTTTCGCCCGGAACTGAGCAGAAGAAATCCAAATTCGACCCCTAACAGGGTATTGAAAAACGTCATGAGCGCAGTCAAGATAAGGCAACACGGCGAAAAATCGGAGTTTACACGCAGTAAATGAGCGTTTGCAGCCAATTTTTAACGCAGGATTGACAAGTGTAATAGTTTTTCAATAGCCTGTCAGACTTTGGTGCACTGGATGCGCTCTATGAAACTGGAGGCGATGTCTCCATCGGGAGGCAGTGCTGTCGCGACGATGCTGGAAACTGCACCTTGCCCGGTTGCCAGGTTCAAGATGAGCGTATTCCCCACTCGACTGGTGCAGAGTGCGACATTGCTGTGCACGCAATCACTAAACGACCACTGATGGCCATCAAATAAGAGAGTAGCAGCGGTACCGCCCTCACCAATTGTGAGCAGGTAGTTGGTTGGAAAGAAATTAAAGGTTTCCCAGTTATCGTTTTCCCATTTAAAACCTGTTGAATTTATTCCCTCACAAGACCATACCTGCCGTGGAACTGCAGCGGCAGAGACAGTCGAAATCAGTAACAATACACAGGTCCAGAGTATTCTCATTGTCATCTCCAAATCATAGTAGGCCAGCACAAATATGTCTTGTTGTGTCTATTTTGATCGGGCATCCTCATTAATTCCGAAACCTCAAATGATCCACCCCTAACCAGCAAAGGGCATTCGGCCGCGATAGCAAGCGCTGCCTTCCAGCCTCGCCCTTGTTGATAAAAGCCGGTGATCTACGCCGCCTGGATCACAAGGAGTCTAGAGGGTAATTATCTGAATTGGAATGGCTGATAGAAATTCTGAATGTTTAGAAGAGCAAAGAGTGCAGGGCCAGGAACCGGCGTAATTTTGCTCTCGCTCTATTGATTCTATATTCTTCGCCTACACGCGAATAATATAACACCCATCCGAGGCATCTATGGATCAGCAACCACTGCCCCTGGCGCAATACACGGTGCTCGATTTAACCATCGCCAGGGCAGGACCGACGGCGGTACGCCTGCTGAGCGACTGGGGTGCCAATGTGATCAGGATAGAATCGCCGGTGAGTGGAGATATCGCCGGCAAGCGCCTTGGCTCCGATTCACAGAATCTGCACCGCAACAAACGCAGCCTCTGTCTTAACCTGAAAGCGGACGCCGGCAGGCAGGTTTTTCTGGACCTGGCAAAGCAGGCAGACGTTGTGGTTGAAAACTTTCGGGTCGATGTGAAGCATCGACTGGGTGTGGATTATGAGGCAGTTAAGAAGATCAATCCGGCGATTATCTATGCCAGTATTTCGGGATTTGGTCAGCAGGGGCCTTATTCCGGGCGGCCCGCCGTAGACCAGGTAATTCAGGGCAGCAGCGGCTTGATGTCGATTACCGGAGAACCAGGCAGGGGACCGATGCGTGCAGGTATCGCCGTGAGTGACACCTCCGCGGGGATGTTTCTGGGTCAGGGTATATTATTGGCTCTGCTGCACCGCGAGCACACCGGCGAGGGCCAATGGGTACATACTTCCTTGCTGGAATCCATGCTCTGCAAGCTGGATTTTCAGGCGGCGCGCTATACCATGACCGGCGAGGTGCCGAGCCAGGAAGGTAACAACCATCCTACCCTTTCTCCCATGGGTGTATTCGACAGCGCCGACGGCCACGTCAACCTGGCTGCCAGCACCGACAAAATGTTCAGGGTCTTCTGCGAAATCATGCAGGCGAATGAATTGGCTGCCAACCCCGACTACGAGAGTGTGGAAGGCAGACTGGCACACAGGGAGGCACTGTGGCACCAGGTCAATCTGCTAACCCGTCGACACCCCACCCGGGACCTGGTAAAGCTGCTCAACTCCGTTGGCATACCCTGCGGACCCATCAATACCATCGAACAAGCCTTCGAAGACGAGCAGGTCAAGTTCCTTGCCGTGACGAAACAGGCGTGCCATCGTGAACTCGGAAATATCGATTTGATCCGTTCACCGATTAACTTGTCTCGCTACAGCCACGGCCTCAAATTTGACCGAGCGGGACCGGATCTCGGCGAACACAGCGTGGAGATTCTCAGGCAACTGGATTACAGTGACGGGCGGATCGAATCACTGCTGCGCAGCGGCACTGTAATTGCCGGCACCGGCGCCACCGAAGCGGAAAGCATAGAAGGTGAAAGGAAAGAATAGAAATGGATACGATTTCAACATCTACAAAAATATTGGCGGAAGTTGACAATGCCATCGGCTGGATCACATTTAATAATCCCCGACGTCACAATGCCATGTCATTGGAAATGTGGCAGGCGCTAGGCTCAATCCTCGAGGTGTTCGGCCAGGATTCATCGATAAGGATCGTGATTCTCAGAGGCGCGGGCGAGAAGGCCTTCGTGTCAGGAGCCGACATTTCCGAGTTCGAGAAGAAACGATCGAGCCAACAACAACGGGATGCATACGAAAAAGCCTTCGATGCGGCGCAGTCCCGCCTGGCGGAATTTGATAAACCCCTGATTGCCATGATCCAGGGATATTGTATTGGCGGTGGCTTGGCATTGGCGCTGAATACCGACATTCGCATCGCCACAGAAGATTCTGTGTTTGGCATACCCGCCGCCAGACTGGGCCTCGGCTATGGTTATGGCGCCATCAAAACCCTCACTTCCCTGGTTGGCCCTTCTCATGCCAAGGATATCCTGTTTAGTGCGAGATTCCTCGATACCGAAGAGGCACTTAGAATCGGGCTGATTAATTTTGTTGTGAGCCGGGCAGGACTATCAGCAAAGGTACAGGACTATGCCAACACCCTGGTTGCGAATGCCCCGTTAACGATCAGGGCATCGAAGGCAGCCGTTGGCGAAGTGCTTAATGACCCCGGGCAACCCGCTCCCCATTACATAGATGAACTGGTCAATGGCTGCTTTCTCAGCGAAGACTACAAAGAAGGCAGAGAGGCATTCATGGAAAAGCGCACGCCGAATTTCAAGGGCTCGTAGATCATCCGACCATGACCTTGCCCCCGCAATCAGGATGGCTAGACAATACAATCGAGTAAATTGAAACCATGGAACACCAGCAAATTCTACAAACGATTGCCGAACTATCGGTTGGCTTTAGAAAATGGTCGATCAGTTAGGCATAAGTCCGCAAGCAGATCCAGGCAGTCTGGATCGGGAGCGTGCCGCCGCGGATCACGAGCACTGGATGCAGCAGGCGATCCTGCAAGCCCGTACGGCCGCGGAGCACGGTGAGGTGCCGGTGGGTGCGGTGTTGGTCGAAGCAGGCAAGCTCATCGGCAGTGGTTTTAACCAGCCAATCATGCGCCACGATGTGAGCGCTCACGCGGAGATCGTAGCCCTCAGAGCGGCGTCAGCTTGCAAACAGAACTACCGTCTGCCTGCTACCACCCTCTATGTTACTATCGAGCCCTGTACCATGTGTGTGGGTGCACTGATCCACGCCCGTGTCGATCTGTTGGTATTCGGGGCGCGAGAGCCGAGAGCCGGTGCCGTAGTCAGCCAGCAAAATTTGCTTGATGCCCAGCACTACAATCACAAACTCAGTTATCTAGAGGGAGTATTGGCAGTGCCGTGCAGCGCTCTGATGCAGGCTTTTTTTAAGGCTAAACGCGGCGCTAACCAGAGGGGCAATTGATTTGCCAAATAGACAGGCTGCTTGTATAAATTCGGGGTGCCTGTACTACAGGCACAACATCGCTCATGCTCACTGCAATCAATATGCGTAAATCCCTGATCCTACTCTCACTACTGACCAATCTTGGCGCCTGCACCATAGCACCTGCCACCTACAAGGCCTATCTGGGCGACGTGCGGCAAGATATGCAATTGTCTACCCTGGAAGGCACCCGCTATCTACGCATCGACATGATCAATCGCTACATAGACGCAGTGAAATTTCTGAGTGTCGACGGCATACCGATTGAAAATAGCGGTAATTATAGAGCCATTCAAATTGCACCCGGCTTTCACGATGTGACAGTTTACTTCGAATGGGACCTGGGTAGCGCACGGGGTCTTGCTCCCGCCCTGGTGAACTACGCTGCTCAGAGTGACACCATGAGTCGCACCCTGCATTTCAATGCCAGAGCTGGAGAGTTGTACATGATTCGCGCGGAGCCGCTCTTCAAGGAAAAATACGAAGATATTACTACCTTGTCTCATGTTGACTTCTGGATCGAGGATCAACAGGGCAATCAAATTGTCACTCGTGAGCAGGGGAGCTACGTCCCGAGTCGATAGTGGCGCGAGGCCTTCCTGTACAATTCCAATCGATTCGTGGCGCAGGTTTTTCTGAATTCAAGCCTCAAATCCAGTATCATTGCGCGCACGTAATTGGATTGCCTGATTAATCAAAGGCTCCATAGACACCGCCAGTTTGAGCCAGGGTATCATCAATGCAAGCGATGTTTGGGGCGGCAGCCCTGTCTGCATTCAAGACTTCTAAATTACTCGACATCCTGCAAGCGAAACTCCCCCAGGTTAAAGCCATCTCCGCCCGCTTCGTTCACCTCATCGACTGTGATGGGGATTTGAGTGAAACCGAAAATATCAGGCTGCGATCCTTACTCGAATACGGCAGCGATTTTCAGATTCAGGACAACGCCGCCACTGGCACCACCCAGTTAATTCGCCTGGTGGTTCCCCGGCCCGGCACAATCTCGCCCTGGTCCAGTAAGGCCACCGATATTTTGCACAATTGTGGTTTGGTTGATATCAAACGAATCGAGCGTGGGACCCTGTTCACTATATCTGCAGTCTCGGATTTATTTGCTGAAGAAGCTGATGTGCTGGCTACGCTGCTGCACGATCGAATGACGCAGGCGGTGTTGAACGAGATAGAAGGAGCTGGCGTGTTGTTCCAATCTGCCGTGCCCAAACCATCGCAATCCGTCGATATTATGCAACACGGCGAGGCTGCTCTTGGCCGCGCCAATACCGAGTTGGGGCTGGCCCTGGCCTCTGATGAGATTAGCTATCTGTTTGCGCGTTTCAGCGAACTGGGTCGTAATCCTAATGACGTGGAGTTAATGATGTTTGCCCAGGCAAACTCGGAACATTGTCGTCACAAAATATTCAATGCCAGCTGGAGTATCGACGGCGAAAAACAAGCCAATTCCCTCTTTGGCATGATTCGCAATACCCATGAAAAATCCCCGGCCAATGTTCTGTCGGCCTATTCCGACAACGCCGCGGTAATGCGGGGGCATGACAGCCAGCGATTTTTCCCGGATCCGACGTCGAAAATATATGCCTTCAACGATGAGGCGGTGCATATACTGATGAAAGTGGAGACTCACAATCACCCCACAGCCATCGCTCCATTTCCTGGTGCTTCGACCGGATCCGGCGGCGAGATCCGGGACGAGGGCGCCACCGGTAAGGGCTCCAAACCCAAGGCCGGGCTCACCGGGTTTAGCGTATCCAATCTGCGGATTCCTGATCTACCCCAGCCCTGGGAGGAAGACCTGGGCAGGCCGGCACACATCGCTTCGGCCCTGGATATTATGTTGGAAGGACCGGTCGGCGGGGCATCGTTCAACAACGAATATGGCCGGCCGAATCTGTGTGGCTATTTTCGATCTTTCGAAGAACTCGTCGTCAACGAAGCCGGAGTAAAGGAAGTCAGGGGCTACCACAAACCCATCATGCTTGCCGGCGGCATCGGTAATATTCGTGAACAGCATGTGTTAAAACAAGACATCGACGTGGGGGCCAAACTTATCGTCCTGGGTGGTCCGGCGATGTTGATAGGACTCGGCGGTGGTGCCGCGTCTTCGATCGCCTCCTGCAGCGGCAACGAAGATCTGGATTTTGCCTCAGTACAACGGGAGAACGCGGAGATGGAGCGCCGTTGCCAGGAGGTCATCGATCAGTGTTGGCAGCTTGGTGCCGAGAATCCGATTGCTTTTATCCACGATGTCGGCGCCGGCGGACTGTCCAATGCCTTGCCGGAATTGGTTAAAGACGGCGGCTGTGGCGGTAGCTTCGAGCTGCGAGCGATTCCCAGTGCCGAGCCGCAGATGTCGCCCCTGGAAATCTGGTGCAACGAAGCCCAGGAACGCTATGTGCTGGCGGTGAACGAATCTGATCTGGAGCGCTTCGGAGCCATCTGTGAGAGAGAGCGTTGTCCCCATGCCGTGGTCGGAAAAGCCACGGCGGCGAAGCATATTTCTCTGGATGATTCCCACTTCGGCGATAGCCCTATCGATTTGCCCATGGATATATTGTTTGGCAAGCCGCCAAAGATGCACCGGGATGTGACATCGGGCAGTATTGTGCCCGCTACGTTTCCCACCGCAGCCCTGGACCTGGAGACCGCGGTAGAGAGAGTCCTGGCCCTGCCCGCCGTTGCCAACAAGAGCTTTCTTATCACCATAGGCGACAGAACCATAACCGGCCTGGTCAGTCGCGATCAGATGGTGGGGCCCTGGCAGGTGCCTGTAGCCGACGCCGCTGTCACTGCGACTTCCTATAATGGCTATACCGGTGAGGCCATGGCACTGGGAGAACGCACACCACTGGCCCTGTTCGATGCGCCGGCATCGGGCAGAATGGCGATCGCGGAAGCGGTATGCAATATTGCCTGTGCCGAGATCGCTAAAATTTCAGATATAAAGCTATCGGCAAACTGGATGGTGGCGGCCGGACATGGTTGTGAAGATCAGAAACTGTATGCCACGGTCGAGGCAGTGGCGCTGGACTTGTGTCCAGAGCTTGGTATTTGCATTCCAGTTGGCAAAGACTCCATGTCCATGCGCACAGTATGGACCGAAGGAGATGTCCTAAAGAGTAATACCGCACCCCTTTCGCTGATCGTGACCGCCTTCGCACCGGTTGTCGACATTCGGGCCACGCTGACGCCGCAATTGCGAACCGACCAGGGTCCGACCCGGCTGCTGTTGATCGATCTCGGCCGCAACCAGAACCGCCTCGGTGGCTCCGCTCTGAGCCAGGTGTATCGGGATATGCGCGGCACTGTGCCCGATCTGGACAAGGCTTCAGACCTGGCTTCGATGTTCGCCTTGATTCAGGAATGTCGAAGTGCCGGTCAGCTCCAGGCCTACCATGACCGCTCCGATGGTGGCTTGTTCACCACCCTGGTGGAGATGGCTTTTGCCGGGCATTGCGGACTCGACCTGCAATTGCAGCCCCTGCTCGACTCCTCCTCAGGCAATAGCGATGCAATCAGTGCACTGTTCGCCGAAGAGTTGGGTGCGGTTATTCAGGTACGCGAAGAAGATATGGCGGCGGTGATTGGGGCCGCGAATTCTCATGGACTCGGTGAGTGCATTCATGAAGTCGCGACAATTAATGACAGTGATAGCATCAATATTTTCCTCGGCAGGGAAGCATTGTATTCGCGCCAGCGAATTGATTTACAACGCATCTGGAGCGGCACCAGTTTTCACCTGCAGAGTTTGCGAGATAATTCTGATTGCGCAAAGGAAGAATTCGACCGAATTCTGGAGCAGCAGGATCCTGGAATGAATGTGGAGCTCGGCTTCGATATTGATGAAGACGTGGCGGCGGCCTATATCAATGTAGCTAGCAAACCGCGAGTCGCCGTGCTGCGGGAACAGGGTGTGAACGGGCAGATCGAAATGGCGGCGGCCTTCGATCGTGCGCATTTTGATGCCGTGGATGTTCACATGACAGACCTCATCGATGGCCGGGTCAGACTCGATGAGTTTAATGTGCTGGTAGCCTGTGGCGGTTTTTCCTACGGCGATGTGCTGGGCGCGGGAGGCGGTTGGGCCAAGTCAATTCTGTTCAATGACCGGATGCGATCACAGTTTGAACACTACTTTAGCAATCCCAATACCCTGACCCTGGGTATCTGTAATGGTTGCCAGATGGTATCGCTATTGCATGAACTCATTCCAGGGGCAGAGCATTGGCCCAGCTTCGAGAAAAATCGCTCTGAGCAATTCGAAGGCAGGCTGAGCCTGGTCAGGGTCGAATCAACCCCCTCGGTTTTCCTGGCGGGTATGGAGGGATCTCAATTTCCCCTGGCGGTCGCCCACGGCGAGGGCAGGGCCCATTTCAGACTTGTCTCCGATCTGAAGGCACTGGATGCTGGCGGGGCTATTGCCCTGCGTTATGTGGACAATTACGGTGACAATACGCAAAGCTACCCCGCCAATCCCAATGGTTCGGTGGCAGCCATCGCCGGGCTGTGTAGCCCTGATGGCCGGGTAACACTGATGATGCCGCACCCGGAACGAGTTTTCCGTACCAGCCAAAACTCCTGGCATCCGCATCACTGGCGCGAAGATGCGCCCAGCATGCGCATGTTCCGCAACGCGCGCAGATGGCTGGCATGAGGTGAAGCTCTCGCAGCTCTACAAAATTGAATTTTACGTACCCGAGACTCATTTAGAGGCGGTGAAATCGGCCATGTTCAGCGCCGGTGCCGGCACCATCGGGGACTATGACAGTTGCGCCTGGCAAAGCCTGGGACAGGGCCAATTCCGCCCGCTACAGGGTAGTTCTGCCTATCTCGGTGAAATTAACAAGCTGGAAACCGTGGCGGAATACAAGGTTGAGATGATCTGCGGGGAAGCCACTTTGCCCGCCGCGATCGCTGCCTTGAAACAAGCCCACCCATACGAGGAAGTGGCGTATTTCGTTTTGCCTACTCGGGCGCCAGATTAGTTCTCTAGCGCGTTGTTAGCGATGGGGCGAGCGGTCGCGCCTTGAAAGCGTTGCCTCGGAGACTCCGAGCGCGGTCGCCGCCTTTTTCTGCTTGCCTCCATAACTGTTAATGACAGCGACATAAAGATCGCGCCGTTAAGAGCAACACCCAGGGCCATGAGGGCATTTTCCTACAATTTCATCCGCTGACGATGGCTGCTAGTTAATTTACAGCAAAATTGCCTGGATGGTGTATTTACGACAGTGTTAGGTCTCCAGATCCAGGTGGCTGTTACTGATCAGGCTGGTAGTGATGCTGTGGTTTTCACCGTGGAGGATGTCGAACATCCGCACCGGAAATCGAGCATTGCGCAAATCCTCGAAGTAATGCTCCAGGGTAGTCTTCACCACGGGGAAGGCAATCTCATCCCAGGGGATTTCGGCTTCTGTGAACATGGCGACCTCCAGGGACTCGGCACCGGCGGCAAAGTCCAGGCTCGCCAGTTCGGCACGGAAGAACATGTACACCTGGTTAATTTTAGGCAGGTTGAACAGAGTGTAGAGACTGTCATTGCGCACCGTCACCTGCGCCCCGGCTTCCTCCACGGTTTCCCTGATGGCACCGACGAGGCTGGACTCCCCATTCTCCATATAACCGGCAGGCAGAGTCCATTTACCGAGGCGAGGTTGAATCGCACGTTTGCAGAGCAATACACTCTCGCCGAAGGTGGGTACGGTGCCGACGACGTTCTTGGGATTTTGATAGAAAATGCTGCTGCAGTTTTCACAACAGTGACGTGGTTTGTCATCGCCTTCCGGAACGCGATAAACCAGGGGAGCGGCACAATGGTGGCAATATTTCATAAGCGGCAGCTCTGGGCCTATTTCCTGACTTATCAGTGCCCGTCCTGGCCTGGTGAAGTCACGAAGCGGGTGACAAACAGGCTTCAGAGCGAGGCTGGAAAGGTATCTACAGCATGGAGCCTTAGTTTACTGGTTTAGGGGCCGGGATAAAACTGGCAATAGCTGGCTTGGGGTCTTGTCTGCCCTCGTTTGCAAGCTGCGTCGGCCAATCAGGTGGGGGTACGGCAGGTGGCTTGGAATCTTCCGGCACAGTTCTTCCAGGTTGGTTGTTTAGATTCGGTTGATCTCGCAGTGCAAGCGAAACCTTTTCGAGGTCATATACGCTTCAATCTCACGCAGGCGTTGTTCCAGTGCGCTGAAAATTTTCGTGCACTGCTGGCGTGAATAATAGTTGCCGGCCTGAGTGCTTCCCTGTTGTGCATCGGCCTCGGATTGCTCAGCAAATTTCTCTTCAGTCTCCGCGCCGCGCTGAACTTCTTCCTTGTTGGCGTAGCTCTTGTGAACACCGTGTCGGCGGGCCCAGCGTGCGTCTCGTTTCTGCGCACGGCGTTCTCTTCTGGCTGCACGCGCTTCTCGACGACGCATGCGCCTGAGGTTGTGTCCCGTGTCCAGCGTATCGGGATTAGGGTCGAAGACGAACATGCAGATAATGTAGGCCCAGAATGTAAATGGACCAAAAACAAACAGGGATAACAGGGTCGCGAGTCGAACCGAGAACGCGCTGACCTCAAGATAATCGGCGATGCCACTGCAGACACCGGCGATGCGTTTATTGCTCAGATTTTTGTAGATGGGCTTGCGATAGTTCAGCTGCCGGAAATGATCAGCGGTCTTGCCCTTGCCGAAGTACTCACGTATCGATTCCGGCGTGATGTCCTTGTTCAGGCAGAAGTAGAGAATGAAGTAAGCGATGATCAGGGTAGGCCAGGAGATGACACAAATAACGAATACGACCCGAACCAGGGTAACTGGAATGTCGAGCCAATCCGCTATGCTGGCGCACACTCCCAGGCAGCGCCTGTCAACCCGATTTAGCTTCATACTACTCAATCCGGGATTCATTCTCTTGTCTCCACTCAGGTACTTCGGCGTCGAGAATGGATTCGAGTATAGCGATGCGTTCCTGCATCGACTCCGCCATTGCCGACAACTCGCTCATATCGTAGTGCCCGTCTGGCTGTGCGCGCTCTATACGACGCCCCTTTCTTAATATCAAGATCCAGATAGTAACGGCACCCAGTACCATTGCCACAATTGATGTTATGAACTCTAATACGCCCATGTTGAAAACCTATTTATCTTGATTTTTATCTTTAAGCCTGGCTTTTAAATCTTGTAGTTCCTTGTTTATCGACTCTTGATTTGCAAGCTCCTCAAACTCACTCTGGAGGCCGCGACGTGCAATGTGGTCGCTGTCCATCTGGCCTTCCATCTGGTCAATCTTCTTTTCGTAGTATTCAAATTTGTCCATGGCGTTGTCAAGAGTATAGTTGTGCAACTGTTGATTCACATGCAGGCGTGATGCAGTTGCCTTGGTCCGCATGACAATCGTCTTTTGACGTGAGCGCGCATCATTCAGCTTCGCCTGCAGCAGCTCGATTTCGACGCTGAGCTTATCCAGGGTTTCATCGAGCTTGCCTAAATCCTTCGCGGTGATTTCGACGTTGGAATTGATATTGGATTTTTCTATCAGAGCCGCCTTTGCCAAATCCTCACGGCCCTTGCTAAGCGCCAGTTCGGCTTTCTGCCCCCAATCGACCGCTTGCTTCTTAAGCTGCTCTGCTCGCCGGGTCAGGGTCTTTTTCTCGGCAATTACCTTGGCCGTACCGCTGCGCACCTCGACCAGGGTTTCTTCCATCTCCTGGATCACCATGCGAATCATCTTTTCAGGATTCTCCGCCTTATCCAGCAGCGAGCTGATATTGGAATTGATAATGTCAGATAGTCTTGAAAATATACTCATTACTGATACCTCAAATGACTGGTTCGTCACTAATAGCCTACCTTGGTTGGCCTGTTTACCTCGCATCACTGCCAGGTGTAATTACTGCCGGTTCACGACTTGCTACTGAAACAGGAGCAGCTTGTGTGCCAACATTTGAAATTTTTTAACTTATTGATAAGTATAAGAAATAAAATTCCGCTAAGTTGAATTTATGCGCCTGATAGCTAAATTACTTAACAAGTGGTAATTTTCACTATCAACACAGGCAGTAATTCGCAGTTTCTGCCACGATCTGGTGCGATTGCTGCTATAAATACTAAGCTGCTGTTATTAAAGGAATTATGGAGAATACAGAGCAGGCACCAAGGATGATTGGCGAATCTGCCAATTTTCTGGAAATGCAGGAACATGTTTCTCAGGTAGCGCCGCTGAACAAGCCGGTGTTAATTGTCGGCGAGCGCGGCACCGGCAAGGAACTGGTCGCGGCCCGGATACACTTCCTGTCCCGGCGTTGGCAACAAAATTTCCTCAAAATCAACTGTGCCGCCATAAGCGAGACGCTGCTGGAAGCCCAGCTGTTTGGTCATGAGGCGGGAGCCTATACCGGTGCCACCAAACAACGTAAGGGTTACTTCGAGCGTGCCGACGGCGGCACCCTGTTCCTCGACGAGTTGGCTAACACGGCGATGCCGGTGCAGGAAAATATCCTGCGGGTAATCGAACACGGTGAATTTGAACGCCTCGGCGGCAATGAGACCATCAACGTCGATGTCCGCATCGTGGCTGCCACTAATGAGGACTTGCCGACACTGGCACAGCAAAACAAATTTCGCGAGGACCTGCTGGATCGACTCGCCTTCGATGTCATCACCCTGCCGCCCCTGAGACAAAGGTCCGAAGATATCCTGATACTGGCAGAGCATTTCGCCGTCGGCATGGTGAAGGAGATTGGTGGTGAGTTTTTTGCCGGCTTCTCTGACAAAGTGGAGAAGGCCTTAGGCAGTTATTCCTGGCCCGGGAATATTCGCGAATTGAAGAATGTCATCGAGCGGGCGGTGTACCAGAATGCCGATGGCCACATTACCCGACTGGTGTTCAATCCCTTTGAGTCGCCCTATCAGTTAAACAAGTCGGCTCAGGCACGGCATGCTGCCACGGTCGATGGTGAAGCCGCCATGCCGAAACTGACTAATGTCAGTTCCTTCGATTTTAAGAACGAAATACAGAAATTTGAAATCAACTTGTTGAAACAGGCGCTGGGAAAGAACCAGTTCAACCAGAAGAAAGCCGCCGAGTTTTTGAACCTGAGTTACCACCAGCTGCGGGGCTATCTGCGCAAGTACGATCTGCTAGGATAATCGGGGCTGTAGAATGGGGTGTCGGGGTCTACTCTGGCGCCATGTGGATCTCATACTGGCTTTCCTAATCGGCGAAAATAGTGACTTTCGGCATTATGAGGCAAATATCGAACAGGTTAGTATCGGCCTTAGTGCTTCGGCACCAGGATAAAAAATTGCAATTGGATCGCTAAAGAAGTTCTCAGTCCAATACAGGGACGAGCTACACAGACCGGGCTCTCTTACGAGAAAGACATTGCCCCCATCATCGCGGAGAACTGTGCCAATTGCCACCGCACTGGCGGCATAGCGCCATTTGCCATGGACAGCCATCTTGCCGTCCAGGGCTGGTCCTCCACAATAAAAGAAGTGGTCATGACCAGGTGCATGCCGTCAGGTCAAGTCGGTAACAGCGGGTTAGAATATTAACTTCAATGAAATTTTAATTCCTTGCCACCAGAAGCTGATCACAGCAGAGTCTAGGCGAAATCTCTTAACAGGGACCGGCGGATCTGTTCGGGCAACTCCGGGGCGCTGTGCTGATAGTTCAGATGTTCACAGCGAATAATCCAGCTGGCGCCGCCGCGAGCCGCGGCAATCATCTCGTCGCTGAATTCGAAGCGCAGTAAATGCACTGCTGAGGTTTTCTTTGCGGTGGAGCGGGGCAGGTCCTCGTTCGCAATCGGATACGCCGGATCGATGTCATCGATCTGTATCGAGATCAATTCTTCGATGCCGATCAGTTGGCTGAGTCGTTGCGCCCTTTCTTCCGCATCCGGATATTCCAGCATGAAGGTGACTTTCAGGTTGCTGCCATCGGGGATCAGGGGATTGTAGGCGTCAAGTTCTTGATTGAGGTTGTCCTCGCCGGTAATTTTCTCGACACGGATTAATTCCAGCAGCTGGTAGCGCATCACCATATAGTCTTCGAAGTGCAACATGGCGTTTGGGCCCAGCGCCACCCGACGGGTTTTCTTGTGTTCCATCATGGCCTGGCGAATGGCCGGGCGTTGCGCCTCATAGGCTTCTATGGAAAGTAAATCCGCGCTGCTAAGTTTCTTCATAGTCCTAACAAAAATTCTATTAATTCAATTAGATACCATAGGCCAGGCGCAGAAGATCGATTGGGTGAATCGCCTTCTGACCCGAGTCCAGGTTGTTCTCGATATGCTTGCCGGCAATCGGGCAGTCACTGCCGTAGTAATCGGGCTGTTGCTGAGTGACTTTCCGCACAATAGGTTGGACAATCTTGTTGGCAAACTCCAGGGTTTCTGATTTTACACTATAGGTGCCATCGTGGCCGGAACAACGTTCGATGCTCGTTACCGCCATGTCTGGAATCAACACGAGGATTTGCTTCGTCCTCGGACCAATTTTTTGCACCCGCTGATGGTAGGCTACATGGTAGCTGACATTGCCGAGCGCGTGCTTGAATCGGGTATCCAGTTTGCCTTCGTGGGGCGGCACGTAGGGGCATTTGGTGAGGTAGCACAGATCGCAGAGATAGCAAGGTTGCGCAACAGAGCTATGGGTTGGACAGCCTGGGTTCCATCACCGACACCGTTCGCAAGGTGCTGACCTGCGATCGGGCAATCACTGCCGTAGTGGTCCGGCACGCCCGGTACGTGACTTTCCAGATGGCGGAGGTGGCGGTACCGAAGGCGCTGTACGAGCAGATTCTCGCACGGATTACCCGGCTCACGCCGTCGTGCGACACGGGATAGTCGTGGACGGTGTGTTCCTTCGCCCCCTGGTCGCCTGGCCAAGGCGGCTTGCGCCTAGTGTTGGTCCAGGCCCAATACCGTGGCCCGCCTCTCTCCGAGTCGCTCAGAGTACCCAGGGTCCCTTATCTTATCCCTTCACTACGAAGTAACATGATAACATTGAAATGGTAGGCGAGAGTGGGAGAATCTGCGGCAAGGCTCGGCTGACGAGACGTTCAACTGGGAAATCTCGAATTACATAAAAAGGTGCAATTATGACTGACCAAAACGTGGATAGCGCAAGCAAGTGCCCGGTGATGAGCAGCACTCACCAGGCCGTTGGCAGCACAGCGAACCAACACTGGTGGCCGAACCAGTTGAACCTGCAGATCCTCCGCCAGAACCACCCCCAGGCCGATCCCAACGGCGAGAAGTTTGACTACGCCGAAGAGTTCAAGAGCCTCGACTTCGAAGCCCTGGCGAAGGACGTCGATGCGCTGATGACCCAGTCGCAGGACTGGTGGCCGGCCGACTACGGCCACTACGGACCGCTCTTCATCCGGATGACGTGGCACGCCGCAGGTACGTACCGCATCGTCGACGGCCGTGGCGGCGGCGGCGGCGGTAACCAGCGCTTCGCCCCCCTCAACAGCTGGCCCGACAACGTGAACCTCGACAAGGCGCGCCAGCTGCTCTGGCCGATCAAGCAGAAATACGGTCGGAAGATCTCGTGGGCCGACCTTCTGATCTTCACCGGGAACCGCGCCCTGGAGACGATGGGCTTCAAGACCTTCGGCTTCGGCGGCGGCCGCGAGGACATCTGGGCGCCCGAGGAGGACGTCTACTGGGGCCCTGAGCGGAAGTGGCTCGGCGACGATCGCTACAGCGGCGACCGGGAGCTGGCGAATCCCCTCGGCGCCGTTCAGATGGGCCTGATCTACGTCAATCCGGAGGGGCCGAACGGTAACCCAGATCCGCTCGCTGCAGCAAAGGACATTCGAGAAACGTTCCGCCGCATGGCGATGAACGACGAGGAAACGGTTGCGCTCATTGCCGGCGGACACACGTTTGGCAAAACCCATGGTGCTGCCGCGGAGGAGCACAAAGGTCCCGAACCCGAGGGTGCCAGCATCGAGGAGCAGGGCTTGGGCTGGAAGAACAGCTATGGCAGCGGCAAAGCCGGCGATACGATCAGCAGTGGGCTCGAGGGCGCCTGGACCAACGATCCGAGCACGTGGGACCACGGCTACTTCGAGAACCTGTTCAAGTACGAGTGGGAGCTGACGACGAGCCCTGCCGGTGCGAACCAGTTCACCCCCAAGAACCCCGAGGCGCAGGGGACCGTGCCGGACGCGCACGACCCGTCGAAGCGGCACACTCCGATGATGTTGACGACCGACATCGCGCTGATCGTCGATCCGGTCTACAAGGAAATCTCGAAGCGCTTCTACAAGAACCCGGACGAGCTCGCCGACGCCTTCGCCCGGGCGTGGTACAAGCTGCTGCACCGTGACATGGGGCCCGTCGCCCGGTACCTCGGCCCGTGGGTTCCCGAGGAGACGCTGCTCTTTCAGGACCCGGTGCCCGAGGTCACGCACGAACTGATCGACGACGCGGACGTCGCTGCGCTCAAGGGCAAGATCCTCGCCTCCAGCCTGTCCATCTCCCAGCTGGTCTCGACCGCCTGGGCGTCGGCCTCGACCTACCGTGACACCGACAAGCGCGGTGGCGCAAACGGGGCGCGCATGCGCCTCTCGCCGCAGGCGGAGTGGGACGTCAACGTGACGTCCGGCGTGTCGAAGGTGCTGGAGACCCTCGAGGGGATCCAGCGGGAGTTCAACGGCTCGCAGATGGGCGGAAAGAAGGTCTCGTTCGCCGACCTGATCGTGCTGGGCGGCTGCGCGGCCGTCGAGGAAGCTGCGAAGAACGCCGGGCACGACGTGCAGGTTCCCTTCTCGCTGGGGCGCACGGACGCGTCGCAGGAGCAAACCGACGTGGACTCATTTACCGTGCTTGAGCCGACCGCCGACGGGTTCCGCAACTACCTGCAGAAGGGCCACGAGCTCTCGTCGGAGCACCTGCTGGTGGACAAGGCATTCATGCTGACGCTGTCCGCTCCCGAGATGACGGCCCTCCTCGGCGGCATGCGCGTCCTGAACGCGAACGCCGGGCAGTCCGAGTTCGGGGTCTTCACCGACCGACCCGAGACGCTGACCAACGACTTCTTCGTGAACCTGCTCGACATAGCGACGGAATGGAAGGCGACCTCGGACACCGAGGAGGTATTCGAGGGCCGCGATCGCAGGACGGGCGAGCTCAAGTGGAACGGCAGCCGCGTCGACCTCGTCTTCGGTTCGAACTCTGAGCTCCGGGCGATCGCTGAGGTCTACGGGAGTAACGACGCCGAGCAGAAGTTCTCGATCGCTTCGACCTCGCCTAATCTCGGTTCGCAGGTTTGCGAGCGACCCTAAGCTACGGTCAGTCTTCGGGGGATCACCGCCCATGAAGACCACGTTGGAAACACCCAGCGGCGAGAGCATACTGCTGCTGGAAGAAGGCCATTACCTGCGGGACCACGCCCTGGAACCCTGCAAATTACAGAGCGCCGATACCGACCTGGTCTACCAGGGCACGAGCCTGCATACCTTGGTACAGATGGTGGCCAACGGCCTTGGTTTGACGCTGTTGCCGCAGATGGCAGTGCAAGCGAACGTGTTGGGTGATACCCATCTGCAGCTTAAACATTTTAGTAGTGAAAATGTGAGCCGGGAAATTGGCATGGCGTCGGTCTGATCCACGCAGGGATGACTACGTGTTATTGGCCGAATTTATCCAGTCACACATGGTGAAAAAGGATTAAAGGCATCACTGTATTATTCAGAGGTCCTCAAGCAGGGTGGCCGCCTAGGCCTGCAGCCAATTTTCACCCCGGTTTCGAGGTAAGTCGAGTCTATGCGTGTATTTGCTCTGTCTGATGTTCACGTGGATTATCCGGAGAATCTGCGCTGGGTGCTGAATTTGAGCGCAGAAGAATATCGAAACGACATTCTGGTATTAGCCGGTGATGTGTCCCATAGCATCGGCTTGCTAAGACAGGTTTTCGAATCTCTGCAATCAAAATTTCTGCAGGTGCTTTTTGTACCGGGAAATCACGAGTTGTGGCTGCACGACGAAGAATTCGATTGCTCATTGCGGAAGTTCGATGCCATCAATGAACTATGCAAGGCGACAGGCATACGTACCTCACGGTTTGAACATGAAAGTGTCGACTTCGTGCCCCTGCTATCCTGGTATGATTTTTCCTTTGGCGAACCCGATCGATATCTGCGGCGTGCCTGGCGAGACTTTCGCGCCTGCCGTTGGCCGGCCAAGCTAAACAGCAGCGCGGCCATCTGCGAGCATTTCCTCGAGCAGAATTTGCCCCTGCCACCTAGCAATGGCAAGTTGCTGATCAGCTATTCTCATTTTCTCCCCAGAATAGATGTTATGCCAGCAAGAATTCCCCGGAAAAGCAGAAGAGTTTATCCAGTGCTGGGCAGTAATGGTCTCGGCAATCAGGTGATGCGACTGCAACCCGCTATTCACATTTACGGACATAGCCATATCAATCAGTCTATCGATCTGGACGGTATAAAATTTGTCAACAATGCCTTCGCCTACCCCGGCGAAACACGCATATCACGCAAGCGGCTGCATTGTGTGACCGATCTGGCCGAGTTAGGCAGAGAGGCCGGATAGCCGTGCAGATTATCGATTCTGAAATTCACCTGTGGCATTGCCAGCATCGGGACTTTTCCCTACATGAACTGAAACAGCAATGTCTGCCCTGGTTAACGGATGAGGAACGGCTTCGTTTCCAACGTTTCTATTTCGACAGGCACAGAAAACAGCTGTTGCTGGGCCGATTTCTGATGCGCAGCGTACTCAGTCAGTACCTCGAGGAGTTTGCTCCCGCACAGTGGTGCTTCATACAAAATGGCCACGGCAAGCCAGCGCTCGATCCTGCACAAAATTCCCGCGGTCTGTATTTCAATCTGTCCCACTCCGGTGACAGATTGGTATTGGCGATCTCGAAACTCGAGACCATCGGAGTCGATATCGAAAGCAGCGACAAGCCCAGAAGAGTGGCAAGAATTGCGCAGCGGTTTTTTTCCGGGCAGGAAGTTGCCGACCTGTTGGCGCTGAATCAGAGCCGACGCCTGCATCGATTTTATCAGCTGTGGACTCTGAAGGAAGCCTATATCAAGGCTTGTGGTCTAGGGCTTGCGATCCCATTACAACAGTTCAGCTATTCATTTCCAGCAGCGGGTCAGGTAGAAATAAAATTCGAGGACGCACGGCAAGATGATGCGTCACAGTGGCAGGTCTGGCAGTTCGATGTTCCCGGTAACTACCAGCTTTCACTCGCCGTAAAATCAGATTCTGGTGATCAGGTTTGTAGTATTTCTTCCTGGAATTTGCCTGACCTGGAGCAGTTTCACTCGCTGGACACCGTCATAATCAGGTCGAATTGATCAGTGCTTCCTTAAATCGCCTAAGCCACCGGTGCAGAGTCCGATTTCCACATTTTAACGGTGCGAATCACGTTGTCCTTAACCTGTACGATTTCCGCGTAATAGCCGTCGAGCTCGATTCCCACCGCGAAATCCGGAATCGATTGCAAGATTTCCGTCAGTAAGCCATTCAAGGTCTTGGCGCCGCTGCTATCCAGATCCCAGGAGAGTATGCGATTAATGTCACGGATACTGGCGGAGCCGCCAATCAGGAAAACACCTTCGCCCTGTTCGTGAATCTCTTTGCTGCTGGCCGCCAGGTCGGTCGTAAACTCGCCGACAATTTCCTCCAGAATGTCTTCCAGTGTCACCAGGCCTTCGACGGCGCCATACTCATCGACAACCATGGCCATGCGCAGTTTCTTGGTCTGGAAATTGAATAACTGGGTGTGCAGGGGTGTACTTTCGGGAATGAAATATGGCTCCATGGTCTCCTGGATTATGGAGGCCTTGTTTAACTTCTCTACTTGGATCAGTTTGCCGACGCTACGCAGATGCAGGATGCCGATAATATTGTCGATTTTCTGTTTGTACATGGGCAGCAGTGTGTGCTGGGCGCTGCCGATTTGCTGGAGGATGTCGTCAATATCGTCTTCGATATCGAGGCCGACAATATCGTTCTTTGGCACCAGGATATCGTTTACAGTAACCTTTTCCAAATCCAGTATATTCAGCAACATGCCCTGCCGTCGCCGCGGTATACGACCACTGGACTCATCGACAACGGTACGTAATTCATCGGGACTAAGCTGCTGATGGCTATCGTCAATTTTGGATTTAAAGCCAAGCATCCGAACCAGTCCGTTGGATATAAAGTTCACTATCCAGACCACGGGATAGAGAAGCTTCAGCAAAACATTAAGAAGCAGACTGGATGGGTAGGCAACCTTCTCGGGATAGAGCGCAGCAATTGTCTTCGGTGTGACTTCAGCAAATATCAGTACTACTAGAGTAAGCGCAACTGCCGTTACCAGAGGTGCCGGTTCCCCCAGTATCAGGATGGTAATGGAAGTGGCGATGGATGCTGCCAGGAAATTAACGAAGTTATTGCCGATCAGGATAACGCCAATAAGTTTGTCCGGCGTTTCGAGCAATTTGCTTACGCGAGAAGCTCCCGGATGTCGAATGCGTTTCAGATGCTTCAAGCGGTATCGATTCAGACGCATCATTCCAGTTTCTGAGCCAGAGAAATACGCAGAAGCAACCATCAGCAGTACAAAAAAACCCGACAGCATCGCTAATGAAGAATCGTCAGTGTTCATCGAATTGACCAGAGGTTCCTTAGGAAATAATCGTGCAAGGGTAGGTGGCTCGCGATAACCAGGGCTAGGTGATGATATATTCCAACGCAAACTTGACGCCATAGAAACCGACGATTAGCAGTGCGAAACCGCTCAGGGTTCCCTTAATGGCAGTATTGCCTCGCCAGCCTAATCGGTGTCTGCCCCAAAGCAGGATGGCAAAAACAATCCAGGCGAGTATGGAAAAGAAGGTCTTGTGGATAACGCCATCGAGACCCCAGATATTGTCAATGAACAACAGACCGGCAACGATGCCGAGACTCAATAGAATTTGACCCACCCATAGCAGTTCAAACAAAAACTCCTCCATGTCCTGCAATGGTGGCAGTTTGCTGATCAAGCCACCGGCTTGAGCCTGTTTGAGTTGATGATTTTGATAGGCGAGAAAACCGGCCTGCAGCGCAGCGATGCTAATAAAACTGTAGGCCAATATCGATAACAGGACATGGCTGGCGAGCCCCCCACTCATGGCCGTCGGTGGAAACTGACTGTTAATGGTCAGCGATGCGATGATGGTAATACTAGCCAGTGGAAACAGACCCAGGAACAGGTTCTCAAGGGGCTTGCGTATGCTGCTGATTAACACCAGCAGGGAGATGGAAACGGCAATCAGTGTGCTGATCTCTGAAATACCGAAATGGTATCCGCTGGCAGTTCGAATGACCCCATAGGCGCTGATGCCGTGTGCAATCACCGCCATCGTGCCGAAGGTAAACACCTTGCTGCGGGTGTCTTTGTCGAAGGCAAAGTTGAGCCCCTGAAACACTGAACCGATCAGGTAGAAGCAGACGGCGAAAAGGCCGGAGACGATGGTCACTTGCATGTGGTTCGATGGGCTCAGGTGCTTGAGATAGGGACAATAGGGTAATAGAAAGTTTTGCACAAGTAATCGACTACTTGAACTCCTATTTTAAGACGGCGGGATTTGGCTATAATGCAGCGCTGTTGCCTCCATGTAACGATAAAGCAGCTATTATCGGCGGGATGGGCAGCGACCAGCGCAGCAATGCATGACAGGTGGTTTCAGCTTTGTTTGATAATTTAACAGAACGACTCTCCGGCACATTAAGAAAACTCACGGCTAAGGCAAACCTTAGCGAGAGCAATATTCAGGAAGCGCTGCGGGAAGTACGCCGTGCCTTGCTCGAAGCCGATGTTGCCCTGGCCGTGGTCAAGGACTTTATCGATAGGGTCAGCTTGCGTGCCGTTGGACAGGAGGTTGCCAGCAGCCTCAGTCCCGGCCAGGCCTTCATAAAAATTGTCGAGGCCGAACTGATCAGCCTCATGGGTTCAGCGAACGCCGAGCTAAACCTCAGCACCACACCGCCGGCGGTGGTTTTAATGGCGGGTCTACAGGGCGCCGGCAAAACCACCACCGTGGCCAAACTTGCCTATCGCTTGCGACGGGAAGCGAAAAAGTCGGTGATGGTGGTGAGTGCCGACGTCTATCGCCCGGCGGCGATTCAGCAACTACAAACCCTGGCCACCGAAGTCGAAGTAGAATTCTTCGCCAGCAACAGCAGCCAATCGGCTGTCGATATTGCGGCGGCGGCGTTGAGTGAGGCGAAGCGCAAATTTGTCGATGTGTTGATCGTTGACACTGCGGGTCGGCTTGCCATCGATCAGGAGATGATGGATGAGATCAAGCAGTTACATTCCCTGCTGAACCCGATCGAGACCCTGTTCGTCGTCGATGCCATGACCGGCCAGGACGCGGCCAACACCGCCAAGGCCTTCAACAATGCACTGCCGCTGACCGGTGTGGTGCTGACCAAGGCCGATGGCGATGCGCGCGGCGGTGCGGCCCTGTCGGTGCGTCACATCACCGGTAAGCCCATCAAGTTCATCGGCATGGGTGAGAAATTCGATGCCCTGGAGCCTTTCTATCCGGAGCGTATAGCCTCCCGCATCCTCGGCATGGGAGATATGCTCTCGCTGATCGAGGAGGTCGAGAAAAAAGTCAACAAGGTCAAGGCCGAGAAGTTGGCTCGCAAGATCAAGAAGGGCAAGGGCTTCGACCTGGAAGACTTCAAGGAGCAATTGCAACAGATGCAGAACATGGGGGGTGTTGCCAGTATCATGGATAAGATGCCGGGCATGGGGGCACTGCCGCCGGCTGCCACCAAGATGGTGGACGACTCACAATTTCGACGCATGGAAGCCATCATCTGCTCCATGACCCTGCGCGAACGACAAAACCCCGACATCCTCAACGGTTCCCGTAAACGCCGAATAACCCAGGGCTCAGGCACCCAGATCCAGGACCTGAATCGAGTACTGAAGCAGCACAAGCAAATGCAGAAGGTCATGAAAAAGATGAAAGGTGGCGGCATGGCCAACATGATGCGAGGCCTCGATGGTTTGCGTGGCCCCAGTGGCCCCGGCGGACTCCCCCCCGCCGGCGGTGGTTTTCCTCGGTTCTAGGTGTTTTCAAATCTGTTAAGGAGAAAGGTCTGATGCTGAGGCACCCCGGCAAAGACTCAATACCTAATTACCCGAGGTGTCGAAGCTGACTGTCGCCCTATTATGAAGTAGCTTTGTGGAGCGCACCGGGTTGGTGGGTCCTATTGTTTCAGCGGCTTGACCCCCTCCCGGGTTCCCTCACTCGGTCGGGAGCCCTGGGAAACGGTCTCCCTCGGTCACTCGGTGCTACGCCTTAATTGTTGAGTCAACAGGACCTACCAACCCAGCGCGCCTTCACTGTTGCGCCTTTAGTCCACTACCCGATTTAGCAGCAGCAAACGGGCTATTTCTCTGTCATGCTTTATCAGCGCAGAAGCCCCGGAAATACTGAGCTTGGTGGTGTCGGGTCAGGGCTTCGATAAGGCTTCCAATAAGCCCCTATTTAACATAGAATACCCGCCTTTTTATTCGGGCCAATCTGCGTGTGCCAAAGCCGCGCCGCCAGCCTGCATACTCATTACACAATTATTAAATGGGAACTATTTATGGTCACGATTCGATTGGCTCGTGGTGGTGCTAAGAAGAAGCCTTTTTACCACATCACGGTGGCTGACAGACGCAATGCCCGCGACGGCCGTTTTATCGAGCGTATTGGCTTCTTCAATCCTTTCGCCAAGGGGCAAGAAGTACGGCTGCGCTTGGATCAGGAGCGCCTGGCTTTCTGGCAATCCCAGGGAGCACAGCTTAGCCCTCGTGTTTCTAACCTGGCAAAGGTTGTAGCTGCCTCTGGCGCCAAAGCTTGATTAGCTGAAGTCGGGCAACTGACATATGACCGCTAGCCTGGACAATGATGGGAAGCTGGTGGTCTTAGGCCAATTCGGTAAGATTCACGGCCTCAAGGGCTGGCTCAAGCTGAATTCCTTTACCACGCCACCGGAGAACATACTCGATTACCCCCAGTTGCTGGCCGTAATCGATCAAAACCAGAAGACTTTCAAGATAGACCAGTTTCGCCGCCAGCCGAAGGGATTGCTGGTACACGTCGATGGCTACGACGATCCGGAGTCAGCTAGGCAACTCACCGGTGTCGAGTTGTCGGTGATGGCCGACACCATGCCGGAACCGATTATTGGCGAATTCTACTGGCATCAGTTGCTGGGGATGAAAGTAGTCAATCAGCAGGCAGAGCTATTCGGGCAGGTAACAAAATTGATGGAGACTGGCGCCAATGATGTGTTGGTGATAGCTCCGACCGAGGATAGTCTCGATGACAGGGAAAGACTGGTTCCCTACCTGGTAGATACCGTCATCGTCGCAGTTGATCTCGATGGCAGCACCATCATGGTTAACTGGGAATCCGACTACCTGGATTAAACAGTGACGGGACCTGGATCGATTGCCCTGGCTAGCGCACTGGTTCGAAACCCTGGTGAAGGCGGCAGGGCTGGTTGAGAGAGGGTTCCATGCAGATTGGCTTGATCACCCTGTTTCCGGAAATGTTTTCCGCCATAACGGATTATGGCATCAGTGGCCGAGCCGTGCGCGAGGGCCTGGTGGCTTTGGATTACTGGAATCCCAGAGACTTCACCACGGACCGGCATCGCACCGTGGACGACAAGCCTTTCGGTGGCGGTCCGGGTATGCTGATGAAGACTGAGCCATTGCTCGCCGCGATCAAGGCGGCGAAGAATGATCTGCTTAATGGAGTCCAGGATAGCGCCGTATGCAAGGTGATTTACCTGTCACCACAAGGCCGGCCGCTGACCCAGCAAGCTATACTCGAGTTGGCAAAGAGCGACAAGATGGTGATGGTATGTGGTCGTTATCAGGGTATCGATGCCCGGGTAATCGACGCCGAGATTGACGAAGAAATCTCGCTGGGTGATTTTGTAATTAGCGGTGGTGAAATTGCAGCCATGGCGTTAATAGATGCCATGATCCGGTTTCTCCCTGGCGCCCTCGGTGATGAGGACTCGGCACGACGGGATAGTTTTTCCGATGGCCTATTGCATAGCCCGGATTATACCCGGCCTCAGAGTTTCGCTGGTGCACAGGTGCCGCCGGTTTTGCTCAGCGGCGATCACGCAGCGATTCGTCGCTGGCGATTGCAACAGAGTCTGGGTGCGACCTGGTTAAAACGACCCGAGTTGCTGGCTGCGATGACGCTCGATGAGGAACAGCAGGAACTGCTGGCGCAGTTTAAAGAAGAATATCGACATATTAAGCAGGCTTAGTTGGGACCACTGATTACCAACATTAGCCAGCAACAACTAGTTGCCATCGAATGGCAGCGAAATTACATGGTTAACTACTTAAAAATTGAGCGGTTAGCGGAATTGGTTCAGGAGCAAGACGATGATTAAGAACAAGATAATCCAGCGGATCGAAGAGGAGCAGATGTCGAAACAACTGCCAGATTTTGGACCGGGTGATACCGTTACGGTGCAGGTTAAAATCAAGGAAGGCGACAGGGAAAGGTTGCAGGCATTTGAAGGCGTGGTCATCGGCAGACGCCATCGTGGTTTAAATTCATCATTCACCGTGCGCAAGATTTCTCACGGCGTGGGTGTGGAAAGGTCATTTCAGGCCTATAGCCCGTTGGTAGACAGTGTCAAATTGAAGCGTCGCGGCGATGTTCGCCAGGCCAAGCTTTATTACCTTAGAGAACTCACCGGCCGTAAAGCCAGAATTAGCGAGAAGCTGGAAAAGAAGCCCAGCTAGTCACAGGCAGCCAGCGACTGCCCTGCACCTACAGCGCCAAGGCGGTGTGTGCACGGGCCATAATGAGAAGATTGTGAGCCACAGTCTTCTCATTTTTGTTTCTGCCGACAATAATAATGAGTCGCAGAGCCTGGGAAATAATGCTTTTTTGAATTACTTTGGCTACTTTCCGGTCTATCTAATGGTCTATTGGCTGCAAATTGCGGTTATAATCTAGCGAGATGCGCGGGTATGAAAGGGCCGTGAAGGGGGCAATTCGGCTGTGTTGGGGTTAAAACTAGGAGATTCACCTTGAAAAAATTACTGCTGACATCCGCACTGGTCCTGGTTGCACTGATCGCCACAATCTCCCAGGCGCAGGATGCCGCTAACAAGATGCTGCGAGAAAAGTTGGTTGAAGCCCTCGAAGTCTCTTCCCAGAATCAATTGCAGATAATGGATATTACGGCAACAGCCCTGCCGAATATGTTCGAAGTCGAGCTCAATACCGGCGAGATACTCTATAGCGATATCTCCGGCGACTATCTGTTTGCCGGTGATATGTATAAGACCAGTGCCGAGGGTTTGCGTAACTTGTCTGCAAACAAGCGCCAGCTGCGCACTATAGAAAAGATTCAGGCGGTGCCGGATGAGCAGAAGATTATTTTTTCCCCGGATAAAATCAAAACCTCTATCACGGTTTTTACCGATGTCGATTGCACCTACTGTCGTGCCCTGCATCGCGACCTCGAGGAATTGTTAGCCCTCGGCATCGAAGTTCGCTACATGGCTTATCCCCGCGGCGGAGAGCAGGCGGGTTCCTACGATAAAATGATTTCGGTATGGTGTTCCGATGATCGCCATAAATCCCTCACCCAGGCCAAGAACGGTCAGAATATACCCGCCAGAGATTGCAATAGCCCGGTCATGGCGCACTATGCGCTGGGTAATGAAATAGGCATTACCGGGACGCCGGCATTGATATTTCCTGACGGTCGACTGGTGCCGGGTTACATGGAGCCGGATCGTCTCTCTGCGCTGCTTCAGATCGACTAGTCTCAAGGCCTGGTGATGTCGGAGTTCGGGCCACCATAGCTCCACCTCTCTCGCACTTAATCTGCCGCTGGCGAAGGCGCCGCTGTTTGCCAGCACAGCTACCAGTTCAGGCCCTCAATCGGAGGCTCGCTGGTGGGTTTATTCGTTGTTTCCAGTATAATCCGCGCTTTGTGAACGAATCGTTTGAGGTCTTGTTTTGAATCCCAAGTCTGTGAAAACTATCAAGGTCGGCATCTGTGGATTAGGCACCGTGGGTGCTGGCACTTTTAGCCTGCTGCAAGAGAATCAGGATGAGATCCGTGCCAGGCTTGGCTGCGACATCGAAGTGGTCTCGATTGCCAGCAGGAATCTTGATGCGGCTAACTTCCCGGGAGTGACCCAGGTTGGCAGCGATGTCTTTGCGGTGGTGAATGAGGAGGCCGTCGATATTGTCGTAGAGACACTCGGTGGTTTCGATCCCGCCTTCGAAGCAGTGCGGCAAGCACTGGCCAACGGCAAGCATGTCGTTACCGCCAATAAGGCTTTAATAGCTGAGCGCGGCAGTGAACTATTTCCGATTGCCCACAGTAATGGCGTTTGCCTGGCTTATGAAAGTGCAGTGGCCGGTGGTATTCCAATCATCAAGGCGCTGCGAGAAGGCCTGACGGCAAACAGGATCGAGTGGCTGGCGGGTATCATTAATGGCACCGGCAATTTCATCCTCACCGAGATGGCTGCCCACGCCAGACAATTTGATGATGTACTGCTACAGGCCCAGGCCCTGGGTTATGCCGAGGCGGACCCTGCATTCGATGTGGATGGTATCGATGCCGCCCACAAACTATCGATCATGGCTGCCATTGCCTTCGGTATACCGCTGCAGTTCCACAAGACCTACACCGAAGGCATTAGCCATATCACTCCCGAAGACATCCACTATGCAGCGGAGCTGGGCTATCGCATCAAGCATCTTGGCATTGCGAAATTGTCGGCCGAGGCCGTCGAACTCAGGGTGCACCCGACTCTGATCTCAAGAAAACGCTTGCTGGCAAATGTAGACGGTGTCGGTAATGCCGTGGTGGTACATGGCAACGCCGTGGGTTCCACCTTGTACAGCGGTCCCGGCGCCGGCGCGCAGGCTACCGCCTCAGCGGTAGTCGCAGACATTATAGATATCGGGCGTGCCATGCTTGCGGGTCTTGAACAGCCGCTGCTGCCAGCCCTGGGTTTCCAAAACCTGCGTGAGGAGATACCGGTGCTGGATATTGAGGAGATTGTGTCCGAGTACTACCTGCGGATTTCCGCACAGGATAAAGTCGGGGTAATGGCAAAAATATCCGACCTGCTGCAGCAGCATGCCATCAGTATCGAGGCAGTGATTCAGAAAGAGGCGGTCAGTGAGAGCGTACCAATTGTGATTCTTACCCATAGCGCCATAGAGAAGCAGTTGAACCTGGCCATCGCAGCGATTGAAAATCTCGAGGATGTCAACGGCGCGGTGATGCGGATTCGAGTCGAATCTTTCGGTGGCAAATAAGCGCCAGTAAATCCGGCACGACACCGAAAGCCAATATCAGGCTTCGGCAAACCATCATCGACATTACAGAGAGAGAATTTGTGAAATACATCAGTACTCGCGGCGCCTGCCCCGAACAAAATTTCGAAGAAGTATTACTGGCGGGAATGGCTCCAGACGGAGGCCTCTATGTCCCTGCCGAATTGCCGCAGTTCTCCATGGATGAGATTCGTTCCTGGAAATCACTGAGCTACCCCGAGCTAGCGCTGAAAATCATCACGCCTTTCATCGGTGATGAAATCGAAGCGGGCGCGTTGCGGGAAATAATCGAGGAAAGTTATGACGGCTTCGATGACCCGGATGCAGCACCTCTCAAGGCCTTGAACCAGAACGAGTGGTTGCTGGAGCTCTATCATGGTCCGACCCTGGCATTTAAGGATTTTGCCCTACAGGTATTGGGCAGGTTGCTGGATCATGTGTTGCGTAAAAATGATCAGCGAGTCGTCATCCTCGGCGCCACATCCGGAGATACCGGCTCGGCGGCGCTGGAAGGTTGCCGGCATTCTGATCGTGTCGACATTTATATTTTGCATCCGCACCAGCGGGTGTCAGATGTGCAGCGCAAACAGATGACTACGATTGCCGGCGACAATGTGTTCAATCTGGCGGTAGAGGGAAATTTTGATGACTGCCAGCGACTGGTGAAGGCGGCATTTGCAGACCAGGGTTTTCTGCCCTCGGATCGGCAACTGGTGGCGGTCAATTCCATTAACTGGGCGCGCATCATGATGCAGATCGTCTATTATTTCTCGGCGGCATTAAAACTGGGGGCCCCGGATCAGGCGGTCTCCTTCTCCGTACCCACCGGTAATTTTGGCGATATCTATGCCGGCTATCTTGCCAGGCGCATGGGTCTGTCGATAGCACAGTTGATTGTGGCCACCAATGAGAACGATATTCTGCATCGATTCATCAGCCGCAACGAGTATGCCGTAGCAGAATTGACCCACACCTATTCCCCGAGCATGGACATCCTGATTTCCAGTAATTTCGAGCGTTATCTGTTCGACCTGTTTGCACGCAACGGCACCGAATTGGCTGAATTTATGGCGCGCCTGAGTGCCAAACCCCGTGCAGAAAACCAGGCGAATCTTAGTGTCTCCAAGCAGCAATGGCAGCAGGTACGGGCTTGTTTCGACAGTGCCAGTGTCGATGACGAAACCACCTGTGAGGTCATCGCGGAAGTTTTTGCCAGTCATGGCATAGTGCTGGATCCGCACACGGCGGTTGGAGTGAAGGCTGGCCGACTCTGTAACCAGGACCCGGCGGTGCCGATGGTGATGCTGGCGACCGCTCATCCTGCGAAGTTCAGCGACGCCATCGCGGCTGCGGGAGTTGAGTTAGCAGCCTTGCCCCGGTATTTGCAGGACTTATTTGACAGGGAAGAGCGCTACACCGTTATCGCCAATGATTTACAGGCGGTGACGGACTACCTGAAACATCACAGCTGAGTCCCTGCTTTGATGTCCAATCTCATTCAGCGACGCCTTGCGAACCCAGATCTGGAGCTTCCCGAATCGTTGCATCCGCTACTGCGGCGAATTTACAGCCATCGCAATCTCAAAAGCGCCGACGAGTTGGAACTGGGCCTGGGCAATCTGTTGGCGCCGGATTTATTCAGCGGATTGGAAGCAGCTACCGCCCTGCTGCTGGAAGCCCTGCAACAGCAAAAACGCATACTGATCGTCTCCGACTTCGACACCGACGGCGCTACCAGTTGCGTGGTGGCAATTCAGGCCTTGCGTGGCTTCGGTTGCACCCAGGTCGACTATATTGTGCCGAACCGCTTCGAATACGGCTATGGTCTCACCCCGGAGATTGTCGAACTGGCGAAAAAACGGCAACCGGACCTTATTATCACCGTGGACAACGGCATCTCCAGCATCGAGGGGGTGGCCGCAGCCAGGCAAGCGGGTATTGCCGTCCTGATTACCGATCATCATCTACCCGCCGAAGCAACACCGGCCGCCAATGCGATTGTAAATCCAAATCAACATGGTTGTGATTTCCCCAGCAAGTGCATAGCAGGAGTCGGAGTCATTTTTTATGTGATGCTGGCATTGCGGGCAAAACTGCGGGAACTTGACTGGTTTTCCGAGCAGGGGCTTGAGCAGCCAAACCTTGCCAGCCTGCTGGACCTGGTGGCGTTGGGTACGGTTGCCGATGTCGTCGCCTTGGATCGCAATAACCGCATTCTTGTTGATGCAGGCCTCAAGCGTATTCGAGCCGGCAAGGCCTGTGCGGGTATCGCTGCATTGCTCGAAGTCGCCAGGCGCGATGATCGCAAGACCACTGCATCTGACCTGGGCTTTAGTGTCGGGCCGCGGCTGAATGCGGCCGGGCGCCTGGATGATATGTCCACCGGCATCGAGTGTCTGCTGACGGATCACCCGGGCAGCGCATATAAACTGGCCTTGCAGCTGGACCAGTTGAATAGCGATCGCAAGCAAATCGAAGCCGGTATGCGGGACCAGGCTTTCAAATATTTGAACGAGCTTTCCATTGAGGTCGAAGCGTTGCCTGCCGCCCTGTGCTTGTTCGATTCGAACTGGCATCAGGGCGTGGTGGGAATACTCGCCTCCAGGGTAAAGGACAAATACCATCGACCGGTGATCGCGTTTGCGGCCGTGTCCAGCGGGAATGGTGGGGTCACCGAATTAAAGGGCTCCGCTCGCTCCATCAAGGGCTTCCACATCAGGGATGCGCTGGATGCGGTGGCCAGCAGAAACCCCGGCCTGATCAGCAAATTCGGTGGCCATGCCATGGCGGCGGGATTGAGCCTGGAAGCAGACAGGTTCGAGGAATTTCAGCAAGCCTTTCAAAGCGAAGCCGCGCGCCTGCTTGACCCGGACCAGTTGCAGGCCAGGATTTTTAGCGATGGCCTGGTCGAACCGGAGTATTTTTGCCTGGAAGCAGCGGCGGCTTTGACCTGGGCCGGGCCCTGGGGTCAGGAGTTTCCGGAACCGGTGTTCGATGGCAAGTTCAACATCATCAACCACCGGCGCGTAGGCGAAAACCACCTCAAGTTAACCCTGAGCCCACTACCAGCACCACAGCAAACTCTCGATGCGATTGCCTTTAATGTAGCTGCGGGACTATGGCCTGGCGACGACGCCCGCGAGATTGAAATAGCCTATAAGCTGCAAATCAATGAGTTCCGTGGCAGGCAAACTGTGCAGTTGATGGTGGAACATATCCTGGCCTACAGCTGAGTTCAGCGGTGCCCCCTGGAGAGGGGCTTCTTCGGCTGAAGACGAATTTTGTCCTTGTCGAGAACCGGAGACTGGCACACTGGAAAACGCCACCGGAGGCTTACAACGGCTGGCGCGAGATAGTCAGTTACCATCGCTGACAGGTTAATGCGGGCTAGCTGCACGAAATTTCACATAATCGGGTCTATTGCCATGGGTTTCTTCACTTCCTGCGGCGCTGTCGGCAGGCGCGGATCATGGGTTCGGAGGAGGGTGCAAGGAAAGCTCAGGACTGCCGACTGTAACCATGAAGGAAGCGCTTGTTTTTGTTACTTTTTGGCACATAATTGCTGCTCATAAAGGAGTAGAATTTCGTTGTCGTACCAGCTGGAGTGTAAATGCTCGATTTAATTCATAAGATTCTGATTTTATTAGGTTTAATGGCTGTTTCTGTGTGCAGCTATGGGCAGATTCACCGCACCGATCAGATCGAGGTTGAGCTCATCGCGGAGACCAGGAATATTGTTCCCGGTGAAACCCTGTGGTTGGCGATTCGGCTAAAACCTATCGAGCACTGGCATACCTACTGGAAATTTGGCGGCGATAGCGGTGTAGCGACCGAGGCTAGCGAGTGGCAGTTACCTTCCGGTGCGACGGCAGGCGACATCGTCTGGCCGATTCCTGAATGGACGCCTTTCCCCGGCAGTGATCTGGTCACCTTTAGCTATGAGCGGGAGGTGTTGCTGCCACTACCTGTTTCTGTGCCCGCCGACTACGGCGGTGAGCGCTTCGATATTTCCACCAGGATTGACTGGCAGGTTTGCGACGAGATCTGCATCCCCGGTAGTGCGATGTTTTCCCTGTCACTGCCCGTTGGCGAGGTTTCCCGAATCGATAGCAAATGGCAACAGGCCTTTGCGGATACCCGGGCCTTCACCCCAGTTCCCGTAGCCGCACACGACCTGGTCGCGAGCTTCAATGCCTTCGACGGCAAAGTCAATGTGATGGTGCAGGCAGAGGATGCTCTGTTTGAGAACGTAGACGAAGTCTGGTTCTTTCCAACCCAGCGACGGATCATGAAATATGCGCCGCTGCGCAAGGTCATGCTCGATGGTGATCGGGTGCAGCTGTCGACCGAACAACATCGGCGTTACCCCACGGATTTGACCGAGCTGAATGGCGTGTTGTCGTTTGTCGACAGGGATGGCAACTGGCAGGCCTTCGATGTCATTCCGCAACTGACCCAGGTCGCCTGGGATCACAGCATCGAAGTCGAGTTAGTCTCGGAAACCACCAACATCGTACCCGGCGAAACCACCTGGTTGGGTTTGCGATTGGACCCGGCAGAACACTGGCATACCTATTGGAAAATGGGCGGCGACAGCGGTGAGCCCACCAGCGCCAATGAATGGCTGGCACCGGAAGATACCCTCATCGGTGAGATTCAATGGCCGGCGCCACAGTGGTTGCCGTTCTATGATACCGACCTGGTGAATTTTGGTTACGAAGGCGAAGTGCTGCTGCCGATCGCGGTGACGCTGCCTGCGGACTTCGACGGCGAGTCTGTCGAGCTTTCCACACTCGCCTTCTGGAACGTCTGTGATCAGATTTGCATACCCGGTGAGCAACGCCTTTCGATAACTCTACCGGTAGCTACAGCATCACAGCTGGACGCGACTAGGAGTCAGTTATTCGCCACGGCAAGAGCAGATCTGCCCCTGGTTGATCACAATCTGAAATCAATCATTGCGGTGGCCGGTGAGCGGGTCAGTCTCGGTTTTGAATCGCCCGATCCTGTTTTCACGGACTATACCGATGCCTGGTTTTTTCCGCAGCAGCGCCGCATTATCAAACCGGGTCCGTTGCGAGATGTCAGCATCACGGCAAACCTGATGCAGATTACACACCAGCAACCGCGCCGCATGCTTGCCGATCTCACCGATGTATACGGTGTGCTGGTTCTGGAAAACGCTAACGGCGAACGTGCCGCCTACGAATTTGTTGATCCAGCAGCCGATGCCACCGCCACGACTATCATGCCGCTGGCGGCAGTGGATAGTTCCGGCGCTAACGGCGCCGCCGGTGGTCTGGGCGGCAGCCTGTTGCTCTACATGCTGTTCGCATTAATGGGTGGATTGATTCTCAATCTGATGCCGTGCGTGTTTCCAGTACTGTCGATGAAGGCACTCAGTTTTGCCAAGAACGCCGGCGCATCCCAGCACAAACTACGCATGGATGGGCTCGCCTATACCCTGGGGGTAATCGTCGCCTTCGTCGCCCTGGCTTCTGTATTAATCGCATTACGAGCGGGAGGTGCCAGAGTAGGCTGGGCTTTCCAGTTTCAGCAGCCCTGGTTCCTGGCCCTGATTGTCTACGTGTTTTTCATGATGGCGCTGAGCCTGTCCGGGGTGTTCGAGATTGGGACCTCTCTAATGGGTACCGGTAGTTCCCTGGCGCAGAAAAAAGGCTACAAGGGATCTTTCTTCACCGGCGTACTCGCTACCACGGTGGCGACTCCCTGCACCGCGCCTTTCATGGGACCTGCCCTGGGCTTTGCCCTGACCCAACCCTGGTTGGTGGCGATGCTGGTGTTCATATCCCTGGGCTTGGGTCTGGCCCTGCCTATCCTGCTGTTATCTTTCATGCCGGCCTTGTCGCAATACATGCCGAAACCGGGAGCATGGATGGAAACGTTCAAGCAAATTATGGCTTTTCCGCTGTACTTGTCGGCTCTGTTCTTCCTTTGGGTATTGGGTACACAGGTCGGTGTCATGGGTATGTCGGTGGTGATCGGCGCCTGTATCGTGCTCGCCTTCGCCGCCTGGCTCTACCAGCGTAGTTACAACTTCGGTCCGGTAATGCGTAAGTTCAATTATGTCGTTGGCGCCGCCGCATTCGTCTTCGCCATTTACGTCCTGCAAACGTCTTTCCTGGAAGTTGTGCCGATGACAGATGTTGCCAGTGTCGATGCCGATGGCAACTCCACTGCTAATTATGAGGTTTTCAGCAGTCAGCGCCTCGACGACTTACAGGCCGATGGTCGACCGGTTTTTGTCAACATGACTGCCGCCTGGTGTATTACCTGCCTGGCGAATGAGCAGACCACCTTCAGCACCGATCGCGTAAAGCAGGCGATGAGCGACAATGACATCACCTACATGAAGGGCGACTGGACCAACGAAGACCCGGAGATTACGGCAGTGCTCGAGCACTTCAATCGACCCTCGGTGCCCCTGTATGTGCTTTACCCAGGTGATTCCAGCAAAGAGCCGGTAATTTTGCCGCAGATACTTACCCCGGGAATCCTGGTCAGAGCCTTCGAAAGTATTTAGGGCATCACTGTATTTATTCCGAGCTGCCCTGCTTAACTTAAATAGATCAGATCAAAAAAGCTTCGGTGTATCTTGCTATAATTAGCTAGCCTAGATCTCTTTGATCTAAAACATGAAGTCAGGACTTTTACTTTCTGGAATAAATGGTTTTCTTTTCAGTCTGGCTATTTTGCTACCCATGATTTCTTTGTGGGTGGCAGATTTCGTTACTGCTACAACCCACAACCTCGCACCCAGGAAAATCGACTACGCTGTCGCCCACCGCGCGCCACTACAACTATGGCTACGGTTGATGATTACGAGGAGGAAGCTGCTCCACCTCATCTGCAATCCGCCCACACCGGTATAGTAGTGTTAACCTGACCCCATCATCTCATGACCCTGCCTGAACCTGTACGAGGATGACAGAAATATTGTCCTTGCCTCCGTGCTCGTTGGCCAATTCGACCAGTATTTTTGCCGCCGACTCCACGTCCCGGCAGTCCTGCAGTACGACCTCGATCAGGCTATCAGATACCATGTCGGTGAGTCCGTCCGAACACAACAGGACCAGATCGTGTTGCTCCAGTTCGTGGCGGGCCGCATCTACCTCGACTTCTGCTCTGGTTCCCAACGCCCGGGTTACTACGTGGCCTACGGTTGCGGTCCTGGCTTCCAGTTCCGTATAGAAGCCTTTATCGATTAGTTCCTGTAGCAGGCTGTGGTCTTTGGTTAATCTGCTCAGGAATCGATTTCTGAACAGATAAGCCCGGGAATCACCGACATGGCCTACAACTAGCTGAGTGTCTTTAATCACGGCCGCTACCACGGTGGCACCCATTCCCTTGAAGTCCGAATTGACGCTGGAAGTCTGGTAAATCTTGCCGTTAGTGTCTGTAATTGTATTGGAGACCATGGCCAATAACTGAGAACTGCTTACCGGTCCTGAGGTTTCCTGATTGATCAGCATTTTCAGGGCTTCCAGCACAGAATCCACAGCCATGCGGGACGCAGTGCCACCAGCCTTGTGACCGCCCATGCCATCGGCTAATACAGCTATGCCCAGATTCTGGTCGAAACCGATATAGTCTTCGTTTGCCGATCTGCGTAATCCGGTATCGGTGATTCCAGCTATTTTCACCTGGGTCTGCTGTTGCGACATTAATTTTCCGGGATCTTGTATTTTTCTGCGATTAGCCTGCCGATTTTTATCACGTAGCGGTTTCTCAGTAAATGAATTGTTGAGTTTGAGTTGCCGGTGTTTTTCGAAAAGTGCATCCGCGCTCTAAAACGAGTCGCTGTGACGATTTTCCGGGATCGTCGATAACATGTTAGTGACGAGGGCCTGTATGTCTTCGGCTAATCCGGCAAAACCCTTTCTGATGAAAAATTCTTTATGGTTTTGTCGGCGCGCAGACAGCCGGTTAATAATTGCTGGAGAACCACTCCGGTTGCATTTCTACCTCTTATCCTCAACCAAGCCAGCATCGTAAACATGGCTCCAGGGCCTACTTTTGGAATTGAAGGCAGTACTGCCGGCACCGTATCTGCCTGACTCCAGCGTAATGAGGGTAGGCTCAAGAAAATGTGATATTCTTGGCAAATTCACCGGGTTAGGGCAGTCAGATGAATATTCTCAACTCCACAGCCACCGCGCTGCTCGTGGTATTGGTGTTTTATCTGCTGATAGTGGGCAAGGCATTGCTGCTGCCTTTGATTATCGCCATCGCCCTTTGGTACCTGATCAATACACTCGCCAGCGCTTTCGCCGGTATCTCTCTTGCCGGATTTCATTTCCCGAAACCGGTTTGCCTGCTGGCATCAATCCTTAGCTTTCTCCTGCTGATCCTGGCGCTGGTTAATTTTCTCGGTTCCACTTTCGATGATGTGCTGGAAGTGATGCCCGATTATCAGCAAAACCTCATCCTGCGCCTGGAGAGTCTGCCCTTCGATGTCGTTGCTTACCAGGAACAGGGCCTGATGCAACTGATCACCGAGTGGATAAATCTACCGAGCTACGCGGCATCGATGGCTGCTTCGTTCGCCGGCATTCTTGCCAGCGGTGGGTTGATTTTGATTTATATCGGATTTCTCTTCCTGGAGCAGGGGAATTTCAACAAGAAGATAACGGCGCTGGTGGGAAATCCAGAGAAAGGTGAGAATGTAAGAAAAATTCTCAATCGAATTCGCGACGACATCCGCAAATATATCAGTATCAAGATGTTTACCAGTTCACTTACCGGGGTGCTGAGTTATGTGTTCCTGCGCGCTGTGGACGTAGATTTTGCAGGCGTGTGGGGTCTGTTAATCTTCCTGCTGAATTTTATTCCCACCGTTGGTTCCATCGTTGCTACCATTTTTCCGGCGATGATCGCCCTCGCCCAGTCTGATGGCTACACGCTTTTTCTGCTGGTGCTGATTGGAATAGGTGCCTTGCAAATTGCCATCGGCAACATACTTGAACCGAGGTTAATGGGCTCCTCCTTCAATCTGAGCCCTATCATCATTCTGTTGAACCTGGCCCTGTGGGGATATATCTGGCAGATTCCTGGGATGTTTTTGTGCGTACCATTCCTCATTATTATCACCATCGTCCTCAGTCACTTCCCTCAGACCCGTTCGATCGCCATCATTCTCTCCAGCGATGGCAAACTGCAGATACCGGTGGACCCTGCATTGGCGTCATTCTCCTTCGGTAGCTCTGCGGCGACCGTGCTGGAGTCAGATAAGGACTCGGCCGAGGAATAGGCCGATAGGCAGGTGTATCCAGCCCATTAACTGGGGTCGTTGGTGGGAAAAAACCCTGCAAGATCCGGGCATTAAGCGCTATAATCCTCTGCTTTTTTGCAATTGCCCGGCTCCGACCGCAGGTTTGGATTGCTGACATGGAATCGTTAATGACTAGCGCAGAAATTCGACAGAAGTTTTTGGATTATTTTGCCAGCCGGGGACATGAGATTGTCCCCAGCAGTTCGCTGGTGCCTGCAAATGACCCGACCCTGTTATTCACCAATGCCGGCATGGTGCAATTCAAGGATGCCTTTCTCGGCGATGAAGTGAGATCCTCAGCCCGTGCCGTCAGCTCGCAGCGTTGTGTGCGTGCTGGTGGCAAACACAACGATCTGGAAAATGTGGGCTATACCGCCAGGCATCACACCTTCTTCGAAATGCTTGGCAACTTTTCCTTCGGTGATTATTTCAAGCGCGGGGCCATTAATTATGCCTGGGAGTTTCTAACCAATGAGCTTGGTCTGCCGGCAGAAAAACTCTGGGTAACCGTGTTTGAGGACGATGACGAAGCCGCCAATATCTGGTTAGATGAAATGCAGATAGACCCCGAGCGATTTTCTCGATTGGGGGAGAAGGACAACTTTTGGGCAATGGGGGACACCGGACCCTGTGGACCCTGTTCGGAAATATTCTATGACCACGGTGAAGATGTGCCCGGTGGACCACCGGGCAGTGCGGATGAGGATGGCGATCGCTATATAGAAATCTGGAATCTGGTGTTCATGCAGTACGAACGTAAAGCCGATGGATCCATGACGCCGCTGCCGCAGCCATCGGTCGATACCGGTGCCGGGCTGGAACGCATCGCCGCGGTGATGCAAAACGTACACAGCAATTATGAGATCGACCTGTTCCAGAGCCTGATCAAGGATATCGCCGCCGTAACCGGCGTTAGCGACCTGGAGAACACCTCGCTACGGGTAATAGCCGATCATATTCGCTCCTGCTCCTTTCTCATTATAGATGGTGTACTGCCTTCGAACGAAGGCAGGGGTTATGTGTTGCGGCGCATCATCCGTCGCGCCGTGCGTCACGGCTACCGATTGGGCGTGAAAGAGCCATTCTTCTACAAGATCGTCACTGGCTTGGTGAAGGTGATGGGCCGCGCCTATCCGGAGTTGAAGCAAAGCCAAAAACGCGTGGAGAAATCCTTACTCGAAGAGGAGCAGCAATTTGTCCGCACCCTGGAAAATGGCATGGCAATCCTGGATAAAGCCATCGCCTCGATGCAGGGCAAGACCAAAATTATTGACGGGGAAACGGTATTTCGACTCTATGATACCTACGGTTTTCCCGTGGATCTAACCGCCGATATCGCCAGGGAACATGATCTGCTGCTGGATATGGATGGCTTCGATGCGGCCATGTCCGTGCAAAAACAACAGGCTCGCGCTGCCAGCAATTTTACTGCGGTGGATAAACTGGAAATAGACGCAGGCAGCACGACGGACTTTATCGGCTATGAGCACTTGTGCGCCACCACCACTGTGTTGGCTTTGTTTGACACCGAAGGCGCGGCGATAGATGAGCTGGCTGCAGGTGATGAGGCCCTGGTGTTGCTTGACTCGACGCCGTTCTATGGTGAGTCGGGTGGTCAGGTGGGCGATAGCGGTGTGCTGAATAACAAATCGGCCAGTTTCGAGGTAGGCGATACCCAGAAGCAAAATGATGTGATGGTACACCGGGGCATTCTCCGCCAGGGTTCCATCAAAGTCGGCGATAAAGTAGACGCGCAAGTAGCCGGCGCCGATCGCGCAGCGATCACACTGAATCATTCAGCCACCCATCTAATGAATGCCGCGCTGCGAATTGTCCTCGGAGAGCATGTTAGCCAGAAGGGCTCGCTGGTGGACGCGGATCGCCTGCGTTTCGATTTCTCCCATAACTCGCCCCTGAGTGAGGAAGAACTGCAGCAGATCGAAGCCCAGGTCAATGCCGAGATCCTGAAAAATTCGGCGGTTAACAAGGAAGTGATGCCCATTACCGAAGCTCGGGAAAAAGGCGCGTTGGCACTATTTGGCGAAAAATATGGTGACGAAGTGCGGGTGATTACCATGGGTGAGGGAGAAGGTGAAGCCTACTCCGTCGAATTCTGTGGTGGCACCCACGTGAGTCGCACCGGTGATATCGGTCTGTTTAAACTGACCGCTGAGTCGGGAATTTCTGCGGGAGTACGACGCATCGAGGCGGTAACCGGCTTCGGTGCGCTGGCACTGGTGGCGCAGGAACAACAGACCCTGAAACAGATTGCCGGGATTGTGAAATCCGGTCAGTCAGGACTGGTAGCCAAGGTCCGGCAACTGACTGTGGCTAACAGGAGTCTGGAAAAGCAATTGCAGCAATTGAAAGCCAAACTGGCGTCCAGTGCCGGCAGTGATCTCGCGGATCAGGCCCAGGATCTCGATGGCATCAAACTGTTGGCAGCGGCGGTCGAGGGATTTAATCCGAAATCTCTGCGGGACACGGTTGACCAGTTGAAGAACAAACTCGGCAGTTCGGTGGTGGTTTTGATCACTGCCAGCGAAGGCAAGGTCAGTATGGTAGTGGGTGTCAGCAAGGATCTTACCGACAAGGTGCGAGCGGGCGACCTGGTTAATATGATTGCCGCACAGGTGGGTGGCAAGGGGGGTGGCAGACCCGACATGGCCATGGCAGGTGGCGTTGACGCCAGCGGCATACCAGCTGCAATAGCGAGTGTGAAACCCTGGGTGCATGAAAGGTTGTAAGGCCGGTGCTTTCCAGAAAAAATACAGAAATGAGTTAAGTTATGGCATTGATCGTTCAAAAATACGGAGGTACTTCGGTGGGCACCGTCGAGTGCATCAATGCGGTGGCCGACAAGGTGGCCGGATTCCGCGATAACGGCGATGATCTTGTCGTGGTGGTCTCTGCCATGAGTGGAGAAACCAACCGCCTCACCGCGTTGGCCGAAGACATCATGGAGTTTCCGACGCCTCGGGAGATGGATGTGCTGCTATCTACTGGCGAGCAGGTAACTATCGCACTATTGACCATGGCGCTGGAACAACGCGGCTGTCACGCACGCTCCTTCACCGGTGGTCAGGTTCGGGTCCTCACCGATAGCAGTCACACTAGGGCGCGGATCAGAGAGATTGACAATACCAGGATCCATGAACAGCTGCAGCAGGGCAATGTTGTCGTCGTGGCTGGATTCCAGGGCGTGAGCGAAGAAGGCCATATCACGACGCTGGGCAGGGGTGGTTCCGATACCACCGCTGTCGCCTTGGCGGCGGCGTTAGAAGCCGACGAATGCCAGATCTATACCGATGTCAAGGGAGTCTACACAACCGATCCCCGGGTGGTGGAAGACGCGCGCCTGCTCACCAGCATCACCTTCGAGGAGATGCTGGAGCTTGCCAGCCTGGGCGCCAAGGTATTGCAGATCAGAGCCGTCGAATTTGCCGGTAAATACAAGGTCCCGCTGCGGGTTCTGTCCAGTTTTGAAGAGGGTCCGGGTACCCTGATAAGTTTAGAGGAAAATATAGATATGGAAACTCCTACCATAGCCGGTATCGCTTTCGAGCGAGACGAAGCCAAGCTAACTGTAGCCGGCGTGCCGGATGTTCCCGGCATTGCCTACGAAATCATTGGGCCCGTCAGTGAGGCCGGTATCGAAGTCGACGTGATCGTGCAAAACGCGGCGGCCGACGGAACCAACGATATTACCTTTACCGTCAAGCGCAGTGAGGGCGAGCGGGCGAAGACTATTATCGATGCGGTGGCCAGCAAGCTGAAAGCGGCGAGCGTGGTGCTGGACAAGAAAGTCGGCAAGGTCTCCCTGGTTGGCGTGGGCATGCGGTCCCATGCCGGGATCGCGGCCAAGATGTTTAAGGCACTGGCGGACGAGAGCATTAATATTCAGCTCATCACCACTTCTGAGATTAAAATCTCCATCGTCATAGAGGAGAAGTACCTAGAACTGGCGGTGCGGGCACTGCACAGCGAATTCGAGCTCGGTGATCCGAATTACGAAAAACCAAGTTCGTAGGGGTCAATATTTCGCCAATAAGCGGTCCGAATTAGTTGGAATCTGCCCAAGTTAGGCAGATACTGTGAAAATAGTTTCCGCCGTTAAACCCGTGAAATTCGCAGGCAAGACGCGGAATCGCAGAAACTGAGGGAGTCGGTACGCTGCGTGTGCTGGCGTGTAGGAGTTAGCTGGCAATAACAGCACCAGGATCGTCGCCAGACGATCTGAGTCTGTGGAATGTGACCTGCAGGTAGCAGGGCAAGTAGCCAAGTGCAAAGGAATGATCAAAGGAGGTAGACAATGCTGATACTGACACGCCGGATTGGCGAAACGTTGATGGTAGGAGACGAAGTTACAGTTACCGTATTAGGCATTAAGGGCAATCAAGTTCGCATCGGAGTAAATGCTCCCAAAGAAATAGCTGTACACCGTGAAGAAATCTACCAACGCATCCAGAAAGAAAAAGCTGCCGAAGCATCTGCTGGTGAAGCGCCTCAACCGGAACAGTCCGAATAATTCTGTCTTGCGCTTGCGCGAATGAATCCCGACCATAACCACACACGTACCTTCAATTTAGTATTCAATGACCCGCTGTAGAATCTTCTAGATCGGTAGAGGGCTGTGTTATTATGCCCGCGAATTTGGGAGAGGTGGCCGAGTGGCTGAAGGCGCGCCCCTGCTAAGGGCGTATAGGGTGAAACCTATCGAGGGTTCGAATCCCTCCCTCTCCGCCAATTTCTCTAGCTCTTAGCCCACTCACCGTACAATAAAAACTCCCACACTAATCGTGGCTGTGCCAAAGCTGTGTCAAATTAGCCCGCCCATACCATAAAACAAGTCATTTACCCCAAACATGAGGGTCCCAATAACTGTGTAAACGCCGTGATTCAAATTAACCTATAAGAGTTATGAATCACGGTATCAAATATGGTAGACAAGAAATTGCTGGACATGGCCAACAAAGTGGCCGGAGAGTTCAATACCTCCGTGATAGCGCAGGTATGAGAAAATCGTAGCATGTGGCTTATCAATTGCTCTTGCTATATGGATCATGGAGATACCATTTCCCCATTGATCCCAAATGACAGCTTTCTTTTGGTCGTCCTGTAAACCACCCCTGATTAGTACTACCCTAAACTAGAGACCGTCAATAGGAGGGTGGCTGGCCTCCTGCTTACCCTATTATGAGAAAATTCTACTTTAGATGTCAGTAATTCTTGGGGATGATTACCATCCTCCAATAGTGGTATATGTCGCTAAAAATAGCCTAAAAACCGGTAACTTTGGTTCATGTACTACTGTTCTCGCTTTGCTTCTCCTTTGCATGTGCTTATAATCGCGTTTTACTACACAATGCTGTAAGCATGCGAATCAACCTTATATAAATGGGGCTCCACATGAAGACTAAAAACCTCCTCCACCAAGTAAATAGCGGCGTTGTAGCGCTTTTAGCAGCGAGTACGCTTCCTTTTGGCGGCCAGGTCGTTGCTCAGGACGAATTGATTACAGAGGTCATTGTTACTGGTTCTAGAATATCAAGGGATTCTAACCTAACCGGTGCATTGCCCGTTCACTCTATTAACGCCAACGATATCCGCATGTCTGGTGAATTTTCCATAGCAGACGTCATTAACGACATACCTTCCCTTTTAACATCTGTAACAGCGGAACAATCAATCGATAACGGGATTGATGGGCAAAACACATTGAATTTGCGAGGACTAGGCGCCGCCAGAACATTGGTTTTGGTAGATGGCCGACGTCATGTTGGCGGAATGCAAGGATCTTCCTCCGTTGACGTGGGGTCTATCCCAATGCCTTTAATTGAGCGAGTAGAAGTTTTGACCGGCGGTGCTTCGGCAGTATATGGTGCTGATGCTGTAAGTGGTGTAGTTAACTTCATACTTAAAGATGACTTTGAAGGCATTGAAATTGACGCCAACTATCGCCTTTCAGACCGCGGTGATGCGGATCAAAAGTCACTGTCTGTTGTGTGGGGAAAGAATTTCGACAACGGCCGCGGTAATGTGACCTTGGCCGTGGATATTAGAACCGACGATGGCTTAACAATGGGCGAGCGTTCCAATGGACATTCAATAGGCTCGGGCAACGATTGGGTGAACCCAGACTTGCGTTTCCAGCAAGGTGAAATTGGATCGGCTACTCCGAATTTCGCGCAGTACTATAACTATGCCAATACAGGCTTAAACAATTTCGGTTTAAAAATTCCTACTACGGACGATTTTATCTCTGATTACACCAGCCAGTTCGGCTCTGCCCCATCCTTATCGGCAGCAGAAACTACATTGATAAACAGGGCAGCTAACTCTCCCCAAAGGGCAATTCTGCCCCAGCGAACCTTTCCGTTTACTTCTGGCTACGGATTCATAATTCCTGGCAACCCCTTTACCTTTGCCGGATTCGATCCGGAAACACCAATTGATCTAGACGGTAATGGGAATCCTGACTGTCTAGATTCATTTACCGGCTACAACTCCGTATTCGGGGCAGCTTCCTTTGGTGTTGTTGGTGGATGCTGGAATGTTAGTGAGAATGGCACCTATGCCCCCGTTCAAGACGGACTAGTGTCGGGAAATTTCGCAGGATTTGGAGGTGACTCATGGAATGTCTATGGGAACGATGCCTTCGACCTTCTTCTCCCCGATGAGAAGCTTACACTTAATCTGTTGTCACACTATGATCTAACTGATCAGATGACATTGTTCGGTGAAATCAAGTACGTGACTCAGGAGACTGATAGGGATGCTCGACCAAACTCTTTCTGGGATTTAATGTTTGGTGCTGCAGACAATCCCTACCTACCCCCATTTATCCAAGGCGTAGCTCAATCGACTGGAGGCGTTGCTACTACAGTAGATCCTATCTTCTTTGATTCGCATTCAACAACAGAGCGAGATACCTTCCGCGTAGTGGTCGGACTCGAAGGTGAGCTGGACAATGGTTGGAGTTGGGAAGTCAGCGCCAATTATGGACGCCACGATCGAAAGAGTAGTAGCACTAGACAAATGATCGTCGATCGATGGTTTGCAGCAGTTGACGCTGTAACTGATCCTGCAACTGGCCAACCAGCCTGCCGTGCAGATGTCGACCCTACTGCACCTGCAATGAATACACCATTTGAAATTCCTTCCTATGACGCTGGATACTTCTCCTTCACTCCAGGTGCAGGAACCTGTGTGCCGCTGAATATTTGGGCCGGACAAGGAGGGGTCACTCCCGCAGCAGCTGCATGGGTTACTACACCTACTTGGAATGAGTTAGAGTTGGAACAAACTGTTTTTGCTGCTTCATTAGTCGGTGATACCGCGGATTTTGTTAATCTTCCCGGAGGACCGATTGGATTCGCGACTGGAATCGAGTGGCGTGAAGAAACGTCAACTTACAAGTACGATCAGTGGCAGCTAGGTGTGATTCCTGCTGGCTCCCCATTTGCGGCTGGAACACTTTTGGAAGAGCATTCTGATAACTCTAACTTGACTTTCAGACCGCAGCTCGGTAACAAGAATGAGAGCGGTAAGTACGATGCTACTGACGTGTTCCTGGAAGTTTCCCTACCATTACTCTCTGATGCCCCTTTTGCTCGGGAGTTAACACTAGATGCTGCTGTTCGCTGGGCAGATTACTCAACTATTGGCAGCACTACATCCTGGAAGACTAATGTGGTATGGGCGCCTACCGATGATCTGGCATTCCGCGGTAGTGTCTCTCAAGCGGTTCGCGCACCGAATATCACAGAATTGTTCGGTCCGGAAATTGGCCAAAACTATCGACCTAATGACCCTTGTGATGCTGCGCAGATTACAGCCTTGGCGGGTGATCTACCTGGCCTGGCAGCCAACTATCAGAGTAACTGTGTAACGGATTTACAGAGTATTGGTGTTGATCCATACGATAGTGACGGTAACTACGCGTTTGTCGATCCGCTTTCTGCTTCGTTCGGTGGTGTTGCAGGCGGTAACCGCAATCTAACAGAAGAAACTGCAGACACAACGACGTATGGGTTAGTTTACCAGCCAAACTTCCTGGAAGGTTTAAGCTTCACTTTAGACTACTGGGAGATTGCAATCGAAGATGCAATTTCTTCAGTATCTTCTCAAGATATTGTGGACGGTTGCTATAAAGAAGCCTCCCTAAACAGCGCCTTCTGTAGTTTGTTTACTCGCAACTCGAACTCCTCGTCTATGCAACATGGCGGCTTCAACTTCCTACACTCGACCAACATTAACTTTGCCAATCTAGAAACCAGCGGTATTGATCTAGCGATAGGTTATGATTTCAGTATCGGTGCTCACAACTTCGGGATAAGAGTTCAGGGCACAGAAGTAAATGAAATTGATTTCTATACAAACCCTGCAGATTTGAGTGAAGTAAATCCGGAACTCGGGGAAATCCTGCGCCCAGAACGTGCAGGCAATGTCTATCTAAGCTGGGACTATGGTGACATTAATGTTGCCTTCCAGTCGCAGTACCTTGGTGAAATGCTGCTTGGCAATCTTGAGATAGAAACCGCTGATACATTATATGGTAAGAAGGTTTTTATGGATGAAACCTGGATGCACAATATCAGCGCCAGTTACACCTTTAGCGATGAAATCACGCTTTACGGCGGTATAAGGAATCTGAGTGAAGAAGATCCGTTCATGACTGAAGCCTCGTTCCCGGGAAGCCCTCGTGGTCGTATGATCTTCATAGGTGGAACTTATAGACTGTAATTAGACAGTTCAGTAAAGATCGAGAAAGGCCCACGAGCTGTCTTTAGGAAGTGAAAGAGAAGTGTTTGCTCGGGCCGGTGGCGCTTATACTTGGGTGCTATGCCACTCGCCGATACCTGATCAGCCAAGCGAGCAGTCCCTGCTTGTAACATGCTGAAATCCTTTCCAGTACAGTATTAGCTCAGTGTAGTCGGCTTAGGTGGAATTTAGGAAGTTTCGGGGCAGATTAGATCAAATGCAATCATTCCCGAGCATCTTACTTCATTTATGCATGAACAGAAGCCCTTCGAATCAGAACCCATCACGTGACGACAGCAGCACACGAGTCGGGTGGTGTTCAGATGGCATATGCAGGGCGCTCGCAGTAGGCGCAATCTATGGATGGGCACTAACTAGGCATTCCAGCGATGGTCCCGGTCATGCAGATTATCGGCATGTCATTCGTGTATTGGCTGCCAAGCCGCAAGCATTCCGCTACTCGCAATTGCGCGATGATCTCTTGCCCAGCGATACCTATAAGCAGCTGTAGAAACTAGTCGATGAGCAACTCCCAAAACGTGAGGCGGCGTGAGATTACGCTACTAACACCTAACCAATACTAATTGGATAAAGCATCACGTATTGCATCAGCAGATAGTCCGGCGCGAAACTCTATCATATTTCTTCCAAGCTGAATCGCCTCATTGAGCGGTTCGATTGCAACGCCATTTATAGACGCCAATCCAACATCGACGCGTTGTGTATAACGTACTTGTTCCGGGTCAGTCACCATCATCATTGCCGTTACCCAAATATCATCGTGATAACCGTCGTGGCGAGATTCCGCGACACCAAGTTCTCGCTCTGTATATTGCTCAGTGGCCTCCCATCCCGGGTCATAGAATTCTCTGACGAAGTGAATGCGAGTGTTATCGGTTGCCCAGCGCTCAGCAAGCTTTTCCGCAACATTTGCCATGCCGCTTTGGTTGCCGCCACTGTCTCCTATTAACACTATGTCGGTGAAGCCGGACTGCCTGAGGCTACTGGCGATGTCGGACAGTAATGCTTCATAGGTTTCCGCACTCAGACTGATGGTGCCAGGAAATAACATCAAACCGCTTGGCGGATTGATATTGCCTTGCGGTACAAACTTCACTATGGGCGCGCATAGCGTGTTGCCAAGTTTCTCAGCGATGGCTGGGCAGGTCGCTTCCAGGATCAGGTTGTGTTTGCCGGTTGCAAGATAAGGCCCGTTCTCTTCAATTCCGCCCGTGGGAATGATGACGGTCGTGGTACCATCAGCAATCAGATCTCGGATCTCCATCCAGGTCAGTTGTTCCAGCCAGTAAGACTGGCCTGCGGCGATGGGCCGTTCGGCAGCCAATTGGGCTGCCAGTTGCAGATCCTCCTGCGCAGCGATCTGTGCGATACTCGCGGTGGAGAGGAACGTCAGTAACACGCAAAAACCCGTCTTGAAATCTGTGAAGTGAATCGTCGCGCTCATCTGTATTTCCTCAATCATGGCTTTGCCAACTCTGAAACTCCTGACGATGCTACCGCAAAAGTTGGCATCACGTACCCTATGGGTAGTGAATTATTCGGGATTTCATTAGCTTCTGATTCAAAACTGATTTCGACCGGCATTGGAAGAGCGATGACAACACTAGCGCGAATCACTAAATGCCATATAAAATAGGCAGTTGATGGGCTTTTTTTAATATATTGACGGGTCTACACTACTCTACAGGAACGCCGAGGCACCAAAATTGTTCATCACTGCTTTCAAATTCAACAATTCAGCGATTTCAGCTTGTGGTTCTGCGCTGGTCGCAGCCTTACTCCTGACTGGGTGTGGGCAGGAACCGGCCCAGATATCTGAAACAGGGCCCGAGCCAGGGGAGCCAGGTGATAGTGCATCTGTATTGCGGGCACGACTGCTGACAGGCGAGCAGTATGCGAACACAATCACCCATGTGTTCGGCGCGGATATCAGTGACAGCGTGTTTCCGCCGATACCTCCGATGGACAGGACAGACGGATTGCTGGCCTCGGGCGCTGCATTTGTCGGCGTGACTTCCGATCAGATCTCGCAAATCCAGCTGGCTGCCGCGTCCATTGCCGCGAAAGTAGTGGACGAGGAGCATCGCGATTTCCTCATTCCCTGCCAACCAGAGTCGACGACGGAAGCGGATCTGGCCTGTGCCGGGCTGTTTCTCGGTGAGACCGGCAGGCTGCTTTACCGGCGGCCATTGGAAGAATCCCGGCTTGTAGAGCTTGCTGAAATTGCAGGGCACGCGGCCGGCCAGACTGAAGACTTTTACGAGGGGTTGGCGTTGGCGCTGGAAGCGGTGCTGATAAGTCCAGAAGCCATCTTTATCGTCGATCGCTCAGAGCCGGACCCGGACCGCCCAGGTCAGCAGCGTCTTGATAGCTACTCATTGGCGTCACGACTGAGTTTCTTCCTGTGGAATGGGCCGCCTGATGACAGGCTGTTGCGTGCGGCGGAAAACGGCGAATTGCAAACCCCTGAAGGGCTCACCCACGCCGTCGATCGCCTCTTGTCCAGCCCGCGACTCGAAGCCGGCATGCGGGCCTTCTTCGACGATTTGTTGGCCTTTGATGAGTTCAACAGCCTGGCCAAGGATCCATTGGTGTATCCGATGGTGACCGGCGCCACCTTGGCAGACGCCCGTGAGCAGACACTGCGAACCATCATCGACCATCTGTTGACACAGGAAGCCGATTACCGGGATCTGTTCACTACCCGCAAGACTTTCATGTCCATGCCGCTTGCGGTGGTCTATGGCACGCCGACCAGTGATGGCTGGGTGCCGCACGAATTCGAGGAAGACAGCCCGCGGATCGGACTGCTTACCCACGTGAGTTTCCTGGCTGCCAATTCCCATGCGGTGCGCAGTTCGCCGACCCTCAGAGGCAGGGCGCTGCGTGAGCGGTTCCTTTGTCAGAAAGTGCCGGAGCCGCCACCCGATGTGGATTTTTCGGCGCTTGAAGAAGCCGAAGACGCCACCACCGCGCGCGAAAGACTCGAGGTACACAGAACCAACCCTACTTGTGCGGGGTGTCACTACCTCATGGATCCTATGGGGCTGTCCTTGGAAAACTTCGATGGGGCGGGACGTTTCAGGGAGACTGAGAACGGCGCTGAGCTGGACATCAGCGGTGAGCTTGACGGCATCCCCTACGACGACATCAATGGCCTTGCCATGGCCATGAGGAACCATCCGAGACTTTCTTCTTGCCTGATCAACCGACTGTACGCCTATGGCACGGGCGGACCAGTGTCGTTACGGTTTGATCGAGAAATCCTCGGCTGGTTCGAAGATCGATTTGTCGCCAAAGAATACAAAATGCGGGCGTTGCTGCGTGACCTGGCATTAAGCCAGGCGTTTTCGGCCGTGAGATCAGATGAATCCCCGGCTATAATAGGGGCCGGATCTGGGGCGCCTGCCCGGAACCCTGAATCCCAATAGTCGCGGGGCGTGGAGAACAACCGATGAGCAAGCTGAGTCGACGTCGATTCCTGAAAGGCACTCTCAGTGGGGGTGTTGTTACCCTTGGACTGCCTCTCCTCGATGTCTTCCTGAACGAGAACGGCACAGCCTTAGCAGATGGCTTGCCGATTCCTATGCGTTTCGGCACCTGGTCCTGGGGCTTAGGCATGAGTAAAGAGATATTTGTGCCGAACAAGACCGGCCCAGATTTTGATCTGCCGGAAGAGATTGCCGCTCTGGCGCCAGTGCAGAAACACATCAACCTGTTTACCAATTTTCATGTGTTCAAGGACGACGCACCGAACCTCTGCCACCATTCGGGTTGGGTTGTGCTGAGATCTGGCATTGCGCCAATGACCCGCGAGAATCGCCCGGGGGAAACCATCGATGTGTCTGTGGCCCGCCAGATCGGCAACGCCACACGATTCCGTAGTCTGAGCGCCACTGCCACCGGTGATGTGCGTGACAGTTTCAGCTACGAAGGAGGCAATTCCGTAAATACACCGGAGTGGTCGCCACTACGGTTCTACAATCGTTTATTCGGCGACGACTTTCAGGACCCCAATGCCGAGACCTTCACTCCAGATCCGCGAGTGATGGTGAGAAAGAGCGCGCTTTCGGCGGTGCAGGACGAAGCCAAAAAGCTCGAGAAGTCGCTGGGCGCAGAAGATCGCGCTCGTCTCGACCAGTATTTCACTGGACTCAGAGATCTGGAGCGCCGTTTCGATCTGCAGCTCTCCAAACCGGATCCGCGCGAGGCCTGTATCGTCAGTGAGGCGCCAGCGGATCTTCCGTCTGGTCTCGACGCCGACCTGGTGTCGACCCGCCACCGGATGATGACCGACCTGATGCTGATGGCTGTGGCGTGCGACCAGACCCGGGTCTTCAACATTTTCTATGCATCAGCTTTCTCAGCTACCACTAAGCTTGGTTATGACAAACCGCATCACACCGCAACTCATGAAGAAGCGGTCGATCCGACTGTCCGGTGTCAACCCAACGTGTCCTGGTACACGCGACGTGCTATGGAGGAATGGGCGTACTACGTGCAGGCCCTGGCGGATTTCAAAGAAGGCGACGGCTCAATTCTGGACAACGCATTAATCTACGCCACGACGGATCAATCGTTTGCGAAGCTTCATGCAATCGACGGGATTCCAATGTTCAGTGCCGGCACGGCCGGTGGCCGGGTCAAGACCGGTCTGCACATTGACGGCGATGGCAGCCCGGGATGTCGCCTGGGCTATACCGCGCAGCGCCTGATGGGCCTGGATATCGAGTCATGGGGCAGTAAGAGTAATAACACTTCGAGTGAAATTAGTGAAATTCTGGTCTGAGCCTGGCAGGAGGACTGTCCTTCGGCTGTTTGCAACGACATTGTTGTGCGCAGGTATTTATGGAGCACTCAGCAATGCCGAAGTCTATGCTGGCGAGAGTGCTGACCTATCCGAAGCCTTAACTGAAAGCTACCGGGAAGTTCCCATCCCCCCCGAGTTCCATGTTGAAGCGACCCCACTCGAGGGGCCGGTCTTCGCTGACTCTAACGGCAGAACACTGTACAAATGGCCGCAGCACAAGCTGCGCAATGGCTACAGCGGCGAGGCGCCCGATACACCGGCCTGTTACGACGAGGTGCTCATCGTCACGGCGGGCCTGATGAGTCCCTATCCTCCGGGCATCAAACTGCCGGAGATCGATAATCGGCCCAGTTGCACAGACCTGTGGCCGCCGGTACTGGCCAGCGATGACGCGGAGCCGATCGGCGAGTGGACCGTGGCCGACCGCAAAGACGGCACGCGCCAGTGGGCCTTCGACGAACAGCCTCTTTATACTTCGGTTCGCGACACCCAGTCCGGTGACGTATTCGGCGGCACCCGGCGCAGATACGGTGGGGATTCCCCGGCGCTGCGAGTCCCGGTCGGACCACCAACCCAGCACCCTCCCGGTTTCGCCGTGAAGGCCACCTCAATCGGCCGGATGCTGACAACGAATAAGAACGAATCGGTTTATGCTTTTGATGTAGATGGCGACGAAGACTCCGCTACTTCGACTAGTTGCAAGGGACCATGCCTGACGAACTGGCAACCAGTTGCCGCACCGGCGCTGGCGCGACCGCAGGGTGAGTGGTCCTTCTTCGAGCGCTCGCCGGGTGTTCGTCAATGGGTATTCCGTGGCAAGCCGCTATATACCTATATTCTGGATCAGGGTTCCTGGAGTCAACAAGGGAGCGATGTTCCTGGATGGAACAATGTATTCACTCAGCACGCGCCAACATACCCACAAAGTTTTACGGTTCAACCCACCCTGGCTGGCAACGTGCTGGCTGATGCCGATGGTAAGACGATTTACCGGTACACCTGCGGAGAGGATTCGGCAGATCAACTTGGCTGTGACCATCCCGATGACACCCAGGTGTATCGACTGGCAATGTGTGGGGGTGGCAATCCTGAAAGATGTCTGCAGCACTGGCCTTACGTCATAGCTGGGGATGACGAAGTCAGTCCCAACCGCAGCTGGCGCGTTGTGTTGATCGATCCTGAAACAGGGCAGTTCGCAGCGCCCGGTGAAGAAGGTGCGCTCCGAGTCTGGGCGTATCGTGATCGACCAGTGTATGGCTTTGGTGGTGACAAGCGCGCGGGCGATGTAAATGGGGGTGGTACGGGTGAATGGCGCGGACAGCGTAATGGCCTGAAAGCCTTCTGGCTGAGAGACGACTACATGCGTGGGATACTTTGATGAATCGAATTTATCGAGTTGTTATTGGCCTAGTTGCGGTGACTGCATTGATTGGCAGCAGCGCTCAGACCAATGACAGCGCACTCAGGGATAGGGCCATCGGCTACGTGATGACGGATTTGTTTTGGTCTGTTTATCAAACCTCTGATGCAAAACAGGAATGTCCGCGGGGATTTAATGACGGGCCTCGAGAGCAGTTCGAACAACTATACCCTTATCACGAAGGCTTAACCGTGGAAGAGACACAGCTCAAACAGGAAATTGAGACCTGGCACCCGTCCACCGAACCAGACGGTTTCGAGTTCCTTGAAGTGGAAGGAGAATTTTCCTGGGGCCTGAATCTCGATGGGGAAGTGGGACCGAATGACTTTGTCCACCCGGATGGGTCACCTGGCATCGATAACGAGGTTTATCGTGCTGTGGGCTGTGTCATCGGATTCCGGGGACCGGATGGAGTGGAGTTTATCTTCCAGAACAAAGCCATTGTCGATGAGCGTTACAACCGCATGATGGTCGAACTCACCGAAGTCGATGACCTTGAAAACGACGATAGCGTCACAGTCACGGTGTATCGCGGCATGGATCGATTGCTGACAGACGCGACCGGTTCCAGAGTTATGCCGGGTGGCACGCAACGGGTCGACCGGCGTTGGGGACAGAATTTGATTCGACAGGTAGAAGCCAGGATTGTTGACTCGGTGCTAATTACCGAGCCCATCGGCGACCTCATCATCCCATGGCAGAATTTAAGCGTGCCTTCTATACAGCTCTTCCGCGATGCGCGGTTTGAACTGGATCTTAGCGCGGAAGGCGCAACCGGTTTGCTCGCCGGTTATGCGGATGTGGATACCTGGTACTACCAGTTAATTCGTAACGACTCTACCCACCACCTGAGTAATGGCCAGATCTCCGGTATCTCCCTTTACAAAGCGCTGCGTCGGCTGGCTGATGCCTACCCGGATCCAGAAACAGGTGAGAATACCGCCATCTCCACCGCCCTGGATATCAAGATGAAACAGGTGTTTATCGTAGACGAATCCGCCAGAAAGTGAGTAGGTAGGTGAGCAAAAAGGTGAGTAAAAAAGATAGATGTAAAGGTGACAGAGTAGTTAGGATCTAATTCCTTCGCCTTCTAGTTATAACTTCTCACAATTAAGACAAGCGCTTCAGCACCTGGGTTACCAGCGACATCTCTTCGGCTGTACCAATAGTAAAACGAATCGCCTCCAAAAGCTGCGGATGTGGAATACGGCGCGCGACAACTGCGGCCTCGGTGAGCGAGTGCCAGGCCGGTTCAATATTCTTGAATGACACCAGCACAAAATGGGACTCGCTAGGCAATACACTGGTTACGGCTAGCATTTCAGCCAGTGCTTCACAGAATGTGTCGCGGATCTGGTTGATCTCTGCAACTTGTTGCACCATCAATTCTACATTCGCCTCGGTTAGCGCCAGCAGGGCGATTTGAGCACAGGGATCTGCCAGTGGGTACGGTGCTGACACCTTGCGCATGATGGACATCAGCGTCTCGTTGGCTAGCAGGTAACCGACATGAACACCTGCCAGAGCGAAGGCTTTGGACATAGTTCTTACGATGACCAGATTTTCAAAATTTGCCATTTCCGAGACCAGGCTCTGCTGCGGGCAAAATTCGATATAGGCCTCGTCAATTACCACCAACGCGTGTCCCTCAAAGTGTCGCAGGATGGCGAGTATGTCAGCGTGATCAAAACTGTTTCCAGTAGGATTATTGGGGTTGCAGATGAATACCAGCTTGACGTCGTCATGGGCTCGATAGATTAATCTTTTTTATACTTCAGTCCAGTAACAGGTGTCCCAACAGCACAAACAGGGGAATGGCGATGATTGTGCGCAACAGGAAGATGCCGGCGAGTTGCCAGATCGTAGTTTCGATTTTTGATCGCAAGATGAGGGCGCCGATCTCTGACATATAAATGACCTGGGTCACTGAGATGCCGGCAATGATAAATCGCGTCAATTCGGAGTCAATGCCACTGCCCAGCACCGCTGGCAGAATCATGTCGGCAAAGCCTACTACCATGGACGGTGCGGCAGCGGCGGCTTCCGGTACCGCAAGCAGTTCCAGGTAGAGGCGGAATGGAAAAGAAATCCAATTAAACAGTGGCGTGTATTCCGCCAGGATCAGCGCGACAGTACCAATGGCAATGACCGTTGGGATCAGCCCGAACCACAGATCCAGCAACTTTATGGCACTGCGGCGCAGCTGTGTTGGCCAGGGCTCTGCCTTCGCCGCCTTGTTCACTGCTTGTTGCACCGCCCAGCTCCATACCGACTCTCCTGTTGGGACAAGTTCACTGGTTTGTGCCTTGCAATGATAGGTGGTCGGTACCTTACTGAGCGGTGGTAGTCGGCACACTATGGTGGCGATGACGATGGAAACGAGGGCTACCGAGCCATAAAACTGCAGGAAGATATGGGTAATGTCGAGAATGCTGGCGATTAGCAGGCAAAAGGCTACTGAGGCCAGAGAGAATGACGAGATGATGCTGAGCGCTTCACGCCGATTGTAGTGGCCACGTTCGTACTGTTGTGTGGTAACCAGAGCCCCCAGTGGAGCTGCCCCCAGCCATGAGGCCATGGCATCGATGGCTCCTCGGCCCGGTAGACGGAACAGAATGCGAAAGAGGCCCGATACAAGCACACCGACAAATTCCATGATGCCGTATTCCGTCATCAGTGGCAGCAGGAATATCACTGCCAGGAATAGGGTCATCACCGTGGGCACCAATTGCCTGACCATGGTCTGGCCGGTGTTCATGCCCCAAACCACTTCCGGGCCGATCTCAAAAAACACCAGGACGGCGACCACGGAACCAACAATGCGCAGACACAGCCAGGGCCAGCTGACCCAGAACAGGGTGGCCAGCAGGCCCTCATGAATACGACGCCAGCTACAAATTACTGCCAACGCTGCTGAGCTGGTGGCAATCAGCAAGATCAGTACAGGAAGGATTGGACCCAGCTCTTCATTGAGAAATCCCGCCAGCACAGCGACCAAAATGGTGCTACTGCCGTCGATTGAAAAAGGCACAAGGAACAACAGCAGGCTCAGCAGCGAAGGCAGAGCAAACCTGAGGATGGCGATGGGGTTATGGGCTGTAGCGTTTTCGGTTTGCTGAGTATTCATTAAGTCGTTGTGTCAGCTTCGCGATAAAAAGCGACATCATAGCAGCGACCAACGGTCTGGGTAAGACAAAGTAAATCGAAAGGAGAGAGAATAGAAAAGTTAGAGGAATCATTTTCTATACAGTTTCTACGCAATTAAAGTAGATTGTGCACGGGCACGAAAGGAGCAATGGTTGTGTATAGGCAAACAAAGCAGGTTTTCGCATGAGCCCACTACATAGAGACTAGTAAGGCTTAGAGTTATCGTGGTTTTAAGTCTGCGCCTTTTTTCTGAGAATTCGAACCCTGCCTGAAAATCTTCCTGCAAGCTTCACGATGTTTTTGGTCGCCCCTTAATGTTGGCGGAATACTATCGGGTTCCCCGTTAGCTCGCCGCGGCGTCATGGGAAAGGGCAGTAGCTATATGGATGTGGTTTAGTCGAGGTTTGTAGATATTGGTCATTAACTGATCAATACCGTAGTTTGGGACGCAGCAATTCAACGAGAAAGGGCGCCGACCGGCCAGAGTCAGTCGGCGCCCGAGATTTCGTCAGGACCCTTTCAGCTGCTAAGGGTCAGGCCGGTAACTTCTAACCGGAGGCAGTTGCGCACCGGACAGGTCGTCCGGAACGCTATTCTCGATTCTGACCGTGTGGGTCAGCGTGCCTATTCCCTCGATGCTGGCACTGATTACCTCACCGTCGATCAGGTATCCGGAGCCGGATGCACGCTCGACGCGACCAGCACCCGTTCCGCCTGACGTCCCGCTCTGCATGACATCACCTGGGAACACCGTGATCAGCGATGAGGCGTACTCGATGAGCTCAGGGATATTGTGGATCATGTCACCAGCCCTGGCCTCCTGAACGGTCACGCCGTCGATGACCAGCGTCTGGTGCAGGCGTTCCATTGGATCACCATAAAACTCTTTTGGCACGATCCAGGGACCATGGGGCGCGAACGTGTCGTGGCCCTTGCCGACAAACCAGTCCGAGCCGGAGCCGAAGCCCCCGGGAGGACGTCCGCCCCGATCGGAAATATCCATCGCGACCATATAACCGAACACGTAGTCGTACGCGCGGCTCGAGGAGATGTACTTGCCAGTGCGGCCGAAGACGATGGCCATCTCGACCTCCCACTCGATCCGGTCACGTCCGAAGGGCATGATGATGTCGTCACCATCGCCGATGATTGCTCCGCGAGTGGGCTTCAGGAACAAGTACGGAACGCCGCGATTTTCCTTACGCTGGCGCAGGCGAGCTTGAAATTCATCGTCGTTGCAGCCCTCACACGCGTGGGTGTAGAAGTTCACAGCCGCGTTCATGAGTTTGCTCGGATACTGAATCGGGGCCATGATGTCCACCGAGCTTACCGGGTGCACAAAGCTTCGCTGGCCACTGCCGCTCAGCAGGTTTTCCTCCACGAGCCAGTTCACAACCTCGTAGATCCGGTACTTCAGGCCGTATTCGTATTGTTCGATGAGCCCGAGCATATCCTTGGGCATGCTGATCTGGCTGTACTGCGGTAGCAGCTCCATGGCGCGGTTCGCGGCCGCAAGATCGACGATCAGCTGGTCGTTGCGCATGACGAGGCCGACGATCGGTAGGTCGTTGATCGCAAACGTTCCGACCTTGTACGGCTCGATCGACTCCATGGCTTGGGCAGAGACGTCGACCGGGCTGGCAAAAATCGCCAGAGTCGCAGCAAACGTCAGGCTAAATAGGGACTTTCTTATCATATCTCGCTCCCGCGTAGGGTATTAACTAGATGAACAGGACTTATAAAAAGCACTAAATGTATCTCACCCCCTTATAAGACAAACAAAAGGTATCTCCCCGCTAGGCACTTGTCCAGTTTTTTGAAAGCCGAGCAGGGAGGTTCCTGCCGGCGAGGAGGAGCCGTTGCCAGGCACTTCCAATAGTCAGCTCCTAGGGCAGCCGGCAAACAAAATTTTCTGCCTCATCGGTGCTCCCCGCCCCTGTATAGACAGCCTCCTCAGGAAATGGGCACAGCGGCCGAGAGCGGTCTACTTCGCCATCGGTTCGATGTACGGCAATAATACTGTCCGGCGCCTCGCCCCTTTCGACCCAGGCCTCAAGGGCTGAAATCATATCGAAGCTGTTGGGCCCAGGTCCGCCGGCGCAGTGACCCATCCCTGGCGCCATAAACAATCGGTAGGAATCATTAATAGCGTCGCGCCCACCCAGGAACTCGGCTACCCGTCGATAGTACGCAGTGGCATTGGCGGGTGAAATTTGTGGATCACTCCAGCCATGGTATTGAATCAATTTACCCCCGGCCTCGAAATAGGGGCCGAGATCGGCATCCAGGGCGTTCAGGGTATTGGCATCCATCGCCTCGGCTTTCGCGATGTCGACTTCGAAATTGAAGCGATCGAGGGTCCAGTCGGGATCGCCGTATACCAGGTACTTGTATTGCTCCATACCGGTGTCTCTTGCCGACCGGGTCCAGCCCAGGTCTGTCCAGCCTAATTCACTGCCCGGCAGAAGTCCGGTAATTGCACGTCCAGTCGCAGGATTAAGCGGAGAAGAATAAAGCATGTGCACAGTGTTCACTTGCGCCGCTGTCAGGCATGAAGAAGATTTTTCGCCTGAACATTGCAATATACGCGGATCAAACCCGCATTGCTGCGGCTTGCCGATGAGGCCATCTTTCACGCCGTCGGCAGCATCGCAGGAAGTAAGCACAGCCCGATGCACCAATTCTCTATCCGTTGCGGACAGGCGTGCCGATGCATCAGCCTCCAGTATTTTTGCTACCCGCAGTGCTGCTGCGGCGCGACCGGTCCAGTCGAGCCCCGGCGCCCCGGCGATGATGCCATCATAATCTTCAGGAAAACGCTGGGCCTCCTGCATGGCCTGGCGCCCACCGGCGGAACAGCCGCTCCAATAGGAGTAGCGCGGCCCCTGTTCGTAGTACGCCGCGACGATGGTCTTGGAAGCCACGGTCATTTCATGTACCGCCCGCCAGCCAAAATCTACAACTTTTTCCGGGTGGTCTAATCCGAAACGGGCTGTATTGCCGAGATGCCCGGTATCGGTTGAACTGCTTGTATAACCACGTCCGAGCGGATTTGCCAACGCGCTATAGCGGATGCTGCCGGTGAAGGCGCCATTGCCCACAGCCAGAAACTTGCCATTCCAGCCATCGGTGGGTAGCCAGATTTCCATGTTTATGTCGGAGTCGCTGCTGGGCTGCAAGTTGACTGCAACACGGCAAAATGCGGGTAGGTCCTGGTAAATCCGATTCCGCCTCTGCGCCGCAGGACTAGTATCGGTAATTGCCGAAGGAGGCAAAAACTCCCCGGCGGCGACTATCTCGGCCATGGAAACAGTCGCATCGGGCAACTCCAGGGAAGTGAGCTCGAGACAATATTGGGGAGCTCGCTCCGCCGCCATGGATATTACACTGCCGAATAAAAACAAAGCTGTTGCGGCCATTTTTATCAGATCTTTGCCGGTGAATTGTTTGCTCATGATGTGGTTGCCCGTTGTTGACGATTCAAGTAGATAGATGATGGGGGACAAATGCGGCTACTGTCCTCAAGTAGTTGCTCGAGATCGCTTTGAATCTCCGCAAAGGGCTCGGTATCCCAATGCATGTGTTCGGAGGGACGGGGTTCGACCGAAATACCTTCGAACACATTCTGGGCCAGTACATTGCCGGCGCTTGCGAGGCAGGCGAAAAGTATGAGTGAATAGAGAAATTGCATGGAAGTACCTCCGATAAATATGCCCTAGATACGTATACCGACAAGTCGAGGAAGAATAGTAGCTATGGGGATTGAAGTCCATCGACCTCGATGCATGAATTTTCATGGCCGAAACCGCTATCAAGATGGCGCTCTGGTCTGGAATTTGTAGACCAGAATTGTAGAATAAATAATGGCTGTTTATACCGAACTCACAAAGCAACAAATTGGCGACTTACTCAGTGCGTATGAACTGGGTGACTTACAAAGTTTGCGTGGCGCCGGCGATGGCATTGAAAATACCACCTATTTTTTAAGCCTCGATAGCGGCACGGAACTGGTGTTAACGCTATTTGAATCCCTTAGCAGGGATGCCTTGCTTTTTTATATAGAATTAACCAGCGCCTTGCATGACAAGTGCTTGCCGGTGCCCTGTCCCTTGAGAGATGGGCGTGGCTGCGCGTTGCAAAGCCTGGCGGCCAAACCGGTATTGATATTTCCCCGCGTTGCAGGCGAACATATACGCCAACCCGGCATTGAAGAAGTTCGAAAAATGGCTGTGGTGTTAGGGAATATTCATCGACACAGTTTGAGTTTGTCCTTGCAGCATCCAAATCCGTACGGTCTCCAGTGGATGCAACGAAGCTGGGCTATTATCAGATCCTCGCTGTCAGAACAGGAAAACCAGATGCTTGTTGAACAGTTACGATTGAAAGAGAAACATCTGGCACTGAATCTGCCCCGGGCCGTGATTCATGGAGATCTTTTTCGAGACAATATTTTATTTTTTGACGGTGAAATCTCCGGAGTTATAGATTTTTACAGCGCTGGCACCGATGCCTTGCTACTGGATATGGCTATCGCAGTAAATGATTGGTGCACCAATGCCGAGGGCCTTGTCGATGCAGAGAAGCGCAGTGCATTTATGCAGGCTTATGAAAGCCAGCGCAGTCTTAGCTGCGAAGAACATGAACACTGGCAACAGGCCCAACAGCTGGCGGCGACCCGCTTCTGGTTGTCGCGGCAACATGAACAGATGCTAGTTCAGCAGGGGGCTGAGCGGGTTCTTAAAGACCCTAAGCATTGTAAGAGGCTATTACTTCAGCATCTAAACAGGCTTTAATTGGGAATCTTTGCAATCGTACCGGGACTACAGGCTAGCAGTCGAGGAAGAAGTTATGATGAACATAAAAGGCACTGACGCAGTCCAGCGGCTCATAGCAGACCTTGAGAGCAGATTATTTTATACTTCATCTCAAAATTAGGATAGCAACTAACTGTATGAGTATTTCAGCAACCGCCGGCGCCAATCTCCGAAATTACCCAGAGATGCAACTGCCTGGCCCAATCAGTCGCAGGATTGCAATCACGGCCGTGGTTGCCCTGGGCATGGGCTGCACCCCCGTACAACAAGACCTCGTTACTACCTCTGCCTACATCAGTACCACGTCCTATGCGGCCCAGAACCGACCGGACGTGAGAGGCATGAAAGGTGCCGTTTCTGCCGATCATCCCTTGGCAGCGCAGGCAGGTCTGCGGATCTTGCAGGAAGGCGGCAATGCTACCGACGCTATCATCGCCATGGCTGGCGTGTTGGCCGTGGTAAGACCGCACATGAATGGTATCGGCGGCGACGCCTTCGGTATTTTTTATGCTGGCGACAGTGGTGAGGTCACGGCCCTCAATGCCAGTGGTAGAGCGGGTCAACTGGCGACAGCGGAATTCTTTCAGGCGGCGGGTGTGGAGAGAATTCCTGGTGCGGGAGCCCTCTCCGTAAGCGTGCCTGGGGCCGTAGCCGGCTGGGAGGATGCCCATGCAAGATACGGTACGATGGATTTTCAATCCCTGCTCGCTCCCGCCATAGACTATGCAAAAAACGGCTTTCCAGTTTCGACGCGCCTGGCAATGGATTTCGAAGAGCAAGGGCGTTCACTCAACCAGGCCGGCCGCGATCTCTATTTGCCCGGTGGTGCCGCGCCGGCGGTGGGAACGCTGCTCAAGAATGAGGCCCTGGCCGCGTCACTGGATACCATAGCGCGGGAAGGCAAGGCCGCCTATTACCAGGGGGCAATCGCACAGCATCTCGCCGCTTTTGTCACCGAGCAGGGTGGTTATCTCCGCGCCAACGACTTTGCCAGTCACAGCTCCACCTGGGTAGAGCCACTGCGGGGTAATTATCTCGGACACAGCTTCCTGGTCATGCCGCCCAATACCCAGGGCGTGGCACAACTGGCGCTGATGGAAATGTCGAAGTCTCACCCGATTGCCTCACTCGGGCACAACAGCGCCGACTACCTGCACACACTAATCGAACTGAAGAAACTCGCCTTCGCGGATCGCGATCGCTGGATTGCCGACCCTGAGCTTGCCGTCGTGCCTGTCGATCGACTGCTGGACGCGCAATACCTGCGCCAGCGTGCCAGCCTGGTCGATGCCGGCCGGGCCGCGGAGTTGGTAGCCCCAGGCTTCGGTGATGAAATTTTCGCCGACGGAGACAAGGACAGGGACGATGCCGGTGATACCGTTTACCTGACCGCGGTCGATCGATGGGGCAATGCAGTGAGCTGGATTCAGAGTAATTTTGCCGGTTTTGGTTCCGGTCTGCTCGATGCCGAGACTGGAATCCTGTTGCACAATCGCGGCGCTCTGTTCTCACTGCAGTCCGGCCATCCCAATGAAGTAGGCCCGGGGAAACGCCCCTATCACACTCTCTCACCACTCATGGCTCTGTACCCGAATGGTGGCTTTGCATTTACCATGGGTACGCCGGGTGGCGACAGCCAGACCCAGTCATTGCTACAGATCGTCAACAACATGCTGTTATTCGGTATGACGCCGCAGCAGGCAATCGAAGCGCCACGCTTCCGATCTTCGGGCGGGCTTTCGGTTGCAATCGAGGATCGGGTCGCGGGCGAGGCGCTGTCCGGGCTTGAATCACTGGGCCACAATCTCCGGGTCGTTAGCGGATGGACGGCTACGTTCGGTGGCGCACAGATGATCTTCTATGACCCAGTCACGGAAGTACTTACGGCGGCTGCAGACCCTCGACGCGAAGCCTATTCGCTGGCCTATTAGTCCTTTACTCGATGGGATTCAGGACCGATCTGGCATGGCTGGAACGAATAAATTTAATACACTTTTCGCCATTTTGGCTGCCTGTTTGTTAGTAGCCTGTGAGCCACAGCCTGACGACTCGATAGCTGGTATCGACCTGATGCTGGACGAAATCAGCATCAGCGAATTACAGGAAATGATGCAGGCGGCTGACTTGAGCGCTGGTTTTAGGATCATTCTCTTTTGCCCAAATTCCCTTTGATCCTGCGAGTGAATACTGGATATCTCGAATACTTAAATTGAAAAGGTAATATACCTAGACTGCGTATTGGATGATAGCCGGAGGCAAACGGTGATGCGCATACATTGTTATCGGTTGTTTCATGCTGATACTATCGCCAATAACGATCTAACTTGTCAGTAGCGAATCTTGGCCATGCTCAGAGAATTGCTAGCTTCAAATGCAAACCTTGTAGTGCCTGGAACTTACGATGCGCTATCGGCACTCGTTGCCAAGCAGGCTGGATTCAAGGCTGTCTACATGTCCGGTTTCGGAGTAGCGGGTTCGCTATTGGGTAAACCGGATATAGGTCTAGTAACCGCGCACCAGATGATTGCACGGGCCAGCCAGATTGTCGCCGCTGCTGGCGATACACCGGTTATCGCTGATGGTGATAATGGCTACGGCGATGAGCAGGCGGTTGCACACCTGGTAAATGCCTATGAGCAGGCCGGCGTACAGTGTATACAACTGGAAGATCAGGTGAGCCCCAAGCGCTGTGGCCACATGGACAACAAGGAAGTAGTCGATATCAATGAAGCCGTCAGTAAAATTTCGACGGCGGTACGTTCACGTGACTCAGACCGGTTCCTCATCATGGCCCGCACCGACAGCAGGGCTACTCACGACCTTGACGAGGCGCTGCGGCGGGGAGAGGCCTTTCTTAATGCCGGGGCTGACATTCTGTTTATCGAAGCACCCCGGTCCGTTACCGAAATGGAAGTCATCAAGCAGGTATTTCCCGACACCGTGCTCGTCGCCAACATGGTCGAAGACGGCAGGACACCCGAACTGACGACAACGCAGTTGGCAGAATTGGGTTACCAACTCATCCTGCGGCCAGTCAGCGCATTGCTTTCAGTGGCCAAAACTCTGCAACTCAGTTATGAATCGCTTACCGAGCCCGACCCATCGGGAACCGCACCGCCAAGGCTCTCGTTCCAGGCTTACAATGAGCTGGTTGGGTTATCGGACTCCGAGTGATAATGGCCTCTGGCTTGAATTAACACTCAGTCTGACCAAGCGTTTCCAGCCCAGTTCGCAACTTCTCCTTCTTGGGGTATTGGCACCTCCCGAATTCGTTCCGGCACATCGTCATACTCCAGCCGCAATGCCTTGCAGCACACCGCATGTAGGTTGTAGCCCATGACATGGTAGGTGAGTTCCAGGATATCCTCGTCTGAAAGAAAGGAGTGCAAGGCTTCGAATAGCTCATCCGGCGCGCGACCGCCCTGTAGAATGAGTGCGTCGGCCCAGGCGAGAATGGCACGTTCTTTTTCATCGAAATGCGCGGAGACAGACCAGTACGGAATCGCCGCGATCTTCTCATCAGTTATTCCGAAGCGCCGTGCGGCCTTGCAGTGCTGGGAGAAAACAAACTGGCTGCCCTGGGTGTAACCCGTCCGCAGAATGCCCAGTTCTCGAACACACCCATCGAGCTGGCTGACGCTCTTGTCTGCAAACATGCCGAACATACCGAAGTGATTCGTTGCGTGTTCAAATATATAGGGCACCAGAGCAAACACGGTCCACCAGTTACCCGGTGTACCTGTCGCAGTACCCGGTTCTTCTACCGGGTCCCGGTCACCGAACAGTGCCTCGTAATATTTTCGGACCTTCTCACTCGCGTCTTTCCTGGATACTTGTCTTAGCCTCGGCATAGGTGCTCCCGTTATCAATCTGCGTTGTGTGTTGTTAGAACCAGGTTGGAAATGTATTGACTTTGCAGGGAGATTGTCAATGATGAAGTATTATAATTCGATATAGAGGAACAACCATGCTTGCCAATGAAAAATTTGAAATACGCGGAGTGAATCATCTGGCGCTCGTGTGTAAGGACATGCAGCGCACGGTCGATTTTTATTCGGGTCTATTAGGCATGCCGCTGACCAAGACCATCGACTTGCCGAATGGCATGGGTCAGCACTTCTTCTTCGATATCGGCAATGGGGATTCGCTTGCGTTCTTCTGGTTCCCCGATGCGCCCGAGAGTCAACCCGGCATTACCCACCCAGCGGCGATGGTCGGCGGTGGATCGATTGCCTCGGCACATGCCTCAATGAATCATGTCGCATTCGATGTGCCGGAGGACAAGATCGAGGAATACCAGCAGAAGCTGGAGCAGGCAGGCATCGAAGTCACCAAGGTGGTGAACCACGATGACTCACCCATGCAGGCCAGTCCTACCATTACCGATACGACGTTTGTCCGTTCAGTTTATTTCCGGGATCCGGACGGCATCATGCTGGAGTTCGCCTCCTGGACCAGGGAGTTTGATGAACGCGACGTCAACTGTGAACCGGCGACGGCGGCATAGGAATCAAAGGGGATATCTCAGTCTCCGACCCCTTTGTTCTGACCGCTTGATCTCACGGGCTGGGTCAACTTCAATCAGAACCGAGATGTTTGCTGGGGGAAGACGCAGCGAACTACCAAGGCAGTTCGCCAACGTCATTAAATCATCCTCGGGATCAATGCGCCCCGCTGGAAATATTGCTATTTCCATCCGGTAATGCCATGGCAGTCAGGGAAGAGCCGGTTTGCAATATCAGATATTGCCTGCCCTCATGCACCCAGGAACTCATGCCGTAACGGCTTCCCGCCGGGGCTTCGATCGCACCCAACTGTGCGCCGGTGGCTTTATCGATGGCGTAAAGCATGTTCGTGCCGTCACCGGCGGTGTTCCCGTAGATCAACATGGTTTCGGTGATCATCATCGGTCCCGCTCTGCCGGAACCGGTATTGCCGATGTCCACGCCTTCCAGCTCTGGCAGGTTCTTGATGCGGTCGGGGGTCTCACCTGCCGGTATCATCCACAAATGCTCACCGCTGTTCATGTCGATAGCGGTGATGCGGCTATAGGGTGGTTTCCACAAGGGTATGCCCAGGGGATGTCGGGGACGCGGTCCGCCGTTGGCGGCAGCGTAGCGAGACAGCGTGACACCGGTTGGTTCCTCATAATAGGTGTCGGCTTCTTCTCCGGTAACCAGTTGCCGCGAGCCACAACCGGAGCTGGAAATGATATACATGATGCCGGTATTGGGGTCAGCAGATGATGGGTGGGTGATGTTCACCGCACCCGCAGGGCACTGAATAGAAGCCAGTTTGCCTTGGGGATTATTTCGCTGCAGGGGGGGATTAAAAACCCCGCCCAGCTGATATTCTGCCACGGCTTCCAGCGCCATGCGTTTGATTTCCGGTGTGAAGTCCACTAGGCCGTCTTCGGTCAGACCCTGCATATCGAAAGGCGCAGGTTTGGTGGGATTCGGCTGCGTTGCCGCCAGTTTCTCACCCGGCACCATCGATTGTTCCACCGGCTCTTCCACGATGGGCCAGATCGGCTCGCCGGTTTCCCGGTTAAACACATAGGTCCTGCCTTGCTTCGTGGCCTGAGCGACGATGGGGGTCAAGCCGCTCGCAGTCTGCACATCCAACAGGATAGGCGCCGTCGGCGTATCGTAGTTCCAGATATCATGGTGTACCAGCTGGTAGTGCCATGCGCGTTCGCCGGTTCTGGCGTGCAATGCGATCAAGCTGGTGCTGTAGAGGTTGTCACCGGGACTATGACCGCCATAGTAATCGATGGTGACGCCGTTAGTGGGTATGAAAACCAGCCCCAGTTCCTCGTCGGCGGAGATGGGAGCCCAGGAAGAGATGTCGCCGGTGGTGCGCCAGGCATCGTTTTCCCAGGTTTCATGTCCGTATTCACCCGGTTGTGGAATGACATTGAATTTCCACAGGAACTCGCCGGTCTTGGCATCGTAGCCCAGGATGTCGCCGGCTACATTTTCGATTCTCGATTGGTTATAACCTTGCTCGGCAGAATTACCGACAACTACCACGCCATTGACAACAATAGGTGGCGAGGAGGAGGTGATATAACCCCGCTCAAGCGGAATACCCTCGTAGGGATCATAGGGATGACCGAGGTCCGCCAGCAGATCGACGACGCCGGTTTTCGGAAAGCCATCGATAGGAACCGGCTTACCAAATCCTTCCAGCGGTTGTCCGCTTTCTGCATCCAGGGCGGTGAGGAAAAATCCCGGAGAAATAATATAGATGACGTCACGGCCGTCGACCTGGCCGTAGCCCACGCCTTTGCCGTAGTCCGCCCGCATGGAATATTCCCAGCGGCCGGTATCCGGCTCGCGATAGGACCAGATAGTCGCGCCGGTTTTCGGATCGATGGCAACGACGTGGCGGCGTGCGCCGGCTACGGTGTAGAGTCTGCCGTTGATGTAACTGGGCGTGGATCTGCCGCTCACCGCCTCAAAACTGGCGCCGTCCCATTCCCAGGCCACCTCCAGATCCGAGAAATTACTCGCGTCGATTTGGCTGGCTGGAGAATAACGGGTGTGGGCAAAATCGCCGCCAAGGGTCGTCCACTCCACGGTGTCCTGGGCTAGGCTAGCGGCCGAAAACAGTACTGCGGCGGCGACAATAGAAAATTGATTAATCGTTCTTAACAAGAAAGGCGTGGTCGGATTTATTTTCATCATTTTTCCCCTCGCATGAACTTACGGTGCCAATTATTCTGAATAAACTGGCTTGTTTTAATTAGACTGTTTTCGAGCCTGAGTTGCTGTGTCATCAAGGATTTATTAACTGATCTTGCGCGACGCTGCCATTACTGTGCTGCGTCGAAGTCACCGGCGTCGTGGCGCTCGGATAACCGGGTTTCCTCGGGTCCCCACACTCGGTTAACGCGCCGACCGCGCTGCACTGCAGGACGTGCTTCGATTTCTGTTGCCCAACGCACAACGTGTTTATAGGCCGCCACGTCGAGAAATTTTGCCGCATCGTAAATATTGTGTAGTACCAAGGCACCATACCAGGCATAAGTTGCTATGTCGGCGATGTTGTATTCGTCACCGCATAGATAGCGACGCTGCGCCAGATTCTGGTCCAGCACATCCAGTTGGCGCTTTACCTCCATGGCGTAACGGTTGATCGGGTACTCAAACTTTTCTGGCGCGTAGGCATAGAAGTGACCAAATCCTCCACCCAGATAGGGGGCGGCGCCCATTTGCCACATTAGCCAGGACAGGCATTCCGCGCGGGCGGCAGAATCTTCAGGATAAAATTCGCCGAATTTCTCGGCCAGATAGATGAGGATCGCACCGGATTCGAAAATTCTTGTAGCAGGTTTAGTGCTGCGGTCGAGTAGTGCGGGAATCTTGGAGTTGGGGTTAAGGGCAACGAAGCCGCTGCCAAACTGATCACCATCGCCGATGTTGATCAGATAGGCATCGTATTCGGCACCCGTGTGTCCCAGCGCCAGCAGTTCTTCCAGCATGACGGTGACCTTGACGCCGTTGGGGGTTGCCAGCGAATAAAGCTGCAAGGGGTGTTTGCCCACCGGTAAAATCTTCTCACCGGTTGCGCCGGCAACGGGCCGATTAATGCTGGCAAAAGTACCGCCACTTTCCTGATCCCAAAGCCAGACTTCGGATGGTGTGTACTGCGCCATCTAGTGGAAGTCCCTGGCATTCATACTTCGTTGCGTCCGGCCGCGGCAATCATGTAATCGGCGGCCCTGAACGCCAGCGCCATAATCGTCATGGTAGGTTGCCCCCGACCACCGGTGACCAGGCTGCTACCATCCACCATGAATAGATTCGGTACATCGTGGCTGCGATTATTGCGATCCACCACGGAGGTTGTCGCATCGTTGCCCATGCGGCAGGTACCCAGCAGATGCACGTTGCCCTCGGTTTCGGTGATAGGCCTCGATGTCACCTGCTTAGCCCCGGCAGCATCCAACAACTCTAGTGAACGTTCCAGAAAGAATCTCGTCGTCGCTATATCATCGGGATGGTCCTTGTAGGTACAGCGCAGCGCGGGGCGGCCCCACTTGTCTCGCAGATCGGGGTCGAGTGTCACGGTATTCGTCGCCAGTGGTAGAGAGGTGGAATGCCCGTTAAAAGCCGCGGTATGGGTGAATTCTTCGGCCAGTGAGTGCTTGTATTCACTGCCCCAATTGGGACCACCAAACAGGCTTCCGCTCAACCCGGTTCCCAGCGGAAGCCCGTTCGAGGGATGGCGCGAATCGATACCGCCACCACCGTAAAATCCCAGGCTGGGATCGAGGCTGTAGAAGTCATGCATGACCCGGGTGGTGGGTACGCTCTTGAATGCATTGACCGGTTCATCGAACAGACCGGTAGCCGAAGACGCGCCGTTGAACATCAGGTTCTGGCCAACTACACCACTGGAATTCGCCAGCCCGTCCGGGAACTGGCTCGATTCTGACAACAGCAATAACCTGGGTGTCTCGGCCCCATTGGCGCACAACACCACGGCGTTGGCGCGTTGTGACTGTTCGCGACCATCTTCCTCCCAGTAGACAACTTCGTTAGCGCGACCAGCAGCATCTGTATTTATCCTGGCGGCAGTGCAGAGCGTTCTGAGTTCGCAGTTGCCCGTTGCCAGCGCCAGCGGAATCATGGCGGCCATCGAGGAAGATTTAGCATCTACCTCGCAGCCGAATCCGTTGCAGAAGCCACAGTGTATGCAAGCCGGTCGGCCGTTGTGAACTTGGGAGAGTATAGCCACCGGTGCCGGATAGGGGGTGTAGCCTAACTGTTTGGCGGCGCGTTCTAACAATACCCCCGATGCCTTAACTGGCATCGGCGGGCAGGGATAGCCGCGAGAGCGTGGGGGATCCCAGGGTCCTGCCAGGCCAGAAACACCGACTTCCCAATCCACTTTCGTATAGTAAGGTTCGAGGTCGTCATAGGTGATGGGCCAATCGGAAAAAGTGGTGCCGGCAATAGGGCCGAGCAGGCTCGCCTCGATAAAATCCACCTCGCGAAAGCGCCAGAAATTACCGGAAAAATGCACGCTGCTACCGCCCACATTGTGGGCGTAGCCGAGCGCCGATTCGACTAACACGGCGGTGTCATTTTCGGTCTTGCGAAATGTCTGGGGGTGGCCCTGTCGCGCTCCCCAGACCAGGTCGTTGTTATGCTTATAACCCCATTCGTCGTGCTTAAAGTCGGCCGCGCGTAGGTGCGGACCCTGCTCCAGTACCACCACCGAATGGCCCGCTGCAGACAATTCTTTGGCAACTACGCCACCGGCCGCACCGGAACCAATGATGACAAAATCCACAGGCTCTGAAGTGGGAAAAGGTGCTTGTGCCATCGCTATGCTCCCTTGTCCGCATAGTCGGCATCGTAATAGCCATAGGGTGACTGCCAGACATGCCGGTCTTCGAAACCCAATAACTGGTAGCCTATGTTGTCACGATTGCCGCCGTATTCCGGCAGGGAAAACATGCCGGCCACGGTGAGATATCGAATCGTGGCGAAAAATGCAGATGCTTCGATGTCAGTCAGCAATCGATCTTGCTGCTCCGCTTGCAGTTCATAAAAGTACGTAACAGCGAAGCGCATTTCAGCAGCAGCCTGAAGTTCGGTTAATCCGCGCCGGAGAATTTCATGCTCCGCTTCCCGGCCATCACCCAGTACCTTGTCGATAAAATAGATAACGCCCGCCTCGGTAGCGCCTGGCGTGGCGTCGGTAGGAATGATGCGTGCAGCGATGGCGGTAAACTCCATTGCCTCTTCCGCACTCAGCGTAGTGAATTCCCCTTCGCCAAGCCGCGCTTCCTGCGCGCGTTCGCAGGAAGTCAGAATCATCGGCAGGGTCAAGACGATACAGGAGCCGCGGGCGGCATTTCCGGCCGACCTGAGAAAGGCCCGGCGAGAGTATTGAGTTGGTGTCACGGCAGCTTACCCCCAAGAGAATCATCGCCAGAATGGCTACTGCTATTAAGAAGGGATCGAGTCTAGCATAAGCTTAAGGCCATGTTGTGGCGCGCTGATTTTGCCTGCAACAATTCATCCCGGTCTGACTGCCCATCAGTGCTGCCGTGTCGGCAGCGAAGCGCATTTGTGTAAACGGTCTTAACTCAGGCCAATTCACCGGCAGCCGTTACCGGCAGCGGCGCGTCCTGTTTTATGGCCATTAAACTGAAATGGGACTCCATGTTGCTCACCCCGGGGAACTTGAGTATGCGTTGCATGGATAGTTTCGAGAAATGATCCATGCTGTGAGCCACGACCTTCAACAGGAAATCGTAACTCCCGCTCATGACATGACACTCCACGATGTGTGCTTCCGCCTTCACGCAATCCAGGAACGCTTCCCGCTTGTGATCGTCGTGCTTTTCGAGGGTGATCTGAACGAATGCTGTTACCTGTAAGCCCAGCGCGCCGTTATTGATCCTGGCGCCATAACTCGCTATCAGGCCGCAGTCCTCCAACCGTTTCACCCGTCTGAAGCATGGCGACTCCGACAAGCCCACGCGCCCGGCCAGATCTACATTGGAGATGCGCCCCTCGACCTGCAGCACATTCAGAATCTGTCGTTCGGCCCTGTCCAGTTTCATCGCAAGCAACCCTCTGAAAATCAATAAAAATAGAAGAAATCCACTAATTTCTACTCCAATACTGCGGAAAATAGGTGAAAAGCAGCCCAACATTAGCGCTATAGTTCTCCTCATTCAAGCGGGATCATCATCACTAGCCGATTGAGGCGCACACAAATGGCAGACTTATTCCCCAACCCCATGGGCCTGGATGGCTTCGAATTCATAGAATTTTCCGCGGGCGAGCACGACATTCTCGAGCCGGTGTTCGCCACCATGGGCTTCGAACTGGTTGCCCGTCATCGCACCAAGGCGGTAGATTTGTGGCGCCAGGGCAACATCAATTTCATTATCAATTACGAAGAGAAGTCTCCGGCCGCCTACTACGCGAAGGAGCATGGACCTTCGGCCTGTGGCATGGCGTTTCGGGTCAAGAACGCCGCCATGGCTTATGCCCGGGCGCTGGAATTGGACGCGCAACCCATCGATATACCGGTCGGTCCCATGGAGCTGAAGTTGCCAGCCATACAGGGCATCGGCGGTGCGATCCTCTACCTTATCGATCGCTATGAAGAGGGATCTTCTATTTACGATATCGATTTTGACTATCTGCAGGGAGTAGAGCGCAATCCCGTGGGCTGTGGTTTCACTACCATCGACCATCTGACCCACAATGTGTATCGCGGGCGCATGAACTACTGGGCCGGCTATTATGAAAAGCTGTTCAACTTCCGTGAAATTCGCCATTTTGACATCGAGGGCGAATACACGGGATTGCGCAGCCTCGCCCTGGGCGCTCCGGATGGCAAGATCAAAATCCCATTGAATGAAGAGGCGGGTAGTTCCGGCCAGATCGAAGAGTATCTGATGCAGTACAACGGCGAGGGTATTCAACACATCGCCTTCGCCTGCGATGATTTAATCGCCTGCTGGGACCGACTCGAGAAGCGCGGGATGAAATTCATGACGCCGCCGCCAGATACCTATTACGAGATGCTAGAGGAGCGCCTGCCGGGTCATGGCGAGCCGGTGGCAGAGTTACAACGTCGCGGCATTCTGCTCGATGGTGTGTGTAATGATGGTGAACCCAGACTGTTGTTGCAGATATTTTCGGAAACTGTGGTTGGACCGATTTTCTTCGAATTCATTCAACGCAAGCGCGACGAAGGCTTCGGCGAGGGCAATTTTCAGGCCCTGTTCGAGTCTATGGAGCGAGATCAATTACGCCGGGGCGCCATCAAAGCCAGTGCCTGACACCGGGACTCTGAATGAAGGTTAAACGACCTGCTTTTTTGCCTGCCCCAGTATCTGCTGGTTTATTCTGGCCTAAGTTCTCGTTGCGGACATGGGGACGCCTGCAACATAGCAACTAACTACCCGCTCTGAATCTGTCATTGGTTCGACAAAATTATCTCTTCGCTTCGTGAATATTGTTACCGCCTGCCAAAATATTCAGCATATGCGTAAGTTGCTGAGTTGCAGGCGTCCCTACTAGCTCCAGTTCATCTAAGGGATCGAGTCATGCTCGCATAGAATAATTGGAGGAGACTAACAAACTACTGTATTTTTACTCTGCCCTATGATATCTGATCCCATTTGCTACTTGTGCTAGGTTATGTACTTTTCTGGGCTAGGCAACTGGCGCCACTGCACTACTGAATTGGCATTAAAAAGGAGAATACTATGTTTCGTTTATTCTTAAATCTTGCGATCAACTGCTTGCTCGTAACCGCGGCGGCAACGACTGCTGCACAGTCCGATATCTACTACGCGGCCCACCATGATTATCGAGTCGTGACGGTTGCGGAGGGCTTGGTACATCCCTGGTCAATGGCGTGGCTGCCCAACGGGGACATGCTGATTACGGAAAAGCCCGGTCGCTTGAGAATCATTCGAGACGGTCAACTGTTGCCGGAAGCTATTCCCGGTACGCCGGAAGTATTTTACGAAGGCCAGGGCGGACTATTCGATGTTCTGCCTCACCCGAATTTCAACGAGAACCGCTGGGTTTACCTGAGTTTTTCTAAGCCCGTAGGCGACGGATCAACCACGGCGATAGTTCGCGGACGTTTGGAGAACGACCGGCTGTCTAATTTGGTGGAAATCTTTTCTGCGCAAGCAATCGGCAGGAGCCACTATGGCGGCAAAATGGTGTTCGACGATGATGGTTATCTCTTTCTCACCGCCGGAGACCGCCAAGTGCCCTCCACCGGTGATCTCAACTCTCACCCGGCACAAGATCTCAGCAATCACCATGGCGTCATAGTACGCCTGCATGATGATGGCAGTGTGCCCAATGACAATCCTTTCGTCGGTCGTGACGATGCGCTTCCGGAAATCTGGAGTTATGGCCACCGTAGTCCCCAGGGTCTAGCGATACACCCGGAAACCGGTGACCTCTGGATGACAGAGCACGGCCCTCAGGGTGGAGATGAGCTCAACCGGGTCGAGCCCGGGACCAATTATGGCTGGCCCGTTGTTGGCTACGGCGTGAACTATGTGTCAAGCACACCGATCCATGCCCGCCAGAGTCTGACCGGTATGGAGCGACCAGCCCACTTCTGGGTACCGTCAATTGCCACTTCCGGCCTTATGGTCTATACCGGCGACAAGTTCCCCATGTGGCACGGTAGTATCATTGCCGGTGCCTTGGTCGGCGATCGCCTTGCCCGTCTTCACATGAGCGACGATTACCGGGAAGTGGTAGTGGAAGAAACCCTGGCTTATGGCATGGGCCGCCTTCGCGACGTACGTCAGGGGCCGGATGGTTACATCTACGTGGCTATTTCTGACCGGGCTGGCGAACCGACTGAAATTGTTCGGCTGGAGCCGATAGATTGAGCTGAATCGTAGCGGCTACATCTGAACCAGCAGCTGGACCCTTGTGCGGGTGAATTCACAGAATTGCTCAGCCTCGCCCTGGGCGCTGCGGATGGCAAGATCAGATTCCCTCTAGATCAAGAGGCTGGTCGTTCTAGCCAGATCGAAGAGTATCTGATGCAGACCTGGTCTGACACCGGGGCATTGAAAAAAAGCAACGCCCGGTTTTGACGGGGCTACTTCAGGATTTAAACCCGACTATTCTGTCTTAAGCTAGCGTCACGGGGCTGCGGGCGTTTTCTCGGTAGCGGTCTCTTCGCCATTCTCCAGCGCTATGCGTTCATTCGGGTGAATGCTCTGCAGCGCAGTGCGGAAGGTGCCATCTCGCTGCTTTCTCTGCATCAGCTGCAGTTTCCGTTCGGCCAGCATGACTCCGTAATCCTCTTCCTCCAGGTAGGTCACGCTGACGTGGAAATGAGACATGGCATCCACGCTACGACCTCCAAACACCACCCACTGATCCGGATCGATGGACAGCGGATTGTTCTCGGTGTTGTCGAAATGGGTGCGCATGACGATCGCCGTGCCGGTGGGAAGTAAGGGCCTGGCGTCGTCTTCAAAAATGAAGGAAGTCTGCCAGTTGTGATTGTAATTATTGATCGAGGCAATCACGTCCCGACGATTGGCGCCGTGACCGTAGTAGTCGTTTACGCGGCCTGGCCAAACCACTTCGATGGACATGGCGATGCCATGCAGGTGCATGTGGCCACGGAAACTGTTGAGCATCACCGGTTGCTCCAGCACCCAGGTGCGATACATGGTCTGGGTGCCGTGGGGTGGAATCAGGATATCGCGACCCCGGGGCTGATCGGAATCGAACTGGTCTATCAGGTGATGAATTTCCACGCTGGCCTCGGTGGCGGGGGGCTCATCTTCGGGGTGGAACCAGAATGCCACCTCGATGTTGTCTTCGAGTTCTTCTCCGATGGGAAAGTAATGGGCGCCAAAATTGATGACGCCGGGGCCGACTTCAAACTTGATCCCGGTGTCCTCGCCGAAGTAATCCCAGCGCTTGCCGGCGCCGGCACCGACCACACGACCGGAAGGACCCTCTTCCAGGCGCAATGACACGTTGTTGTGATGTAGGGCGCCGCGTCCCTTGATGGTATTTCTGATTTCCGCCGCCTTCAGAAAACGCGGCTGTGCCAAGGCCGGCCATTCCACGTCCACCGAGGGCCAGAAATCGCCGCCCGAGGCTCGTATCGCGATGGGGCCGGTCTCGAAGATCATATCCGGCGGGCCCAGCGTGGGTTCCAATTCCCATTCCAACCAGTTAGGCCAATTCACGGGAGCAGGCAGCATGGCCGGATCTCCCTCCGGCGCACCGGCATCTACCCAGGCGACTAGTGTGTCCAGGTCCTGGGGGCTGAGGGAAAAGTCATTCTTGAATTCCTGAATGCCAATGGTGGGGTCGAGGTGCCAGGGCGGCATCACCCTCCGGCTCACGTTATATTTGATACGCGCGGCCCAGGGCCTGGCTTGCTCGTATGTTTCCAGGGGCATCGGGGCGATGCCACCCGGCTGATGGCACTGCTGGCAGTTCTGCTGCAGAATCCTCACCACCTCGTTGGAGAACGTTGGGGCCTGTTGTGATTTCCCCTCTGCGGTGGCGGCATTGACACTGTGCAAGGGTAATAATAGAAAAGCAGCCGTGCCCGCGATGAGTCGAACAAGCTGTCGGCAGCTTCGACTCCGGGCGGGGATGGTCTGATCCAATTGCTGTTTCATATCGCAACTCTCCTGTTGATCTTGATTTCGTTAGCGCCATAGCAGCGCGGCAAGCGGCTTACCGGCTATGACTTTTACTCCACGTTGATCCTGACAAAGGCATTGGTCCAACAGCACCAGAATTCAAAGTCATTGGTCTCATAGTTTGAACGACCCGAGTCATTGTAAGCCTGAACCTGCACGATGTATTCCCCCGGCTGCGTGAACACCGCTTCGGTGCTGGACTGTCCGTAGGCAAACTCGGAATCGGCCCAGCTGGACGCAGCTATCCAACCCAGGGTCTCTTCCTTCCACGAGCTCCAGGTCGGCGTAAAAGTCACCTCACCAGGCCCCTGGTACTTGAACCATCGTACCCGGATCGCCCGATCATCCTCTTCCCGATAGGGATTGTCACGCCGCACCCGGGCGCTGAGAGCGACCGGCATGCCCACCTGCGCCTCGATGGTGTCGGCTACCATGCCTCTACCGAAGCCGACCCGACCTACCGCCAGTGGGCCCTCCGCCGTCAGTCTTAGCTTCGGTGGGCTGTTCTTGCGCGAAAATTGCAGCGGCTCATCGTGGCGGTAAGTGCTATAGACCAGGCGACCCGGGGAGCTGAATACCTGCTCGGTGCGCTCGTCGATCAGGGTCCACACCACGTCGCGATCTCCCCAGTCCTCGGGAACCGTCACGCTCAAAACACAGTAGTGTCTGCGGCCGCCATCCGGTTGTGGCATGAAGTGAGTCGGCTGCAAGCCGTTAAACTGAGCAGGCTCGAGGAAGTTATTGGGGCCGATGGGGATGTCAAAAATTTCTGCGGTGTTGGTGTTGAAGTAACCAAAGCACAGCTGGTAGCTGCCATCGGGATTCGGGAACCAGCCCTCGAAGATTGGAATCACCGGACCGCCGGTAGGGCGGACCAACTGCAGGTCATTCTGATGCCCTCCCGGTGGCGCCACCCGGTTCCATCCAGGGATTCGGGCCTGGCCTTCGCTCTGAGTCCAACTCGAAGTAGCTGCGACGAATCCCAGCAAGGTGATGCACAAGGTCTTTTTCATCGACCGAAATTCCTCAGTTGTTCAAGCAAGCGGCTTAATCTATTTCACCTGCTAGGCCGGTAGCGGAGGCATTCGTGGCCCCGGCGTAGCGAATGTCATCTCGGTAATCGCCTTGATGCTGCGATTGCCGTAACGAAACGGGATAATCAATCGTAATGGCGCGCCATGTCGTGCAGGAATCGGTTCGTCGTTCATCAGCCAAACCAGCATGACCTGTGGATGTCTGAGAGTCTGCATTGGCTCGTCGATGTAGAAACGGTCGGAGGCGATGAAGCGACAATAGTGGGCCTCCGGAATCAAACCCAGCATGTCGGCAAAATCACTGAAACGGACACCGGTCCACTTCACGATACCGCGGGGATTGGGCGCGCCGCATTGCAGCAGAAAAGTATGGGACCGAATCGGCAGCTGTTCCAGATCTGAAAAATGCAGGGTGCCGGTCCTGGTTGCCAGACCACGGGTGTCTACCTTGATCTGCATCTGTCGATAGTCGAACTCGATTTCCGGAGTTTGGCGGCCCGGTGAGCGCCACATCAGTGGGTCACTAATAGGACCTGCCGCGCTTTCAGGATGTTCGGGCGCCGACCCGTCTGGATTTAAGGGCAGTGGCGCCGGAAATCCATTACGTAAAGGTCGTTCCACCAGCTGCTGCGGCCAGTCGTCCTGCTCTGCCGCATAGGCAATGTGTTGCCCCTCGGGCCTGAGTATATCCAGGGATAAGCCAGCCAAGGTAGCGGCCGACAGGGAGAGTGCTTTGCGTCTTGAGATTGTCATTACTGCACCTCTTCTGGTGAGTTTTTACTCTGAAGATGGTAATGTCTTTTGCTGCGGGAAAATAGGGGTAGACCCGTCTTTTTACATCTTTCCGAGCATTTCTTGATGCCATCACTGTCAGTAAACAGGTATGGTCTTGTTTTTTTTTGAACGCTGTTATTGGTTCAGTAGGTGCTAATTCTTTTTTAGGGGTCAAACAGATTCATTTGCCAGAGACCGCAACATCGGCACGACAATAAAAAACGAAATGACGTGCATGAACATGAGCACGATGATCGCGCCTGTTGTCGCCCCACCCAGGGGGCCCTCGCTGACGTACGCCAGCGCCAAATCTGGAATAAAAGAGAGCAGCAGCACAATTACTGCTGCGATTGTGAAATTTCGATTCGGCGATTTGCTCATTTTCCTGAGCAGTGCATAAACGCCGATGGCTCCGAACGCACCAATAAATGACCACAGGATAATGGGTATTACGCCGAATGGCCCGAAGCCTTCCGGAACAGCTACAGATGACCTGGTCACCAGCATCAGTACAAGATTTGCAAGGGCCGAAACCACGGCCGCGACAATGCCGATCTTCCACAAAGCCCAGGGTTCACGAGATATGTCTGATTCGGTCATTACATTGGCCTATATAAGTCGTCAGTGATATCAAACCACTCCACTGTCATAAAATGCCTCGATGCGACTGGCGTCGAAGCCCAACTCCGCCAAAATCTCCCGAGTATGTTCGCCAACGGACGGAACCGGGCCCAGGCTTGGCTCGAAGCTTGAGTTGTTTCCCGGTGGCTTGAAGCCAGAGACGGAGCCCGCAGGCGTATCGACTTCGATGATTCTCTGTAGCGCTTGCAACTGCGGATGCTGCCAAACCGCCTGCATATCATTCACATTGGCATAGGCAATCTGCGCTGCATCCAGTTTGCCGGATAGCTGTTGCGCAGTCAGTCCGGCGAAGACCTGCTGAATTATTTTCCTCAGTTGCTCGCGATTGTCAGATCGCAGCGTGTTGGCCTTGAAGCGCTCATCACTTATCAATGTCGCTTGTTCCATCACGTCACAACAAAACGCTTCCCACTCTCTTTCATTCTGAATTCCCAACATGATGATCTTGTCATCGCCGGTGGAGAATGCGCCATAGGGATAGATGCTAGCGTGATCGGTAGCGGTGCGAGCAGGGGGCTGGGCACCATCGTAGGCGTAGTATAGGGGGAAACCCATCCATTCGACCATGGCTTCGAGCATGGAAATATCGATGTTGCTGCCGCTGCCGGTCTTGGATCGTTGTATAAGCGCGGCGAGAATCGCAACCTGGGCCTGGGTGCCGGCGGCGATGTCGGCGATGGAGATACCGCTCTTCACCATGTCATCGCCGTTGCCGGTTACCGACAGAAATCCGGCTTCGGCCTGCACTAGCAGGTCATAGGCTTTCTTGCTTCGGTAAGGGCCGTCGTCACCATAGCCGGAAATATTACAGACGATGAGTTGGGGAAATTGCGACTCCAGGTCTGCATAGGACAGCCCCATCTTCTTGGTCGCACCGGGCGCCAGATTTTGTACCAGGACGTCGGCGCCAGCCAGTAACTTGTGCAGAATAGTAGTCACGTCTGCGTGCTTTAGATCGAGAGTCATGCTCAACTTCGATCTGTTGGTCCAGATAAAGTGTGAGGACTGACCCCTGACGCGGTGGTCATAGTGGCGCGCAAAATCGCCGCTGCCCCGGCGCTCGATCTTTATGACCCGGGCACCGAGTTCGGCAAGCTGGCGCGTGCACAGTGGTGCCGCTATCGCGTGTTCCAGGGAAATGACCGTGATTCCGGTAAGCGGGGGAGATGACATGCTAGGTGATTACCACCGTTGCCGAGGCATCCATGCACAGTGCGCCGGCATGATCCTGAATCCAGAGTTTGCAGTGGCCTTCGGCGTCCGGGAGCGAGCCACAGACCTGGAAGTCATTGCCATCGAAAACCGGATGCATGGCTCTGAATTTGAATTTTGTGATCTTGTTGCCGCCGATCTGTTGCAGCAAGGCATCTACCAGCAGGGTTGCCAGCAACGGACCATGGACGATGAGGCCGGGATAGCCCTCGGTGTTTGTGACATAGTCGCGATCATAATGTATTCGATGACCGTTGAAGGTGAGTGCGGAATATCGAAACAAGAACACCGGGTCCGGCGTGATGGTGTTGCGGAAATCGGCTTGCACGGGCGCAGGTTCGGCCGTTGCCACAGTGGCGTTTGCCGCCGCCTGTTCTCGGAAAACAAGTTCATACTCTTCACTAAGCGCCAGGCCGTTCTCACCCGTGATCTCATGTGCTACGCAGACGAAGGCCAGTTGGCCGCTGCGACCCTGCTTCATATTGATGCTCTTGATGGTGGAAGTTCTCTCGACAGCTTCCCCGGCATGCAGGGCCTGATGAAATTCAAACCGACTGCCAGCCCACATCCTTCTCGGTAGCTGAATTGGCGGCAGGAAGTCACCCTTCCTGGCGTGGCCGTCTGCGGCCAAAGCGGACTGCGGGGCAGGATTGAGGAAATACAACCAGTGCCATAATGGGGGCAGTTCAAAGCCCTCAGAAATGGAAAGCTTGGTCTTGTTAAGCGTCGCCGCCATCGCTACCAGGGGCGCCAGTGTGAGAATATCGCTATGGCGCTCGCTGTTACCGATCCAGCTTGAAAATTGTTCTGTCTGTGTATCCATATGTAAGGCGCCGGCTGTCAGTGGGGTGGGTCAGTTGGTGATAGTTGACGTGCCACATCGAGAATTTAATGGATGCGAGTCGAAGTTGCTACTAAAATGGTCGCCGCAGTGGCTTACTCACAGTGGTTAATCTTTAACCGAATCAACCGAGGTCTTATTTTGGCCGGAAAATATTTTGAAGAATTGGAAGTGGGTGCGGTGTTCGAGCATCAGCCGCACCGCACCATTACCGAAACCGACAACCTGTTATTCAGCACCATGACCCATAATCCGCAGCCGCTACATATCGATGCGGAATTTGCGAAGCAGTCACAATACGGTCAGATCCTGGTGAATAGCCTGTTTACCCTGGGCCTGGTGATCGGATTATCCGTCGCCGATACCACCATGGGTACTACCATCGGCAATCTCGGCATGGAGAAAACAGAATTTCCCAATCCGGTTTTTATCGGCGACACGATTCGAGTCACCACCCGCATCGTCGACAAACGAGAATCTAAAACCAAACCCGATCGTGGCATCGTCTGGTTCGAGCATATTGGCTATAACCAGCGCGACGAAATCGTCTGCGAGTGTCTGCGTAAGGGTATGATGATAAGGAAGTCTTCGTAGTGCGCCGGCGCAGATCGATTCATTTCGTGCCCGGTGGCAATGACAAGATGTTGAACAAGGCGCTGGGTCTGCCTGCAGATTCGCTGATCCTGGACCTGGAAGATTCGGTGACACCGCAGCACAAGGAAGCGGTGCGAGCAGAGGTGTGCGACTGGTTGCAGGCGACAGATTTTGGCAAGCAGGAGCGCCTCGTGCGAATCAATCCTATTGATTCCGAGTGGGGCCGGGCCGACCTGGAAGCCGTGCTGCAACACAATCCGGATGGCATCGTCTTGCCGAAGGTGCTGGACCTGAAAACCGTGGTTGCCGTGGACCAATTGATCAGCAACCAGGAACAAACCACTGGCGCCGATTTGAGTGAAGTCAAACTACTGCTGATTGGCACCGAATTGGCTGGGGCGGTATTCAATTTACGTGACATGGTTACCCATGAGCGCGTCGATGGTGTCACCTGGGGTGCCGAAGATTTATCCATGTCACTCGGCGCCCGTGCCAAACGGGACGAAGATGGCAACTATCTTGAGGTGTTCAGTTTCGTGCGTTCCCTGTGTTTGCTGGCGGCGGTGGCGGCGGAAGTTCAACCCGTCGATGCGGTGTATGTGGATATAAAAAATCTGGATGGATTAAGAAAGGAATGCAAGACCGCGGCAGACATGGGCTTTACCGGCAAGATAACAATCCACCCGGACCAGATAGAAGTAGTGAATCAGGCCTTCACCCCGTCGCCGGCAGAAATCGAGCAGGCGGCGGCATTGGTTGCCGCCTTCGAAGAGAATCGGCAAGCCGGGAAGATGGTATTCAGTTTTAACGGGGAGATGGTTGACGTACCCCACCTGAAGAGAGCGCAGGCAATTCTTGCCAGGGATGATAGCGAGTAGTTTTACGGCGCTGGATATTACCGGGGAATTGCTGACAGAGGAATGACATGGACTTTGAGGAAAGCGATGAACAGCGATTAATTCGACAGTCGGTTGCCAGGCTGTGTCAGGAATTTCCCGATGACTACTGGGAACAACACGACAGGGAAGGGGTGTTCCCAGATGACTTTTTCAAGCAAATGGCAGCGGCAGGCTGGATCGGCGTGGCCATGCCGGAACGCTATGGTGGCGCTGGCAAGGGCATACAGGAGGCGGCGATTATTCTTGAAGAGGTGGCGGCATCCGGTGCCGCCATGAATGGCGCGACTGCCATCCACTTGTCTATTTTTGGCATGCATCCGGTGGTCAAACATGGCAGCGAAGCGATGCGCGAGAAGTATCTGCCGGCGGTCGCCAGCGGCAAGATGCACGTGGCCTTCGGTGTCACCGAACCCGATGCCGGCAGCGATACCACCGCCATCGAAACCTTCGCCCGGCGCGAAGGTGACCACTACCTGGTGCGGGGGCGTAAGGTCTGGACCAGCAAGGCGATGGAGTCCGAGCGGGTGTTGTTACTGGTGCGGACCACGCCCAGGGCCGAAGTCAAACGCAAGACCGATGGCATGACGCTGTTGCTTGCCGAGTTAAAGAAGCCGGAGGTATCTATTTCTCCGATCCCGAAGTTGGGGCGCAATGCCGTGCGCACCTGCGAGGTCGTCTATGACGATCTCGAGGTGGACTTTGCCGATAGAGTTGGCGCAGAAGGCGAGGGCTTCCGCTATCTGCTGGATGGTCTCAACGCGGAACGGATACTGATCGCGGCCGAGTCAATCGGCATAGGTCGGGCCGCACTGCGACGGGCGGTGCGTTACGCCAATGAACGGGTGGTGTTCGACCGGCCCATCGGCAAAAACCAGGGTATTGCCTTTCCCCTCGCCGAAGCACGTATCAAGCTGGATGCCGCCGATTTGCTGACCAAGAAGGCGGCCTGGCTGCTGGACAATGATAAACCCTGTGGCGCCGAGGCCAATATGGCTAAATGGCTCGCCGCCGAAGCCGGGTTCTTTGCCGCCGACGCGGCGATTCAGACCCATGGAGGCTTTGGCTATGCCCGGGAATACCATGTCGAACGTTACTGGCGTGAAGCCCGGCTGATGAAGTTGGCGCCCATCTCCCAGGAGATGATCCTCAACTTTGTATCCGAACACGTGCTGGAATTGCCCCGCTCTTACTAGCAGGCTGTTGAAAAATTCTCAGCCGGCGCAACACCGCGCTAAAATCTGGCTCAAAATAGGTATTTACTACATGTAAATTCCGCTTTTTAGCCACAGCGACCCTGGTCGATGGCAACATCGGCTCTCACAATGACAACAGAAGCAGAGCAAGCATAATGAAAAAGGCAACCGGCATGATCAGGAACAGGCTAAGGGCAATATTTTCGGGATCGAGTCTGGTGTTGCTCAGTTTCCTGATTGGCATGGGCGCTAACGCACAGCAGTTGTCACCCCAGGATGATCCGGCGGTGCAACGGGTCGCGCCGTTTCAGGTGTTCGACAACCTGTACTATGTTGGCGCCAGATGGGTTTCGGCCTGGGTGCTGGAAACCGACCAGGGTCTGATTCTGTTCGATGCTCTCTATGGGGAGCTGACCGACCTGATTGTCGAAGGCATGGAGGAATTGGGCCTGGATCCCCAGGATCTCCGCTACGTCATCGTGACTCATGCCCACTATGATCACATCGGTGGCGCCAGGCGCATGCAACAGGAGTTTGGCGCGGTGATGATGATGACCGAGCAAGACTGGCAGATGACGAATCAGCCCGCGATTTATCAGGAATACCCCGTGCCCATACGCCACCTGACTGCGACTGATGGCAGCACCCTCAATCTTGGCCGCACCCGGCTCGAGTTCTTCCAGACGCCGGGTCATACACCCGGTGTCCTCTCGACCCGGTTTACGGTCTACGACGACGGCTACCCCCATGATGCCTTTATGTTCGGTGGCGTGGGTCTGAACTTCAGTGGCGTGGAGCGCACCAATATGTATATCGACAGCGTGAAACGGATTCAGAAAATGCCGGGGATTGAAGTGAATATTCCCAATCACGCGGGTTCCGGTGAAGTTTTCGCTCGCAATGAATTACTGAAACAGCGCGAGGGGGGCGAGCCCCATCCCTTTGTCGATCCAGATGGATTCAGTGCCTGGCTCGATACCTTACTGGTGAACGCGCAGGCGAAACTGGTGCAAGAAAAAGCTGCTGTTAACTAGGGCTGAGTACGTTTGATGCTGCGCTCGCAGGGGCCTTCAGAGCAGCCACGCCGGCTCATTGCTTCCCTTAGCTGGGAGCTAATTGTATGGTTAGCTGAAACTTTCAGAATCGCCCTGCATAGAAACAAACCCTGGAGGAAACTCTGATGCGAACACCTAAATTAAAAACCGTTTTGTACGCCAACACAGCTTTTTCAACGCTCTCCGGCCTGGTGATGTTAGTTTTCTCGGCTTGGATAGCTAGCCGAGTGCTGGATCTTCCCAGTATTGTCTATTTGCTGATGGGAGTCGGGCTGCTTGGTTTTGCCGCAGCCGTGTATTATGTCGCGCAGACCGTGCCTGCCACTATGGCGATGGCGAGGGCGGTGTTGTGGGTAGATATTTCCTGGGTGTTGGCGACGCCAGTTGCCATCATATTACTGGCAGATCGACTGACACCGCTGGGTAATTTGCTGCTGATCGACATCGCCCTGATTGTGGCGGCACTGGCGGTATTCGAAGGACTGGCGATCAAGGCAGAGGCGAGTACGGAATTAAGGTAGATTGAGTAAGCCAACAGGCTACTGAATTTGCCAGCGCGCAAAAAGACGTCTGGCCTCACTCAATTGCTGCGGGTTCATGCCCAGTTCAATATCATCGCGCAGTGACGCCGCTTCGATGTGTTCATTATTAAGCGCCATGCTGGCCCAGGCGTAAGCCTGCACCGGATCCCTGTTAACCGACTCACCATCGTGGTACATCATCGCCAGTGTCAGTGCTGCATCGGCATGACCATCTCTTGCCGAGCGGCTGTACAACTCGATTGCCTTGTCTTCATCCACCGTGGTGCCCTGACCGGAAAAGTAGAGGCTGCCAAGGTTGAATAGCGCAGCAATATGGCCCTGACCGGCGGCAGCCGACGTCCATTTGAAGGCCTGATCGTAATCCCGGCCCACACCGTTACCCAGATAATACAGAATTCCGAGGTTATACTGCGCCACGTCCAGACCTGTCTCGGCTGCAATCACAAATTCTCTGTAAGCGGTATCGTAATCACCATCAAACGCCGCATGAACACCGGCTTCGTAGTCGGCCAGTATAGAGGGGGAAGGCAGGAGTATTAAAAGCCCTATGGCAACGCAGCAGAGGCGTTTTCGAGCTAACGGTGGTTTCAATAAATTCATAGACCGATGTTATTACAGCTCGAGGATTGTGAAAACCAGTTTACACCATGCTACATCAATAATGCCTATGAAAAATCACCGATTTCGCTATAATACCGCTCCTTCACGCACCCGTAGCTCAGCTGGATAGAGTACCTGGCTACGAACTAGGGGGTCGCACGTTCGAATCGTGCCGGGTGCGCCATACAGAGTACAAATACCCAATAAAAACAGATGGTTACATAGATTATTCTTTAAAACCGTATACATAATCGTATACAGGATTAAAATAGGATACACTATGACGTCTGTTTCTTTGGGTGTTTTCAACGTGTCAGTACCCTACCTGTTTAAGCCAAAAGGCCGCCACACCTGGCACTATCGACGTGCTGTTCCAGCCGCCGTTAAGTCGCATTACAAACAACCACACGTGCTGAAGTCGCTAGGCACTACTGACGAAGTAGAAGCCGCCAGACTGTGCCTTAAACTCAACAAACAATATGAAGAAGAGTTTGATCGGGTTGAACGGGGGCTGCCAAAACGGCCAGCCAAAGCCGTTTATGAGCTGGCGGTTGAAAAGCTGGATAGTTTTGGTCTGTATCCGAGCGTGAGCCTAGGTAAAGAAGCTCCATCTGATCTAGAGGAAGACTTCTTAGAACATTTAGCGGACAAGCTACAAGACAAGGTTTCAAAGCACGAGTTCGAGCAGTTCTGGTACAAAGAGCAGAAGATACCTGACAGCTTAATGGATGCTGTCGATAAAGCGGCTCTTGACTTGATGCATGGGAAGTATCGACCACGCGCATCTGCATATGTTGACAGTTATGTGCAACTAAAGAGTAGGCAAGAAGATAAGAAGTTCGTCCATGAAGTGAAGCGGGCTGTTGCGTATCTACTGGAGTTCTTACCAGATAAGCCGCCAGGCCAATACACGCGTGTTGAGGTCAGGAGTTTGATAAGTGCACACATGGCAAAAGGTGATGTTAAAACAGCCACACTTCATCGGCAGTTATCCATGTTGCGGGCTATGTTTAACAAAGTCTCCAAAGAGCATGAACTGAAAGAAGATATGCTGCACCCCTTCACTGTCTTTGAAGTGCCACGGTTAAAGGAGGACGCCACTGACAGAAAGGACTTCACAATGGATGAGCTAGAAGTTCTCAGAGGAAAACTAGCGGCGCGGCAGCCTCATATTGAATCGCTCGTTCATCTAATGCTTGAAACAGGCTTGCGCGTGAATGAGTGCTGCGGTCTCAGAGTGAGCGACCTTGTCTTGGATGCAGACATTCCTTATGTGCAAATACAAAAGAACCCGTTCAGGCCGCTGAAGACCAAAAGCAGCAAGAGATTTATACCACTAGTAGGTGTTGCGCTTGCGGCTATGAAAACAGCTATAGAGGATAAAGATGGAACCGACTGGGTGTTCTCTACCTACATCAATGAATCTGAGAAGGTTACCAAGAACGCAGCAGCATCAGCAGCGGCAAACAAGCGCATACGCTCAATTCTTGGTGGAGATGCTCCGACGTGCCATAGTTTTAGGCACACATTTAACTCAAGGCTACGTAATGTTGAATGTCCCAGAGACATCAGGGATGAGTTGGGTGGGTGGGCGAGTGGTGTATCGGATAGGTACGGCTCACCAACAGACCTTGAGATAAAACAGGGCTATCTGCTAAAGAGCATTGATGCACCGAGCGGGGTGGAGTGGACGTGAGTGATACCAAAGCGTTCGACGTTCTTCACAGCTTCATAGCCTCCCACATGCGCATGAGTCATGTGTATCAGCCTGTGATGTTAATAGAGCTGCTAAAGAACGGCGGCTGTATCCCGTCAGCCCTAGTTGGACATAATCCCCTAATTGCCTAAGAGACAGTATTGGCTCATCGTTAACTCCAAGAGGAAGTGATGATG
>LWDU01040128.1_pt1 | contig 87464 bp, 77 predicted proteins | sample 727161 | NCBI WGS metagenome assembly LWDU01 (sample SAMN04566230, study PRJNA314399) | hydrothermal vent metagenome | isolation source: deep sea hydrothermal plume seawater | place: Mexico: Gulf of California, Guaymas Basin | collected 2004-07-11
CTGATGTACTCACCGGTCACCCTGGTATATTCCCCGGCAATCCGCTTGTACCCATAACCCTTAGCACGAAGCACCCTAAGCAGTTCTACGTCCAGTTCCCGCCTTGGACGACCTGGAGACACCGGACGGGGCTTCGGCTGGGCTTTTCCCTTTATCTGCCCATTTCCTTCCCCTAGGGTTAGTTGTCGTGGAATGGTCATGTTCTGGTTAAGACCCCCACTACCCCACCAGTACCCCACCCGGGTATGGGACCCGATGTACCCCCTTCGATCAATGCCCTAGGTTGCGGTGGCCATATTGCCAACTTCTTCATAGCTATTAAATAGCAAAGTCCCTGGCTATAAGCCAGGGACTTTTTGCGCCTGTAATTTATCGTGGCCAATCCGTGGACATTGAACAAAAAGAAAAGCCCCTCTTTCCACTTTGAGGGGCTTTTCTGTGCCTATCTTCTGGAGCCGGTGATAGGAATTGAACCCACGACCTGCTGTTTACAAAACAGCTGCTCTACCACTGAGCTACACCGGCGTGGGCAATAGTTTCTCACTTTTAGTAGCGGGATGTCACCTGTTGCACGAGACTACGCTGCTCAAAAAAAGACGTGTCAGGCAGACCTGTAACAGTTTGGCCATTAGGCAACGAGGTAAATTGTTGTGTGATTGGTTAGGTGCGACCGCGTAAAGGATTGGCTTTCGTGCGTAGGCAGTTGGCAAATGGAGTGCGCGATCGGTGGGATTAGGCTTATGTCTTTGAAAGTGATCACATCGCTATTGGTGCTGCTGCTGGTTTTGGCTACTTGTCGTTTGACCGACGAGTCGGAAGTGCAGCCATCGGCCACTCCGCCCCCACGTGCGACAAAGGTCGCGCTGCTTGCGACGAAAATCCCGCCGACTGGTACGCCGACTGTGGCTCCCAGCAGTATATTCACTCCCCCCCCCGATTTTACGTCGGTGCCGGATTTGTCTAACTCGGAGGTTGAACAGGTGGTTTTTGATGAGCTGGAGCCGTGCAAAATCGCTCGTGATGAGCAGTTGAAAAACGAAAGTACCATTACCTACGAGATCGAATATGCGGGCAGCGACGTTTGGTTGATCCACGTGAGCTCAGAGCAGCAGGCTTTGTCCTACGGTAATTGCAAAGTGGACACCCGCACCGCGTCTGAAATAACCCCGCTGGACGTGGAGGCTGATGACGTGGTGTTCAACGGTTCAAGATGCGCTACTTCAGAAGCAGCACCAGCGATAGCGCTGTAACAGAACCCAGCAGGTGTTTTCCATGAAAATGCTTATCGACAGGAAATCATCGAGCCCTGCGCTAGAAACTGTGGGGAGACCAGGGCTGAAATTGACTGGCAAACATACAGTCAGCCCGTAGCAGGGCGTTGGGAGTGCATTCTTCGATCAAGTTTGCCCCTGCCAGTGTGCTGAAACTAACGGCGCCCATGAAGACTGAGGCCAGGTGAGTCACATTTAGCACCAGGTCCGGCGATTTGTTGGAAACACGACAACTGGCGCCATCCGGAGAGCCCTCCAGTTCAAATCGGTCCTGGTTCCACGGGCAGTTATCGTCTTTCACTTCCAAGACCAAGCGGTCTTCTCGCAAGTATCTCCGTAGTGCCAGGGCAGCCCTGGCATCCACAACGCGCACCCACACGCCATCACGGGTGGAACGCCGCAGTCGGCGTGGGTCGGCCAGCATCCAAGGCAACGGGTCGTCGACCGGGCGTTTCAGGGCCTCGGTGGTGCTCATCCGATCAACATCGAAGCAGAATCGCCACAGTGCTGCCGTTGCCTCTTGGGTGGCTGCCATCAGCTCGTTTACCACCAAGGTGGTGCCGGTGCTGCGGTAGGTGGCGTACCCGTCTACCCGGTCGTTTTCTTCGTAGGCAATGTAGAAGAGTCCACCCGGTCCTCCTTGGCTGTGTTCTTGGGCTTGGGAATCCCTCTCCCAATGGTGCAATTCACGCTGGAACACGCCTGGGCGATTCTTGGTGCTCCTGCGGAAAACCTCGGGGAGTTCCTTTGGAGTGTCTTCCGGATCAACGAAAAAAACTTTTCCGGGAGATTTCTTAGGGTGCGTGTAAGCGGTATATGGTCGTTCAATGGTCCACCTTTCGTAGAGTGAGCCAATGCCGTAGCCAAACCTACCGTAGATGATGCTCTCGGTTGAGAACAGGGCGGCCAATGCCTCGTCGCGCTGGTGGAAGTCGTTCAGCTGGTGCTGCATCATCTGAGTCATCACGCCCCGCCGGGTGTGGGTTGGCTGCACGGAGACGTTGCAGACGCCTGAGATGATTGTGGTGGCTCCGGGCAAGGACATCTCAACCCGGCGTGAGTGAGAGCCGCCGACGATGTTGCTCTTTTCCAGAATGACAACGGTGCGATCAAGGTCAAAGTGCGGCCTGAGCGCTTCCGGGTCGTCGGCCAGCCGGTTGCCATGAGCACGAGACTCAGCGCTGAGCCATTTGGCAAACTCGTCGGCGGTTACGGTCCTCATCTCCAGCATTGGCTTAACTCTCTCCGTTCATTTGTTATATGTGAGTGACATGCCGGGACATATTTGGCGTTGCCCGGTGATTTCAGATTATGAAACCCTTAAGGTTGGTCAGTCTTGCTGAGGCCGCGCTCGATGAACTCTGGATCCAATATCAGATCAATTAGGAAATGCCTCTCCAATATTGTAACGATTTCGCCTGCGTCCATCTGATAGGGATCAAACACCTTGCGTAGGCAATCTTCGTTGCCGATTATTAGAGTCCCTTCAGCGTTGATGCTCAACGAACATTCGATGATGGCCTCATCCTCGTACTTTTTAAGCCCAGCCAAGAAGACATCGTTGTAGTCGTCGATGGTCGTGTTGGGCTTTCACATGGAATAGCATGGTGGTCTCCAAATTAGATATAGTATTGGCGAATACTAAGCCATCACGTCTTGCTGGACAACCATTTGGTGATTACCATCAACGTGAACCAAGTTGAGCCGTTAGACAGTCTGTAACTATCGCCAAATACCTATGTTTAATTTTGACTCGCATCATGACCGGTAAAAAACCAATCCGAACGGTCCATACTGCTGTGGTTGTTGTTGGAGACATAGCTGTTTTCCTAGCGTTCGTAATCCTAGGTAGGGCCGAGCATGAAATTACCCTTGGGCAAGCATTATTTCGTACCGCACTGCCATTCGGGTTTGTATGGGTCGTTAGTTCTCCGTGGTTAGGCGCGTACAGAGCATCCACGCTCTACAATCTGAGAACCATGGTATGGAAAATACCGTTAATCTGGCTTTTGTGCGGCCTAGTCGCGCTTGGTGTTAGAGCCTTACTAACCGACCAGTCCTTGGTATTGTCTTTTGCTGTTGTCTCAATAGCGGTCCAAGGTGTGCTGCTAATCAGTTGGCGCGGTGTATGCATGTTGGCCGTCACCAAACTCATTAGAGAACCGCTCCATTAATCGACGGGAGTACGAAGCACAACGGATTTGAAGTCCGTTGCTATTCGTACCAGCCCGTCCGTCTAGTCCCGTTATCTTTAGAAATTAGGTGTGGATTGTACCAATGCGTCCGTCTGGTCGGTTTGAGTAGTCAGAAGTTCAGCCACTTTTCCAGCCACTTTTTGGGCCGGAACTGACAGGCATTAGTTTCGTGTCTTCCGATATGCCCATATCCCTATTATTGCCCCGGAGGAGATACATACTCCATATATCACGAGGTAAATTAGCAGATACACAGCAAAGCCCATGCCGGTGAACATACCCGGATAGAAGATTAAGTAAGATAGGCTTGGAAGCAATATCAGTTGCAGGTATTTAGATAATACGAATCCGACAATCAAACCGATGGTGCCGCCACCGACTTCAAGAAGGACCTGAAGAGGCACCTCGCCAATCTTAGACTCTGTATATCTGGTGGCTTCGTCATAGCTCGGTCTAATAAACCAAATTAAAAGAACTATAGGTGGGATAATCAACCCAGATAAAAGAAGTAACAATAACCACCAGCCGCTCTTGTCGATGTCATGAAGTCTTCTAACACTTACGGCTAATCCTGGTATTAACGTAGCAAGTTGCCACAATCCTGTAATCAGGCCTGTTCCGCCGCCTTCTCTATTAGTAGTACCTAGGGTGTTGTCAACAATCGTAAACACCACAGCTGCAAGAAACCCAAATAGAACCCACCACCAGAATTCCGCCCGGGTAGACCTTCCAGAAAAATCAAAATAACCTTGAAATCCGAGTTTAACGGCACCTACGAAGCTAATCATGGTGTGGTTTTCCGCTACGCCTGCGGTAACCGACATTGTCGGTTGCCGCAGGCGTAGCAATATCGGTATTGGTTTACAGAAGGGAACTTTCTGTTGCAAAACGGGCAATATTGGGGGGACGGTGGGCGCATTTTAAATTCCTTTCTTCAAATTACAATGCTGGGCTTGGCTCGACTAAAACCACGGTTATAACGCAGCGATTGGCCCCAACCGTCGAAGCCTGCTTCAAATCCTTAACTACTCGGTCTCCAGGACCCAACTATTGGTTATGACATCACTATCCGAAGCAAATACAGAGGGAATAAAGCCTGTAGTTGCGTATTCGTACAACGCTGTTAAGTAAATAGAGCGCAAGGCAGATTCGATGAGCCCGAGTAAACCTACTGTGGTAACAATCATTATGAAGAACGTGCTCAACCCGGCGCCAAAACCAAAGGACGAACCCGCTAAAAGGCCTAGCAAAGCACTGTTGAGAGTCAAAGGAAGCATCAATAAGAAGAAAATAATGCCAAAACCAAATTCTCCTGCAATTATTTCGCCCCAAGTGTGCCGCACTAGATTGGTTGAGCGTTTAATCGCAGTGATTGGGTAAACTTGCTCGTAAACAATCACCGGTAGAACCAGGTATGTTGTGCCTTTCCAGATAGCATCTAATAGCCAAATTACAAGTGAGCCTACAATGCGAAGGACCAAGCCGTAGAGTCCTCTGCCTCCTTGAAGGCTTCTTGCAAGCGTCCTCAAAGACGTCAAAATTAAAAAAACAGTACCTGACACAACTGCCCACAAGATAAGGCTCTTCAGGTTCGCATTGGAAGTTCGAATTCCATCTGACAGATTAGGGTCTCCGCCATGAAACCGGATACGCGCTGCACCGATAACGGCTGCTTCAAAATATACGAAAATAAAAAACACAAGGAAGTATATAAGACCAAATAATGTCCCGGATACCGTAATCGGTGCATCCATTAAAAATGAAAGTTGAATCACTATTCCGAATGCAAGAACTACCAAGAAACTTACAATCGCTAATAACGGGAATATGATCAACTCCTTGTCGTGACTCAATACACCCCAGGACACTTTATGAAGTCGCCAGCTATTATTTATGCTATATGCAATCGATGCTAAAAATCCGTCTGGTCTATTACTAATCGGACCCGATGGTCCAAGCGTAATACTCTGTGGCTTCGGCTGCCTAAAACTAGTGAAGTTGAACCCACAGACATCACACCTTCCATTGTTAGGGCCAAAATCGCCACACATACAATAGGCATTGCGCGTCTGATTGCGGTCCGGTGGGGTTCCTTGTTGGCTCAAATCTGATTTCCTTTGAACGTTCCAGTGACTAATCGTCAAATCCCGATATGCCGTAGATTATATTTCAAAATTCTAGGTTGAGTTCTAACCATCAACCAGCCGCTCTCGCACTGTGGTATGGCTGATGTACTCCCCAGTCACCCTGGTATATGCAGACGCAATCCGTAACCCCTGGCACGTAGCTCCAGCAGTTCTACGTCCACTTCCCGCCTTGGACGACCTGGATACACCGGACGGGGCTTCGGCTGGGCTTTTTCCTTTTTCTGCCCATTTCCTTCCCCAAGAGATAGTTGTCGTGGGATGGTCATGTTGCGGCTGAGACCCCCACTACCCCACCAGTACCCCACCCCCTGTGCTTCCCGATGGGAGTGTCGCTGAAACGAGAGAAGCCCCCTCGAACGAGGTGGCTTCTTTCATCTTTGGCGCCGGGCAAAAAAAGAGCGCCTTAAGTTTGTCTACGGCCTTCGATGACGGGCCGAATCTCCAGCACAACCACGGTTTATAATAGTAAAAAGTCCACCGACCTAACCCAAGATGACCCCTATCTGGGGTACCGGCTGATTACCGCATACGGCCACTGACAGCCAGCAGTTTGTCCTGGATGCTAGCTGACATCGAAACCTCTACTTCGGCGGCGAATAGGCCGAATTGCCGGCCCAACTCGGCCCCCGTCTGCAGAGCGCCGTAGGTGGCTTCAGCCAAGCCTGCGTCTATGTCGGTGTTCTGGCCTGTTCCCTTGGCCAAGTCCCATTTGTGGATTACGATGTCAAGGGTCGGGAACATGATGAAGTGGGCGATGGGCATCTTGCCGAATGGGGTTTCGATAACCTCGCCAAGATCCGCTGAATTCTTGAGAAGGTCCAGTACCCCATTGGTGCCGGTAACGAAGGCATCTAATGCTCCCTCTGAAGGTACCTGCCCGCTTACGTCCATAGCGTCTACAGCATTGTTGCCTCGGATGATTCCCTGTGCGAAGCCGGTTACCTTGATATTGTGGATAACCAGATTCTGCACGTTCCATTCCGAGCAAGGCGTAGAGGCGGTCAGTTGGTCCTCCCCGATGCCGCCTAGGATGGGCAGCATGTTTTGCACCGCACCTTCGTACAATTCAATCACGTTAGGTTCTTGGGCCATGGCAGCTCTCCTTGCTATCCCGCACATCACATGAATGTTTCTTGGATACTACATCACGACTTTCTGGAGGGCAACAAAAAGGGCCACCGTTTCACGCTGGTGGTGGCCCTTTATATCTTGACGCTCCCGCTGCCGATCCCCATACCCTTAAAGTACCCCGCCCCCGGTGCCTTCCTGATGTACTCCCTTCGATTAATGACCTAGGTTGCGGTGGCCATATTGCCAACTTCTTCATATCTATCAAATAGCAAAGGCCCCGGTTATAAGCCGGGGCCTTTTGCGCCTGTAATTTATGCGATATTAAAAATTGGTGGGCATTTGGTGGGCATTTCTCGGTTGTCGACCTCTGCGATCTTCCGAAATCAGCTTGATTTAGCTTCAAAAAACTGGAGCCGGTGATGGGAATCGAACCCGCGACCTGCTGTTTACGAAACAGCTGCTCTGCCACTGAGCTACACCGGCCTGTTGCTAACGATAACAGGGATTATCGCAGCAGATATTTTAACATATAGCCGTGCCTGAATAAGCCGGTAGCCGTTGGATTCAAAGCGACTTGCCCGATTCCAGATTGGCGGCGGCCTCTACCAAGAGTAAGACTGGCTAGCTAGGTCTGCCCCCTGTCGCATGGCAGACAACTTGAGCCACACAATGGCCTTGTCCACCCGGTTGGAGCCGGCGGAGGTATCAAACCCGCAGTCAGTTCCCGCCATTACCCTGGTGGGATCGCCACCTGTCGCGTCCACCGCCAATCGTAGCCGGTCGGCCACCACCTCCGGGTGTTCTACATAATTGGTTTTAGTATCTATGACTCCGGCGACCAGAGACATGTGCTCTGGCAGGGGATTGTCCCGGTAAACCTTGTACTCGTGAGCGTGCCTGGGGTTGGCCATTTCCAACACCAAAGCGCCAACATTAGCCTGGTAAACCAGGGGCAAGATGTCTTCGATGGGTACGTCATAGATATGAGGGCCTTCCGTGTTCCCCCAGCAAACGTGGAGTCTTATCTGCTCTCTGGGGATATTTCGAATGGCGTGGTTGATGGCTTGGATATGCAAGGTGACCATCTCTTGGAATACATCAATTGGGTCATCCTGGTAGGCCACGTGGCGTTCCATAGCCAAATCTGGACAGTCTAGTTGCAAAATCACGCCTCTGGCGGTAATGATCTCGTATTCCTTGCGCATCTCCTCTGCTAAGGCCATTACGTACTCTTTGTGGCTGGCATAGTGTGCGTTGCCCAGAGTGAGCGCGATGATGCCCGGTGAAGCCGCACTCATGAAAAGGTCCTGGTGAACAGCGCCCGATTGCTTCACTCCATTTACCAGACCGTCCAATTCACGCTCGGCCAAGTCTGGGCGTTGGTATTCCAGGGGACCGGTGCATTGTGGCACGTCCGTCATCAGTTGCACCACCCGAGGGCGGGCGATTCCGGGAAATTCATTCTGGTCTTTGTGGCCACGTCTGGTCCAAGAGCCACCAAAACCAGCCATCCTCTGGGTCACGTAGGTAGAAAAACTAGTCCTAGACTGCTCTCCGCTGTTAATCACGTCCACTCCGGCCTGAGCCTGTTTGCGGATTACATCCAGCGTAGACTCCTCGGCTAGGCGGTCCAGTTCTTTCTGATCTACCGGTTCACCTTTTGCCACCCGCCCTAGAAGCTCCACCAGCCGATCAGGACGAGGCAGACTGCCAGTGTGGGTGGTAAGAAATCGCCCTTCACTAAATTTCATGGTTTAAACCTGAGCCTGATTGACGGATTTTTAATCGAACCGGCTGGGGCGATAATCTCTGAGCAATTCCACCTGTGCGCCGTCCACAATCTCCATCGTGGCTAGTTGGGCCAACAGCGGCGCCAGAGTCACCCCACTATGGGTCAGCGCCAGGTAAACGTTGGGGGCTTTGGGAGAGAATCCAACAACAGGGAATCCGTCCAAAGGCATGGGGCGGTAACCGACCGGCACCGGGATAGCGGTAGCCCCTTTGAGACCTGGCACGTATTCTGCGGCCCGTGATAGGAGCTCGTTTGCGTGTTCTTGGGTGTCGTCTCGCGCCAGGCTCTCTTGGCTACCCTCACCGATCATGGCTGACCCGTCCAGGCATTGGCGCAAATGTATCTCTGGCCGGCCAGCTTCCAAGGGCGGGGCGTAGACGACAGATACATTGGAGAATAGGGGCTGGGCGATGGTGTTGGTGCGAATTACGACTCCGGGGCTGTCTTTCTGTGGAATAGTGATTCCAGCCATCTCCGCTAGCAGGGTATTGTCGACCCCACCGGCCAGAACTACTATGTCGGCGTCGATACGCTCTCCCCCAGCCACAACCGAGGCTGAAGCGGAGTTTGCGGACAAATTTGAGACCTCAGTCTCCAGCTTAATTGTTGCGCCATAGGATGCGGCCCCCCTTATGCAGGCTTCGGAGGCAACGGTAGGCTCAACCATACCGTCCAATTCGCTGTAAATGGCGGAGGTTACCTGTCTGGGTGTTAGAGATGGCTCAAGCTTGGCCATCTGGGCGCCGTCTAGAATCTGGCAGGGGTAGCCCCAGGCGTGGAGTTGGTCGGCCCGTAGCTTAAGTTCAACAGCGCCTGCATCGGTCGCGGCCCATTCCATCTGACCGCCCCAGCGCAGTCCAACGTCCACTTCCAAGTCTCTGGCAAAGCGGTCCCATATTCCTAAGGACCGGCGATTGAAGTTGTGGTAGGAAACTGGGTGCTTGGCGGTGGCGTTGATCCAAGCGAATGAATGGCTGGTGGCGCCGCCCCCTGGCCTTCCCTTATCGATTACAGTCACTGTTGCGCCGCGCTTGGCAAGAGTGTAGGCGATGGCGGATCCAACGATACCAGCACCTATAACGGTCACGTTTATTTGCTTGCTTGAGGAGCCAGTTGACATAAAAACCTCAGACTGTGTTGGAATACGCCCCTATTATCATGTTTTTGGTGAGCAAGACTCAAGGGGAGTTATGTTGGCTCCGGTCATGAATCAAGGAAGTGATATCAACGGTTCGGTGATAAGAAGGCTATAAATTAACGATCATGAGGCGGAAACTATATACCCAAAAGGTTTCCCGACTTTCATCCCGTGGTCAATTTTCCGGATTAAGTTGAATCTTGGAATTGGCCGGCCAAACGAATCAGTAATATGACTACACTGAAAAACAATCCTCTGAGCAAAATCACGGGCGCTTTTAAGAAGGCCACTCGTGTCTTGGGCATGCGTAACCACAAAGATGATTTAGCCGAAGAGCGAGCGGCATACGCGGAAATTGGTCGGATTGTAGGAATCCCATTTAGCACTCCTAACGTGTGCGAGCGGTTCGCCTCTCAGGTGGGAAAAGTCATTCTGTTTGACATGATCGTCATTACTCAACTGGATCTTGAGCACAACTCGTTTGAGATCAAGTACACCTTTGGGATGGACGTGGACGGGATGGATCCAGGCAGCACTAGAACGTTGGAGAACTCGGTTGTCGCCAAAGTTGCAGATGCTAGTCGTGCAATTAGAACAGACCAATATGTAGATGCCGGTTCGGCCGCCAAATCGTTGGATGAAGCCGGTCTCCTGTCCCGCATCGCTACACCATTAATAGCCAATGACCAGGTTGTTGGGACTTTGCATGTTACTTCAAAAGAGCCAAACGCATACGGCGAGCTTGAGTTTGCCCGGTTGGAGATCGTAGGGAACCAAATTGCCGGTGCCATCGCTAGCGCCATACAATTACAGGCTGCAAAAGACCGTGCCAGCCAGTTGGAATCGCTTTATGACGTTGCCGCAATCCTGGCGCAACAAATCGTCAATGCATTGGCTTCAATCATCGGTGCGGACTATGTGGTTTTGAGAAAAGTCGATAAAGAGGAGAAGAATCTGACTCTAGTGGCGTCTGGTGGTTTTGGGTCTATGGAATTCAGACAAGTGATAGACCTATCGGATTCTAATATCCTAGCTCGTACAGTGTATCTCGAGGGCCAAGCAATTCTGATTAATGACTATTAATTGTCCAGTAACGCCCAGCCCGGGTTGTTGAACCAGGGCGTGGAGTCGATGTATTTCCTGCCGATCAAGTCTGGGAATCGCATTTTGGGGTCATTGAGCGTTTCTTCTAGGACCTCAGACTATTTTGATGACCGGCGCGCTGCATTGATCAGAGCATTCTCCAACGAAATTTGGTCGCTCTTTAGGTCGGCTGAACAAGAGATTAGCCTTAAAGAATCCCGAGATGAATTGGAAGCTTAGAACCACGAACTTACTTGCGTGAATCAGGCGCTGGAAAGCCACTACATGATCTCTCAGATTTCAACTACAAGGCAAAAACGGCGTTGGAAATATTGGTGCTGCTAACAGGGGCTGATTGGGCAACATTTAGGCTGACAAAAGAGTCAACTCCGGGCCTTCATCTGGCAGCTGCAGTTGGTCCGGCGGCGTTGGAATTTTCCCCGCAGCGTGTGGTGACTGAGTCTGAGTCCATCAGCACCGCGGCATTTTCGGAAAGCAGGATCATCGTTATGGATGATTATCCTGCGTTTCCATCTGCTACCCCAGTGATGATTGCCATGGGAGTGAAATCCCACAGGACAGACGGGACAGTTGAGATCGTGGTTGCGGGCAACGGCAGCGGCATCAGCCCTGAAAATTTTGAAAACATCTTTGAGCCGCTGTACACCGCCAAAGCCCAGGGCACGGGGTTAGGTCTGGCAATCTGTCAGGAAATCATCAACAAGCACAGCGGTACAATCTCAGTTGACAGCGAGATTGGCGTTGGTACTACTTTTCGCATTTCCATATCGTTCGCCGTCAAAGACGAGAGCGGGTCTAAAATCCCAATATCGGTCTAACCGGCAGTCAGAAGCGCTAACCTCTGGCGAGTGACGGCTGCATGAATCAATTCAGCAGCGGTTTCCTAATGAGTTTTGGCTTTTGCTCTCTCTTGAACCTAGGTGTGTTCCCAGCCGGCCAGGTCTGCGTGGTAACCCCGCATCTCGTCGGAAAGCACATCGATAAAGTTCCGCACCGCCCGGCCCAGGAATTTTCCATTTAGAGTGCAAACGCCAATCACCGATGAATCAAAGATATGGTCCAGGCGTACCACTCCCAAACGGTCATGGTCTTGTTGATGCAGGGTGAAGTCGGCGCAGACCGCCACACCCATTCCAGTCTCCACGTAGCGTTTGATGGACTCGGTATCATCCAATGCCAATACCACGTCCCACGTTACGCCCTGGTTCCGCAACTCCTGCTCCACTCTCTGTCTAGTCAAGCTTTCTGGCCCTGAGAGAATGAGTGGCCATGGTGAGAGGTCACGCAGTGTCACATTGGTTTGCTGGAGTAACGGATGGCCCAGCGGTGTCATCAGCACAACGTCAAACTTGAACAGTTTTTGAAACTCTAAAGATGAGTCATCCAGAGGCGGCGGAGCGCAGAATGCCAAGTCAATCTCGCCAGACCTAACCAAGCGTAGAAGCGGAGTATAAGGTCTCGCGAGGAGTCTGATTCGGACGTCCGGATAGGCATTGCTGAATACCTGGATGCCCGGCGGCAGATGGTGCATCACCAGATCAGGATAGGCGCCTACCACGAACGATCCTCGGCGTTCGCTGTAATCCATCTGAGTTTTTAGTGTGTCCACCGCCTGAACAACTGGTGTGACCAGTTCCAAGAGAATCGACCCTTCAGATGTAAGCTGGATTGGGCGTTTGATCCGGTCAAATAGGATTATCTCAAACTCGTCTTCCAGTTTACGGAGATGGGTGGTTACCGTTGGCTGACCTAGCTCCAGTGTTCTAGCTGCTTTAGATACGCTTCGCAGCCGTGCAACATGGTAAAAACTGACAAGTTGTCGCAATTCCATATGGCGTTGCCTCTCCCATTAGTATCACGCAGGCCAATATAACATATCATCAAGCATCATGGTAGGAGGTATGATGTTTCTGAAAAACCCAAGTTTCTAGAACTCATATCTCAGATCGGAGCCAGGCGATTCTGAGGCGATACTGTGCGGTAAGAGGATTACATAAATTGGAGAGTTTCAAGCGCGAAGAACCTTGGAGCGACCGCCGAAAATCACGCCAGCCGACGATAACGGCTATTTTGCGGAACTGACCAAGGGTGTATTTAGGGACGGTTTCAGTTGGGCGGTAATCACGGAGAAGTGGGGCGGTTTTGTGCAGAGCTTTGATGGGTTCAACCTGATTCGCGTGGCGGCCTATGGGCCAGACGATTTGGAGAGACTATTTGAGGACCGGAGCATCGTCAGAAACCGGCGCAAGATACTTGGAACCGTGGAGAACGCCCGGACCATGCTGGAGTTCATTGACGACCACGGCTCGTTTCACGCGTACCGGAGGACGTTGGACAACCCGGATTATTACGCCCACGTAAAAGTCCTCACCCGCCCATTTGCAGGACTGGGCCGGACATTAGCGTTTGTGTTTCTCCATTGTGTGAATGAAGAAACACCAGCCTGGCAGGATCGGTGACAAGACCGGCCCTGCCGTTTGATGAGTTTTAATCAGACTAACGGCCTTCTTTTATAAAATCAGCCACTTTTTCACCAATCATGATTGTGGTGGCATTGGTGTTGGCTCGGATGCAATCCGGCATTACGGAGGCATCTGCAACCCGTAATCCCTCAATCCCTCGCACATGACAAAATTGGTCTACCACTGCCATCGGATCGGAGTCCGGACCCATCTTGCAGGTGCCGGAGATATGGTGCGAGGTTCCAGTATTGCGCATCAACCAGGCGTTCAGGGATTCGTCGGATGTCAGATCATCCGGCGGCGGGCTAACCAAGTCAAGAAGGATTCCTTCAAAACTCGATTGCTCACAAATCTCTACGCAAAGGCGCACTGCCTCCCGCATACGCCGCAGGTCTTCCTCTTCTTCAAAGTAGTTGTAGTTTAGGAACGGTTGCACGTGAGGGTCGGTTGATGTCAGCTTCAATTCACCCTTGCCCAGAGCTAGTTGCAGGCTGGCGCTGAGGCCAATGTAGTTTTCGTCATCATCAATTTGAACCTGTGCCGGCCGGTGCTCACTTGTCATCAGCATTGGGCTTATTTGCATGTCGTTTCTAATGCTTGAGTTCGCCACGGTGTAACGTAGGCCGACTTGGATGACCGGAGCTTGGACGTCTGGCCTCTCCCCGGTGGCACGGTACAAGACAGCGGCAGATGGATGGTCGCGCAGATTCTGGCCAACTCCCGGAGAGTCCCGAACCACATCTATCCCCAACGAACTAAGGTGCTCGGCTGGGCCAATGCCGGACAGCATCAGCAGCTGCGGCGATGCAACTGCTCCGCTGCAGACCACGATCTGGTCTCCCTCCACGTTGAAAACGTCGCCACCGCTCTCGGCTTCGATGCCAATGGCGCGTTTGCCGTCGAACAATATGCGTCTGGCAGTCACTCCGCCGCGGACAGTGAAATTTAGACGATGACGGGCCATGTCCAGGTAATTCAAGGCCATGCTCATGCGAACACCATCAATGGTGTTTCTCGCCCTTGGAGAGACGCCTGTGGATTCTGGGTGGTTCATGTCCTCGTCAATCGCATACCCCACCGCGACACAGGCATCTTCGAAAGCCTGGGCGTACGGAAGCCACTTGTCGCGCGGGTAACGTCGCACCGGCACCGGGCCGTCAGAGCCGTGAAAATCGCCACCAAAATCCAGGTCGGTTTCCAGCTTGTTGAAATAGGGCAGCACCTTAGTGAAGCCCCATTCGTCGTTCCCCATTTCAGCCCATCCGTCGTAGTCCTCCGGAATTCCCCTAAAAAGTACCTGTCCATTGATGGCACTGGAGCCTCCGGTGGCTTTTCCTCTAGGGATGGTCAGGTTCGGCTGCTCTGGCGTTACCTGGGCCACGTAATCCCAACTGTGAGGGCCGTAGGCGGACAGCCAAATGTTGTTGCCCATCTTGATGTCTTCAGGCAGGTGTTCAAAATCGGGGTAGTCCGGCCCTGCCTCCAACAGCAGAACAGACTTGGTTGGGTCTTCGGATAAACGGGTGGCGATGGTGCACCCTGCAGAACCTCCACCCACCACTATGTAGTCGTATTTCATGATGCTTCTCTCCTGCAAATCGGTTGAGGCACGGGGGAATTGGGTCTGGGTATGGCGTACTTTGGGTTTAATCAGCCAAATATAATACAAGTAGAGGATTAACGCACGCGGGAGTTGGTGCCAATAGGCTAGGACGGCGGAAAAAGTATGGAACAGGATTTTTCGAGGGTTATTCCAGTTCCATCAGGGGGTCGTTGGTTCTTACGGAGTCCATTGGTTGGACCAATATCTCTTTGATGACGCCGTCTCGGGTGGCCCGGATGCTTTGCTCCATCTTCATGGCTTCGACGACGCACACTTCCTGACCGGCCGTAATATGGTCTCCGGGCCGAACCAGTATAGAGATGACACGACCGGATAATGGCGAGGCAATGATGTTGTCCGGCGTGCTGCCAGCGGAACCACGTTGGGGAGGGGGAGGAGCAATAATCTCAGCAGACTGGGTGCGTCCGCGGCGAGGGCGAACCGGAGGTGGGTCGGGCAGGCCTTCAACTTCCACGAGGAAAGTCTCGCCTTCGACGGTGACCTGAACCGGGGAATGGGTCAGTTCACCTACTTCAACGGTATACCAGTTGTCCCCGACTTTGAACCTAAGTGTGGTTACCGCCAACCTCGATTCCCCATTGACCGGGAAAGGAGTTGCTCCCGGCGCCCGTATACGCGCCAAGGGCTAAAGGCAGTTGTGTCAAGGGGCTGGGCCGATTTCAATGCCAAGGCCATGGAGACGCCAATAGCTGCGGCGATCTCGCGTTCGCTGTTTTCTTGGCCGTTCTTATGCTCGTTTCCGTTCTTGCCCATCTTTCCGTTGGCGCATTTATTTAGGATGCGGATCTGAAATTCTTCAATCCAAATCGGCATGGAGCCGGTGTGGTGAGTGGCGGCGATGAATTCCTTGGTGGCCAGCACGTCCCGTAGTAGTGGAACGTTGCATTTCACGCCTGCAATTCGGAACTCTAAGAGCGCTCGTTGCAAGGTTTTTATCGCCTGATTCCGATCCTCTCCCCAGGCCATTATCTTGGCCATTAGCGGCTCATAGTCTAACCCAACGGTATAACCGTTGCAAAGCGCAGAGTCGATGCGGATGTGCTCACCCTCAGGCTGGTGCAGGTCGGTGATTTCCCCGGAATCTGGCATGAAAGTCTCAGGGTCTTCGGGGTACACCCGGACCTCTATGGCGTGGCCATTCACAGACACTTCATCCTGAGTGATTGGTAGAGGCTCTCCGGCGGCAACCAAGAGTTGCAGTTCCACCAAGTCCAGCCCGGTGACCATCTCAGTGACGCCGTGCTCCACCTGTAGCCTGGTGTTCATCTCTAAGAAGAATACCGTGCCGTCAGCGGAAACCAGGAATTCAACCGTGCCGGTGCTGGTGTAGCCAATGAACTTGCCTAGTTTGGTGGCCAGATTGCAGACCCTCCGTCGTAACTGCGGGGTCAATTTGGCCGTCGATGTAGTCTCTTCCACCAATTTCTGATTGCGGCGCTGTACAGAGCAATCACGCTCGTGAAGGTGAATCAAGTTGCCGTGCTGATCACCAATGACCTGCACTTCAATATGCGAGGCGTCCTTCAGATAACGCTCAAAGAACAGGCGAGAGCTGCCAAATGCGCTCTCGGCCACTTTCCTAGTGCGGTCGATTAACGGCATCAATTCTTCTTGGGACTCAATGATATGGATGCCAATGCCGCCTCCTCCCTCGGCAGCTTTGACCATCAGCGGGAAACCTAATTCCCAAGCCTTGGTGGCGGCGCATTCGTTGGCTATAGCCCCATCGGTGCCAGGTAGGATGGGCAGTCCGGCTTTGCGGGCTAGCTTGCGAGAGCGAAGCTTGTCGCCCATCTTTTCCATCACGTCTGGGTCTGGTCCAACAAAGCAAACGCCCGACTCCTGGCAGAGTCGAGTGAAATCAGCATTTTCAGAGAGGAAACCGTATCCGGGGTGGATTGCCTGGGCGCCCGACTGCTTGGCGGCGTCTAGAATCTTGGCCATGTTCAAGTAACTGTCGTGAGGGGGAGCTTCGCCAACCAAATAGGCTTCATCAGCCAATTGGACGTGCAGCGCTCCCTGGTCGACCGTCGAATAGATAGCGACGGTCTTTATACCCAGCCTCTGACAGGTGCGAATAATCCTACAGGCGATCTCGCCCCGATTGGCAATCAATATCTTGGTAAACACAATTTACCCTTTGAATCAAGGAACGGTAGCCCTATTTTTAGTCGTGAAACTGCGGGTCCCGCTCAAAAGTGAGCTATAAGCTCCTACTTGTATACCTCAGGGAGGGAATCCTTGTGTAGGCGTTCTAAAAACGAGTTAGAACGAATTTCTTTACCTAGCCAGTAGCTGACAGTCGTGGATAGTAGGCTCTTTAATTCGCTGGCCAGGTTGTCATCCATGGTCAACTTACTGGCTGCGGCGATTCCGCTACGATCCAAGAGGCGGAGCACTTTTAACGCCCGGAGTGACAGCGGACGCAGGTGGGCGTCTTCAGGGTTGCACTCCAGACACAGTGTCCCGCCAACGTTGGGACTAAATCGGTGGGCGTCCGGCTCCAACTCGATACGGCACTCAACGCAGTGGTACAACTCCGGCATCAGTCCAGACACCTGTAGCAGGTGGAATTCAAAGAACCTCAGGGGCATGTCTGACTCGGTGTCGGCCTGAAGGACGGTGAGAGTATCAATCATCAACTGGTAGAGATTTGGGTTTGGGCTGTCCTCGGCCCCAAAACCATCAACCAACTCCGCCAAATAAAGGCCTTTGGAAATGCCGTCCAGGTTTCCTTTGAGCTCGGAAAAACTCTGAAGAACCTCGGCCTGGGAGATGATGTCCATGCTGCGGCCGTTGGCCATAGACATCTGCACCACGGTCAGAGGTTCTAGATGACCCATAAGTTTGCTGGTGGCCCGACGCGCGCCCTTGCCGATGGCTCTGACTTTCCCTCGGTCACGGGTGTACATGGTGACCAACAGATCGGCCTCGTCCAGCGGTGTATAGCTGAGGATGATGGATTCACAGCGATAAGTCCTGGGTGGGGCCATGGCGGATCTCCAGATCAAGCATGAAAGCTAATTTAATCTCTGAAAGCCGATTATAATTCAAGGAATGCCCAATGAAAAAACCGGACGGTTTTAAATCTCTTGGCGGCCTTGAAACGCCTTGGTGAGAGTCGTTTCGTCGGTGTATTCCAGTGATCCGCCCACGGGAAGTCCTCTGGCAAGGTGGGTAATGCGCAAGTCTGTCCGGCCCTGATGCCGGCGAATATACATGGCGGTAGCCTCCCCTTCCAGTGTGGGGTTGGTGGCAACCACCATCTCGGTCACTTCCGGTCGGTCTAGCCTGCTGAACAGTTCTTTTAGGCGTAGCTGATCGGGCCCTATGCCGTTGATTGGCGAAATTACGCCGTGTAGCACGTGGTAAAGGCCTCTGAAACTTCGGGTTCGCTCCATTGCCAGTACGTCCAGAGGGTCTTCGACCACGCAGATAATTGTCTGGTCGCGTCGGGGGTCGGAGCAGATCTGGCAGGGTGAGGCGTCGGTCAGGTTCTGGCATTCCTCGCAAAACACGATATTCTGCTTGACCGAGGTCACGGCGTCGGCCAGGGCATAGGCTTCATCATCGGGCAGCCGAATGATGTAATACGCCAAACGTTGGGCGCTCTTGGGGCCAATGCCAGGCAGCCGGTTGAGTTCCTGAACCAGCCTGGCTAGAGAAGGGGCTGCTCCGGAGATGTTCTCTTGAGTCATTTATCGAGTGCGTTGCCGGTGCGGGTCTTCGCTCTTTTAATGCGAAACCGCCGGCCCGCCCGGTCTCTTAGAATCCCGGGATGTTCATGCCGCCGGTGACTACGGCCATCTTCTGGGCAGCCAATTCCTGGGCTTTGTTGGCGGCATCGTTCACTGCGGCCAAAACCATGTCCTGGAGCAGTTCCACTTCTTCGGCAGCTTCAGGCTCAATGACCACAGACTCAACGATCTGCTTGCCGGTCATGGTTACTTTAACCGCGCCACCACCGGCGGTGCCCTCAACGGTCAGAGTCTCCAGTTCTTCCTGGATCTTCTGTAGTTGGGCCAGTTGTTTCTGTGCCTGTTTCATCATGTTGCGGTTCATTCTTCGATCTCCTCTAGGACTCTGGCGCCCATGCCCAAGGCCGTGCGGACCAAGGAACTTTGTTGCGCGGTTTTAACGGTGTTAGCGGTGGACCCGCCGTTGGCCATGGTGAGCCTGAATTCGTAGGTTGCACCGAAGGCTTCAGTGACGACCTCACTCACCTGACGACGGGAGCCTGGGTCTTCCATCTCCTCTTGCATCCGTTCCAGGTTGGCCTTGTTGGAGAAGCCCAACACCAGGGTGTTGTCTTCTAGGGAGACGCCGTTGGCCTTACAGTCACGGAGTAGGGCCCCCAGATTATATTTCTTGCCTTTATGGCGTCCCAATACTTTGACTGCGGCCAGCCATTTTGCGCCTAATTCAGATATGGGCCCGGTATCCGGGGCTGGTCGGCGTTGCGTGGTCGGTTGCCCAGCAGGGCCTGTCGCCGGTCTTGCTGGGGGAGGCGGTCGATTGGGTACAGGCGCCGGAGCGCGGCCTGCCGGAGGAGGGGCGGCAACTCTTGCCTGTGGCGCCATCGGAGCAGGTTGTGCCGGCGGCGGGGCCGTGTCCTCGCAAATCTCAACCACGGCCAGTTCTAAGGGCAGCGTGGACGGAGCGTCGTAACGCATGTTGACGTCGCCCCAAACCTTTAGGCCTCTGATTATCCGCCAAGGCGGCAGGTTACCTACCAGCTCCTTTAGCTGGCCGGTGACATCTTCAGAAAGGTCTACAGCGTCCTCGGAGCCCCATTGCAGGTGCATAACGGCCCGCAACAGCTCTATGGTCTGTTTGTGCAATTGTCGTAGGTCCGTGCCACTCCAAGCAGCCCGGTTCACCGCAGATAGAGCGGCGGAGGTATTCCCCAGCAGCAGATACTTGACCAATTCCAGGGAACTTTCGCCGTTATCCAGGCCCAAGAGCTCTTCGACCTGCTTCAGAGTGACACCGTCGGCGGCTGATACCACCAATTGTTCCAGCAGGTTTTCGGCGTCGCGCAGGCTGCCGGCAGCGTGGCGGGCCACCAGGCGTAAAGCTTCAGGGTCTACAGTGACGCCTTCGGACTCGGTTATGTCAGATAGACGACCGTATATCAACTCGGAGCCGATGCGCCTGAAGTCAAATCTTTGGCACCGAGAGATAATCGTGGGCAAAATCCGGTGAGCCTCGGTGGTGCAGAGGACGAATATGACATGCTCCGGTGGCTCTTCCAGTGTCTTTAGAAAAGCATTGGAGGCTGCATCGGTCAGCATGTGGGCTTCGTCGATGATGTAGACCTTGCGTCGACCCTGGGACGGAGAAAAGTTCACCTTTTCTCGGATGTCTCGTATCTCGTCGATGCCCCGGTTGCTGGCAGCGTCTAGTTCAATGATGTCCATGAACTGGCCGCCGTTGATGGAACGGCAGATGGTACACGCGTCGCAGGGGTTGCCATCCTGGGTGTCCAGGCAGTTAACGGCCTTGGCGATGATTCTGGCGGTGGTGGTCTTGCCGCTGCCTCTGGGGCCACAGAAAAGGTAGGAATGGGCGACTCGGTCTAGTTTGATGGACTGGCGCAACGTTCCGGAGACGTGTTCTTGTCCAACCAGCTGACTGAAGCTGGAAGGGCGCCACGTACGGGCATAAACCTGAGTGGCTGTGGCAGGTTCGGTTATCGCCTGGCGGGTCATTACAGCGGAGTCTCCATCGTGTTTACTCTGGTCTAATCAGATTGAGATGTTAAGTGCTGCCAAGGCTGTGCGCTCTTTAGATTGCATCAGCGTTGTTTCTGCTGTTTCCAGATGGTCATGGCCCGTAAGATGTAGCACTCCATGTACTACCAGAAGGGCCAACTCATGTGCAAGTGGAACGCCGCGTTCATCTGCCTGACGTTTCGCTTGAGGGTAGGATACAATCACCTCTCCCAGCTGGGAGGGTTCATCTGGCGGCATCACAAAATCGAAGCCGTCGGTGTCTTCAGGCGGTTCATCTTCGCCTTCCCAGTGACCGGGATGGTTCGTTGAGAAAGACAGTACGTCTGTGACCTCATTCAGCCCTCTAAATTGGGCATTTAGCCGGTGGACGGTCTCGTCATCAGTGATTACCAAGCTCATTTGGGTCGCTTCCGTACCTTCCAGAGCCACATTCAAGGCTGCTTGTGCAATCCCCATCAGCCAGTCTTCGACTGAATCCTTCGGTGATTTGCTCGCCGAAGTGCCCAGTGAAGAGCCGGGTGATTCGCCCAGTATATCGCTTGCGATACCGCTGGAAAACGGTTCGTCCACTGAAAGGTAGACCTGCCGGTCTTGTTGGCTGTTCAAATACAGATCCCGAACTGAAAGGAAGGGCAACGACCCCTGTTTCTAGCCTATTTCGACCGTAATCTGAGGCTGAGGCAATGATAGCACGGGGGCCGGAACAGCGACAAGAAGCCGCGTGCCAGAAGACATAACATCAGATGGCCTCAATGTGCGTTCGAAACCGCAACCGTTGGGCGGAATCACATCATTATCTGGTCACGTTCAAGGTTTTTTGATTCCAAAGATTAAGGGCGATTATTGAGAAGGTTTGGTTTTGGCCAATCGTAGAAGAAGGAAAAGCAGCCGAGTTTCAGGCGCAGCCCAGCAAGGCGCACGAACTTAACAGAAGAATTTTGCTAAATACGGTATGGCAGCAGCGGCATCCATCGCCATAATTGCGGCAATCGTATTCGCAATCACTTCTGGCACCAGCAGCGGTGAGCAGGGTTCTGACGCGCCGGATTTTGAAGTCAGCCTCTTCCAAGGTGTCGAAGAAGTGGGCTTCTGGGAGGGTAACCTGTCCAACCTTTACGGCCCTTTATGGCTAGCCCATGATTCTTAATTTCTGGACCGGACAATGCCCACCCTGCCAAGCTGAAATGCCACAATTCCAGGCTTTCCACGACGACTTTAAAGACGAAATCATGCTCTTGGGCGTGGATATTGAAATTTTCACCGGTCTAGGTTCCTATAGTGATGCCGAATCGCTGCTCCGCGAACTGGGTCACTTACCCAGCCGGCTGGACCGACGATCGCACCGTGCCCAATAAATATCGCGTAACGTCCATGCTGACTACCGTGTTCGTCAGTTCAGACGGCACGATTTTCGAGAAGAGCGTGGGTGCCATTGACGCCAGTTTCCTGGCCCGGGTAAGCCAGGAACTGCTGCCCGCCGAATCAACGGCGCTAAATCATGGAGGCTAAAACCGACATCTAGCGTGCCTTCCACACCTGGTTCTGGAATTCTTCACCTACCAGAGTGTTAGCGGCAACGCTTTCAATGTCGATGGCAAAACAGTGGAATTCGTGGTCGTTGGGCTGGAAGCCGATTTTTTCAAACAAGGCTTCTACGTATTTTTGACGTTCGCCAGGGTTGGTGATGTCAAAGGCTCGGCCGTAGACCTTGAATTCGCCTTCCAGTCCGTTGCGGTCTGAAACGGCGTTAAGGATGGTGCAGCGGGGGTCTCGCAGCAGATCCAAGGCTTTTTGAGAGCGCCACATCATGCCCAGATAGAGCTGGCCGTTGAAGAATAATGGTTCCACTGGTGAAATCCGCGGCCAGCCGTTCTTCCGCAGAGTGCCCACTATCACCAAACCGTTTTTGTCTAACCGTTCTTGGCCTAAGGCCGCCAACTTCGGGTCCTGTTGAGCAAATTCCTGCCAGTTCATCTTTAATCCTTCAGGCCGATAAGTTCTAAGGGAAAATAGTGGCCAATCGAGAATGCGCCTCTAAAGCCAGAAAATCGTCGGTCACCTCAAGTTCCAACGGTGGGAATGAGACTTCGGTCAGTTCTCCCATGAGTCGGCTCGCTTAAGGATCGGCATCCTCAGGTTCGGACCGACGCCACTACGTTTCCCTATCAGGCCACCGCGCAACCCCATAGTAGGTGCCATACTGACCCTTCATCAATATTGTGACTCAAGGCTGCCACGAGTAGCGCAAATCGCTTCCGTTGCTTGACGCCAGGCGTCTCTGAATTCCGATTCTTTTCCAGGTTTCAACTGCCACTTATATATCACGACAAACATAATTACCTCCAACTAAAACCTAACGATGCCGGTTTCGCACGTTCTTCGTGATGTAATATTTGATAATAATTCATCGACCTTTGGATGATGTACGGGATTAAAAAATTGGGCAAATAAAAACCCCGCAGTTTTATCTGCGGGGTTTGTTTTGCTTTTTGGTACCCCGGATGGGCTTCGATCCCATGATCTCCACCTTGAAAGGGTGGCGTCCTAGGCCAGGCTAGACGACCGGGGCACAGGCGTATTCTACTATAGCTAGGCGGCTATTGCCTAGGCACAATTAGATTCTGGTGTTTTGGAGCAACTAATCAGGCCTCTGGGCTGATTTAAGGCCTACGGATAAACCGCCAGGGCTTCTAGCCCGGTTTCCTCTGGAAACCCGCACATAAGATTCATGTTTTGTACGGCCTGTCCGGCGGCGCCCTTCACTAGGTTGTCCAGGCAGCTGATTACGATTAACCGCCCTGTGCGCTCATCAATCGAAGGGTGTATTAGGCATAAATTGTTGCCCAAAGTTTGCTTGGTCTGGGGAGGAGTGGATACTACGCGTACGAATGGGTCGTCTGCGTAGTAATCGCGATACAGGTCTAGTATCTTCTCTTGGCCCTCATCGCCGGTCCAATTTCCTGGCTCAATCAGCGTTGCGTAACAGGAACTCAAAATCCCCCGAGTCATGGGGATCAGATGCGTCAAAAATGTCAGGTTGAGGGACTTTTCAGTCAGCGGAGCTAATTCTTGGGTGATCTCCGGTAGATGCCGATGTCCTTTTAACGCGTAGGCAAATACATTCTCATTGACCTCAGAAAAGTGGTTGGTCATGGTCAGACTGCGACCGCCGCCAGACACTCCGGATTTGCTGTCAATGATGATGTCTTGGGTGATGATCTTTCCAGCCACCGCAGGGGCCAATCCCAAGATAGCGCTGGTAGGATAGCAGCCAGGGTTGGCAACCAGCCGTGAATTAGTAACGTCGTCCCGGTGCAGTTCCGGTAGGCCGTAGACCGCCTCTTCTAAGTAGGTGGGGTCCGGATGGTCAACTCCGTACCATTCTGTGTATTCATCAGCCTGTTTCAGCCGGAAATCGGCGCTGATGTCCACAACCTTTACTCCCTGCTCGAGCACCGGTATGCAGGCTTCGGCGCTGGCTTTATGCGGGAGAGCAGAGAACACCATATCCAGGCTGCCGCTGAGTTCAGGCTCAATGGCCATATTCATGGCGGTCAAATGGGGAAATACCTCATTCAACTGCTGGCCGGCGGCGCTCCTACCGGTGACTGAAGTGATTTCCACCTCAGGGTGGCGGTACAGAATGCGGGCTAGTTCGCTGCCTGCGTAACCAGTGATGTTGATGATCCCTACTTTCATTTCGCTTACTCTTTGTTTTGGGGTATTTATTTGCTAGGCATCAGGCTGCGGAAGGTGAGGCATGGGCGCCCCCGGGCTTCCGGCTAATGCTTGTTCTTCTTGGGCAGCGAGTGCAGCCAGGTCTGCCTTGGTCATGAACTTCTTTCTGGAAGGACAGAGTCCGCCTACCACGCACTCTGGGCACAGCGGGCGTTGGGCCTTGCACACCTGACGACCGTGGTTGATGTAAGAAACGTGGAAGTTGAAAACTTCTTCAGGCTCAACCTTGTCTTCCAGAATCTCGTGGGCTTTGTCCACGCTCACCTTGGGTCCAATCACGCCTAGTCGTTGGCTCACCCGGTAGATATGGGTGTCTATAGCCATTGCTGGCATGCCTAGGGAGAAGCTTAGCACGATTCCTGCAGATTTTGGGCCGATACCGGGTAGCTGCCGTAGCCAGGTCTTGGCATCGTTTAAGGGCATCTCCCTTAGGAATGACAGATCCAGTTCGCCGTTCAGTTCAAGTATCTTGTTAAGCACTGCTTTGATTCGCGGAGCCTTGATCTTGGCCAGCCCGCCTAGAGCTATGGCTTTCTCAATGTCTGCCACATCTGCTGACGCGACGGCTTCCAACGATGAGAATGTTTCCATTAGGCTTCGGTAGGCACGACTAGAGTTAATATCGGACGTGTGCTGGGAGAGAATCGTAAAGACCATCTCGTCCGTGGGAGGTAGGCGCGCTTCGTGGGTAAACGGGCCGTATTGCTGGGTCATCATCTCGATAGTGAGCGCAACGTCAGCTTTGCTCTTGGTCCTGGGTGCTCTTCTTTTAGTAGTCGTAGGCATAATCTCGTCTAATTACCGGGTGTGTCTCTGATTTCAGACTAAAATCTTGATCAGGTTGGTGATGGGAAAGATTTTAGCACCAGGTAGGCCAGAAATAAAAAAACCGGGAGGTGTTGCCTCCCGGTTTTGGTGTTCCTAAACAGTTTGCGGGAAATTTAGAAGAGGTGACAAGTTAATGTGTGCCCTTCGGAGATTTCCTTGACCACGGGTGTGTCCACGGAGCAACGGTCCATTGCGGCGGGACAACGAGGGTGGAAATAGCAGCCAGGCGGGGGATTCAGCGGAGAAGGAACCTCACCTTGAAGGATGATCTCTTCTTGCTCAGTGTCCGGATGTGATGGCAGAGCTGCCGACATCAGGGCTTTGGTGTACGGGTGTGACGGGTTGTTAAACAACTCCTGCACCGGGGAGAGCTCCACTATCTGGCCCAAGTACATCACTGCGACCCAGGTGCACATATAGCGTACCGTTGCTAAGTCATGGGCAATGAGCATGTAGGCTACGTTGTACGTTTCCTGCAAATCCTTGAGCAGGTTCATAATCTGGGCTCTGATGGACACATCCAAGGCAGATACAGGCTCGTCCAGCACAATCACCCTTGGGTTCAAGGCCAACGCCCTGGCAATGGCGAGCCTTTGCCGCTGTCCACCGGAGAACTCATGGGGGAATAGGTTGGAATGGTACTCGTTCAAGCCCACGTCATTCAGCAGTTTCATCACCCGTTCTTGTTGTTCTGCCTTGGTGATGTTCCAGTTGATGACCATTGGCTCGGCAATGATGTCTTTGACCCGCATGCGTGGGTTCAGTGAACTCCACGGGTCTTGGAACACGGCTTGCACTGAACTCCGGTAAGACTTTCTAACAGCAGCGCTGTTGTGAACGTCTCCTCCCTCAAAGAGGATGCTGCCTTCGGTGGGTTCCTCAAGCATCAACATCATTTTGGCGGTGGTGCTTTTGCCGCAGCCAGACTCGCCCACTACGCCAAGGGTCTCGCCTGCGCGCAGCGCAAAGGAAATGTCATCTACTGCTTTGATATGGCCAGTAGTCCTGGAGATCAATAATCCCTTGGTTACCGGAAAGTACTTCTTGAGGTTTTTGGCTTCAAGTAGGACTTGTCCTCTTTCAGCTTTGGTTTCGGACGAATCTATTGTGGTCATTCTACCTTCCAACATGCTGCGGTATGGCCATCGGATACAGCTTTAATTTCTGGGTAGGTCTCAATACACTTGTCCATGACTACGGGGCATCGGTTCGCGAAAGCGCAACCAACGGGTAGGTCATGAAGCGGTGGCGGTTGACCTTCAATCGAGTATAGCCGGTCAACGACCCGGTCCATCCTGGGAACCGACGCCAGAAGAGCCTCAGTGTAAGGGTGGGATGGGTTATTGAAGATATCTCTCACACTGCCGTGCTCTACTATGCGTCCGGCATACATCACCGCAACCCGGTCACACATCTTAGCAACGATGCCGAAGTCATGGGTGATGAAGATGATTGAAAGGTCAGATTCTTTCTGGATGTCTTTCAACAGTTTCAGGTATTGCGCCTGAATGGTCACGTCCAAGGACGTGGTCGGTTCGTCAGCAATGAGGACTTGGGGTTGGCATGAGATGCCAATTGCTCCCACCACCCTCTGGCGCATGCCTCCACTCATCTGATGGGGATAATCCTTGACTCGGGATTCTGCGGCAGGGATGTTTACCTTACGCAGAACCTCAAGGGCCCGGTCTGTAATCGAGCGTTTTGGTATGTCTTGGTGAATCTTGATGGCCTCTTCTACCTGGTCTCCAATGGAGAAGACCGGGTTCAAAGAAGTCATCGGGTCTTGGATAATCAAGGCAATTTTGCTGCCTCTAATCTTCGCCATCTCCTGCTCGGAGATGGGGACTATGTCTTCGCCGTCCAAGACGATACTTCCTGAGACGATCTTTCCGGGTGGAATGGGAATCAATCTCATCAGGGAGAGCATGGTTACAGACTTTCCGCAACCAGACTCGCCCACGATTCCCAGAGTCTCGCCCTTTCTGAGGTCAAAAGAGATACCGTCAACGGCTTTGACAGTGCCCCAGCGGGTCGTGAAATGCGTTCGCAAATCATCGACCGACAATACAACTTCTGTGTCTATTCTTGTATCCGCAGTGACCATAAAATACGTTGTTCCTTAAATCGCTGAGTTATTCAAGTACAGGTAATCCGCTCACTCCAGTTGGCGCAAGCGCGGGTCCAGAGTGTCTCGTAGCCAGTCGCCGAACAGGTTCAAGGACATTACGGTCACCATGATTGCTACGCCGGGGAAGGTGGATATCCACCAGACTCCGCCAGCAAGCTTGTCGCGTCCGTCTGAAACCATTGATCCCCATGCGGGGGTAGGGGGCGGAACGCCAGCGCCCAGGAAGCTTAGAGTCGACTCCAGAAGGATGACGATACCAACCTGAAGTGTTGCAACAACAATCAATGTATTGATCGTTCCTGGGAATATATGTATGAACAGAATCCGGGCTGTAGAGGCACCGGAGACCTTTGCCAAGGAAACATAGTCCATGTGCTTTAGTTGTAGAACTTCGCCGCGCACTTGGCGGGCAAACCTTGGCCAAATAAATAAGCAGAGCACGGTAACGATGATCCATAACGATTGACCCAGCGTTATCACCAACACAAGGGCAATGAGAATCAAAGGTATGGCTAATTTAATGTCTACTAGCCGCATTAATGTTTCGTCAACCATGCCGCCATACCAGCCTGCTGCCAGGCCCATAGTGACGCCAATAGTTCCTCCCACTGCCAGTGTGACAATCGACACCAACAATGAGATTCTAGCCCCGTAAATCACCCTGGATAGAACGTCTCTACCCAGATGGTCTGTTCCCAATAAGAACTTAGTGGTGCCTTCCGGACGGCTGAAGACTTCAATCTCGTCATCAATCTGCGCCGCAGGATCGATCTTCAAGGCGTCGGCCAACGTAACGCTAGTTGTGCGCTGGTTAATCGACATCCGTTCTACGACAATCTTGACGCTCTTTACACCACCGGACCAAGCCGGTGGGATGTTTCGTTCTTTTAATTCGCCCTTCTCTGGATCATGAGGAGCCAGGATCGGGGCGAACAACCCGGCAATGACCACTAAGCTAAGTAGGAATACCGGAATCAAAGGCAACCGTCTAATCTTTCTATAGACTGCGGCGGCTCTTTCCTTGGTTGTTGGTGGGGCAACCACAATTCCACTAAGATCTGCTGCCATTATGTGCTCCTAATAACTTAAGCGTACCGGATTCGCGGGTCTACGTAAGCGTAGAGCACGTCCACGATGAATGCTGCTGTCACGTATAGCAGCGTGAAGGTGATTACCACTCCTTGAAGCAGCGGGTAATCGAAGGCAAATAATGCTTCAATTGCCAACCTGCCTAGACCAGGCCATGCGAACACCGTCTCTACGACCAATGAACCAGTTACTAGAGCTCCGATGGTCACGCCGGCGAATGTTAGTGGTGGAATCAGTGCGTTTCTGAACGCGTGCTTCATGATGATGGTTCGGGAATTAACACCCTTGGCCCGTGCCAATTTGATGTACTCCGAATCCAGCACATCCAGCATCGCGGATCGTACCAACCGTAGGTTAGCGGCGGCGTAGTACCACCCCAAAGTCACGGCGGGCAGAATTATGCTGTTCCAATCTTGTTTTCCGTACGGTGGGACCATTCCCAACTTCACCGCAAAGAAGAACATCAGCATGATGCCCAACCAGAACGGCGGAGCAGACTGGCCTATCAAAGCGATAAATTTACCGAAGTTGTCCATCATGGTGCCGCGTTTGACCGCTGATAATATTCCCAGCGGCACCCCAATTAATATCGAGAAACTGAAGGCTACTGCACCCAGCAACAATGTTGCGGGCGCCCGTTCAATAACAACGTCAGTTACAGGGCGTGCTTCCCGAACAGACTTTCCGAAGTCGCCTCTTACTGCACCTTTAATGAAGATTCCGTATTGCTCGTAGTAAGGCTTGTCCAAGCCCAAGACTTCACCCATGCGATCCCAGTCTTCCTGGGTGGAGTAATCATCCAGGTAGATATGTCTGGGGTCACCTGAAACCCGGCTCATTATGAAAATAATCAAAGAGACACAGAGTAAGGTTACTAGGGCGAGTATGAACCTGCGGACCAGGTATTTTTGCATTTTTTTCTTACCGTCAGTTCACTGCGTTGTGGATTAGGGTCTGCCTTTTTCTCATGACTATCGCCCGGGCTGCTGCGAAAGCGGTTCCTGCCATGGTTGCTCCGACTGCTGAGCCTAGTGCTGTGTAGTAAATCGGTGACACGGTAGGCATTGCGCAACACTCAATCTCTTGCGCCGCACCATATTCGAATCCAACCCAGGAACCAAGTATTCCTGCTCCAATTACCACTGTCGCCGTTAGTGCTAGAACCCAACCGTTTTCACGATCAATGTGTAGCCAGGCTACAAAGGCCGCTGTCCCTGCTCCGCTTCCAGCGGCTAAGAACAGTGATGCCTGCCATAACTTAATCGATGATCCCCCAAAGAATACATATAGCGACCAGGCGAAAGCTATGCCAATCATGCTTAGCACTACACCTAGGACACACCCTGCAACCGTCCGTGCAATTGGAATCAGGTAGGGATTTGCCTTTTCCCAAAAGTTTTTTTCGAACCGTGGTTGCACCTGGATGGGAACCCCTTGTGTTATATGTGCTTTGTAGCGCTAACCGAATCAATCCGTTTGGTTGAATACCCATGGCATTTGCCGGGCGGTATTTGAACCAGTTTTATTTTCCTGCCCGTTACTCTTCATCGGTTGTACTTGCCAAATCAGGCGGCGGGACATTCATTTCCTGCATGATTATTAGAGAGGTCTGCAAGTGCCGACCCCCAAATCGCTTGTAAGATATATACTATCGGCTTTAGCAAGTCAATAGGTGGAACCGACGTACCAAAAGTTATCGACTAGAGCGTAAATGAAGCTGATGGCACGNNGGGTGGAGCAGGGCCAATGCCGGGCCCTGAAGCCAAATTTCAGGGCCTCCGGGCTAAATGGCGTGCATCGTTAGCTAATAGGCATTTCGCCATTTATGAGCCATCTCACGGACTGGCCACCTTTACTCCAATGTTAAATGCTAGGCACTTTGGTTTATTCGGCGTTCATATAAAGAGGAGCCAACTGCTGAGGTTGGCTCCTCTTTTAGGTTGCTGTCTTGCGCCTTAGCTAAGAAACCAAGTGGTGGCTTGGCTAAGACTATGGAGATTAATTGGTGTTATCGAGGTTGAATGTACTCGTACCCGTTGATCTGCCGTAAATCGCCCTGTTTGACGAATCCATCCCACGGCTGCAACTTCGGTCCGATGGGCCAGACGTTGTCAAAGACGTACAAGCCGGTCTCACCGAAGATGTTGTCAAACTGCCACCTGGCAATCTCGAGTTCCAAGACCTCACGGGCTGCCCGGTCTGTTGTGCCCTGCACCACCGGAATTTTCTCTTCCAAGTACGGGTGCTCTGTGCCGTAACTGAACACTGAGTCGTTCAAGTAGTTGGCGTAACCCTGCACTGGGGCCAAACGGATGGAAACCGAGTGGCAAGATATCCCTTCATAGGTACGGGCTACAAACGTGGGCCGTATTGTTCCGTAAGGGACGTTCTGGAAGGTTACGTCCAGACCAATGTCATCCCAGTACTGAGCAACTGCCTCGCAGGCTTCCACTTCTGAAGGAGCTCCGCGCAGAGCGGGAGACAACGTTAGGTTGAAGCCGTCGGGGTATCCAGCATCGGCCAATAGACTCTTGGCCCGCTCGGGGTCAAAGTCCCAGACCATGTCATCTGGCAACCGCTTTTCATCGGGACCGCCCCAGTCTCTGAGGGCTAGAGGGTGACCGAATCCAAGCAACAGTTCGTCGACAATCGTCTGTCGGTCAATGGAAATGGAGAGAGCTTCCCTGACCTTACGTGCAACTTCCCATTCTGCCGAGCTTGGGTCGCTGTTAGCAGACACCCAAGGCAGATCAGTGTTGTAGTTGGGCCAGGACTCTCCGCCGCCATCTCGAGCCGGGACATAGGTCTGACCGTAAATGTTCAAGCCAGCTTGTCCGGCATCCGGCACCTGCATCAGGGTGGCGCCCTGTACGCTCTCAACCTCAGATATGGAGTCTAGAGCCATAACAAAGGTATCCAAGTTACCGGTTTTGAAACCGGCTACCCTGGCAGATTCTTCAGGAATCTCCCATTCCACCATCTCGGCGAAATAGGGTGTTTGACGCCAGTGGTTTTCCACGGCTTTCATCTTCCAGAATTCACCGGTCTTCCAGTCATCGATCTCCCAGGGACCAGTGGCCGCAGTGTTGCGGTTGTGTTCTTCTTCGCCTTCTTGGTCGAATTGCTTTTTGCTCACAATCCAGACCTGGGTGGCACGTGGCGTGCCTAATAATTCGAAGATTGGCACATCTGAGAATGGTGTGCCGGAGTCAACCACCCAAGTGTAATCGTCTGGAGTGGATTGACTGCCACTATCAGCAAAGAAAATTTTCTTGGCGTTGGAAGCCCTGGCATGTTTCTCGCTGTTGGCCAATTGGTCAAATGAGAACACTACGTCCTTAACGGTCATCTCGCCAAAGCCTTTATGGAATTCCACACCCTTTCGGATGTGGTATGTCCAAACCTGGCCGTTGGGAGATATTTCCCAGCTTTCAGCCAGCATGGGTTCCACGGCGTTACTATCGAATCCGTACATGCCCAGAGTTTCTGTAATTGGCGCGGCATTGTTTAGGAAAATCTGAGGGTTACCGGAGAGCTTGGGGCTGCCAAAGTAGGGTCCCAGCTCTTTCTGGCCCACATTGATAGTTCCTGACGGCTTGGCCATCACTTCAGGGGCCTTGGTGGGCACTGCTGTGGCTGCAGGAGCTGACGAGCCTCCACCAGAAGACACTGCAGTTGGCGCTGCTGTGGTCGCAGCAGGAGCTCCTGAGTCCGTTTTGGTTGGCGGCGTTGCGGTCGCTGACGAGCCGCACGCCAATATGGCGGCTAACAGGAGCACCAAAGGCCCTAGGATCATTAACTTGGGATTCTTTAACCAGTGATTCAAGACGGACAAACCTCCAATAAAGTATGACTATACGATATCCTTCGCGCTTTACGGCTAGTTAGCTTTAAAACTCGAAGAGTATTTTGACACTCGTAGGGAATTGTTAAGCCGACAGTGAAGTCCGGAACCTAATTACCAAGGTAATGATTGTCCGGTTTATCTTCTTTCCTTAGATTATAGCGCAGGCAGAATATGTAAATTACCGGATTAACGATAATAGGGAACAGGTATAGACTAACGTAGTAAGCATGTCAATGGCATATATTTGATATCGAATCGTATGATTATTCTGTTTGTCTAGTATTAAAAAACCAATTGGAAAGAGGAAATATTCGGATTAGGGAGGATCGGCGCATTAGTTTGCATCTGAATCAGTAGTTCGATACCGACAAACAGCGGTTATCTTCTAAGTTCGCTTACGCCTCTCTTACCGGTTATCGCAATACGAACCACCCTTATTACGGTCTGGCAGATTGAATGGAAAATAAAAAGAGGACCAACCCGAAGGTTGGTCCTCTTTTTATTAGTTGCTGCAGTTCTGTTGATGGACTTATTGACTTGCCTTAGGTCGCCTTGCTTCACGAAATCGCCCCATGGTTTGATGTTCGGACCGACAGGCCACACATTGTCCACTGCATACAGTCCGGTCTGTCCGAAGACCTCTTCTAGGAAGAATGCAGCTATCTGATCCTCGTATTTTATGCGGTCGGCTGACAGCACAGATTTCTGAGCCAATGGATTCAATTTTTACGGCGGGGGGAAAGTACTAGCCGCCCGGCATGGGCCAAGAGTGAATCAACTTCACCCAAGGCCCACACCGGGCGGCGATGATATTTACTATGGATCGAGTTTAGCGAGGCTTTATGTACTCGAAACCATTAACCTGGCGGAGGTCTCCCTGTTTGACGAAACCAGTCCACGGAGCAATTTTCGGGCCGATAGGCCATACATTATCGACTGCATACAATCCAGTCTCTCCGAAGACTTCATCGATGTAGAATGCAGCTATCTGATCTTCGTATTTTGTGCGGTCGGCTACCAACACAGATTTCTGACCCAGCGGAATCAACTCTTCGGTGATGGGGTGCTCGGAGCCCCAACTGAAGTTTCCGCTATTTAAGAAGCTGGCCATCCCTTGGATCGGGGACAACCGCGGGCCTACATTGTGGCATGACATGCCCTCGTAGGTACGGGCAACCGCTGTGGGTCGGTAGGTACCGTAGGGGACTCGCTGGAAGTCGACATCAATTCCTATCGCATCCCAGTACTGGGCGACGGCTTCACAAGCTTCCACCTCTGACGGAGCGCCGCGAATTGCTGTAGTCAGTGTTGCCTTGAAACCATCAGGGTACCCAGCCTCAGCCAATAGGCTCTTGGCTCTCGCCGGGTCATAAGGCCAGGCTTCTTCGGGAGATGGTAGGCGGTCCTCGAAGCCCATCCAGTCCTTGAGAGTTATGGGGCGTCCGAACCCTTGCAGCATATTATTAACTATCGCTTCACGGTCAATGGCGATCGACATCGCTAGTCGGACTGTGCGGGCCGTTGCCCATTCTGGGGAAGTGATGTCACTGTTGGAAGACACCCATGGTAGGTCGGGGTTGTAGTTCGGCCACATTTCCCCTTGCACATTGGGCTTGCCAGTATCGCCATCTCGGGCTGCTACGTAGGTTTGACCGTAGAAGTTTATTCCAGCCTGTACGGCGTTGGGGACCTGCATCAATGTTGCTCCCTTGACCGATTCCACTTCTGATATGGAATCGAGGGCCATGACGAAGGTGTCTAAATTACCAGTCTTGAAACCGGCTACCCGGGCCGACTCTTCGGGGATCTCGTGGAACATTAATTCCGCGAAAGCCGGGGTAACTCGCCAGTGGTTCTCCACTGCCTTCATCCTCCAGAATTCGCCGGTCTTGGCTTCATCGATTTCCCACGGACCGGTGGCAGCGGTATTGAAGTTAGCTTCATCTTCGCCTTTTTCATCCCATTGCTTCTTGCTAACCATCCAGGCCCCAACAGCACGTGGGGTCGCGATCAATTCATAAATCGGTATCTCGGAGAAGGGCTGGCCCATATCGACTACCCAGGTATAGTCATCAGGGGTTGTTTGGTTGCCGTCTTCCGCAAAAAACATCTTCGCGGCGTTGGCAGATCTGGCGTGTTTATCACTCTCGGCGATTTGCTTGTGGGAGAATACGACGTCTTCAACGGTCATCTCTCCAAATCCTTTGTGGAACTGAACACCTTTCCGGATGTGGAAAGTCCAAGTCTGACCGTCTGCTGAGGTATCCCAACTCTCGGCCAGCATTGGCACAAGCGCCCCGCTGTCGAATCCAGCCATCCCTAGAGTTTCGGTGATAGGTATGGCGCTGTTCAAGAATATCTGGGGGTTACCGATCAACTTAGGGTTACCGACATAAGGGCCAAGCTCTTTCTGGCCAACGTTTAATGTTCCAGAAGGCTTAGGAGCCGCTTGGGGGGCCTTGGTAGGAACCACTGTCGGCGCGGGAGCCGATGCTTTTCCGGAAGAAGGTGCCGAAGTTGGCACTGCGGCGGCTTTTCCTGGAACGGCAGTTGCCTGCTCCGGTATTGGAGTCGACGTGGCCGACGAGCCGCAGGCTAGCATTGCAGCTAGCAAGAGCGTCAATGAACCAAGAATCAAGAATTTTGGGGTTTTTAACCAGTTGATCAAGATGAACCAACCTCATAATTGAATTTGGGGCTACGGTGTTCTATAGGGTTCTGGAACCGCTTCCAGTTGGAAAATGACTCTTAGATGCTGGGAATGGTTAGATGTTTATAAAGTTAATATAGGATTAATTAACAAATTAATTACTGAAAACTAGCAAGATACTTATGCATATATCATCAGAAGATCTAAAATACCAAAACACATCTGCCCTTTTGGTAAGTAGATATATACTATTGCTTATCTTAAGTCAATAGTTTGTATTTGATATTTTGATAACCCTAATTGAGTAAACCAGAAGTGATTACGGTTGGGCAGACCGCTTGATTATGGTAATCATCGTTGATTTGAACTTGGATGTGGACGTGTGGTTTTGCGCCAGCGCTTACAAATGTTACTCATGCCGTTAATTTTTGGCTGTGATCCTGTGACTAGCTCACGGGGTTTATTTTGTTAATTGGATTATTTAGGCTTTACATACTCAAATCCATTGATTTGGCGTAGGTCGCCTTGTTTGACATGATCTTTCCAAGAATCCACGTCTAACTTCGGGCCAACTGGCCATACATTGTCGTTAACATAAAGGCCAATCATGGCGAATGCGTTATCGAAATTCCATCGGGCAAGAGCGTCTTCCGCCGCTTCCCGGTCGGCTCGTAGAATCGACCCTTTGGCTTTGGCGATATGCTCTTCTAAGAAGTCATGTTCCGCCCCGTAGCTGAATGGCGATGCATTCAGATAGCTGGCAAATCCTTGAGTTGGTGCTAATCGAATAGATGCTGCGTGGCATGTAGCACCTCGGTATGTACGCGCAACCAACGTTGGCCTTAAAGTCCCGTAAGGTAGGTTTTGGAATTTTACGTTAATCCCGATGTCGTCCCACATTTGTGCGATTGCTTCGCAGTTTTCGAGTTGTGAAGGGGCACCGCGAATAGCTGCCGTGAGTGTGATATCTAACCCATCGCCGAACCCTGCTTCAGCTAAAAGAGCTTTAGCGGCCTCGGGGTCGTACTCCCAAATCATATCTGAATCATATCGCGCTTCGTCGGCTCCACCCCAACCTTGGAGTGTATTTGGGTGACCGAACCCAAGCAGCAGATTATCAATGAGCGATTGTCGGGTAATCGCAATCGATAGTGCTTTACGAACCTTTACAGCATTAGCCCATCCGGGGGAATCAACATCGGAGTTAGTTGATATCCATGGGTGGTCACGATCCTCATCCTAAACTTTGTATCCATCTTCTTCTTTCAGATGGAGGTTGCCGTAGAAATTCAATTGAGATTGCATTGCACTCGGAACTTGTAAGAGTGTGGCGCCTTCTACCTTTTCTACTTCAGGTATCGAGTCCAGAGCCATTACAAACGTGTCGAGGTTTCCTGTTTGGAAGCCAGCTACTCTGGCAGATTCCTTCGGAATCTCCCAAGCTATCATCTTTGCGAAATTGGGTGTTTGCCTCCAATGATTTTCAACAGCAGGCATTTCCCAGTATTCGCCAGTTTTCCATTCGCCAATCTGCCAGGGTCCGGTGGCAGCGGTATTACGATTTGCTTCTTGCTTACTATCCAAGCACAAACTGAACGAGGCATTCCCATTAATTCAAGTATTCCAACGTCGGAGAAAGGAGTGCCGGTATCGACTATCCAGGTGTAGTCGTCAGGCATTGATCTACTTTCGTTTCCATTAAAGAACACTTCTTTAGCTATGGAAGCTCGGGCATTTTTTTCGCTGTTGGCTACCTGTTCAAAGGAGAATTCAACGTCTTCGGCCGTCATTTCGCCAAAGCCTTTGTGGAATTGAACCCCTTGTCGAATATGGAATGTCCATATTTGTCCATCTGGAGAGACTTCCCAACTCTCAGCGAGCCCTGGAAGCAGTTTGTTTCCTTCAAATGCGTGGATACCTAAGGTTTCAGTAATTGGTGCAGCGCTGTTAAGGAATATCTGAGGGTTACCAGAGATTTTTGGGCTTCCAAAATACGGGCCCAATTCCTTTTGTCCCACATTTAATGTGCCTGACAGCTTGACCACTCCGGCTGGTGCCTTATCTAGGCATAAATTAACGCCTATGGCAAGCCAATATATTGATACTGCGAACATTCTGTTATTAACGACATAACATAAGGCGACGGGGTCTTGGAAATACAGCCTGTCACGAGAGTTTTGAGAATGGAGTTTTAGAGAGCAAATAGCCTGCGGGCCGGTTTCTTAACGGCCGGAGGCAGTTTTAGCTACTAAGGTCAGTGGGTGGTCGGCGCTGCTCTCCGCGAAGGAATTTCTCCAAATCCCGGACTAACTCGGCGGGATCCGGAATCTCAATGGCAGCAACAGCTTCGTCGTACTGACCTTCAAGCTTGGTGACGTAGGAGGCGATCTGGTCGTCTTTGGCCACAGCTTTTTCCACTTCTACATTGAAGACGCCGGCCGCAGACTTTAACTCAGCCAGATCCAGGGGCAGATTTAGCAGCTTCAGCAGTATCTCCAGCAATGTTGATCCTACCCTGTGGTTGGGCGCCGCCTGCAAGTAGTGGGAGGTGTGACCCCAGATAGAGGTATATTCCAGTCCTTCTTCGATGCAGGCGGCCATCACGGCAGAGCTGATACCGGTGGGCCCTTGATAATTGGACGACCGAATTCCCTGTCCTTCCAGAAATTCGCTGAGACTGGATTCGCTGGCGGTGCCGCTGAGTTTGACTGGGCGTGTGTGAGGCACGGCGTCTAACAGCGCGCCGATGTGGACTACTGATTCCACACCGTGGTCTTTTGCCACGGTGGCCACAGTCTTGGCAAACGTGCGCCACTTAAGGTTGGGTTCAACGCCTACAAACACCATGACTCCGGAATGAGCTCTGGGGTCTGTCAGGTACGAGAACTCGTTGGCCGGCCAGTGGATGCGACGCTTTCCGTCTCTGGTGCGGGAGGTATACGGGCGGGTCTGGGAAAAGTCATAGAATTCTTCCGGGTCAATCTCGGCGAATTTCTTGGACTTCAGTTTCCGCTGTAAAAACTTGATCGCGCTGGTGGCTCCCTCTGCAGCGTCGGCCCAGCCGCTGAACACAACCACCATGTGTTTCAGTTTTTTATCCGGTGTCTCGTGAATGATTAGATGTTCCATATGATTATTGCTTCCCAGTCATGATCAGGTAAAAACTATCTTTAGATACCGGTCGGAGTCTACGCCTGTATAATGTTGGAACCGGTTAATTTGAAGTGAACCAGTCCAGCATATCATCGACTTACGAGTCGAATCTGTCGAGCCGGAAAAGGTCTATGTTGTGACTGGTTTCTCCGTTTTGCGCCAGATCGGCCATGATCTCGCCAATCACGCTGGCGAATTTGAATCCGTGACCAGAGAAACCTGCAGCCACCGACACTTGGGGCTGGTCTGGCAGCACGCCGATCATGAACTGCTCGTCTGGAGTATTGGTATAGATGCAGGTCTTGGTGTCCAATAGGTCACCCGCTGCTAGGGGGAAATAGCGACTGGTAAACCCGCGCAAGATTTCCTCGTCGTCTGCGTGTATCTCGCGGTCCATGTCGTCTGGGTCCACTTTCTGCTTTAAATGATGCGCCCGGCCAATCTTGAATCCCGGAACGCTGTAGTTGGGAAAGCCGTAATAGCGCCCCTCTTCAGTCCAGATGCCAAAGACCGGGAAATTCTCCGGTGTGAACAACTCGGGCCGATCCGGCTTAAACCAACCCAGCACTTGCCGCTCAGGCACGGCGAACGGCGCCACGTGAGGGACTAACTTGGCGGCCCAGGCACCGGCGGTTATCACCAGTCTGGCTGCGGAGTAGGTATCACGGTTGGTGCGAACCTGAACATCGTCGCCCTGGACTTCCCAGCCCAGCACCGTTTCGCCGCTGTGGATCTCTGCTCCGGCCTCTTCAGCCACCTGGGCGTGACTCACGATGCACAGTTCCGGAAGCAAGAACCCGCCGTCTGCCTGGTAGACCGAGGATATCCCATCGGGAAACTGATAGCCGGGAAACCGTTTATTGACCTCGGTATTGCCGAGAATCTCGTAAGGAATCTGGTGCATGTCGCAGGCTTCAATAGCGCCTAAGTAGAAATCACTGTCCGGAGGCCCAGCACGCACCGAGCCGGTTGTGACCACTAGTGTTTCACGAGCACTTTGCTCCAGTGCATGCCAAAGCGAAGGGTGTTCCTGGAGGGTGTAGCGAATCATCCGAGAATGACCATGGGACGAGCCTAACTCGTGGGGAATCTCGAATTGTTCCAGGCCCAAGACCTTTAAGCCGCGCTTGGCCAAGTGGTAAACCGCGGCGCTTCCCATGCCGCCGACACCAATCACTATTGCGTCATAACCTGGCATGCTGTCTATCAACCCTCAGGAAATCTTAGTAAACCCCTTTAACCAGGGATTAGTCTCTGGGAATCGCTGTGCCTGGGTTCTTCATGCGCATGCTGAAGACAGAGGTACGGGCGGTGAACAACATAGTGCGGTTGTCGGGTCCACCCCAGGCGCAGTTGGCGGGTATCTCAGGAAGAATAATCGTGCCCAGGTGGTTGCCCGACGCGTCAAAGACCCAAACCCCTTCCGAGCCAGTGCAATAGACATTGCCCTCGACGTCTACTTTCATACCGTCAGGCACGCCGTCTTCTGCGGAATGCATGTTGGCAAAGACTCGGTTATTGCTTAGGCTGCCATCGGGCGCCACGTCAAAAGCACGAATCAGTTGATGCTCACACACCTGCTTCTTCTCTTTTTCTTCAAGGCAACGGCTGTCCAGGCGCGTGATAGCTACGTAGAGAATCTTTTCATCCGGAGAAAACGCCAGTCCGTTGGGGTATTCGGTCTCGGTGGTGCCCACAGATTGGCTGCCATCGGGGGCAATTATGTGCACACCGCTGAAATCCAGTTCTCTTTCAGCGTCCGTAAGACGTCCGCCCGGATCTGTAAAATAAAGACTACCGTCAGAACGGCCAACAATATCATTAGGCCGGTTCAAGCGTTTGCCGTCGGCGTGTGTGGCAATGGCCGTGTAGGAACCGTCAGCCTGGCGGCGCATGATCTGGCGATTATCGCTCTCACAGATCACCATGTTTCCCTGTTTGTCGAAGGTCATTCCGTTGGTGCCGAAGCTAGGATCTCGGAACGTCTCCAACTGGCCGCTGGTCGACATTTTGTGAATTTTCAACGATCGAATGTCCACAAACAGCCAGTAGCCGTCCAAATGCCAGAGTGGGCCTTCAGTAAATCCAAAGTCAACGGCCAGTTTCTCGGCCGGTGAGTCGGTGATATTTGGGATTTGGTCGGACATGGTTTTCTCCCACTAATACGCGTGAATAAGATCAATGCCGGATACGTCAGCTACAGAATCACTCCAGGTGCGACAGATACTGCTCTTCAAAGTCCATGCCGGCCGTATCACTAAATGCGTCCATCAGTCTGCGAGTGATCGGGCCTGGAACCTGGCCGCCGGCGATGGTCGTGTTATTGAACGAGGACACAGGCAAAATGCAAAGACTAGTTGAAGTCAGGAACGCTTCATCAGCCACGTAGGCGTCATAAAGATCCAGGTCCCGCTCTTCCACTGGCATATCAAGACCCCGTGCCAGGTTCATCGCCACGCCTCGGGTGATGCCCTCAAGTACGTTTTGGCCCTTGGGTGTGGCAACTGTCCCGTCTTTAACCAAGAAGATGTTGGATCCACGGCCTTCGGTCAGGTTCCCAGACTCATCCAGCAGCACTGACCAGGCGTCAGGGTCACTAGCGGCAGCTTCCAAGTCGCCCATAATCAGGTTCAGATAGTTGTGGGTCTTGGCCCGGGGACTGAGGAAGCGAGGCGGCACTCTGGGTACTGATGGCGTGAATATTGAAGCGCCATCGCGGTATAAAGCGGCACGACGCGCAAAAGGAATCGGATGAGTCTCAATCAAGATGGTCGGGCGCATGACATCGCCGGGCAGTACCGGCTCGATGCCACGACTGATTCGCTGCATGACCCACATGTCTTGGCCTCGTGGCAGCAGTTTGTAATTATGTTCAATAACCTGACGCGACCAGTCTTCCATCTCCGACTGTTTTAACCCCACATCAATCCGCAAATAGCGCAGCGAATCATAGAGTCGGTGTATGTGTTCCGGAAGACGGAAAGGCGTTCCATTGAATGTCCGTGCTGCGTCAAAAACGGCGTCCCCGTAAAGGTAGCCTCGGTCCCTAATTGATATGCCAACTTGGGATTCGGGCTTCAGTTCGCCGTTGAAAAATACAATGGGTTCGGCCTGTGCCATTTCAAGTACCTCAATTAGTTCTGAATCTTCTGATACTTCTGAAATATTCAGTGATTCACGCCTAGCAATTCAGCAAAATCGGCTGCTTACTTCTTAAAAGCATTGGCGCCGGTAACCAGAGCCGGTAGTCCTCCCATCAAAAATGCCACGCCTACGGTCTCGGCGATCTCCTCTTCAGATGCGCCGGCAGCTCGCGCCCGATTGGCGATTGTTGTTACTCCGCCATCGTGACCCAACAGAGCATCACACAGCATGGTCATCAGGGTCTTGGTTTTGTTGGAAAGTGCACCGTCGGGAAGGATGGCATCACGGGCGTCCTCCGACACTTTCAGGATATCGGGTGCGCCGCTCTTTAGTAGGTCTTGCCATGAAGCAGTTTGAGTCATGATGAACCTCCGAAGTTTTTACTCGAATATTAGCTCCGTTTCAGCCTCTAGCCTACTGGCTGATAAGTCATGGCTGGCACGGGATAAAACACGCTTGAAAACCCTATGGTTGGTGTGCGCCGCCATAATAGCACAGAGCATAGGATTGAGGTCGAAAATAACTTGGCTGAGACGATTAAATGGACGGGCAGTTAAACCTTAGAGGGTGGGAAAATGGAGTTGGCAATACCTAGGGAACGGCATAAAAAAAGTGGCCGAAGAGGAGGGACCCTCGGCCACGAAGCCATGTTTGCCAATCCCGCGCGAAAATGCACAGGAATAAAACCTATAGGTAAGACGACCAGATATCTTGCTTTTTCCGTTACTCTGTGCCCAAATCAGTATCTTTTGAAATGGAACAAGTTTAAATAAACCCGTTTATATTCAGAGCTAGGGGGAAAATTCAAACAAAATTAACCAAGCTATAAGCAGCCACCCTTTACACACCTCACTACACAACACTTCGGGTGACTGCCACAGACCAGTTTCTGACGGTGGGACGAAAGCCGACTATCAGCTCGAAACAACTAAATCGCCGCCTGACTGCCCGTTATCAGCGAAGAAGAAAAGCCGAAAACCGCTATTAAGCGGCTCCGATACGAAAAACCTTGGTGCCACATGACGGGCATGTACCCTGAGTGGCGGGCTTCCCGTTTTTCATAGTGATCTTTTCGGGGTTCTTGATCTCGCGCTTGCTTCGACACTTCACACAGTATGCTTCCATAAGAAACACCTCCCATCGTTACGGTCTCGATATTCTAACTTGGATTTTAAGACATGTCAACATATAGTATGCCGGTTTCTTAAATTATGGCAACTAATGAGACTGGTTAGTCTCATCTACATGTAGTATGTGAAACATCCTAGAGACATTAGATAGAAGTATCTGTGTACTTTCAAGTGCATCGTGTTTAGAATATCCACCAGAATGGGAACACTATTAATAGTCCGTCACGGCGAAACCGAGTGGAATGCCGAAGGACGGATACAAGGCCACACTGACATAGGATTGTCTAAAAGAGGCGAGGATCAGGCACGTTCACTGGGGCAACGGTTGGCAGACCGCCAAATTGATGTTGCCTACAGTAGCGACCTGAAACGGACCTCTGAGACTGCCAAGCTCGTACTGGACGGACGTGATATCACGCTGAACGAAACCCCCAGACTCCGCGAGTACCATAAAGGTATTTTTGAAGGCATGACTCTGCCGGAGATTCAAGAAAAATTCCCGGCGGAATACCCCAAGTACCTGGAGAAAGACCTGAGTTATGCGCCTGAAGGTGGGGAAACCACCCGGGACGTAAGCATTCGCATGGCCAGCATATTTGATGAGATCAAGGCCAATCACCTGGATGAGACCGTGCTGGTTGTGAGTCACGGCGGCGTGCTCCGTGCGGCAATGGTCTCGCTGTTGGGTATGCCTTTGGAAGGCAACTGGTCATTCGTGTTTGGTAATTGCGGTCTGACAATGGTAGATACCTATGCGGACAACGCAGTATTGCGACTGTTCAACGACATTTCTCATATTGACGGCACCGTGCATCACGGGCAGGCTGGTTAATTAAAATGCCTGCTTTATCAAGCCAAAAAAGGTCAAACGTTTAGATGGCCGGGAAAGCACTAATGGTCCAGGGCACCGCCTCCCATGTGGGAAAGAGTGTGCTGGTCTCTGCTTTCTGTCGCATCTTCCGCCAAGATGGGTACAGCGTTGCGCCCTTTAAGGCCCAGAACATGTCCAACAACTCGTATGTGACTGCAGACGGCCTTGAGATTGGCCGCGCCCAGGCGGTCCAGGCTGAAGCTGCTGGTGTGGAAGCCCGAGTTGAGATGAACCCGGTCCTGCTCAAACCAGAAGCCGATCACATATCGCAGGTGGTCGTTATGGGTAAACCCCTGCTGACGGCTAAGGCCAGAGATTACTTTGGCCTCAAACCCCAACTCTGGGAGGCCGTGCACACATCTCTTGATAGCCTGCGGGAGGACTTTGACATCGTAGTGATTGAGGGTGCCGGCAGTCCCGCCGAAATCAATCTCAAAAAGAACGAGATTGTGAACATGCGAGTGGCCCTCTACGCCAACGCCCCAGTCTTGCTGTGCGGCGATATCGACCGTGGCGGAGTGTTCGCGGCCTTGGTGGGCACCCTTGAGCTCCTCGAGCCTGAGGAACGGGCCATCGTCAAGGGAATGATCATTAACAAGTTCCGTGGTGACCCCAGCCTGCTCACCGATGGAATCACCTGGCTGGAAGACCGGACCGGTATTCCGGTGGCTGGGCTGATACATCACTACCGTGACATCCACATCCCCGAAGAAGATTCAGTCGCCCTGGACGACGCTCCAATCGCCACGCACCAATCTGTATTAGACGTGGCCGTGCTCCAGCTTCCCCATATTGCTAACTTCGACGATTTTGACCCAATCTCACGCCATCCCGGTGTGGAACTGCGCTACGTGGATTCGCCTGCTCAGCTGGGCCGTCCCGACCTGGTGATTATTCCAGGCACCAAGACGACCATCCCTGACCTGGCTTGGATGAACGAACGCGGCCTGACCCAGGCGGTTAAAGACCTGCACGCCGGTGGTGCTGCGGTGATTGGTATCTGCGGTGGCTATCAGATGCTGGGCACGAAAGTCAGCGATCCGGAGCACATAGAGTCATCCATCACGGAGCTCGATGGCCTAGGCCTTTTGAACCTGACGACCATCTTTGAAGGCAGCAAGGAAACGCACCGAATCAAAGGTCGCGTTTCTGAAGCTACGGGTCTACTGGCCGGAGCAGCAGGTATGCCAGTCACTGGATACGAGATCCATATGGGCCGTACTATTGGCGAGGGATTCTCGCCCCCGTTCCTGATCCAAGACCGTGCCGATGTCCCAGTGAGTGGCGACGGTGACTTGGAAGGCGCAATCGACGCCTCAGGCAGCGTGATGGGCACTTACATCCACGGTCTGTTCCTCAACCCAGAGCTGAGGGGAGCAATGCTCGCGGAGTTGGCACGCCGTAAGGGTGTTTCCCTGCCTGACGTGACCACAGAGAATAACCTGGATCGCGAATATGACAAGCTGGCCGACTGGATCCGTTCCAGTATCGATATGGACCTGATCTACCAAATGTCAGGCCTGAGCCGCAAATATAACGCGGCCAGACCCTAATGGCCTCCGACCTCTGCTTGGTGTTTGGCGGTGTGCGGTCTGGCAAGAGCGCCTTCGCCGAGAGCAGAGTGGCGTCGCTGGGTCGGCTAAACGGCGGTTCGATATTATACGTGGCTACCGGCGTTGCGATTGACGACGAAATGAAAGAACGCATCGATCGCCACCAGCAGTCACGGCCGGCAGACTGGTCGACCCTTGAAGAACCGACCAGACTGGCAGAGCAAATGATCGGATTGCTAGGACAAGAGCCGAGTCCGGGTGCAGTGATTATTGACTCGATTGACGTCTGGGTTGCCAATCTGTTGCTGGAACACGAAACCGAATCCAAGCAAGCTATAGAACAGATAGTCATCGCCGAGACCGATAAACTGCTGGTGCTGACCGCCATGTCTGACCAGGCGTTTGTCATGGTTAGCAGCGAAGTTGGGATGAGTTTGGTGCCTGTTGAGCCCCTGGGGCGTCGGTTCCAAGACCTTTTGGGCACGGTCAACCAACGCATTGCCGCCACCGCCACGGAAGTGCACCTGGTGGTTGCAGGAATTCCATTAGAAATTAAATCAGGAAACGGGGAGTAGAACCCTTGGCAACTTCGTCATCAAACGATAGCGGGTCAAACGGCAGCGGGCCAAACGGAAACGAATCAGTGCTTTTGGGTACCGCGACTGTTCGGGCGCCTGGCGTCTGCGGTGAACTGGCCCAGGGAATCATCGATGGCAACCACTTCCTGGTCACCTGCCCGGTGGATTTCTACTCCAGAGTCAAAGTTGATATCTACTCCGGTGGACATGGTATAGAGGTCCCAGAAAATTGTGAAAAGACTGGAGCTGCCGTCCGGCGCACTCTTTTGCAACTGAAAAACGCCAAAGTTCGCGCTAAGCTGACCATTAATAACCCCATTCCCCGTGGCAAAGGTATGGCCAGTAGCAGCGCTGACCTAACTGCGGCGATCGCGGCTACCGGCCTGGCACTGGGTCACGAGCTTACTTCTGAGCAGATAGCCAATATTGCCCTGTCCATTGAGCCCACTGACGGCATTATGATTCCCGGCGTGGCCCTCTTTGACCACCGAGCCGGGACTATTCACGAGAGTCTAGGCCCGCCTCCGCCTATGGAGATCGTGGCCCTGGACCTGGGAGGCACCGTGGACACGGTGCAGTTCAACATGGTTGATCGCTTCCAACGCTGGAAGGCAGTCAACGAACAGACTACTGAAGCCCTGCGTCTACTACGAAAGGGAATTGCTGAACAAGACCCGGTTCTGGTGGGCCAGGGAGCCAGCATCAGCGCTGAAGCCAGTCAAATAGTTCTCTCCAAGCCACGTATTGGCGAAGTCAAAGAATTTGCGGAGTCAGTTGGCGCAGTAGGGATCAACGTTGGACACAGCGGAACAATAATGGGTGTGCTGCTGGACGCCCGCGAGCGGCGCGGCGCATCGACCTTCCACAAGGCCAAAGAGGCTTTCCCAGACGCCAACGAGGTGTACCATTTCCGACTAATGGGCGGCGGAGTCCAACAGGTGAAAACCTGACACTCCGAATCTTTATCAAGACCAATAAAGAAAAAGGACCAAAATGGCCGAATACAAGATAGCAGTGATTCCCGGCGATGGCGTGGGGCTAGAGGTCATCGCCGAAGGCAGAAAAGCCCTCGAGGCTGTGGCTAGCGTGACCGACGGACTCAGCTTTCAGTTCACCGAGTTCCCCTGGGGCTCGGAATACTACCGCGAAACCGGCAATCTCATGCCTGTAGATGGCATCGAGACATTGAAAGCCTTTGACACTATCTTGTTCGGCGCGGTTGGTGACCCCAACATCCCCGACCACATCACCCTGCATGGCCTGTTGTTGCCCATGCGTCGCAGCTTTGACCAGGGAGTTTGTATCCGCCCCGCCTATCTTCATCCAGGCGTGGAATCGCCCTTGGTCGGCAAAAAGGCTGGCGACATCGACATGGTCATCTTTAGGGAGAACACCGAGGGCGAGTACGCTCCCGTGGGTGGACGCCTTTATGCGGGCACAGCTCATGAAACAGTGGTCCAGACCAACATGTTTACCCGCCGAGGCACCGAGCGCATCATCCGGGCGGCGTTTGAGTACTGCGACCGGCGCAACAAGGCCAAGGGCAAGAAAGTAACCTCAGTCACCAAGTCCAATGCCCAGTCGTTTGGCATGGTCTTCTGGGATGAGGTCTTCACCGAAGTGGCAGCCGATTTCCCGCATATCGAGACTGAATCGCTGTTGGTTGACCGGGCCTGTATGGATTTGGTCCGCTGGCCTGAGGACTTTGACGTTATGGTGGCGTCCAACCTATTCGCCGATATTCTGTCAGACATCGCAGCAGTTGTGACTGGCAGCATGGGTCTGGCACCCAGCGCCAACATCAACCCCGATCATGAATTCCCGTCCTTATTCGAGCCGGTTCACGGCGCAGCGTTCGATATCATGGGCAAGGGAATCGCCAATCCGTTGGCAACCGTCTCCGCCGTGGCCATGATGCTTGATCACTTCGGCGACACAGCAGCCGCCGAGCGTGTGGACAAGGCTGTGGCCAAATGCCTGGAGCAACGCACTATCTTGACCGTAGACCTGGGCGGCACCGCCTCTACCTCTGAGATGGGCGACGAGGCCGCACGGCTAATCCGCGAGGGGTGATCACCCTTCAAGTCCGAACCATCTACCTATCTGCAGACAATAATTTGGGAGAAGACAGATGCCATACGTAGACAACTCCGGTGTAAAAATTCATTACCATGTTGAGGGAGACGGTCCTCCCCTAGTGATTCAACACGGACTAACCAGCAGCCTGCAAAACTGGTACGCCTACGGCTATGTGGAGGAACTAAAAAACGACTACCGCCTGATACTGGTAGACGCCCGCGGTCACGGCCTTAGTGACAAACCCCACGACCCGGCAGCTTACGACCTAGAACTCAGGGTTAGCGACATTCTCGCCGTCATTGACGACCTAGGCGTGGATAAGGCGCACTATTTGGGTTACTCCATGGGTGGTCGAATCGGATTTGGTTTGGTGAAACACGCATTGGGCAGGTTCCATTCGTTTGCTATCGGTGGTATGGGCGCTCACGTTGCCAACACCGATACCCCGCCCGAGCGTAGGATTGGCGTGCTGCGGGGTGGGATTGACGCCTATGTGGCCAACGCAGAGGCCAATGAAGGCCCCATGGAAGCCGGACGGAAAGCAAGGCTGCTGGAGAACGACGCTGAAGCTCTGATAGCGGCCACCCTTGCGCCGATGGGTACAGAGAACATTCCTGAACTGCTGCCAGGCCTGAATCTGCCCTTCCTGATCTACTGTGGTGACGCTGACGGGTTCTACCCCGCTGCCAAGGCCTCAGCAGAGGCGATACCAGGCTGCGAATTTGTGACCCTGCCTGGTCTGAATCACGGAGAGGCGTCCCGGTCCAGCGAGCCGGTGCTGCCTCACATCACCAAATTCCTCAGAGAAGCCGCCAACAAAGTAGGCGCAGGGGCCTAGCAGTCTCGCGCAGGCTCAAACGGGTCCGGGAATAGATTAACTGAAGGGGTGCGGAATTGGCCATTGGTTGGGGATTTATAGGCACCGGGAATTATCCCAATTCCCGGATCGCGCCGGCCGCTGTGCTGGCTGAGAATACGTCAATCGTGGCCGCCTACAGCAGAGACCAAGAACGGGCAGACGCTTTTGCCAAGACCCACGGCGCGGATGCTGCCTACACTTCGGTCGAGGCGTTGTTGGCTGATTCCAGAGTCGATGTCGTATTCGTCGCCTCCCCCAATAATCTGCATGCTGAATTCACTCAACTAGCCGCCAAGGCCGGGAAGCACATCTTGGTTGAGAAGCCAATGGCGACGACCGTAAGCGATTGCGTGGACATGATTAAGGCGTGTAAAGCCAACGGAGTTAAATTAGGAGTTGGCTTTCAACTGAGACACCATCCCGGCCACATCGAGGCCAGCAAGCTGATTCGCGAGGGTGCACTAGGACGTGTGGCGCTGGCACAGGGCCTGATTGGCTCTGGCACTAGGGGAGAGCTCCAGCGCGAGCTCCGCTCTGGCCTGAGAGAGTGGTGGGAATCTCCGGAGATGGTCGGAAACTCCAGCACAATGATCGGTTCCGGCGTTCACTGTGTGGATGATCTGGAATTCGTCATCGGTCAGACGGTCGTGGAAGTGACGGCAATCACTGATGGACAGACGGATGCCTCTCCGCTGGAAAACATGGTTTCTTTGTCGCTGCGGTTTAGCGGCGGCGCCATCGGGGCGATGTGCTGCGGAAACAAGATGCCAGACGCCTTGAACGACATTACGATCTACGGCAGTGACGGGCGGGTCATACTGAAAGATTCTTCGAGGCCGGCGTTTGGCGGCAGTTTGGAGGTAATCAGCGAGACTGTGAACAACACGGTTGATTACGAGCCGGACGCCCTGTCCCTGGCCAAATGGCAGATAGAGGGATTCAACCGGGCCATTGCCAACGATGAAGAACCCCAGGCTTCGGGGTTGGACGGCCTCAGATCGGTGCAAATCACAGACGGCATGATTGAATCGGCCAAGACAGGCCGGACAGTCAAAGTGGAGCCGATTCACATCGGCTAATGGAGAAATTTGGGTGCTGGGAGGGCCTAACCTGCCTTACGTGGAACCCAGAACCACGCTGACCATTTGCTTCTCCAGCGCTTGGCCCAATTGTTCAACCGGCCGCAGTCGGTCATGGTCCCCAACGGCCCCGATGAACACCACGCCCAACAAGCGGCCAACTCTGAAGTCCACCACGGTGGAAGAGATTAGACCGTTGGTGCCACCCTGCAATATGCGTAAGCCAACAGCCTCGTCGAAGAACCCCTGAGGCTCGAGTCTGGTTGCCGAGACTAGTTGATGCCCCGGTCCCACACTTTCACCGATCTGATCCTCAAAATCCTTCAGAAAGATGTCGTGCATCCAGTAATGGACCGAATCAGGGGAGTCGAAGAGGTGCACCACTGAAGCGGCCATGAAGTCGAAACCGTCGGACATGGCCATGTTGGAGGTGGGTCCGAGCTCACGCATCATGCCTGTGACGCGTCCGGCATCAGAAAATCGGTCTGCAGTGCTTCCCGCAAAGCCGTTCTCAGCCAGGGTGGCGTTATCCAATGAGCCTTCACGGATAACTTGGTGTCCTTGGAAAAACTCTGGGAACCCAGTCTTCTCCAAAACCATTAAATCCAGGGCGCTTTCTCCCACACTGTAGGTCGCCCGGTCAATCGAGAAACTTGTCAATCCGGTCTCCTGCATTTTCGGCGCCCCTGCCGGGCGCGGCCAACTGAATCGATGGCCTGAACCTCAAGCTCAGACCATCGATTTTATTTCATAGGGCTTTAACGGTAAAAGGTCTAACCGCAGACCATTGGATAAACGTGCAGATGGCGAGTCGCCTCTGCCGGGGTCTTGCTCTTGCTCCAGTTGTCACCGCCGTCGGTGCTGCTGTAGACCTCACCGCTGTAGGCGGCGCAGTAGATGTGGTCTGGAGCTCCGGCATCAATGGCGATCGCCATCATCCGGCCGGGGACGGTCTCGCCAAGATCCATACGGTCATAGGTCTCACCGGCGTCACGGCTGCGGAAGAGAGCACCCTGTTGGACGGTATCTGCAGGTGCGGCGCCACCACCGGCTCCGGCAGCCAGGTAGATGGTCTTGGGGTCGTCTGGCGCAACGAGCAAGTCTCTGCAGTACGAACCCCCGGGGAACATGTCTTCAAATTGAACGTGCTCCCAGCGTACGCCCTTGTCGCGGCTGCGGAACATGGCGGTCTGTGTGGCAATGTGCACGGTTCCCGGGGCAGCGGCACTGACCTGAACGTGGTGCAGGTCCAGGGTATTGTTCTTGAGATACGGGCCGTCAATCATCGAGATCCAGGTCTCGCCGCCGTCACGGCTAGCCAAGAGGCCGCCAACTTCTATAGCAGCGTAGATGTCATTGGTGTCAGACGGGTCGAAGGACATGCCAATGACTCGCTTGGCAAGTGGAGGCATATAGGTGGTGATAAACGGATATACAACCGCACTGGTGTCCATCATCTTCCAGGTGTCGCCACCGTCTTGGGAGCGTGAGATGGAGCAGGAGTCGTATCCGGCAAAGATCACATTGGGGTTGTCAGGGTGAAGTATCAGCGACCAGACCTCATATCCGGGGGCCGCGTCGTTCAGCGCCTCCCAGTTTTCGCCGCGGTCCTTGGAGCGGTAAACGCCCTTGTCGGTGCCGGCGAAAACTATTTTGGGGTCATCTGGTCGGATGGCCAATGCCCGCACTTGGGGTTGATCAGGAAGACCTTTGGAGACGTCAGTCCATTCTTCTTCCCCGTCAGCGCGGCGCACTAGTCCGCCTTCTCCGATGTAGTCGCCCTCTCCGCCAAGGCCAATATATACGTAAGTCCGGTGGTTTGTGGCTACCATAGTTGTACCTCCAGTCTTAATTCCATTCGAGATTAAGATACACGAAATCCTGGGATATTCAATCCCAAGGTCGTCTCAGGATATTTCAAAATCTCAACCTGAACTTGTAATCTCAATAATAAAGCAGTTGGTCTAGCGCGACACACCAGTCTGCGGTAGTATTTAACACGCCAGCCAGGGGCCATTCGTATACAGCCTTTCGTGTCCAGATAGCGAAGCCCAGTTTTTTAAAGCCAGAATTTAAGGGTATTCATGAAGAACAAGATTTTTAAGACCATGGACGATGCCGTTGCGGATATTCCAGACGGCGTCACGATACTCAGCCCCGGATTCAGTGGCGTAGGTGTGCCCAGGAACCTGTTGGCAGCCCTCAATCGCCAGGGAGCCAAGGGACTCACCGGCGTTTCCAATAACGCCGGGACAGTAGACGAAAATATCGATATTGGCACTTTGGTTGAAGCCGGACAGATGAAGAAAATGATCTGTGCCTTCACCGCGTCCACCCATCCGTCCCAGGTCACACCGTTCACGCGGATGTATAACGACGACGAAATTGAGGCAGAGTTGGTGCCCCAGGGCACCCTGGCCGAGCGACTTCGCAGCGCTGCCGCTGGAATCGGCGGGTTTTACACTCCAACGTCAGTAGGTACTGAACTGGCGGAGGGAAAAGAGCACCGCGAGATTAACGGCCGAATGCATGTTCTGGAGTATCCATTGCCCGGTGACTACGCTCTGGTTCGCTGTTGGAAGGCTGACACTGCCGGCAACCTGGTTTTCAGGCTGACCCAGCGCAACTTCAACCCCCTGATGGCCATGGCCGCGAAGGTGACCATTGTTGAGGTTGAAGAGGAAATTGTCGAGGCCGGTGAACTTGACCCTGATTTGATTCACGTTGCCGGTATCTACGTGGACCGGCTGGTGAAAATTCCCGCAGACGGCATCTGGATCTAATAAGTAAGTAGCTTTCAGCTAAATGCTGACGGCTTCAATACGGAGATAACAATGGCTGAGAAAGTTAAATTGGAACGTCAGGCAATGTGCGACCGCCTGGCCATGGAATTTCAAGACGGTTGGATCGTTAATTTGGGAGTGGGTATGCCCACCCTATGCTCCAACTACTCAGATTCCAGTCGGGAGATTATCAACCACGCCGAGAATGGCGTGATTGGTTACGGTCCGCTGGCCAAAGAAGGCGAGGAAGACCGCCATCTGGTCAACGCCGGCGGACAGAAAGTTACGCCTCTGCCAGGCATGGCCTGTGTGCACCACGCTGACTCGTTTATGATGATTCGCGGCGGCATGATTGACGTCACTGTGATGGGTGCCTACGAGGTTGCCGAGAATGGTGACTTCGCCAACTGGCGCATACCCAGTCGCAAGGGCGGTGGAATCGGTGGCGCAATGGACCTGGCCGCTGGCGCCAAGCGCGTATTCATCGCCATGGAACACACCACCCGCGACGGCGGCCCCAAACTGCTGAACAAGTGCACTCTGCCAATCACCGCCCCCGGTGTGGTCAAGATGCTGGTCACCGACCTCGGCCTGTTCGAGATCACACCAGAAGGATTCATGCTCGTGGAGCACGCTCCCGGCTGGAGCCCAGCGGAAATCCAGGAACTGACCGAGGCTAAGCTGATTATTTCAGACGGACTAACGGAGTTCCGCTTCAGGGCTTAGTAATCAGAATACTCCCCTAACAAATGGCAGAAAAACAAAGAAGCCCGACCGCATCATTCGGTCGGGCTTCTTTGTTTGATCGTAGTCCCAGCTTTAAAAGAAGTTAGTTCCGCCGTTTACGTGCAATGTCTGGCCGGTCATGAAGCCGCAGTCGTCGTTAATTAGGAACATGGCGGTGGCAGCAATGTCATCGACCGTGCCGAGGCGGCGCACCGGGATGTTGGATGTGTCCTGCATTCCGCCCTCTGGATACCAGGACATGTCCCTGGTGGTGTCGATTCGCCCCGGAGAAATGACGTTCACTCGGATGTTCTTGGGTCCAAATTCAGAAGCTAGTCCCCTGGCCAGTCCGATGATGCCCATCTTGGCAGCAGACACGTGGGCGCGGGTGGCTGAGCCCACAAAAGCACCATCTCCAGTGAAGAAGACAACTCGGCCGTATTCGTTCTTTTCCATGTGCGGCATGGCAGCGTGGACGCAGTAGAATGCCCCGTCCAACACCACGCCTCTGACATATTCCCAGTCCTCTAGCGTGAGTTCCGTGAACGGGGTTTTTGGGCGAATAGCGGCGTTGCTCACCAAGATGTCCACTCCGCCGAACTGTTCCGCGGCGGCGGCAAACATGCTGTTCACCTGTTTATGATCCGAGACATCGGCAATGTAGGGCAGCGCCTGTACTCCCAGAGCGCGTGCCTCGGCCGCAACCGATTCCGCTTCTTCTTTATTGCTCCGGGCGTTCACCACCACATTGGCGCCCTCTGCGGCCAGCTTCAAAATGATTGCCCGGCCGATATTGCGGCCAGAACCGGTGACCAGGGCTGTTTTGCCTTCTAATCGCTTCATGGTGAAACCTCGGGTTAAATGCCTAAATTCCAGTCTCAGGCACGCCTAGACAAGGCCAGTGACTCGTGGGCGGGATTATAGCATGGGTTTCTTGGATTCCCGTCGTAATATCCAGAGTAATCTTCGGAGTAGTCCATTCGGTCCAACAACGTCGTATAATCCGAAGCTGTATGCCGATAATCAATATTCAATCCAAACCAATCGCCGGTAACTGGGAGGGCCGCTAAGCCCTATGCCGCTGCTGTCCCTAGTCTCCTGGCTATTGTGCCGCCGACTGCGTCAGTCCTGGTTATTGTTGGCGGTAACATCTTTTGGCATCTTGGCGTCGGTCACAATCATGGCCACCGGGGCCTTGTACTCCCGCGCCCTTGGTGAAGCGGGCCTACGACACTCAATATCCTCCCACAGGGCCGAGGTTCACGATGTACAGGTTATTGCGCAAAATCGGCCCCTAGGCCTGGGTGACTACCAAAAACTGGAGCAGTTGGTAGATGGAGTAGCCGATGATCGACTGGGTGATTTGCTGCTGAAAACCGAGCGGTTTGGACGCACCCAGGCCAATCTAATCCTGCTCGATTCACCCGCCGCGCCGATTCTGGGCTCTCCCGGAGGCCGACCTTTCTTCCTCACTGGCTTCGAAGAGCATACGGAGCTGGTCGAAGGACGTTGGCCCGACCCCGGCGCATTACGAGACCCAAATAAGCAGGGCGATATCGAAACGGTTCTGGGACGGGAAGCGGCCCGCCAAATGGGATATGACGTTGGCGACCGGATATATCTGATTCCCCGCAGAGGCTCGCCGGAGCGGATCATCTTCAAAGTGGTAGGTCTGGCTAATCCGATAGATCATCGTGAAGAATATTGGATGGGTGCACCGATTTATTTTGACCTGCGGCCGGTTGGCGAGTCGGTGATTGTCCCTCTATTCGTTACCGAAGATGACTATTTCCAAGGCATCGGCGAGCGTTACCCGACATTGGTGGGCGATTTTGGCTTCTACCTATTCTTGGATTCAGAATTTCTTACCGCTGGCAATGCGACTCATGTTAAGGACCAGATACTTGGCTTGGAGACCGACGTTAACAAGGTTTACCCACGCACATTAGTCCTGAGCCGCCTGGGTCTGACGATAGAAGAGTTCGACAAGGCCCTAACGCTGGCCAGAATTCCGCTTTACCTGTACCTATCCTTGGTTGTGGTGGTTGTGTTGTACTTCTTGGCACTCATCACCGGGACTCTGGGTCGCAGCCAAGCAGAAGAAGCTGGCCTGCTGCGTAGTCGTGGCGCCAGCGTGGCGCAGGTGACCGGTGTGCTGGCGTTGGCCGAGGGAGTGGTGGTTGTTATCGCGATGGTTATTGGGCCGTTCTTGGCCTGGGCCATCGTCAAGACACTGCTGCTGGACACGATAAATCCCGGTGGCGACATAACGGCTCCGATTCCCTTGGGCTTGGCCGGAGACATGTTCTGGATGGGTGCCTTGGGGGGCGTGTTAGCGCTGTCGGTGCTACTGATTACGGCAACGGGGCGGGCCAGGGTGGGCACCCTCGAGTCGTTGAAATCGAGGGCCAGACCTCCGTCCGTGCCCTTCCTGCACCAGTATTATCTGGACATATTGGCGGTGGTAATCGTGGCCATCATCTGGTTCCAGGTGCGCGGTCGCGACGGATTTGTCACCGAGGAACTGTCCTCCCAAGGGATAAATGTTGACCCGACTTTGGTCCTGGGCCCGGTGTTGGGTTTATTTGCCGCTGGCGTGCTGCTCTTGCGGATAATTCCGCTAATCGTCCGGTTGTTGGCCTGGTTGGGCACTCGCATCGGCCCTGCCTGGTTCCAGTTCTCGCTGGTGCGCCTGGCCAGAGACCCCATCCCCCACGGCTCGTTGGCGGTGATATTGATGCTAGCGGCGGCTTTGGGAGTGTTTGGAGCCACATTTCAGTCCAGCTTGTCCCAAGCTCAGAGCGATCAGGCACGGTACAGCGTGGGCGGGAATATGGTGTTGAGTGGACCAGCCCTGCGGATAGACGCTCCAGAAAAACTGGCGAGAGTGCCCGGCGTCACAGCAGTGAGCCCAGTATTCCGAGATTCGGTCACGCCTCTAGACGGCCCGCGCGGCGAAACTATGGAGCTGCTGGCCGTTGATCCGCCAGCCTTGGCTAAGACCGGTTGGTTCCGGGACGATTTCTTTGAGGGCGGTCTGCAAGAAATCAGCCGACTACTCAGGCCCAGGCCGTTCCCGGACAGTCTCGCTGGCACCGGCATCCCACTGCCAGAAGATAGCCGATCCCTGGGGATTTGGGTGGACAGTAATGCTCTGCTGGAACTTGACCTAAGGTCGGGTGTCAACTTGTGGGCCAGGATCATGACGGCTACCGGCATCTATCGCAACATTGACCTAGGCGACATCATGGAGACGGACAGCCCCGGTTCATCTGTCGCTGAGATTGCCGATGTGAAAGCGGTTGACGGACGCTGGCGGCTGTTCACGGGAGACATTCGTGCATACGCTTCAGTCTCGTTGCCGCTGGAATTGGTCTCAATCTTCATCTCAACCTCTCCGGCCAACAGATTGTCCCACGGGGTCATCCACTTGGATGATGTAACGGCTTTTGGTACATCTGCTGACACGGTGCCAGTTGGGGTGGTGCCATCGGGTGTTGTAATCGAAGGATTTGAAGGCGATACACCTTGGGTGCCGTTGGTTAATCAGGATGAAATCCCGGATATCGCTGAATCGTCTCGATCCAGCGCCCGCAGCGGTGGGTCAGGCATGAGTTTTTCTTGGCAGAAGCCAATCTCTACCGGACAGCGGGGCATCCACCTTCCGCCAGGACCATTTCCCTTACCGGCCATCGGCGGGCCCGATTTTGTTCGAGGGCAGCACATACGACTCAAACTGGGATACTTGGCAGTGCCGATTCAATTTGTGGGCATCACCAGCCACTTCCCAAGTCTAAAACCAGACCGCAAACCGTTTGCGATTGTGGACCTAGCCGACTACCGCGAGTATGTTCGCCGACTCCCGTTCAGCACCCTGGACGAGCCAGCTGAGATGTGGTTGGCGCTGGACCCTGAAGCAGACCGGGAGCAGGTTATTGCCGATATACCCAGTGTGATACCCGGTTTGGTCTCCGTGCGCGATGCTGAAGTCGTGGCGGGATTGGCCGAGCGAAACCCCCTGGCCGGGGGCGGCTGGAACGGGCTGACCATCTTTAGCATGGTGGCCATCGGCATCGCAGTACTGCTGACACTTACCGTCCACGCCTTGGTATCGGTCAAAACGGGGCGAATGGACCTGGCAGTGGTGCGCGTTTTGGGCTTCTCACGTCGTCAATTTCTGCTGTCACTGGCCACAGAGCGCCTGATTATCGCAGCAGTAGCCATTGCCGCCGGCGCTGCCATGGGGTACTGGCCCGGGTCGCTGGTGTTGGAATTGGTTGACCTAACGCCCCAGGGGAACGCCCCGGTGCCACCGCTGTTGCCTTCCGTGCAAGGCTGGCTGATGACAGGCGTGTTGGCCGGACTGATGGCTGGAGTTGTGCTTTCAGTGGGATTTGCCGTGGTGGCTGCTCGCCGACTCAACACCTCTGAAGTCCTGCGGGGTGGCGTCTAATGATGCCAATGATCAGGTTCGCCTATGTGATGGCAGTACGCCGAGCTGTGACTGGTTGGCGACTGGAGGCCGTACTCTTTGGCGGCATTTTATTAGCAGTGGCGTTGATGGCCAGCGGGGTAATCTTTTCCGACCTGTTGTCCAATGCATCGCTGCGCCACGCTTTGCAAGAAGCCACGCCTAAAGAGACCAACATTTCCATGAGGTCTTTCAGCAGCCAGGATGAGCCGTCGACCACCTCCGGACGCCGCGCCGCGTACCAGGACCGACTGAATTTCGCCCAAGAAAGCGTCTCCTCAGTGCTTTCTCCATACATGAAAGAAGAAGCGTTGGTATTAGACACGGCCACCTTCTATTTTGAAGGACAGCCGGGCATGGATGTGGACAACGATAGCCGGCCCCGAGGCTCCGTGGTCCACATGTCTAGCTTCGGCACTGATCGAGTCACGCTCACCGAGGGGAGTTGGCCAAGCGCAGAGAATGCGGCCGCATCTGAAGACACCCCAGTGGAAGTGGTGGTGGACGGGCTAGGACTAGGACTTTTGGGTATGGCAGTGGGCGATGTGGTGAGCATCTTCCCCGCCGCGTCCTACACGGACCCTCCGCGACTGCCAGTTCGCATATCGGGCGTTTTTGAGCGAGTCGATCCAGATGACGAATTCTGGTACGGCGTCTATGCCGACTTTAGTCTCAAGAACGACCGCTGGACCATCGTGCCCATGTTCACCAGTGAAGAGGCTGTAATCAACCGGGTGATTGGCCGTTATCCAGCCCTCTATACCGACGTTACTTGGTTTTATTACCTAGACCGGGAAAACTTGCGGGCCAACGACGTTCGAGACCTTCAAACTCTCCTTTGGAGGGTCGAAAACGACATCACATTCGAGCTAAAGAATTCCAGCTCATCAATTCGGTTGGACACACTTCTAAGCGACTTTGACGAGCAATTAATCCTAGCCAGAGTTCCGCTGTTCTTGGTGGTTTTCCTCATCACTGGGATTCTGCTCTATTACCTGGCCTTGGTGGCTGGGTTGATCATCCGCTCTCGCTCCAGTGAGATTGCCATGCTCAAGAGCCGGGGCGCGACTACGATCCAGATTGGCATACTAGGACTGGGAGAGGGCCTGCTGCTGGGCCTTCCGGCCGTGATCATCGGCCCGTTCCTGGCAATGCTCGTGGTCAAGGTGCTGGGCAACGTGTTCTTTGGGCTGGGCGGCGGGGCTGATGAAATCTCCGGTGTTCCGGTGGTTGTGTCTCAGGGTGCCATGATACTGGGTTTGATCGGCGGTGGATTGGCCGTGCTAGTTTTCACTTTGGCCACTGTGGCGGCGGCCAGGCACGGAATCATCGAAGCTAGACAGTCCGGCGCTCGCCCGCCAACAGCGTCATTCTTGCATCGCTACTACTTGGATGTTGTTGCCCTAGGCTTGATTCTACTGATCTGGTTCCAAGCCAGGAGCCGAGGCGCATTCCTGATTAAGTCGCCAGACAGCACCGAGTTGAAGCTGGATTTTGTTGGTCTGCTCATTCCGGCCCTGTTACTGCTGGCCGTTGGGTTGGTGGTGATGCGGGTATTCCCGTGGTTTGCGCTGCTGTTGTCACGCCTGGCCGGTCCGATTGCTCCATCGTGGTTGGTGCATTCACTGCGACACGTAGCCCGCGATCCAATGGTTCCCGGTATCTTGATTGTCTTGTTGACCATGTCCACTGCTTTGGGCGTAATTGGCAGCGCCTTTAGTTCCACTTTGGAGCGCAGTCAAAAGGAACGCGCCCTGTATTCGGCGGGGGCCGACTTGAGGGTGCGGCATACCGGCGTATCCAGCGTGAAGCCTGGCGGCAGGTTTGCCGAAAACGTGGCGGAGAATCCAGCAGTGATCAGCGCGACTGATGTATTCCGCTCTAACGGGCAGATTACCACCACAGGGTTTAGTGACCCTACCGTGATTCTAGCGGTGGACTCGGCGAAGATTGCAGACGTAGCCTGGTTCAGAGACGACTTGGCTGATGGTAATTCGATGAGTGACCTAGCTGAGTTGTTGGGGGACGGACCGGAGGCTCCCAAGGGCTTGGAGCTCCCAGACGACGTGATTGGACTGGCTGTATGGGTGCAGCCGACTGGACTCGACGGCGGCGCAAACCTCTGGGCGAGATTGCGCGATGCCAATGGTGTGTATTTTGATTCTTGGGTGGGCACTTTAGGAAACGAAGGCTGGAACAAGATTCAGTCAGACATTGCACCGGTGATTGCGGCCGGACGGCGCCAAGCCAGTGACACACGCAGCAGCACCCTTGTACGCCCATTCACACTACAGGCGTTTCAGATAACCAATCGCCTTGGTGGGTTTGGGTCTGACGGCCTGGGCGCCATTTTCTTAAGGGAATTGGAAGCGGTTACCACCAGCGGACCCGTTCTGCTGACCGATTTTGAGATGTCTGACGGCTGGTCCGTTGTCCAGGACTTCTCACGGCCCGGCCTGTACGCCTTGGAGACCAGCGGGTCGGCAGGGGGTGAACAATTCCCAATATCGACACGCTTCAGTTGGGCCAGCGGCGGCGTTGGGCTACGGGGTCTGAGACCCGGCCCTACAGAACCCCCAATACCTGCGTTGGTTAGCACAGAGTTTTTGGAATTGGCCGACGCTGCCCTTGGTGACGATGTGATTCTGGGATTGTCCACCTACGCAATTCGGATAAACGTTGTAGGCGTGGTAGATTATTTTCCGACGTTGGACCCCGGAGACAAACCATTTGTGGTGTTGGACTTGGACAATTTTGAGGCTGTGGCCAACCAACATAGCCCTGTTCCCCCGGCTGGAGCCAATGAAATTTGGGTGAACCTGGAGTCTTTCTCCGCAGACATACCAGATGATTTTGATCATACCAGGGCGATTGGCGACGCCGATAAAATTACCGAGTTCATGCGAGAACTTGGGGTCAACGTCAGAGACGTTTATGACGCAGAGGCGATGGTGGCCTCCCGGGTTGACCAGCCGTTGGTCAACGCCGGTTGGGGAGCGTTGCTGGTGCTGTTGTTCTTGGCCGTAGCTCTGGCCACTGGCTCTGGAGTGATGCTGTTTTCGTTCCTGGATACAAAAGAACGTCAGACGGAATTCGCCCTGCTCCGCACGCTGGGTTCCTCCGGCGGTCAGATGCGGGGCATCGTGTGGTTTAATCTATTCTTAATCGTCATCTGCGGCGTGGCCTTGGGCACCTGGGTGGGCCAGCTGATTGGAGCAACCCTGCTGCCGCTCATGGAACTGGCTGAAGAAGGCGAACGAGTAACACCGCCCATGGCGCTTACGACCAACTGGCTGTCGCTTTTAGTGTCTTATTCAGTCTTGGCGGGCGTCACATTGGTGACCGTGATTTGGCTGGCCTGGTTGAGCGCCAAGATACAGGTGCAGCAGGTTCTCAGAATGGGAGACGCAGGATGACGCGACTAGAAACTTCTTGCTTAGTGAAACCCGAGGCAATCCCGGTTTTAGGTATGGGAGACAATGCATGACCCAATTGAGTGAATATCTGAGCAATCAGAGCGGTGATGCCGCCCCGGTGCAGCATGACGGTCCGTATATCAACTGCAATGACCTGTTCAAGATTTACAAACGCGCCGATCTGGAAGTCGTTGCCCTGCGCGGATTGGACCTGACCGTCGAGCCCGGAGAGTTGATTGCGATTATCGGGGCTAGCGGCAGTGGTAAAAGCACGTTGCTGAACATCCTGGCTGGCCTGGACCGTCCCTCTGCAGGCCAGGTCATGGTTGGTTCTAGAGATTTGCTGGACGTCTCTGATAACGACCTGGTTATGTACCGACGCTCCGAAGTTGGCTTTGTCTGGCAGGCGACCGCCAGGAACCTGGTGCCGTACTTAACTGTGGCCGATAACATTGAACTTCCTATGGCGCTAACTGGCCAGCCAGCCAAGGCTCGCCGTGCTTGGTCCAGCGAATTACTGGAGTCTCTAGGCATAGCCGATAAGGCCAAACGGCTTCCCTACGAGTTATCCGGGGGGGAGCAGCAACGGGCCGCAATTGCAGTGGGTCTGGCCAACAAACCGCCCCTGCTGCTGGCGGATGAGCCCACCGGGGAGTTGGACACGGAAAACGCCGACAGTATCTTTGAAATGATCCGCGGGTTGAACCGTGCCTACGGGGTAACGGTGGTCACTGTGACCCATTACGCGGGAGTCTCCCAGTTTGTGGACCGGGTGGTACACATCCGCGACGGGCGCATCGGCTTGGAAACCTTCACCAGACCGGATTACCGGCATGACGGCGACACCGTTGAAGATGAGTACGTGGTGGTAGACCAATCCGGGCGGCTTCAGCTCCCCATTGAACTGGCCAATCGGTTCCGCAGCGGCGGTTTGGCTAAGATTCAGGTTGAAGAAGGTCAAATTGTCATTGACCCTCCCAGCACAAACCCTCGACAGACCCGCAGTCGGCGTTAACGGATCCGAAATTACTTGGCCCGGACCTGATTTTAGGAGTTAAGCAGTGGTGGCTAGCGAATCCAATACAATAGTCGGACCGGTGATTACAGCGGTCGGTGTCAGTCGCATCTTCGGCTCCGGTGATACCGCTGTAACTGCCCTTTCTATCATCAATCTCACAGTGGAACGGGGTGATTTTCTGGCGGTCACCGGTCGGTCTGGCTCCGGCAAGACCACGTTGTTGAACCTCCTCTCCGGGCTGGACAAGCCCAGCTCTGGCGCAGTGGAATTTGATGGCGATGACCTGGCCAATCTGAGAGAAGCAGACCTGGTTGATATGCGTCGGCACAAGATTGGGTTCGTGTTCCAGTCGTTTGGGTTGATGCCGTTGTTGTCGGCCCAGGAGAACGTGGAGCTGCCGCTGCATATTGGCGGTGTATCTTGGCGGGAACGCAGACAGCGGGCACACGACGCTCTGGAGGCTGTTGGCTTGGGCACAAGAGCCCGACACCGTCCCTTTGAATTGTCCGGTGGTGAACAACAGCGAGTGTCCATTGCCCGTGCCTTGGTGACCGGACCAGAAGTGGTGTTTGCCGACGAGCCCACCGGAGAACTCGACACCGCCACCGCGCGTTCCATCGCCGAGACATTGGGCGAGGTTGCCGAATCTAGGAGGGCCACTGTCATAGTGGCCACCCACGACCTGGACTTGGCCGCCACCGCTCAACGCCGACTGGACTTGGTTGATGGCGTGATCGTCTCCTGATGTTCTTCCCGGATTAGCTACTACTCCTCTCTCAGGCAGCGAGCCATTCAGTAATGGCATACGTGTATACTCTGACATCTGAATCTAGTTGGACTAGGAGTTGGCATGTTTGTGCGTATCTACACTGGCGATGATGGCCAGTCCCACCTGGAAGAAATGGCTGCCCCTGAAGAGACTATTCACCGTATACCTACCAAACCCGGTGAAGACCTGGTCTTCCGGACGTCTACGGTGAACAGTTTTAGTGACTGGCATAACCCGTCTCGACGACAATACCTGTTTGTTCTGGACGGCCAGATGGAAGTCTCAGTGAAAGATGGCACCACAATGCTCTTCAACGCCGGTGATGTGCTATTGGCTGAAGATATGACCGGCCAAGGCCACGTGACCAAAGCAATTAACGGCACCTACACTTCCGTTTCTATGGGTATACCAGACTAACGCTGACCCTTCGTCTGGATAGACATTGCCACGGGATGCACGCTTGACACGGTCGTGCCGTTATCTATAATTGGCGACTAAGTAGCCCGTTGATTCCTGCCAATCAAGCAGGGCGAAATTCGATACTGGAAAGGCGAAGTTAACGATGATTACAAAATTCGACAGCCTATTTGCCGGTCACGTAGACATGACCAACATCGGCTACGGCGGCACGGCGGTCAACGACCGGAAGTTTGATAACGAACACCTGATGACCGTTTACAGCAAGTCTGAGGCCATTGCCAAAGCCCTAGACGAGAACGGTTTCGACACCATGTGGATGGCGGAGCACCACTTTCAGCCAGAAGGCTACGAATGTATCCCTAACCTGATTATGCTTAATGTCCACTTGTCTCATCTGACTAAAAACTTAAAGTTTGGCTGCGGTTTCAACATCGCCCCAATGTGGCACCCCCTGCGCTTGGCGGAGGACTTTGCCACCGCCGATATCTTGACCAAAGGCCGGGTAATCTTTGGCGTTGGACGTGGCTACCACACCCGTGAGGTCGAGACATTTGGTTCCGACATCACCGATCAGGTTGCCAACCGGGAGAAGTTTGAAGAAGCGGTAGACATCATCTTCAAGGCGTTTAACAACGAGTCCTTCTCCCATAAGGGAAAGTACTACACTCTGCCCCCTGAGGTGCCCTATCGCGGCTACACCCTCAAGGAGCTGACTTTGGTGCCCCGCCCGTCGACTCTTCCCGTTGAGTGCTGGCAGCCCATCCAGGGCGGCACGCAGAGGGCGCTGGACTTCATGGTTAAACACGGCATCAAGGGAGTTCTTGGCGGCGGCGTCGCTGAAGGCGGCGTCATGGATGACATCATGACCGGCTACCGGGACGCTTTAGTCCGCGCCGGAAAGAAGGATGCCCAGCTAGGTGAAGGTCTGAGCGTTGGCTTCCACTACCACATGGCGCCGACCGTAGAGCAGGCCATGAAAGAAGCCCAGGGTTACTTTGAAGAGAACCTCAAAATGTTTGGTCCTCTGCGATTGAGTCGTGGCATGACCGATGAGCAAATTGATATCATTGGCGATCCCCGTCGGGCACCGACGGGCGGTCTTCCCACCATCCAGGAAGCTGTTAAGAAACAAGCATTCTTGGCTGGCCCTCCGGACCGGATTATTGAGCAGATTAAGGCTGTCGAGAAGGCTTACCCGGCCCTGGAAAGGATCGGCATGAGCCATCCCATGGGCACACCTCAGAGTGTAATCACCGACCAGATTGAATGGTTCGGCAAAGAGGTCATGCCCGCCTTCAAAGGGAAATAAGCCCAGGAAATAATTTTGCAACAGCTTCTTAAGAGCAATAAAAAAGCCGGTGGAGAATTTCCCCACCGGCTTTTTCTCTTCTGTTGTGAAATTGGTTAGCCTCCGAATAGCTTTTTCAGCCATCCAAACATGCCACCGCTGCTCTCAGCTCTACCTTTCAGGTTGATTAGAGTCTGGTCCATACCGGTGCGAACAACACCGGCACGGACCTGCTCGTAATTGTCGCGCAGACCAACAAGCATCTCGTGGGTGAGTTCTCCCCAGTCGACTTCCACCTCGTGGTTTACCTTGGTGCCGTAGCCCTCCGGCGACATATTGAACCACAACTGAATCCTGCGGACCTGTTCCGGGAGGGCCGGATTGACCACAAATGAGAATGAATTCGGTGCGCCCAATGTGGCCACGATGGAATCTCCAGTCAAGTCCATGTCGATGCCGTAGGCCATCATGACAGTCTCTTCGGCCATGATGTGGGTGCCCAGTCCAACCGGGCTTGCTGGCTGTTGGGTGATCTTCTTGAGTTCATTGCTTCCAGCCAATTCGGCGTGATTGGCTGGATTACTTACGATGTGTAGCTAAAGGCTGGCATGGTGCCTCCCCCTTCAATTTAACTCACGTTTCGTCGCGTAGTTTCCGGAATCCTTCTTGCGCCATAATCATATGTTAATATTCTTTATCAACTTATACGCTGGGAATGCAGTATAGGAACAAAGAAATTATTTGCTTTAGCTTAGAGTCTGGAGGTGGAAGCAGGAAAATTACGCAACTCAGGGATCACTTGTCGCTGGTACAATCTTGGAATTCGGTCTAATCAACCAATCGTGTGAAAACTGGAGGGGCGATGGCAATATTTGAACTGCGAACCTACACGCTTTATGTGGGCAAGATGGGTGAAGCCATCAAACACTATTCCGAGGCTGGATGGCCTGCATTACAGAAGGGAGGCTTCGACTCTAAATTAGTTGGTTATTTCACCAGCGACGTCGGAACCATTAACCAGTTAGTCCACCTATGGCGATTTGAGGACGACGCTGACCGGCGCGATTTCTGGTCTAGGTTGTTTGCCGACGATGCTTTCATGGCATTTGCGGGCAAACTGCGGCCCTTGGTTATGACCCAAGAGGTAAAATTGATGCTGGAAGCGCCCTGGGGACCGCACCCGTAATTTTAGCTTCGACCGCTGGCCAAACCGTGCCCGCGTTGACAGTGATTGAGCCCCAGATTACACTTCGAGCAATCCTGTACCGGGTACCCACGAAGCAATTTTGAGAGCAAATATGGTTTCCTCTGACGCTGTTGATCTGACTAATGCCATTGAATTGATGTTTGAGACTGGCTGGACCGATGGTCTGCCAGTGGTACCGCCGACCGAAGCCCGTGTGAAGCAGTTCGTTGATTTCACCGGACGGGACGGCGGCGAACTCATCGCCGAACTGCCCCCGCTGGGCGGAAAAGCGACTGTGGAACGCATCGCCGTCAACTCGGTGATGGCCGGTTGTTTGCCAGAGTACATGCCGGTGATTATCACAGCCATCCAAGCGATGATGGACGACCGGTTCAATCTTCGCGGTGTGATGTGTTCAACTGGCATCCACACCCCGTTAGTGATCGTCAGCGGCCCTATCACCAAGGAACTGGATATCAACGGCGGATATAACTGCTTCGGCGCCGGTTGGCGGGCCAACGCCACCATTGGGCGCGCTGTCAAACTGGTGTTGGTCAACCTTGGCGGAGCGATTCCTGGCGAGACCAACAAAGCCACATTTGGTCACCCGGGCGCGTACACCTACTGCGTGGCTGAGGACCAGGAAATAAACCCCTGGGAACCGCTGCACACCGATGCTGGCCTGGTCGCTTCAGATAGCGCCGTGACTGTTTTCCCTGCTGAAGCCCCCCACAACATCATGTATCACGACAATCAGCCGCGAAACTTTTTGAAAGTTTTGGCCGATACTATGTGCACCCTTGGCAATGTTCAGATGTACGTTTCGGGTGACACTTTTGTGGTTATTGGCCCCGAGCACGCTCGCTTCCTCAGCGATGGTGGCTGGCGCAAGCAGGACATTCGCCAATTCCTCTTTGAGCACGCCAGAAAAACCGTACGAGAATTGAGACGCGGTGGCCCGCCCCAAGGCGACTCTGACCGTGGCCACTTCTGGCCCCGATTTGTGGATGCCAATGACGAAGACCAGACAATACCAGTGGTACGCGCCGCAGACCGAATACACATCATGGTGGCGGGAGGACGCGGCGGCCCACATTCGGTATACCTACCTGGCTGGGGATCGCGTCGTGTCACGCTCAAAATAGAGCAACCTTAATTCCTGAACGAATATGAAATCGCCGGATAACACCCCACTTCCAAGGAGAATTTATGGTTAGCGCACCAAGAGCAGACATAAAAGCCAGGCTAAACGAGCTGGGCTTGCTCTCACCAATTGACCCGAATGCCAATTCTCGGTGGAGCCCAGCCCCGCGTTTGGACTCCATCCACGGCAAGGTTGGCGGATTTCTCGGCAACCGCAAGGCCAATGCCAGCCTCTTGTTGCAAGGTGTCAAAGAACTGATGTACAAGGACTATGAGCTTAGGGATGGGTTTGAAGTCGACAAGTACGTCTATTCCCGGCCAGCCGCCGATGACATCATTGATGACCTGGTTACCAAGTGCGACTTTGTTGTCACCTGCATCGCGGATTGAGGCTCTTGCACCGCGTGCAGTGTGCACGACGCGATGGCCCTAGAGAACCGGGGTGTGCCAACTATAGTCATCTGTACTGATCCGTTTTTGAATTCGGCCTATCGCCACGCCAAGGTGTTTGGACGCCAAGGGTTTCAGCCTCTGGGCATCCCGCACCCCTTGGGCGGCATCAACGCGGAGGCCGTTTCCGAGCGGTCGGCTGAACTGCATCTTCAGATTATTGAAGCTCTGACCACCGGCGAATAAGACTAAAACATGCGGAGAGCAGGTTTGCTCCCGATTAAACATAGGAGATTTCAATGGTTCGAGTAGGAGCAGGCGTCCGAGTTTACGAGCAGTTAGAGACATGGGAGAAATTACCGGAGGGTTGGGTTTTGGGTCAGACCGCCATCGTCACTGACTCCCAAGACCGGGTCTATCTGTTCAATCGGGGCGATCATCCCCTGATGGTCTTTGATCGTGACGGCAATTTCTTGAATTCCTGGGGAGAAGGCGCATTGCCCGACGCCCACGGCATGTTCATAGATGCCGATGACAATCTTTATATGCCGGTTAAAAACAGCCACGTTGTCTTGAAATACCGGCCTGATGGCAATCTGTTGATGACCATGGGTGACTGGGATAAGCCTTCTGACACTGGCTGGTCAGGCAACGTCAGCGACCCAGTCAAACAGGCGGCGGGCCCCTTCAACCGACCCAGCGACATTGCTCTGGACTCGGCGGGAGACCTGTACATCTCCGATGGCTATGGGAATGCGCGTGTCCACAAGTTCACCGCCGATGGCAAGCTACTCTTCTCCTGGGGTGGGCCGGGCAAGACTGGACCCGGAGAGTTCCACGTCCCCCACGGAGTCTGGGTACACACCGATGGCCGGGTGTTTGTGGCCGACCGTGAAAATAACCGGATCCAAATATTTGATGCCGACGGCAAATATCTGGAAGAATGGGGCGGCTTGGCCCGGCCCTGTGACATCTACATCGACCAGGACGATATTATTTACGTGCCGGAATTAGACGGCTTTATGAGCATCCTAAGCATCGAAGGCGATATCATCGCCACCTGGGATAGCCCCTTGGATGCCGGTATGGGCAATGGAGCGCACGCTGTGTGGATGGACTCCCATGGCGATCTCTATGTGAATCAAAACGTGGAAGGCCACCGCTTGGTCAAATACATCCGCCAGTAAGCAAATCGCCTCGCCGATATCTATCTAGCGGCTAAAGAAGGTCTGATTGGGCGAAGCAGGCATCTGGATTGCAATCATCCTGGTTGGAACTGGGCTTTTGGGTGCGCGCGAATATGCCCGGTCCAGCGGCACCTTTGCGGCGCGCCTGGAACAGGTCAAGGTTGCCATTATGGCGGGCTCGCTAGTGGTGCTGGTAGTCCTGTCCGGAGTGTTGGCGGTGTTGTTCATCATCGTCGTTGTCCTGGTGGAAATCTGGCGGCCTTTGCTGGTTGTGTTGATTGTCATGGCCGGATTAGGAATCTCCATATTTTGGCTGTTAAGGCGTAGATGATGAAGCCATCGCAGACCATGAAGATAATGGAATACTGAGGAGCGGACATTGGAAGTTGGAGTAATCTTCCCCCAGACTGAGATTGAACCAGACCCGTCAGCGATCAAGGACTTTGCACAAGCTGCAGAAGACATGGGCTACGCCTACATCTTCATTGCTGACCACGTGCTGGGCGCAGACCCGGCCTACCACGATTTCCCTGCCCTACGCACTTACAACCATAAATCAGTGGTGCACGAGATTATGACGCTGATGGGTTACCTCTCAGCGGTCACAGAGCGGGTTGGTCTGGCCACCGGCATTCTGATCCTTCCGCAACGCCAAACGGTGTTGGTGGCCAAGCAGGCGGCCGAGGTTGATGTGCTCTCCGGAGGGCGGCTTCGGCTAGGCATTGGCGTTGGTTGGAATACCGTGGAGTACGAGGCTCTGGGCGAGAATTTCCATAACCGCGGTGCACGCAGCGCCGAACAAATCGAGGTCATGCGCGCACTCTGGACACAGGATGTAGTCGATTTCCACGGCAAGTGGCACAACATCAGCCACGCCGGCCTAAATCCGCTGCCGGTCCAGCGGCCCATACCCATCTTCTTGGGTGCTGGTAGCTCGGCGACTCCGACCATCTCTGAACCAGTGCTAAAGCGGGTGGCAAGGCTGGCTGACGGCTGGTGCCCCAACTTCAATCCGGACGAGACCGGCAAAGGCTATGTGGAAAAAGTCCACGGGTATATGCGCGAAATGGGCCGCGACCCCAGCAAGCTAGTCCTGGACGGCAGACTACGCGTCAGTGGCAAACAGCCGGAAGACTGGATGGATGAAGCCAAGGCCTGGCAGGAACTGGGCGCTGGTTATCTGTCGATAGAAAACCGTCAGGGGGGGCTCACCACGGCCGGCGAGCATATAGAAGCCATGCGCCGCTTCAAAGACGCAACAGACCTCAAATTCTAGACCGTATTTCTAGAGGAATGATTTCAACGCTGTGGGGTCTGATCATTGACAAAATTTGAGCCCAGAGACCCGGACTTCATCGCCAAGGTCCGCGACAGCTTTAGCCGCCAGACGGCCATGCAGACCCTGGGTGCGGCGTTGGGTGGTATTGAGCCTGGCGTCGTGGAGATTGAGATGCCTTTCCGGGCAGATTTCACTCAACAGCACGGCTTTGTTCACGGCGGAATCATCACGAGCATACTAGACAGTGCCTGCGGGTATGCCGCTTTTAGTCTTAACTCTGCAGACACTACAGTCCTGACCGTGGAGTATAAGGTTAACTTTCTGGCTCCAGCCAAGGGAGATCGGTTTTTGGCGCGCGGTGAAGTGGTACGTCCCGGGGCCACTGTGACCGTCTGCAAGGGGGACGTATTAGCCTACGACGGCGGCGAAGAAAAGCTGGTGGCCACCATGCTCATGACCATGATGACCATGCCCAACCGGTCAGACCTGACAGGCTAAACCACCGATCGGCCTAGTCGAACATCATGACGCTGCGGGCAACCGATCCTTCTTTCATGTACTTGAAGGCATCGTTCACGTCATCAAGCTTGAGTCGGCGGGTTACCAGTTCGTCCAGCTTGAGCCGACCTTGCAGATAGAAATCTACGTAGCGGGGCATATCCACCCGGAAATGGTTCGACCCCATACTGCTGCCCTGGATGCGCCGTTCCCGTAAGAAAGCCGAGCCGTCCAGTTCAATCTTGACGCCTTGGGGAATCATGCCAATGATGGTTGCGGTACCGCCGGCTCGTAGAATCCCAAAGGCCTGCTCTGCCGTTTCTTTCTTGCCGATGGCCTCAAATGAGTAGTCCACTCCGCCATTGGTCAGGTCTCTTACCCGGGATTCAACGTCGCCGCTGGAGGCGTCAATCACGTCCGTGGCCCCGAAATCGCGGGCCAGCGTCAGTTTGTCTTCCACACCGTCGATGGCGATTATGCGCAATGCACCGGCTAGTCTAGCTCCCTGAATGGCATTCAGCCCTACTCCACCGCAGCCAATGACCGCTACAGTGCTGCCCGGCTCCACCTTGGCGGTGTTCATGGCTGCTCCCAGTCCAGTGGTAGCGCCGCAGCCGATCAGGGCCATCTGCTCAAAGCCGATGTCTTGCTCAATCTTCACCAACGAATTCTCGTGGACCAGCATCATCTCGGCGTAGGCACCGAGGTTGGCAAACTGCGTAACAGGCGCGCCGCTTTGGCTCAGCCGTGGCGTTTCATCCGGGCCACGCACCAATCCGGTGCGAGAGCAAAGCACTGGGCGCCCAGTGGTGCAGCGTTCGCATTGGCCGCAGAAGACCGATAGGCAGCAGATTACCCGGTCGCCGGGAGATACATAGTCCACCTGGCTACCCACCGCCTCCACCGTGCCGGCGGCTTCATGTCCCAACACCACCGGGAAGACCGTGGCGTAGAGACCCTCCACAAAATGCAGATCGCTGTGACAAACGCCAGAGGCACGAGTACGCACCAAAACTTCTCTGGGACCGGGCAGGGCGACGTCTACTTCTTCCATCTGCAAAGGTTGGTTCACTTCATGCAACACAGCTGCTTTCATGGCCTGTCACTCCTTAATGGTCTGGGGGTGAATATCGGTGCCTCACGCTTAGTGAGGCATAATACGCTTTATTGATAATAATGTATGGACAATTATCAAAGGAATTTATAAAGGATTTAGCGAATCATTTAGTGGTTTCGTAATATAGCACGCTTGTCTACCCTCAGGGAAAAGAAGATATTTAGACTGCTAAACGGTTACGCCGGTGAAGTTGAAGCTTGCTAGCTTTAGGGCTGGGACTCTGGTGGCGAAACCAACCTCGTTCAGCACCAGCTTAGACTCGCGTCCAACGAGTTCAACACCGGCCAGGGCGTCCACATAAGACTGGGTGAAACGGAGGTCTTTTACGGGGTGGGTGATTTGACCGTTTTCGATCATAAACGTGCCGTCACGGGTCATTCCAGTCATGACGCAGCCCTTAGAGTGGGCCAGGCGAGTGTAGAAAAACCGGGTGATATAGATGCCTCGTTCAGTGGAACCAATCAGGCCTTGGAGGGATGAGTCACCTTCCTGCATGAATAGATTGCTGGCGATGGGCGCTCCGGTGAAGTAGGCCTGGTGTCCGGTGGATACCAGGCCGTCTTTTCCGGCCGTGTAGGAGTTATGAACCGGTGTGTTAATTACGCCTGCAGTGATCACATCCACGCGCCGCCGGGGCATGCCTTCAGCGTCAAACGGCACGGGCCAGCCCTGGGTGGCGGAGCCGTCATCCCAGATGGTTACGTTGGGGCTCATGGCCCGGTCGCCGATGATGTCATTCATCCAACTACGGCCTTCCTGTACTGCCTGTGCGCCCATACCGTAGAGGCTGAGGGCCTCCAGTATGTCGTCCACGGCGTAGGTGTCCAGTACCACCGGATAACGCCCCGGTTCGATGGCCATCGGTTTGCGTCCGTCCACCGCCTTGCCTACGGCTTCCCGGCCCAGGGCCTCCGTGTCCATGTCAGCCAGCCGCCAGCCGCCGCCCTTGGCCCAGCCAGCGGAGTCGTCGCTCATGGTGTTGATGATCAACCCGGCAAACGTCCCAGCATGGTAGGCGCGTGTACCGTGGCTGCTGACCACGGCAATTTCCTGCACGCCAGTCCGGCAGGCACCGGAGACGTTCAGGTCATGTCCTTTGCCCTGTAGACAGACGCCATGCACGATCTTCGCCCGGGTTTCCGGACTGCAAAAGGCCGTTGCCTCATCCCAACTCTCGACCGTGACCGCATCAGATGGTGGCGGCAGACCGATGAAGCTGCTGTCTTCCGGCATGAGCAGAGCATTCTGGTGGGCCGATTCCACGGCCTTTTTGATTCCGGAGTCGCTCAGGTCGTTTGTCGTGGCCCTTCCCAGCCGTTTGCCCACGACCGAGCGTACGTTCAGTACCACGTTGCCGTGGGCCACATTCTGGTGGATGGTCCCGCCCGCAAAGCGGGATAGGCCTAGGTCTTGGGCGTTGAGATAGATATCAGTCTCTTGGGCCTTAGAGTAACCAAGTGCTTTGTCCAGAAGAACCAGAGCGGCCTCTCTGCCCAGCATTACTTCATTACCCCTACTTGGATGTTTCTGAACCTAGCAGGCGCGGCTCCATGGCCCGTGTGGCCAATCTGACCGGGTTGACCCTTGCCGCAATTGGGGATGCCCCACATGGTCCAGAGTTTGTCGTTGCAGACAGCGTCGCAGGAATTCCAGAACTCGGGCGTTATGCCAGTGTAGGTGCAGTTGCGCAGAATCTTCCCCAGTTTGCCCTTCTTGATCTCGTAGCCAATCTCCGTGCCGAACTGGAAGTTGAAACGTCGGTCGTCAATTGACCATGACCGGTTCATCTCCATCATGATTCCGTCTTCGGTGTCGGCGATCAGGTCTTCAAGTTCCCAGTTCCCCGGCTCCAGGCTCACATTGGTCATGCGAATCAGGGGAATGCGGTTCCAGGATGCGGCACGCATGGAACCGTTGGGTTTTAATCCTAAGTCCAGACCGGCGGCGGTCTCCCGGGAGGTCAGGTAGCCTGTGAAACGCCCATTCTCGACCACTGGCGTGGATTGGGCCGGCACACCCTCGTCATCCCATCCGTAGGAGCCCAGGCCCGGCAGTCGGACACTATCTGCCGTGATGTTGACCTGCTCCGAGCCGTACTGGAAGTTGTTGAGCTTGTCGGTGGTTAGGAATGACGTTCCAGCGTAGGCGGCTTCTGAGCCGAGAACCCGATCCAGTTCGATGGCGTGGCCGCAGGACTCGTGTATCTGCAGCCCCAATTGCGACGCACCGATAATCAATGTAGTGACTCCGGACGGGCAGTGGTCTGCTGACAGCAATGCCACTGCCTCCGTGGCGATGCTCTCGGCGTTGCCGACCAGGTCCATGGCGTCGACAAACTCCCAGCCAGCGCAGCCCTGCTGCCGCATAGACTGGGGATAGGAACGCCGCTGCACCTCGCCATTGCCCCGCGCAGTGGCCATGATTCCGCCACCGGCTTCGTAGATGGTCTGCTCAACGTGGGCGCCCTCGCTGTTGGCGAAGGTCTTGTGCTCTTTGATGAAAATCAGGTTACCGGTGCGAGCGGAAATGCCCTTCACCAAGCCCATGCGTCGGTCAGATTCCAGCAGCAGTCCAAGTTTGTCTTCCGAGGCGATGGAGAACGGGTCAATCTGGATGGGAGTGGTATAAACGCCCCGGCTGGTCACTGGCGGCCCCAGAGATACCGGCCCGTTGTTGGATTGGGCCGAAGCTTTGGCTATATCTACTGCCAGGCCGGTTATGCGGTCTACCTCGGCCGCGGAGACGATGTTGGTAGAAGCGAAGCCCCAGAAGCCGTTCACCAGAACTCGCACGCCGATGCCAAGGGACTCGTCGTTACTTAGGGTGTCCACTGCACCGGAACGCACCACAAACCGCTCTTGGTTGGTCTCAACGAGCCTCACATCGCAGTAAGATGCGCCCTGCACTGACGCCAAATCCAAGGCCCTGGACAAGAAATCATCCATTGGTGTGTATTTCTCCGCCTTTAAGCAAGTACCACAAAGATTAGCAGACATTCCAAAATAAATCTGCGAACCAAATGCGCGAGCGGGTCAACAAGATTCCCTCCCCTTCGCAAAGGAGAGGGTTAGGTCCGACCATGTCGAGACTCTCGACGAAGTTGGAGGTGGGGGCAAACGCCCGCCGACAACCGTCCTCTCCATCAGCGGTCAAACCCAGGCACGAGCGGTTCGATAGGCTCAGGTTGAGCGGTTGGGGCAGACCAGTGTTCCGGCACAGTGGATTCCAGTTTTTGCTGGAATGACGGGCAGGGGCAGAGGTTTGTGAGTTGGTGCTTGTCCTGTGTGGCCGCTAGCGGGACCTGAGTTTGAATCGCTGTATCTTGCCGGTGGCAGTCTTGGGCAGCTCTTCCACAAAGTTGAACCACCGGGGGTACTTGTACCGCGCAAGGCCGTCTTGGCAGTGTTTCAACAGGTCATCTGCCAAAGATTCAGAGGCGTCAGCGGCGTTGTTCAAGACCACAAAAGCCTCCGGTTTGATCAACTCATCGGCATCGGGACGGCCAACAATTGCGGCTTCCAAAACCAGCGGGTGTTCGATGAGACGACTCTCAATCTCTACGGGCGAGCACCAAATTCCACCTACCTTAAGCATGTCATCACTGCGCCCGCAATATACGAAATAGCCGTCCTGATCCTGGAAGTAGGTGTCGCCGGTGTTGAGCCAACCATCCACCATGGTCTCCGCTGTCTTTTGCTGGTTGTTCCAATAGTGAACCGAATTTGAATCGCCTTTAATCAGGAGGCTACCAGGCTCGCCGGCAGCGACAATCTCGTCGTAGTCGTCCAGTATTTTCATCTGGTAACCGGGCACGGGTTTGCCGCTGGTGCCAGGACGATGATCCGCCATGGTGTTGGAAATGAATATGTGCAGCGCCTCAGTGGAGCCGATGCCGTCCAGGATCAAGGTCGTAGTCTTTTCTTGCCAGCGCCTAAAAATGTCCGCGGGCAGCGCTTCTCCAGCCGACACACAACACCGAATAGAAGAAAAATTGCGTGTCGACAGGTCGGTGGAGTCCCCCTCCAATGCTCGCAATTGAGCGGCATAGAGAGTTGGCACGCCAAAATAGATGGTCGGCTTGTGGTCTGCAATAATCTGAAATGTCATACCGGGAGAGGGCCGCTGACTGCTGAGCACTGCGGTGCCGCCAACCCACATCGGGAAGGTCATCGCATTCCCCAGGCCGTAGGCGAAGAACAACTTGGCTGCAGAGAAACAGATGTCTTCTTGGGTCATTGCCAATGTGTCTTCGGCGTAGTAGACGCAGGTGGTGATGATGTCTCGGTGCCGGTGCACTGCTCCCTTGGGTCGTCCCGTTGAGCCCGATGAGTATAGCCAGAAACAATCAGAGTCAGCGGTGGCTGGCGCAGGCTCCAGGATGGGGGAGTGGTCGGCCAACAAGTCAGAAATTCCGCTGGGACCGTCAACAGAGAAAATGAACCCGGGCTGATGGGAAGAAGCTTCCAGAGCAGTAGCCACTTCATCCTGATATTCCGATGAATAGATAAGGCCAGCGCAGCCAGAGTCTTCAATCATGAACTGGTAGTCGTCGGCCCGGAGCAGTGTGTTTAGGGGAACGGGCGCCAGGCCAGCCTTGATAGCACCCCAGAAGATGTAGAAGAACTCCGGGCAGTCTTTGACCACCATCAATATCCTGTCGCCGGGCTGCGAGTCGAATGAACGGAGCAGATTTCCGCACTGGTTCACCCGCTCCGCCAGCTGTTGGTAGGTGATCTTGATGTCTGCCGACTCGGTGGCGTCGGTATTTATGATTGCGGTATAGGCGCCCCGATTATTCTCCAAATGACGGTCTATCATGGGCACGGCCACATTGAAAACGGGCGAGTACTGTATATCTGCTGGAATGGACGAACGGTCTACAAAAACACTGTGGTCTGCCATCGCGTTACTCATGAATTGATGCCAATCTAATTGAACCGGATGTATTCGTAATCCCAGGGCTTTCCGTTGATACCCCGGACCGGAGGCGCTATCCAAGCCGCTATCTTGCCGGGTTCAATCACCCGGTGCATCAAGGAACCGATGAATTTCTCATCGTCAGTAGTTGGTAGCCACTCGCCCTGTCGTGCGTGCCATTCGTCTTCAGGTACGACCTGGCCTTCGGGCGTGACATTGACGCCTGCGGACGTTCCGATGTGCCTGTTGAAAAATCGGTGGGGCAGAGTAAATCTGAATTCCACGCCGTGGGATTCCAGCACCTGATTCCAGCGGGCAACCCCCCGTTGGGAGTCCTTGATGTAGTCGTCCCGGAGCCGCTCGTTGACCGCATTCAATGCTGGGCGGTCTTTTAGGATAATCCGCCCGCCCTCCACCAGGTGGACAGGCCAGAGGCTATCGGTCAGTTGGTGGTCGTCAGTTAGCCGTGATTCTTGGAAACGCCCCTTGAGTCCAGAGTTGAAATAAGTGGCGGCGTTGGTAGAAATCTCCTGCCCAAACAGGTCCACGGAAACGGTGTAGTGAAGATTGATGTAACGCTGGATGGTCTCCAGGTCTATACCGCCGCCCTCTCGAACCTTTTTGGGTTCATCGCTCTGGACCTCTTTCATGACCTCACAGGTACGTTGTGCCACCCTCATGATGCCCGTTTCACCGACGAACATGTGGTGGGCTTCTTCTGTGAGCATGAACTGGCAGGTACGCGCCAAGGGATCGAAACCCGACTCTGACAGCGCGGCCAGTTGGTATTTGCCGTCGCGGTCAGTGAAGTAGGTGAACATGTAATACGACAGCCAATCTGGGGTTGGCTCGTTAAATGCGCCCAGGATGCGTGGTTTGTCGGCGTCGCCTGAGTGGCGCTCCAACAGCATCTCCGCTTCCTCCCTGCCATCTCGACCAAAATAAGCATGGAGCAGATAGACCATGGCCCAAAGGTGGCGCCCCTCTTCAACGTTGATTTGGAAGAGATTGCGGAGGTCATAGAGCGAAGGACAAGTGCCGCCCAGGTGGTTCTGCTGCTCCACAGAAGCGGGCTCGGTGTCTCCTTGCGTGACGATCAGCCGACGCAGTTGGGACCGATATTCTCCGGGAACATCCTGCCAGACCGGTTGACCCAGGTGGTCGCCAAAAGTAATCTTGCGGTCTAGATTTGGCTTGGCCAGGAAGATTCCCCAGCGGTACTCCGGCATCTTAACGTAGTCAAAATTGGCCCAGCCGTCAGCCTCGACACTGATGGCTGTGCGTAGATAAACATCCAGTTTGGTGCTGCAGTTGGGACCCAAGTCCTGCCACCACTTGATGTAGTTGGGCTGCCAGGACTCCAGTGCGCGCTGCAGGCGTCGGTTGTCGGACAGCCCCACGTTATTCGGAATGAGATCTGAATAGTCGATGTCGGAGTGCTCAATGCTCATGGCTAACTCATGCTCACATATTAGGAATCAGGCAAACTTTAACTGGCTTTAGATCAAATGCGACCCTTGTCGAACCTGGTTTTGGCGCCTGTGCCATACAGTTGGAGGGCTCCGTTGTCGCCGGAGGCATTGGGGCGCTGGAATATCCAGTTCTGCCAAGCGCTGAGCCGTCCGAAAATCTTGCTCTCCATGGTCTCCGGACCGCCGAACCTGAGATTGGCTTCCATGCCGGATAGAGCATCCGGCGAGAAACTGGCCCGCTCTTCCAATGCCAATCTCACCTCATCTTCCCAGTCGATGTCGTCGGGGATGAAGGTGACCAACCCCAATTCCAGAGCTGCCTCGGCGTCCAGGTGGGTCCCTGTTGTTTCTCGAATCGCCTCGACCGACGCCGGTTGATCAAGAAACCGGCCTTCCAACCGGGTGATGCCGTTAACCATGGGCAATTGGCCAAAGTTCATGCTTGTGGATTGGAGGAACGCAGACACCGATTCTGGTTGGTCCTCAAAAAGACCGTCCAACATAAAACTTCGGTCTGCGGCCAAGACTAGCTCCAAAAGTGTGCCAGTGAAACAACTACCTGGTTCGATCAATGTAACTAGTGACCGGGAACTCACATCAAGGCGTTTCAGCGTGCGTTTCAGGTATAGAATAATCTCCCTGACGAGCCAATCTGACGCGTTTTCCAACAACAGGTTGTCGTAGGCCGCAACCATGTTGCCATCGCCTTGTGTGTGAAAAACCCAAGTGCCAATTTCAGTTTCGTTTAGTCGTAGGTGCAGAATCGCGTCGTCGAGCTGACGAGCCAAGGTCAGGGGCCAGAATCTATCCCCCATTGGTTTGATTGCTGATACATCGTCGGGCGGTAATTTGGCGGGGCCTTGAATCATGATGTGGGCTGCGCCTAGATTCCGGTCTAGGTGGATGTTGATGTGTTCGTATTGAATCTGGTCAACATCGATTTCACGCTTAAGTGGAGTCAGTTTGATTCCCTGAGTGGAAGTCGGACGATCCGACTTCTGGGCTGCTTCAGAGGCAGTTTTTTTGACAGTATCTTTAAATGAAGAACGCGGCGCCAATTGGTCGACGAGCTTCCAGTCCAAGGCTCGGCGGCCCCTGACCCCTTCAGAGGTGGTGCAGAGAAAGTCAGCGTGGTCATGACGAATTTTTCGTTTGTCCACCAAGCGGGTTAATCCTCCGGTGCCTGGCAGCACGGCCAATAGGGGCAGTTCAGGCAGTGAAACTGTGCTTGAGCCGTCATCAATGAGCAGGATGTGGTCGCAAGCTAGGGCCAGTTCGTAGCCGCCGCCAGCTGCGGGGCCGTTGATGGCGCAGATATAGGTCTGGCTTGAGTGTGTAGACGCGTCTTCCATGGCATTGCGAGTTTCATTGGTGAACTTGCAGAAATTGATCTTGAATCCGTGATCAGACTGGCCCAACATCTTGATGTTGGCCCCGGCGCAAAACAGGCGGTCTTTGGCGGAGGTAATGACCACTGCGCCAACCTCTGGGTGTTCAAATCGCAGTCGCTGCACGGCATCATACAGCTCTATATCAACGCCCAAATCGTAGGAATTAAGCTTGAGGTCATATCCAGGGACCAGTGGTTGGTCTTCTTGGACGTCCAGACTCAACTGCGCCACGCCCCCGTCAATCTCCAGTTGCCAGTGTTTGTACTGGACGGGACTGGTGGCGAAGTTAACTACGAAGTCTGCCGGCGTGGTCTGTAAATTAGACATGGCGCACGGTCCGTGTTGGAAAGATTTGGTCAATCTTATCAGAACAGCCGTGGTTGATTATTTAAGAACAAAACCCGGCGTTGACACCGGAAATGACGGTAATCACACTGCCAATATACTGTGATATATAGTATTCCGTAATTGAATTAACCATTCAAGAACACAAACATTAAAATCGGAAACGCCAAAGGGATTAACCATGAAATATGGGTTCACAATACCGGGCAGCGGACCGCTTTCCGCCCCGGAGTCCATGAGAGCATTGGTTCGCAGCGGAGAAGACCTAGGATTTGAAACAGTGGTCTGCCCAGACCATCTAGTGTTCCCAAAGGAAATCGCTTCTCCTTACCCCTATAACCAGCAGGCTGTGCATCCTGGCACAGTTGGCGGCGCCTGCCTGGATCAACTCACGGTGTTGGCGTTCATCGCCGGCCAAACCACCACACTCCGCCTTGGCATCAGCGTCATGATTGTGCCGTACCGTAACCCCATAGTGGCGGCCAAGGCCCTGGCCACTCTAGATGTCCTCTCCAATGGCCGGGTTACTCTGGGCGTTGGCGCTGGTTGGCTAAAAGAGGAATTTGAGACCCTCGACCTGCCGGCCTTCGAGGAAAGAGGGGCAGTCACAGACGAGTACATCCGCGCGTTCATTGAGCTTTGGACCTCAGACGACCCAAGGTTTGAGGGAAAATACGTGAATTTTTCCAATATCCACTTTTTGCCCAAGCCGGTGCAGAAACCCCACATCCCCATCTGGGTTGGTGGCGAGAGTAATCGCGCTATTAGGCGAGCGGCCCGTATGGGCAACGCTTGGCACCCATTGGGCTCCAACCCAAATTTCCCCTTGAACACGCCTGAGTTGCTCAAAGCATCGATGGACAGATTAGCTGCCCGTACCGAGCGAGAAGGCCGCGATTCCAAGGATGTGGAAGTAGTCTTCCGGGTTTCTACCTTTGATCCGGAATCAGACGGTTCTGAGGGAATTCCTTTTGCCGGTCCACCGGATAAAGTTGCTGAGGACATTCGAACCTATGAGGCTCTGGGCGTAACCAACCTGATTTTTGACTTTGGCGGAGTCGCTAGTTCCCGAGTTGGTAATCCCAGCGCGATCATCTCCATGCAAGAGGCCTTGGCATTGCAAGTTTGGCCCAGAGTGTAGGTATGCGAGGGCAGGTAGGTTTTTCTGAGTCTGATGGCCAACTTGGTGCTTGAGGAGCCCATTTCCATTAGCAACCTGGATCGAGCCCTGTGCACAGTTTCTGAGATGAAATAGAGCCGGTCGCATCGGTATTTTGCTACGACCAGGGATACTCACTGGGCTTGAATTTACAGCACCGCTTCCGCAACTCGTTCGATAGCCTCGTGGGCTGATTTCTCGTCGGTGGTGTTGAGCATGTGCACAACGCGGTTGGCGCCGGCGTCGGCAAACCTACGGTTCATTTCTCGGTCATGCGGGGCATCCCACATGGTGATGTTCAAGGCAGACGCGTCCCGGCCCCTTTGTGTCATCAGTTCTTCAATGTGCTTGCGTGCTCCAGAGAGCTTGCCCGGGTCTTCATACTGAGACGTGTTCCGGGCTCGGGGTAGCCACCCGTCACCGTAGCGGGCAATGCGCCGGGCAGCGCTTTCCAACTCTCCACCAACGAATATTGGCGGATGGGGTTTCTGTACCGGTTTGGGGGCGCAGACCAAGGGCGGAAAATCGATGTACTCTCCGTGGTACTCGGTAACCTCAGTAGTCCACAGCTCCTTCATAACGTCTATGTATTCCCTGGTTTGCTTCCACCGGTGGGGAAAATCCACGCCTAGAATCTCTGATTCACCCCTCAGCCAACCCGCGCCAACGCCAAAGAGGAACCTCCCCCCGGATATCTGGTCCAGCGTGGCAACCTCTTTAGCGAGGCGGATTGGGTTGCGCTCAGGGACCAAACAGATGCCCGTGCCCAATTTGATCTTATTGGTCACCGTAGCGGCCCCGGCCAGAAATATCAGCGGGTCCACAATCTGGTTGATGCCGCCCTCGGCGTAGAACTTGGGAATTCCACCCTGCCGGCCAATGGCTGGTTGGACTTTGAAATCAATGGGGACCACCCCGTGTTCCGGCGCCCAGAGAGACTCAAACCCAAGCTCCTCAACCTCGCGGGCCAGGTCAATGGTATTGAAATCGTGCTGGGTCATTAGCAAGGCAATGCCGATGTCCATGTTGTTCCTCAGAAATTACTGTGGTTGGGCTTAGATTGGTAGGGCACAAATCAAAAGTCCTCCGTTACGCCACCGCAAAGGAGGACTCTAAAGATCAAGCTGACCTGTGTTTACATCACATTACACGGCCATGGCGTGGTGCTATAAGTGGATTGGTTTTAAGAGAAAACGCTAAGGGAAGAGTTGCTCGCCAGTGTCAGCATCGGTGACTGTGATGGCGGCTACTGGGCAGTTCTCTGCAGCCTCCAGAATCAGTTCTTCGGTATCGTCGTCCGGGTTGGCTGGAGCTGATTGCCGTTCATCGTTCAGCTCAAAGGCTTTGGTAGCGATGGTTACGCACATTGCGTTGCCGACACAAACGTCGTGATCAACGGACACCGTAATCTTTCTTGCCATGGCGCTTACACCCCGCAAATAGAAAATTGACGCTGGAAAGGAGTCTGATATTCCTGGCTTGAAACTAAGGGAACTGTGCCTGGAATACGGCCTAATTGCCAGGATGCGCAAATTCTAACAGGGGGCGTATAGGTGGTCAACCAATCTCTGAGGCCAAAGCGTGGGGGTCTTCACCGGAGCCAGAGGGCCTTGGTTGGGCGACACGCCTCCCACCCACTACCCTGGGGGTGTTGCCGTGTAACCCAACTTGGGCCGCCGAAACAGGCTCGGTTGTCCACTAGGCAAAGTTGGCCGTTTTTTCGGAGCCAAGCAAATCTGGTTGGATGATCTGCCACCCACGCGTTATGGGACCAGTAAGTCGTTTGGTCTCCGACTTGATTTCTGTAATATCTGACTGACGGCGTCGCACGTTTTGGTCCTGCACCGGGGGAATTGGTTCCGGGACTAGCCGACTGCGTTGTACGCCATTGATAAAAAGACTTTATGAATCTGGTTCACAAACGCTTGGGCCGCCACCATGCGCAAAATCAACGTGAATCGTCAATGCGTGTGAGTATCAGACGGAGCTAGATGGTCGAGGAAAACAGCGAGACCAGGTTATTTAACGAGGGGCGGCTTGGGCCAGCGGGCTGCGTTGCATCAACTCATGCGTCTGGCCGTTAATCATCAGATTTGTGGTCATATCTGCTAACAGAGCGGCCATTAGAAACCCGTCAGTGCTGGGCACCGCCAGTAAGACACCATCAGTTCCGGGTAATTCGCCAATCAACGGAATCCCCCGCTCCGGTGTAGAAGCAGCAACTGCGGCAATCGTCTCAACACTAGAAGGTTGGAATCCCGGCATGATCGCCGCTACCTGGGCCAGCAGCCAATCACGGGTCTCGTCTGAAGGTTTGGCATCGAACCCGGCGGAGTCCAATTTGCTTCCGGCATGCACCAACCCATCTCTACGATTGACTATGTTCACAGAATTCCAGCGGACGGCGCAGTTGAGCAGTGCTGCAGAGCCCAGGCCAAGATGCAACTTCTGCAGGCCGACCGGCTCTACCTGCAGGTCGTATCCAATCCACTCTGACATGATTTTGAGCGTCCACGCGCCGGTTGCCAGGACAACGGATGAGCAATCCAGGGAGCTTCCGTCCTGGAATACCACGCCTTTGGCCCTCCCACCGGTCACTGTCAGCCCTACAGCCTGCTTTTGGCGTAGGACTGTTACGCCTACGGATTCGGCTGCCTTGGCCATCGCCGCCATGAAAAGCTTGGGTTCCATCTGGATACAGTCTTGGTTGAGTGTTCCTCCGATGATTGATTCTGCCAAACGAGGTTCGATCTCCCTGGCTGTGGGGCCATCTACCCATTCTGCTTTGAGGCCAGCGGCAGTCAAGTCGCTTAGAATCTGGCGGCTCTCACGCTCTTCTTGGTTGTTGGTGGCTGCGTAGATGTAGCGGACGTCTTGTTCCAGGTAATCGATGCCACCGGCTGCTTTTATCTGTGGCAGATATTTACGCCACAAGGCGAGGCTTTCCGCGCCCAAGGCGATCTTGTAGGTGTCATCGCTGCCCGATCCAGGCTGGATATTACCGGCTGAGTTGCCTGTCGCGCCGGAGCCAGGTCCTTCCTGCTCAACAAGGGTTACCGACACGCCCGCACTGGCCAGCCGGTAGGCTACGAAGCAGCCAACCACGCCGCCGCCAATAATCACCACCGTTCCGTCTATGTTGCTCTGCTGGTCGGTCAAATCGTGCCTGCACCTTGTACCTGAGTTTGAGAATTACGTTAGAGGGGATTTACGTCCACTACTACTTTGCCGATGACGCCGGACGCCACCGCGAGGTGGGCATCCTTGAGTTGTTCCAAAGAAAAATGAGGCCCAACGAACGGCGTCAGTTTGCCCTGTTCCAGCCATGACGTGATGTCTTTAACTGCGGCGTTTTTGGCATGCTCGGGCATGTCGTAGACCAGCACCAAGCGCACTGTGACATTGGTGGATTTGAACTTGAGCGGGACCTCTGGCGCTTGAGAGGTGCCAGCCGAATAGACCGCCAAAACCCCGGACGACTTCAGCACCTGCTGGCTCACCGGGAAGTTGGCTGCCATGTCGACCTCTGCAATGTGATCGACTCCGCTGCCGCAGGTGAAGTCAAGAATCCTCTCCGCAGTGTCACCTTCGCGATAGTTGATTGTGTGATCGGCCCCGGCTGCCAGCGCTATTTGGGACTTTTCATCAGAGCTAACAGTGCTGATAACCGTTGCGCCGCCGAGTTTAGCCAGTTGAATCGCATAATGCCCAACCGCGCCGGCGCCGCCGGTGACCAGCACGGTTTTTCCGGTAACTGGGCCATCCGAGAAGACACAACGATGGGCAGTCATCGCTGGCACGCCTAGCCCGGCTGCCGCTGCGAAATCTGTGTTGTCCGGAAGTCGGACGGCATGACCGCTGGGCTGGGTGGTGTATTCTGCCCCGGTGCCAAACGGTCGCTTGAACTGAGACTCGAATAACCAGACCCGTTCGCCGATTCTGGACTCGGAAACCCCAGGGCCCACGGCATCAATCACCCCGGCCCCGTCCTGATTGGGTATGACCCTGGGAAACTCAATTAGGTTGGTCAGTCCTTGTCGGCGCTTCCAATCGGACGGATTTACGCCCGAAGTCGTCACCCGAACCCGCACCTCACCGGCGCCAGGGTCCGGGTCAGGCATGTCTCCATACTGGAGGATGCCCGCATCGCCGTTCTGCTCGTACCAAACCGCTTTCATGGCTTCCTGCTGTTTAGATTAATATTTTAGACCGGGCGTTAGCTCCGGCTGGCGTAGTCGGTCTTGGCCCGGTCAATGGCCTGAACGCGTCCAGCGCTCAGAACATCGCGGTGCTCAAATGCCCATTTGTTGGAGGCGGCGGTGCTAAGCGTGGTGCCCTGGAACTGGGGCATCACGTAGCGGGCGATCAACTCAAAGCTGTGCATGATATTTTCACGTTTCGCCCAGTCCACCGTCTGCACCATGAAGGCGCCAAAGCCGCCGCTCCGCTCCTCCAGCCTGCGAATTCCGGCGATGCAATCGTCGGGGTCTCCAATTATCCAGGTGCCGTTGTCTACCATGGCGTCAATGATCTTCTCCGGAGGGCCGTCAGTTACCGGGTCGCGACCCATGGTTTCCTGGAAATACTCCGCCTGGTATCGGCCAGCGCCCAAGCGGGCCTGTTCAAAGGCTTCTTTGCGGGTCTCGGCAACGTGGACAGGGATTACCAAACGCCAGTCATCGCGGTTGACCACCTGGTTGTGCTCGGCGGCAGATTCTTCTGCGATGGCCCACAGGGCACCCAGGTCAGATTGCACGGCTGAAGGGTCCCTTGGCCGGGTAATTGTCAGGATCGACGCGCCGTATTTGCCAGCCAGAGCAACTCCAGCCGGTGACTGCACCGATGCTACGGATAAGGGCATGTGCGGTTTGGTGTAGGGGCGCAGTTGCAGCATGGCTTCTCTTAGTTCAAACCAGTCACTTTTGACAGTGATGGGCTCGGTCTCGGTCATCAGACGGAGGATTACTCCCAGCGCTTCGTCCATGCGTTGGCGTTGCGTTGTGGGGTCGATGCCCAGCATGTAGGCATCACCAGGCAGCGCGCCCGGCCCCACGCCCAGCATCACTCGTCCGTGGGTCATATGGTCCAGTTGGACCATCCGGTTGGCGACCATGAAGGGATGGTGGTAGGGCAGGCTGATCACGCCGCTACCCAGCTTAATATGCTTAGTGCGGTCGGCGGCCACGGCCATGAATAGCTCGGGTGAGGAAATGGTCTCCCAGCCAGCGCTGTGGTGCTCGCCAATCCAGGCTTCGTCGTAACCCAGGTGGTCCAGCCATGAAACCAATTCCAAGTCACGGTCCATGGCCAGTGTGGGGTTTTCCCCTACTCGGTGAAATGGCCCCATGAAAATTCCAAATTTCATCCGTTCTGGTAGCGCCATATTGTTTTACGCTCCTAACTGATTTCCCTCACTGATAAATTGTAGCGTTGAATTAGATCGAGATGTTTGATTAAGCCTAGGTGCGCCTGGGTCGACATAAGTTAGCTACGGTGGGTGAGATTGGGCGCATTATAGCCTCACCCACTTTGCATTGCCAATGAAATCGCCAGCGGTGTCGGTCAATCGAGAGGTATAGTCTGACGCACGCCAGTTTGACTGATACCCCTGCCGGTAGTAGTCTAGCCGCCTGCACTTTGGCCCAAGATCTGGCTGAGTCATTTACTTATTTCGGGGGTTTCGCCCCAAGAAACTACCAAACAAAGGAAGGATCATTCATGCCGTACGAAGGATTACTAGCGGAAACCGTACTCATCAATGGGCACGAGGGAACCCAGATCGATGCCTACTTGGCCCGCCCCTTGGGCTCCGGCCCTGTTGGCTCCGTGGTTTTGATTCATCACATGCCCGGCTGGGACGCAGCCTCCAAAGAGATGGCCCGCAAACTGGCCTATAACGGCTTTGCCACTATCTCCCCCAACCTGCACTTCCGCGAGGGCAAGGGCTCTCCCACGGAGAACAGCACCAGCATCCGCGAGGCCGGTGGTATGCCTGACGCTCGCACAATGGGCGACGTTGCAGCCGCCATGGATTACCTGCGCAGTTTGCCCTATACCAATGGCAAGGTTGGCCTGATTGGCTTCTGCTCCGGCGGACGCCAGACCTACCTGGGCGCCTGCACGCTGGACAACGTCAACGCCGCAGTCGATTGCTGGGGCGGCGGAGTCACCAAGGGAAATGACGAACTGTCTCCCGCCATGCCCGCATGGCCGATCGACTTCACCGATGGCCTGAACTGCCCAATGCTGGGTCTGTTTGGAGAAGAGGACGGCAGGCCATCTCCGGCTGACGTGGCTGAGACCGAGGCCGAGCTGAAACGCTTGGGCAAGGACTATGACTTCCACATGTATCCTGGCGCTGGCCACGGCTTCTTTGCCGTTGACCGACCCAGCTATCACCAGGAAGCCGCCACTGACGGCTGGCAGAAGGTAATTTCCTTCTTCGGAAAGCACCTCAGCTAAGTCTCCTTTTTTGTTTCATCTGTCCTGGAATGGCGGCAACCTATGTGGCCGCCTAAAAATGTTCATAACCAGCAGCAATTCTGGATTCCTGCCTGCGCAAGAATAACAGTGAATGGAGATTAACGTTCTCTAAATCCGATCATGGTGAGCCCGTCGAACCACCCGCTTCGAATCAACCGTGCTTGCTCTGTGGAGTCCTTCGACAGGCTCAGGATGAACCCGCGCCACCTGCAACATTATGACGCCATAGCGCATAGGCAAAAAGTGGTGCGTATTTGGGCCTGGGTCTGACCGACACAACGCGCTCGCTAAGCCCTTTGGCTCGGGCGGTGCGCATGTAGTCTTCACGCAGTACTCCATCATGGAAGAGCGAGTCACCCTAGCAATAAACGCCATGTTATAGATGGCCATCAAGAAATTGGGTATGGCGATGCCTACAATTGTGAACGTTCGTGCGCCAAAGTCCAGCCAACTGTCTGGTTTTACGGTAGAAATAACGCCTAACGGCACAGAGAAAATCACAGAAAGGACGATTGCCAATACCGCCAGTTCCAAGGTTCTGGGCATACGATCGCCCAACTCACTCATGACCACAAATACCAAGATGGTCATCAGAAATAACGTCGGAATGAAAAGGCCGATTCTTTTGAGCGTGTATTGTTGCATCTAGGCGCCAGTTTATCTTTTTGAGTAACGGAAATGGAGCGTTGGCAGTTGGTTTCGTTGATACTGCAACCTCTTCATACCAGGCTGGCAAGTCAC
>LWDU01033348.1_pt1 | contig 87459 bp, 69 predicted proteins | sample 727161 | NCBI WGS metagenome assembly LWDU01 (sample SAMN04566230, study PRJNA314399) | hydrothermal vent metagenome | isolation source: deep sea hydrothermal plume seawater | place: Mexico: Gulf of California, Guaymas Basin | collected 2004-07-11
TGAGTTGTGTTGCATTTAAGCCTTGAGGCGATTTGGAGAATTCGTCTTGGACTTGTCGGAAGCTCTGTTGCATCGTTTGGATGTTAGCGCGAAACAAGAAAACAATCTCCGCAATCTTCTCCGTTGTCATTTCATCGGCGGCGACGACTGCCTGGCTACCTTCATCCGTTGGAACTTCAAATCCAAGAATGACAGCAGATTTCAGTTGCAGGTGGTAGGCATAGGTAATGGAATTATTGATAGCAGCGGCTAAACGTTGACCAGTTGCGAGCGGACCCTCGGGACTAGCAGCGGCTTTGCCGAAAACGTTGGCTAGATTCTGCAATCGTTCTGAGAGTGAACCACGTTTACTGGGGGTATCGAGTACGCGAAGGATTTTTTGTACGGAAGAGCAAAATTGTTTGCGATCACCAACATCAGCGATACGGATGTTACCGGTTAGCGGGTCAGTCGCATGTAGCGATACGCTGCGAAAGAGGTCAAGTCGCCCAAGTACTGTTTCGATGTGTTTGAAAAGCTCTTCATTAGGATCCGTTCCGGAGCGTTGTTGCTCGGCAGATTCAGTTAGCCAAGCTTGTAACGATGATGAACTTTTGATTTGAGCGGGTGAAACATATTTGCGGACGCCATTTTCGATTTCTACATCTAGCTTGTTGCGGACATCTTCATGTGTGGCATAGATAAATGGTACATGTTCCCATCTTTCAGGTTCGACTAGCCAACTTAAAACTAATTCCGTGGCTGTCCATTTGCGTTTAAATTCATGTTGACCAGTCTCCGGAAAGAGGATTCTGACATTCGTGAATTTGTCCGAGGCCAATTCTTGGGGCGAGAAATAATCCGCCATGTCGAGCGTAATTGATCCACGAGTCGTGTTGGCAATAACTTCAAGAATCTCGTTGGCATAGGAGTCGAACGGCTTAATGCGCCCTTTGTGAAATACGGGTATGTACCGGAAATTATGGAGCTCAATGTCTTGAGCAGACACGGTCGTCAGCGGTGTGATGGATACCACACTTGTCACAAGCAGCATTAGCAGTGCCATTGAGAACCGATTTGTTTTTGAAGTAGCCATTTTGTTTTGCCAGATGATTATTTTAGTTCGCTGCAAAGTAATTAATGTTGATGCATTAAGTTGCATCAGTGGACGTTGATTGTTCTGTCGCGTCGGCGGGTCTAAAAAGTTTATTGGAAGACTGCTTGGAAGACTTAGGTTTAAAAAAATACGCCTTCATATAGAACATAATTGCGATACCAAGGCAAACGATTAAGCAGCCGAAATTACGAATCGCTCGGCCAGGATCACGGTTTACCGTAAGAACGGACAAATACAAATCGGTTTGTAGTGAATCCGCAGGAATGACTCGTTCATATTCCGCTTCTCCGGGTTTCCAAGGCCCACTGAAGCTTTCTTGGAATAAGCGGTAACTGTGCCCATTAGTGGGGCTATCGAATTGGACAGGGGCATTCATGGTGATGAATACGTCATGTCCAAAAGAGGCGGATTGATCCCAATAAACGGTCTCTCGAAAGACCTGTACGTGATCGGCCAAATCGAGATTGGGAACGTCGAAAACGTGTTCATTGCCACCCGTGGTGCTTATCGATTTCAAATAATGGGTCGAATGTAATTCAGCACTATGTTGACCAATATATTCTTTGGCCGGTTGGGGAGCTTCGATAAAATACAAGGTGTCGTGTTGCTGATCTAGCGTGAGAGAGACACAGTAATTGTCGACCTCAAGTCGCGCAATGACTTTGGGTGGCCGACTCGAATCAATACCGCGCGAAACGATGGTGCCAACGGTCGCAGTGCCGTCGGCGGTAATAGCCGTTTGGCCCCAATATATCGTGCCCGTTTGCTGTGCGACGGCTAGACCGTTTGGTTTAGGAATGTTGGTAACGACAATGGTAGGCGGTGTGCTTCCGTCGAGTGGGCACCGCATGATTTGGTTGTTGAGTGAATCAATCCAATAGATTGTTTCATTTAACGGGTCGAGAGCGATATTGCTAATAACACCGGACGAGAGGGCGATTCGTTGAGGAGGTTCGTCATCAAAGATGCTCATCGATTGAATCATCGTGTTGCCGCCAATGGTATCGATCCAATAGATGCGATTGTGTTCTTTTTCGAACGTTAAACTGTGTGGTCGATTGAGCCCCGCGCCACTACCTTGGCCTTGATTGCGTTGCCGCAATATTTCACTGTTTAAGAGCGGTTTTGTTTCACCAGATTCGAGTTGTGTTATGTTGATTTCGCGTTGCTGCGAATCTATCCAGTAAACGTCATCCCCATTTTTCGCTGGCACTATGACGAAACCGGAAACGCTGTGAGCATTGTTAGCGTCGCTAAGCTGACCGCTTTCTGTTCGCGCGGGTACCTTTATTGGATGTGCAGTTGATTCGCCGATGCCTACTCCCCAGATCTCTCGAGTGTTATTTAAGTCGACGAAATCGACCCAACTGGAAAAATGTGAAGCCTGCCGTGTACCAGGGTCAAGTTTACGTTCAAAGTCTTTCAAGCGAATGCGGAACCCGATATCGAGGGCTTGCGTTGGCATGGAGACCACCAGAGTTTGTCCGCTTGGTTTATCGTAAACACGAATTTCTTGGTCCGTGTCGCGTCGTTCTCCCGGCGCACCGACAAATGCTCTGATCCAATGTTCTTCAGTCGTCGTCCCAAAGGTGACTCGCACTAAGGCCATCACTCGCCGTTGTACGATCTGCAGGTCTCTGTTAAATGGCAAAGCCTGGCTTGCGACCCGGGGTTTATCGCTCGACTCGAAATCATTTACGTAAAACCGCAGCGGCGATTTGAACTGTGGCATTTGAAAACCATCAACAGCACTATTGACGCCACCGTCGTCGACGAGGCTACCGACGGAAACTAGTTTATTGGTGCGACGATTCCAATAGCGATAATACAGCGTCCCATCATCACCTTGGAGGAATTCAATGCGCGAATAAACTTGTTCTTGAGCAGCAGGGTCGCCGCCAAATGGCTGAATCGATTTCCTTGAAAAGTCAAACCAATAGGTGCCGTAAATCTTTTGATCAAAGTCGTATACATTGTGATGCGGCTTATTGGCAAACAACAAAATTTCCCGACCCCAAGGCTCTCCATTTTTATCGAGAACTTGAAGATGAGCCGTTGGGGATTCTGGCTCGGTCTGTTGAATGTTATTGGAGTAACCGTAGGTGGTGCCAGTTGTGCCTGGACGGCCTTCGACAGCGTCATTCCACAGCCCGAGAACTTTAACTTTGTAATCTGAGTTGGGTAATTCAATGATGGCATCGAGGCCTGGTGTATTTAAGTCCAGTTGGTGGGTTGTTCCGGCAATTCGCAACACGACCCGACCTTTAACGCCGAGATCGCCAGTGGGCGCGGCTTCGAGAAAGGCAGCACGGTATTCCGCATCGGGTGCTATCCACAGCATAACTTTCCCACCGCCGGCCTGCTGGGGTTGGCTGAATCCATAGGGATAGATGTCACCGTAGATCGCTTCTAAAGGGTTCGACAAGGGCATGATCGTAATTGGAAAAGCGTTCGGTGATTCAGTATCGAATGTCCCCGGACGTTCTTCCTGTTTTCCGGTGTCCTCATCGAGAAACTGTTGCGGCGGATTGCTCAGTACAATTTCAACTCGCGGTAGCGAAGACTTTTTTGAATCAGCCTGAAAGTCCAAGACCTCAATCTTCAGTTGTTGCCCATTGCTTTGCCCTTCGCGAGTTACCGTTTGGTTAACGACGATATCGTTAGGTTCGTGCCGTTGGGCGAGTTTAAAGATATGACCGCTCGACCACCTCAAACCGTTTTTGAGTAAACCTTGGGTGAGCCCAAACTTTTTTCCGCCCTCCAGCGTGTAGCCAAAATGGTGGTCATAATCTTCCCAGTTAAATGGCCCAGCAAGAAATGGTACGCGCATTTGTGAATGCACAAATTCATCATGAATATGTTGGCTTGATTCGGAGTGGTCATCGACAATTTCAAGGTCAAAAAACATACGTCCTCGGTCAAAGGCGAAGTTTTCCATTTTGTGTTCGAAGATGGGGATTTGAGCGTCGACACCATATTTGCGTCCAATGGCAGCACCGATTAGCAAAGTCAACAGTCCGATGTGGGTAATCACAAAACCGGTTTGATTTCGTTTCCAGGGATAGCGAATTGCCGCAGCGCAGAAAATATTGACGCCCAAGATAAAATTGAGGGCGTTAAACCACCATGTTTGATAGACGAAAAACTGAACCACTGGGGTACCATAGGCCGCTTCGACAAAGGTTGCATAGCCGAGAGTAAAAGCCATGGAAAAGATGAGGATGACCGCTAGTTTCAGTGAAGCCAAAAACTTATGGCATCGTTGCACCGCTCGTAAGAGAACTGGCTGATCGGCGGTAACGAGCAGAGGCTTTGCCATAAGATTTTAAAGCTCTAGTGCTGGATGTTGAAAAAATGGGGCAAATGTAAGGTGGGAAATCTGCTTGGCAGATTTGACGGATATAATAGACATTGTACGTGCGTTTGGGCGAAACTTTTACAGGTACGATTTCGTGTCAAAATGCTGTTAAATGTGATTGTTTAAGCAACGTATATTATAGTCCAGGCAAGGGCGATTTAGCAGGCGTGTAGAACCGTAATTATTGATGAATATTCCCTGCCGGTATTTCGTTTTCAGCCTTAAACGGGAAGAAACAATGCCTACTTATTTCGAGTTCGATCGAGAATCCAGCCGACGATAATCGCGATAAAAAACACGGCGGCGGCGATACTGAGAATCATCCACGCATTTTGTCCGTCCTTGAGGTCTACCGCCGCGTCGATCAGCGTGGTCGAAATACTTGAGGGTGTTTCGGCATGGTGTCCCCACAGGTTTTTGACAAGGTCGATTAACATGACGAAAATCGCTACTTGCATCAAGAACACCATGAACAGACTGAACACGTTAAAGAATCCATAATCGGCTTCTTGCATGACTGGTGCTATCGCATCACCGCCGTCAACTAGTTCTGCCCCAGTTTGGTCTTGTCCACCAAATGGATCCGTTGGTAGTGCACTACCGGATGGATCCGTTGGTAGTGCAAAGGGATCTGACGCTGTGGGAACGGCGAAAGGATCAGCGGGTGCAGGGTCTGCCGGTATAGCGAATGGGTCAGCCATTCCCTCTGGTTGTACGATTGTTGCGGTGTCATCGCCAAATGCAATTGAATCTGACAATGCAATGACTTGAGATCCACTGTCGGACATTTCGTCGTCTTCTTTGCCGCCGAGAATAAACTCGTCGTCGACACCTGGTAATTCTAGGGAGCTACCACTTCCCATAGAAAGATCTAACACGTCGCCCTCAAGGGAAATCCCGCTGTCGTGAGGACTCGACAGATTGATGCCACTGTTTCCAGCAGCCAAGCCAACATCGCTGCTGCCGGCAGGCTCAAGCGGCATTTCTTCGCCGAGAACCAACTCATCTTCGGCAACCTTAAAACCGTCATTACCGATAGCAAATTGAGTCTCGTCGTCAGTCGATCCACCCAGATCCAGATTCAAGATTTCGTCACTCATTAGGTCTGATTCTTCGCCAGCACCAAATTGAGTATCATCATCAGATTCAATAACGCCTTCGTCGTCTAAGTCCAACGAGAGTGTTGCAAGGTCCGAAGCTGAAAGACCAGGGCTGTCGTCACCAGCGAACATTGTTTTGTCTTCGTCGTCGAGGTCACCTTCTTCGAGGTCCAGTGAGAGATCGTCGGAATCGTCCAATTCCAATTCGAGTGAATCACCAAGGTTTAGGTCACTGTCATGCGGATTGACGCTTGCTTCATCGCCAATAACGGTACCACTGCCGCCGGCTGTTGGAGATATTGGGGTTTCGTCGACGAGGACGGAATCATCGTCGCCAAATGGGCTGGTGGCGTGGACCTCTGGTATGTCAATCTCATTAGAATCGGCATAACGCTTCAGTTCTTGGTATGTAAATACAGTTTGATCAGCATCTTTAGTGCCGTGAATTTTACCCGTACGGGCTAAGAACTGAAGACGCTCGATATCAATGTTGAGGATCTTTGCAGCTTCGTTTAAATTGATTTTGTCTGCCATTTGTCGTTACCATCTTTTATGAAAACAAGACATTGTCCCATCAAAATCGAGAACTAAATGTGGTTTCGAACTTGAATAGGGACTTTCCGCGCCTTAGTGCGCATAGGTTACCTGTTCCCCTGTTCGGTATTTCAACTCCCTTTGCTTGACCTTTGTTTGTTGCAAAACTAAGGCAAAAACTACCAAAATCCTTCTGATTTTATTGACTAATAAGCTGTTGAATCTCTCTCGGTGTTGGGTTTCCCGAATTGTATTCGTCGAGCTGAAAATCCCAGTGAGCATTTCGAGTGCTAAGTAATTGTATTTTTCCGGTGCCCCGCTCGACGAGATAAACGCTTATGGCTTTAGACTTTACGTCAATAATTGTTATTTGCGTTCCCATCTCTAAATCGATGGACGACATCAGTAACTGGCTGTTGTTGATCGTTGAAGTTGTGGCATCTAGTGTATTGGCTTGAGCCGAGATAGTGGTAAATTGAGATCCTAAATAACCGCTCAAAAACAAAACGATACAACCGATACAGATTACCCACCTTCTATCCAATGTCATTTTATTCTCCATAATTTCTCCGTGTACTAATTTGCACTATCTGGTGTCGACGCGTGTTTTTCATCTGAATACCCGCTGACAGTCATTGGTCTTGATTTTTGAAAATTACATTTGATTGCTTCCTTGCAGCTTTCCCTCATTCTATGGCTCTGGTCGCAAAGTTCAAGCTATTTTACGGCAAACGTTCAAAGAGTGCTTAGTTTTTGGACGAACATACTAGTATCCAAGGCCCTTTTTTGTAGTGGTGAATTATGTTCAGTGTGACTCGCGAAATTGATTTTTGTTATGGCCATCGTTTATTGAATTATGATGGTAAATGTAAGCATCTACATGGGCACAACGGTCGGGCTGTGATTACGATCGCCGCGGAGACACTTGACCAGCGCGGAATGGTCGTTGACTTCAAGGACGTCAAGCTGGTTGTCGCCGGATGGATTGACGATAATCTGGATCATCGCATGATTCTTCATCGCGATGATCCAGTTGTGGAAACGCTGCAAGGGATGCAGGAACCACTCTATCTAGTCGATGAAAACCCCACAGCTGAAAATATCGCTAAGATTATCTACGAAGTCGCCAAGAGTCACGGTTTTCCGATTGTTAAGGCCGAGTTATGGGAAACCCCACACTGCTTTGCCACCTATCGAGAGTGACTTGAGAGTTACTTCTTAGTCGGCGGCATCGACGATTGCAGCGATCTTTCCGCCAAATCAACGAGTACATATTTGCCAATCTTTTGAACACGCAATACACCGTACCTTTATTCGTTGACCAAGTTGTTCTATCTCTTCATGAAATTGGTCAATAATATCTTGTTGTGGATTCCACTGTCCGAATAAATTCACCGTTGTCTCTCCAGAATAAATCATCAGGGTTGCATATCAGGGTGATGCGAACGGGCTAACCTTCATTGAGAGATGCGTTTCCAGCTTAAAACAGACGCTTTGCTAAGAAAAAAGTGTCAATAAGATGTAGCGGTTGTATCGATTATGCCGATTTTAAATACATGGAGTATCGTGACGTTACTGGACTCTGACTGTGAAAGCAGAAAAACGGTTGTAATAAATAAGGAATTCGAACCCCGTGGCACGAGCACAATCAAAATCGTTGTTAAACATAATTGGTAACCTTGGCTGGCCGATCCTCTGGGGCGCGGCTGCTAGTATTACGTTTTACGAGCTTCTTCAAGGGTCGCTGAAAAATGACTTGGCCCAGCGCTACTTCCTCGGTCACCCCGTGGCGATTGCAACAACCGCGATGTTTTTTATTGCGATGGCAGCCCTCATTTTGCGGGGCCTTAATTTACTAGGGCAATTTGCGGTATTAGACCGCGCCGAGTTGCCAGCAGATGAAACCTCCGCTATTTCACAAGATTCATTGGGCCGCGCGACCGAATTGCTTGGCTACGCATCACAATGGTCGATGCGGGTGCAACGTAGCTATCTGGGTAAACGGCTAACCACGTTGCTGGAGACAATTGTATCTAATCGCGGCACACGCCATCTAAATGATGAGTTAAAATACCAATCAGAAAAAGACGCCGATGCGCAGTACGAAGGCTACTCGTTAGTTCGTATCATCATCTGGGCTACTCCGATGCTGGGATTCCTCGGCACGGTCATGGGAATCACTCAAGCCCTCGGTGACCTGGCTACACAACAACTTGGCGATGACCTCAATGCGGCCATGCAAGGATTGTTTGCTGGGCTCTATGTAGCATTTGATACGACCGCCCTAGCGTTGACGCTGTCGATCATACTGATGTTTGTTCAGTTCATGTCAGATCAATTTGAGACTCAATTACTGAGCGCGGTCGACGTGAAAACTGAATATGCTTTGTCGGGTCTGTTGGCCATGGAGTCGGAAGGTGCAGGCGTATCTGCGGATATCGGAAAATCGTTACGGCCAATTATTACGGAATTAACGCAGTTTCAGCAGGCATGTTGGAGTGACGCGATTAGCGGCCTGCAACAACAGTGGCAAACATGGGCTGCGGAACAAGGTAGCACGATGGGGGCTGCATTAGAGCGAAGCATGTCGCAGTCGCTGGCGGAGCACAGCAAAGTTGGTCAGCAGCAATGGGAAGGCTGGCTGGAATCCCTAAATCGCAGTGCCGAGTTGTTACATAGCAATCAAGATTCAATGTGTCGACAGCTGGAAATGATGCAGCAGGTCATAGAGACCACAGGCGATGTAGTGAGTCTAGAAAAAGCACTCAATGATAATCTCCAACATCTGGCTGACACACGGCAGTTTGAAGATGTAGTCGTTAGTCTGTCCGCCGCAATTCAGTTGTTATCAACTCGATTGGGCGCGCCGGTGGTGCCATCCAAAGCCTTAGATTCGCCAACAGTGACCGGTAACACACAAGGTAAAGCTGCATGAGACGTAAGCGTAAGCAACGTCGCCAAGGTGCAGCACCATCAATGTTCCCTTTTTTGGCGGTCTTGATTTGCACGATGGGGGCACTGATTTCCTTGCTTGTCATGGGTGTCCGCCAAGCGCAAGTGCATGCGCACGAAATTATCGAAGCGACGCAAGTGGACAATGCTCAACAACAAATCGAGGCGCAGCAGAACCAACAAGCGCTAGAGAATTATCAATGGCGAAGTTTGGTCTTGCGGACTCAACGCGAAGAGCAACAAGGGAAAATTTCAAGTAATCGTCTGTCGCTGAGTCACCTTGAACAACATACGCGCGAACTGGAAGAAGAACTGGAACGCCTTGTTTATCGTCATGAATCCGTGCAGCGCCGACTTCAACAGGACGACGCCGTTCAGGCTCAACGAACAAATCGGCAAGCCGAACTAAAGAATCTAGACGCAGATATAAATGCAGCTCGCACTAAACTCGCTCAAGCACGACTCGATCGAGAGTCTGCGACGGAATCGTTTGCGATCATCCCATATGCGGGTGACAAGGGAACGAATCGCCGTCCCATCTATATCGAGTGTGTTGCGGAAGGGATCATCATCCAGCCCGAAGGGATTCTGATTACCGAAATCGAAATGGTGGGTCCACCAGGTCCGGGGAACCCACTGGACGCTTGTTTGCGTGCCGTGCGGGAGTTTTATTTTGAGCACACGGTTGATGAATCTATTGCGCCTTACCCGCTGTTGATCGTACGATCCAGTGGTGTTCGAAGTTATGGCGTAGCTCGGCAAGCGATGAAGAACTGGCAACATGAATTTGGCTATGAGTTGATAAGTGATGAATTGAAACTGGCTTATCCACGGCCACAACCTGCGCTGGCCCAGCAGTTACGGAAGGCAATCAAGGCGGCACGCTCACGACAACAAGCGTTAGCCGCTACGATGCCGAGTCGTTATCGTTTAAGCCCAACCACGCCACACGAGAATCAGCCATTTAATGGCGCGTCACCGCCAAACCAACAGTCCGAAACAGAGGCCCAGAAATCCCCGGAAACCGGAGAAGGTTCTGATCAACAAACAACCGTGCCATCACCAATGCCGCCGAGCTCAATCGGAAAAGATACTGCACCTTCCCAAGGGCGCGGTGGTGCTCGCGGACAAGGCGCCCCTGATTTGCAAATGGGAATGGCTGGCAGGAAGCCAGGATGGGCGCTTAGCAAACAGCGAACACTCGGCCCAGCGGTTACGCGAGGCGTGCGAGTGTTGTGTACGGTAGACCAACTTGTTTTGATCCCGGCCCACGGTGAACGAGGTGCTCCAATCGTCGTTCGCATCGAAGGCACGATGCAGCAGTCGATTGACCCATTTGTGACTGCTCTCCACCAACACATTCAAGGCTGGGGGATTGCTCTGGCAGGGGGCTATTGGAAACCAGAATTACACATTGAAGTTGCCGCCGGTGGTGAACAGCATTTCTATTTATTGCAAAAATATTTGAAACATAGTGGCATTAAAGTGACACAACGCATTGAAGCAAAACCATGAAACCAAAACGAAAACAAGGTAGTGAAATCGGTGGCTTGGATTCCTTTCAAGACATCGTTGCCAACTTGGTCGGAGTATTAATCATCTTGGTTATTATTGTGATGGTGCGCACCCGCGAAGCGATTGTTTCAGCGCAAACACAAACCGATCAAGAGGAAGTTATAAATTTTGATGAGGCGGCGAGCATGGAAACTGTTGCTGTCGCGGAACGCGAATCCACAGCGATTGAAAAAGATATTCATGATCTCGAAGAGGTAAGTGCACGGCAACAAATTGAAATAAAGTATCGCAGAGCAGAGCGTGGTAAGTTGCAGCAACTTGTTGCCACAGTTGAGACTCGAATAGCGCAAGATTCCAAGGACTTGTCGAATGTTGATCAGATTTCCAATGACGAACAGTTTCAATTTGAGGTTAAGCAAAAAGAATTAGGCGATTTGATCCGTAGTAGACAAGTGCTCGACAACATGAAAGAACAGATCAATGTCATTGACCACATCCCAACTCCGATGGCGGAAACGGTATTCGGAGATGAGATTCATTTTCGCTTGGAAGATGGCCGTATTTCCTACGTACCGTTTAACGAGTTGATCGATCGCATGAAATCGCATGCTGCTCAGCATCTTGCTAACGTACGGATTCAAAAGACCGTTACCAATACGCTCGGACCCGTCGAAGGCTTTGAGTTGCGTTATCAATTAGGTTATGTGAGCCAAATAGTGCGCACTGATGTAGGTCCACGCAGGCAAGAACGGATTGAATTGATCAAATTGGAAGTATTACCCGTTGATTCCGCGCGGGGTGAAACGGTGACTGCGGCTCTAAAACCAGGTTCGCGATTCTTGCAATACGTACAACGACTGGTACCCGATACGGCAACGGTAACTATTTGGGTGTATCCCGATAGTTTTATTCAATTTCGCGAAATCAAGGATAAACTATTACCTCTTGGATATGCCTGTGCCGGTCGACCGCTACCGGGTGGTATGCCGATTTCCGCTTCTCCACAGGGCACGCGATCCGTCAGCCAATAGATTTGTTTGGTTCCGAAATTACACAAGTTCGATAATCGCGTAGGCGTCACGTGACCAATTATGTACGGTTGATGTCAAGGACTTGATGCAATGCGTGCTCAACGGATGCTACGATCTTAATGATCTCAGTTTTTGATATGCTCAGCGGCGGCATGATGACGATTGTGTCTCGCAGCGGCCGCAACCACACGCCCTGCCCTAGCGCCGCTTTACACACAGCGTTGCCCGTAGCCCCAAGGTTTTCAAAGGGTGTCTTTTGCTCTTTGTCGGATACGAGTTCAATGGCAACGATCAGCCCGCGTTGACGAATGTCACCGACGTGAGGATGGTCCATCAAAGGTTTCAACAGGTCGGCGAGTTGCGCGGTTCGTGCGTGCACATTGACCATCGTCTGTTCGGACTCAAAGATATCCAAGTTAGCGATTGCTGCGGCAGCGGCTAGTGGGTTTCCACCGTAGGTATGGCCGTGATAAAACGTGTGAGCTGAATCACCTAAAAACGCATTCCAGATTTCCGTTGTTGCTAAGGTCGCCGCCATAGTGATGTATCCACCGGTAAGCCCTTTGGCCAAACACATTAGATCGGGTTGAATGTTTTCATGATCACAGGCAAACATAGCCCCGGTGCGACCAAAACCAACCGCAACTTCATCCGCGATCAAAAGAACATTATATTTTTGCGTGAGTTGCCGGACACCTACCAAATATCCTGCTGGTTGCATGATCATCCCCGCAGCACCTTGCACGACAGGTTCGATAATCATTGCTGCGATAGTTGAGTGATGTTGCTGCAGGAGGGATTCGAGTTGACTTAGATAATACTGTGTCGCATCTTGTGGTTGCGAAAGGTTTGCAGGCAAACGATATGTATCCGGACTGTCGATGCGGAGGACTTCAAACAACAACGGCTTAAACATTTCGTGGAATCGCTGTACACCGCCAACACTGACACTGCCGAGGGTATCACCATGATAGGCGTTACCGAGGGCGATGTATTTAGTTTTGTTTGGCTGCGGGCCACTCTTTTGTTGCCAATATTGAAAAGCCATTTTCATTGCCACTTCAACACTACTGGAACCATCGCCGGAGAAAAACAGATGGTTAAGACCGTCTGGCGAAATATCGACGAGACGTTTTGCCAATTGAATCGTTGTTGGGTTTGACATACCTAAGGAAGTCACGTGGGCTACTTGGTCGAGTTGTTTGCGAATCGCAGCGTTGATGACAGGGTGTTGATGACCGTGCACGTTACACCACAAACTGCTGACAGCATCAATATATGTGTTGCCTTGAATGTCCGTGAGAAGACAGCCAATTGCACTGTCGATAACTAGTGGCTCATAGTTGGCCATTTGTGTGAAAGCGTGCCATACATGTTCACTGTCCCACAGTTTCAGTTGGTCGATAGAGCTGTCAGTCATCGGGATGTAAGCATCTTTCTACTTGTTGCCGAAGTGCTTAGAGTTTTTCGATGAGGGCCAGACAAATTTCGCGTACTTGGCCAGGATCGACATTGGAGTTTTCATTACGTGCTTGTCCGATCAATGCGCCAACCGCTTTTTGGTTACCGCTCTGCACATCCGCGACGATCTTAGGATTGTTATTGACTAAACGCTGACACAATTCTTCGAGTTGCGAAGAATCGACTTTTTCAATTCCAAGTTCAGCCATAACGTCTGCGGCAGATTGTTCCGATTCCATCATCATGGCAAAAACATCTTTGGCTTTGGAGTTGTCGATGTCACCGCTTTGTATCAACTTTAACAGTTCGCCTAACTCCGCGGCGGATAGCGCAAACTGTTCGATGGTTTGTTCTTGTTCGTTAAGAATACGCAAGACTTCGCCTTGCATCCAATTGCCTGCTAGACGACCGTCGTCGATTATTGTTGCGAGCGTGAGAAAATAGTCAGCAAAGCTCAGGCCTTGGTTGATGATAACGGCTGACGTGTGGGCGGTAAGTTGGTGGTCGTCGAACAGTTGCTTTCGTAAGTCGGCCGGCAAGGTGCAAATTGTTTGTTGCATCGCTTGAATTTCTTCGTCGGTAACAACAACGGGTACTAAATCTGGGCAAGGGAAATATCGATAGTCACTTGATTCTTCTTTTTCGCGTTGTGCTCGGGTAACTTGGGATCCCTCATCCCACCCTCGTGTTTGTTTGGGCATGTCGCCCAGGACCTGTTTGTTTTTTTGCCATAACGAATATTGCCGACCGACCTCGAACTCGATACCTCGATGGACAGCTCGAAAGCTGTTCATGTTCTTGATTTCGACGATAGGCGTGGCAATGGTTCCGTCAGGGGTGTCGATGTGCAAATTGACGTTGGCATCACATCGAAGGGAGCCTTCTTGCATGTTGCAATCGGAGACGTCGAGGTACAACAGAATCAACCGAAGTTCTTGCAAGTAAGCTTTCGCTTCGGCGGCACTGCGCATGTCTGGTTCACTCACGATTTCGAGCAATGGAGTCCCCGTGCGATTCAGGTCGATACGACTGTCGGCAATTCCGTTGGCTTCGTCATGCATGCTTTTTCCAGCGTCCTCTTCTAAATGGGCACGCAGGATGCGAATTTGTTTGTCCGCGAATTCATCATCCTCGGAAAAAATATTAAGGTGACCATGTTCACTCATCGGTAAGTCAAACTGACTCGTTTGGTAACCCTTTGGTAGATCAGGATAGAAATAATTCTTACGATCCCATTTGGTGAAGTGAGGGATCGTGCAGTTGAGCGCCAATGCTGTTTTCATGGAGAGTTCAAATGCATGGCGATTCATTACGGGCAACGAACCCGGCAAACCGAGGCAGACGGGACAAGTTTGCGTGTTGGGTGGTTGGCCAAAAATAGTGGGACAGCGGCAGAACAGTTTGGTGTTTGTCTTTAGTTGGACGTGAACTTCGAGTCCAACGACTACTGTGTAGGGAACGCCGTCCGTAGATTGTGTTACAGGTGAGGGCATTAAATTGTCGGCCTCCGCTGATGCCAGTCCGTGGCATTTTGAAACATGTAAGCGGCTCGCAAAAGTTTGTCTTCCTGAAATGGCGCAGACTGTAATTGCATACCAATGGGTAGTCCGGCAGCGGTGAATCCGCAGGGAACCGAAATCCCAGCGACACCTGCTAAATTGGCCGTGACGGTAAAAAGGTCCTCCATATACATCGCCATCGGGTCCGCTACTTTTTCACCTTGCTTGAAGGCGGATCTCGCGGTAACTGGCCCGATCAATAGGTCGATATCCTTAAAGGCGTTGTCGTAGTCCTGTTGGATCAATCGGCGGACTTTGAGTGCTTTTAAATAGAAGGCATCGTAATAACCTTCGCTCAAGGCATAAGTGCCGAGCATTATTCGCCGTTTTACTTCATCGCCAAAACCGGCAGCGCGGCTCGAACGGTACATGCGAGTTAATGCGTCCTCGCTGGTTGATTGTTGGTCGGTCATACAAGTATCAGCACGCTGACCGTAATGCGCGCCGTCAAATCGCGCTAGGTTACTGGAAGCTTCACAGGGCGCGATAATATAGTACGTAGCGATACCGTAGTTCGCGTGAGGCATTTCGACATGTTTAATGGTCGCGCCGAGCGACTCGTATATTCGAATGGCTTCTTCAATACTTGATTTAATTTCTATATCAAGTCCATCACCATAATGTTCATCGACGATACCGAGCGTCAAATTGGACAGGGGTTGAGTGACATTTTCGACATAGCTATCTACCGTTACGTCAGCGGACGTTGAGTCATGGGAATCGTGGCCAGCGAGGACTTGCAACAACAACGCGGCATCTTCTACGTTGCTAGTCATTGGGCCAATTTGGTCGAGGCTGCTGGCAAATGCGACTAGTCCATAGCGACTGACACGACCATAGCTTGGCTTAAGGCCGACGATGCCACACAGTGCAGCTGGTTGTCGAATGGAACCGCCCGTGTCTGACCCGAGTGCCAGCGGTGCAAAGTCTGCGGCAATACAGGCTGCTGAACCACCACTGCTGCCTCCCGGAATGCATTGTAGATCCCAGGGGTTATTGGTGACTTGAATTGCCGAGTTCTCCGTTGAGCTCCCCATGGCGAATTCGTCCATGTTGGTCCGGCCGATGAGTACAGCGTCAGCAGTTTTTAGTTTAGCGATGACAGTGGCATCATAGGGTGGTATAAAATCGCTGAGAATTTTAGAGGCACATGTTGTGGGGATGCCTTGGCAACAGAGATTGTCTTTAACTGCGACGGGGATACCTGCAAGGTCACCGAGCGGTTCTCCAGCAGCACGACGCGTGTCAATCTGTTGAGCAGCATCAAGTGTTTGTTGTTCATCGAGATGTACAAACGCTTTGACTGCTGATTCACGCGACCTGATTTGTTCGAGGTACGCTGTGGTTAGTTCGACACTAGTTAATTCTCCCGTCCGCATCATCTCTCGTTGTTGAGTCGCTGATTTTGAGATAATAGACATGACGGACCTGTGACTAACTAACGAAAGCGAAGTTTGTTTGATTTTCTGGGAGGTGGTAAAGATTCCAATGCAAACGATTTACCTTGTCTGTTTTAGAGTACGGCAGGTACTCGAAAGCATTCCTCATCCCGTTGCGGCGCGTTTTGTAGAGCGGCATCTCGGCTTAAGCATTCCCCGACAACGTCGTCGGCTAGGACATTGGTAATGTCAAGGGTATGTGCTAATGGCGCGACATCTTCTGTGTTGATTTCATCGAGTTGATGAACGTACTGGACGATCTGGGTGAGATGCATCGTCATACTATTGAGTTCATCGTCGGTTAGTTGCAGTCGTGCAAGCAAAGAGACTTTTTCAACATCGTCACGTGTTAGTGCCATGTTACGTTGCCCTAATCTATCGGAAGATGTTCAAGCAAGATGTCCCAGATGTTTTTGAATTGAGCAGGCGGTTACTTAGCACCGTTTACTTCTGGGTTTAAATAAATGGTTTAGTAACAACCGCTTTGCGTATGTTACCACTGCGAATACACTGTGTGCAAACTTTCATGCGGCGACTGCTGCCATCTTCTTGGGCGACACGGATACGTTGTAGATTTGGTTTGAATTTTCGTCGAGTGATTCCGGTGATCTTAGTACCAACACCACCAAGGTATTTAGCTTTACCACGGGTTTCGACAGAATTTCCAATTTGTGCTTGTTTGTTGCAAATTTCGCAAACTCGAGCCATCTTTGCGTTCCTCTTGAAAAACGATCGCCCCTGATAAATAGGGGACTTGGGGATTTGTAGTTATTTGGAACCGTAAGTATAACTTGTCCTCGGTGGTCTGCAACGGGTACTTTAATCCCATTATGCGTTTGTCAATTGTTTTATTTTGGGGTAATACTTGCCTAGGTACGGTGTGCAGGCACGTAATCAGTAAAAATATATCATCGGTGACCACTGTTTTTATCGTAAACGATTCGCATCGCCGTCCCAGAACACCTAGAATGGCAAACTTGTTGTTGTATGTTGTAAAACGGATACTAAGACCCACGCTCTCTAGGAAGTTTATGATAATGTTGTTTTCGCTGAATCGATTTTGTTCGTTAGCTATTTCTACTTTATTGGTTGGTACTCTTTCGACGAGTATCGCGTTGCCCGACCAATCTTTGTTGGCTGCAGAGTTGCTAGTTTATCAAGGTACGATGGTGCCAGACGACGGCGACGCTACAACTTCGACGAAAGAATATAAAATTACCGTGTTACGTGATCGGGGGGACGACGGTGGTGTGTTGTATTGGACGATAAGAGAAAATGGTCGTGGGGAGTTATCGTGGATTGAACAGTTTGGTGTTTCCAGATGGATTGACGGCAACGGTTTCAATTTGCAGTCGTCGCGGACTTCACTCGCCAACCCGTTGATATTATTTAACTCCGAAAATCACACATCGTTGATTCCGCTCGCGCTGTTTCAAATTGCGGATGGCGGAAAGGTCAACATGGATACTGTCTGGAAGCAGGGCGGTTTAAGTTACCGCGTGACTGAACGTGAACAGATGAACGGAAAATCTTTTTGGCGAGTTTTGGGTTTTAACAGTTTTGGCACCAAACGAACGGTCTGGGTTTCCGCTGATGGAGTAATCAATCGTCTTGAAGAACGAGTGACTGTGGGGCAAGGTGAACGCCATACACTTGAATATCGACTTGTCAAACGAGAGGCCGTGAGCGATGCAGCGCGCGACAAGACGATAGCGGCTTTTGCGGAATTCACAAGTTTGCGAGATCAGCTTGAGTTGGATTTACCAAGCAAAGAAGTTGTGTGGGACGACGTACAACTTAAGTTATTGCGTGCACAGAGCGACAAGTTAATCGAGATTGCCAAGACAACGACGTTGGCGGACCTTTCATTGATTGCCAAGAAAGACGTGCAATCACAAAACGGTCGGCGGGGTGGCGTTGCAGCGCTGATGACGCGAGCGATGGGGAAAGTCGTAACCACTCCTGGATTTGAATTGTATCGAGGATCTAGTTTTGATGAAGCATCGCTAAAAGGGAAAATAACGATATTACACTTTTGGGGTTACAAGGACAGTCCGTTGAGTCCACCGTACGGACAGGTTGGGTATCTAGATTTTCTGTCCCGAAAATATGCGGACAAGGGTTTGCAGGTTGTTGGGGTTGTGGTTCGTCCTGAACTGGAAGATCCCACGCTGCGAACGCGAGTACGTGCGTCGACTAGAAAGTTCGCTAGCTTCATGAATTTGAGTTACCCAGTGCTAGCGGACGTTCAAGGGTATATCAGCGAGTTAGGCGACCCGCGTCGTGCGGGTGCCAAGTTACCGTTGTTTGTAGTTTTGGATAAATCTGGCAAAGTCGTTCATTACAAAGTTGGGTTTTATGAAGTCGATCGCCAAGTGGGCCTCCGAGCACTTCACGATATTGTTAAAGAGCAATTGGAGTAGGGTTTTTATATTGACCGCATTCCGCCGGGCATCTAAGCATCGCGGGTCAATGCGAGAATCTCGTTATGGCAGTGTCCGTTGGTGGCAATGCCCTCTTGATTATGCACCGTAACAACGCCTTTCCAGTCAGTGAAGGTGCCGCCAGATTCTTGAATCACAGGAAGAATTGCAGCGGCATCCCAGACGTTGAAAATCGGGTCAATCATCACTTCAGCACGTCCCGTAGCGACGAGTAGGTATCCGTAGGCATCGCCCCAAGTGCGAGTAATAGACACCCGTTGCTCGAGGTCTCGGAACACTTGGCGGCGGTTACATTCGTCATAGGTGCTTAATTGGGTTGTAACAAAACAGGCATCTGCAAGCGAGGCAACGTTGGAAACTTTGGGCTCGGTCATTTTAGCCTCGCCCCGACAATGCCGTGCCCCTTTGCCAATTTCGGCAAAAATAAGTTCGTCCAAAGCTGGTATATAGATCACGCCGCTCTGACTGTTACCTTCGTGTTCGATTCCTATCAACGTAGCGTAGAGCGGTACGCCTGAGATGAACGACTTAGTACCGTCGATCGGGTCGAGGATCCAGCGGTAGCCGGTCGACCCAGCGACGTCGTCAAATTCTTCGCCAAGTATCGCGTCTTCGGGGAAGTCATCGGTAATGCATTTACGTAGCAGCAACTCTGCCTCCGTGTCTGCTGCAGTAACTGGTGACTGATCTGATTTTTTGATAACCTCAAGTTGGTCATCTTGGAATCGAGTAAGCGTTTGTTGTCCTGCGGCAACGGCATATTGCACGGCTGAGAGTAAACGCGAACTGAAGCCCGCATCGAGATCGTTAAGTTGATTTGTTAGTCGTTCAAGGCGATTGTTCATGATGGTGATGCTGTTACCATTTTAGGTTGCTTCCATTTCGTTCTCTGTCGTCTTTGACTGTTTATCTGTTGCCTCTTGGCGAAAAGAGGAAATGCCAAGCATGATTGCTCCGCAAACCAACAGACAATCGGCGATATTGAAATTTGGCCAGACGTGACCCTGATAAGTGAATAGGATGAAATCGCGTACGCCATAGGTAAAATTGGAATAGTCAGCTGCAAACGTATCAGTGGGGAGTCCGTTCATGCCCACGGGACGCCATAGCCCCAAGTGGTCATAGAGATCCCCTAGGATACCAGTGGGATGCCAGAGCCCCAAGCGGTCATAAAGATTCCCTAGAATACCTGCAGTAACGGCGGCTAGGCAGACAGTGAGCCAGCGGCTTTTCCAGCCTTCACTCTTTATAAACCAAAACGCAATTGCTAGGAGAGCGACGCCGGAGAACATTGCAAAAAACGAACTCCCGCCCTGCCCGATGCCAAACAATGCCCCTTGATTGACGGCTGTTTGAAACCCGAAAAAATCTTCGATTATCCACCACAGTTCAAAGGGCTGTTTTCCAGGCAATCCAAGCTTGGAAAACATATAGGATTTCGACCAGAGGTCAAATGCAAGTCCAACCATGGCGACCGACGCGAAAATTCCGCAGCGGCGGCCAAATGAGGGGGCCGAGTCATCGGTGTTTTCGATTACATCCTCGTTACTATTCATACGGTTAGCCCGCTTGTATTTCGCTAGCACATTTTACGCAATATGCGGTAAAGGGAACGACGTTTAATCGTTGTTTAGGGATTTTGCGCTCACACTGCTCACAAGCACCGTAGGCCCCTAGTTCGATGCGGTCGAGAGCATCGGCGATCCGTTGGAGTGTTTCTTCATCGTTTTCGACGAGCGAGAGCGTGAATTCCTGCTCAAACTGATCCGTACCTTTGTCAGCCATGTGGTTTGAGGGAGATGAACCACTGCCTCCAGCAGTTTTGCCCTGTCCCAACGCCAAGTCAGCCATTGCCGATACGTCCCCTCGAAGGCGAGTGCGGAGCGACAGCAATATTTTTTTGAATGGTCTAGATTCAAGTTTTTTCATTGCGTTTTTAGGTCGAGCCATGATATAGGTCAAGTGCGGAAATTGGGGATTAATAAATTGACGATGCGTTTATTGTGTCTGCGGAAGTCTTTTTTCGATCAGGTAAAATTGGGTGGTTGCGGTCTATGCCCGTTGGCGTTAAAGCTATGGCGGGTAAACTCCCAAGAATTACAAATTTAATGGAAACGGATAGTCTCTTCTATAGTCCACTGAAATTATAGCAAGTATTTAAACAATCGACTTAAACTGCAGATTTTAAAAATTGGAAATCGTGCTGTCAATGATTTTACGTGTTGGTGTAATTAAAAACGGCCAAAAAATAGACACGCACCAGGTGAACGCAAGAATGTATTAGGATGCTTGTTGCTCAAAATTGGTGGCTGATTTATACTGTGTTTATTGATGCAATGCAACTCTCCCGTTTTTTATAAGGTTAGTGGGAAAGGTTCAACCACTGTCACGGCCGTAGCAAGTGAATTTTCGCGAAATAGCGTACCAAGAATGCATTCGTGTAGACTGTCGTAAAGTTTATGCGGTCGACGAAGTTTTGACGGGTTGCTTGGAATGCGGCAGCTTATTAGACGTCAAGTATGATTGGGAATCTGGTCCAGCCCCTGAGAGTTGGGCGATGTTTCAGGACAAGTGGTCACAGCGATTTGACCCGTTAGCACGCAGTGGTGTGTGGCGTTTTCATGAGTTGTTGCCGTTCGCTCTGCGTGAACAAATCGTTACGGTGGGTGAAGGTCAAACGATTCTGCAACAAGCTGATACGGTTTCCCGTTACGCAGGCATGAAGAGTGGTAATCTATTTTTGCAATATGAAGGAATGAATCCTTCGGGCAGTTTCAAAGACAACGGCATGACTGCTGCTTTTACTCACGCGCGCAGCGTGGGATCCCAACGTGCGGCCTGTGCTTCTACAGGTAACACCTCCGCTTCGTTGGCTATGTATTGCGCGGTGTCGCAACAGATGAAAGCGGTGATTTTCATTGGCTCTGGGAAGATTGCCTACGGCAAGTTGTCCCAAGCACTCGAGTACGGAGCGTTGACAGTCCAAATAACTGGAGACTTTGATGATGCGATGCTGCGTGTTTGCGAAGTCTGCAAAGAGCTCGATATTTATTTGGTGAATAGCATCAATCCCTTTAGGCTAGAAGGGCAAAAGACAATCATGTACCGCGTGATTGAAAGCCTCGGTTGGGAAGTACCTGATTGGATTGTCGTGCCTGGTGGTAATCTGGGAAATTCAAGTTCCTTTGGGAAAGCATTTATTGAACTGTTTGAACTAGGACTAATCGACCGAGTACCACGACTTGCAGTCATCAATGCCCGTGGTGCCAATACGTTACATGAGTTATACGAGAATCGATCGATGCGTTGGAATGACGGTCGCATTGATCGCTCTATTCAACAACAGTATTATCAAGAGTTGGATGCGGATCAGAAAAAGGCTTCGACAATTGCGAGCGCGATTGAAATCAACCGCCCGGTCAATCTCGACAAGTGCTTGCGAGCGTTAGATTATTGTGCTGGTGTTGTCCGCGAGGTTTCCGACCAAGATATGCTTGATGCCAAAGCCCAAGTGGGCGCCGGTGGCATCGGATGCGAACCTGCCAGTGCCGCAAGTGTAGCTGGTGTGAAATTATTACGCGAACAAGGAATCATTGCAGCGAGTGATCGAGTTGTTTGCATTCTAACTGGACACCAACTTAAAGACCCGACGGCAACGGTTGCATACCACACAACGGATCAGAAAAAATTCAACGAAGTATTAGGCGCCCGCGGGATGACTCGCGCGAATTACGCAAATCGAGCCGTCGCTGTGTCCAATGATCTAGACGAAATTATTCGCGCGATTAAAATTTATGGCTAGGCTAAGTTTCTGGATTGAGTTCGAATGATAGGCATGGCAAACCGGCGTAACATCGGTATTGCACAAACGTGTTAACACGAACAAGGATATTGAAAATGAATAATTTAGGACTTGCCATTCATGGTGCTGCCGGTCGCATGGGGCAACGTTTAGTTGCATTGGCCAGCGTCGACGAACAATTGAAATTGGTGGCTGCTTTTGAATCCGCCGAACACCCGCGTGCTGGTGAGGACGCGGGGTCGGTTGCTGGGATTGGGACGATTGATGTCGAACTAAGTCCAACTTGGAGCAGCGATATCGATGTTGTTGTGGATTTTTCAGTACCGGCTGGTGCGGAGAGTATCACGCAACAATGTCTAGCCAATGGTACGCCTTTGGTGGTTGCCACAACAGGCTTAAGTTCCGAACAACAAGACTTGATTCGGTCGGCAAGCGAACAGATTCCTATAGTGTGGGCTCCGAGTATGAGCACCGCTGTTAATCTGGTTATGAAACTCGCGCAAACGACAGGCGCAGTGCTCAAGGACGTAGCAGGTGGTGCGGATGTAGAGATTTTGGAGCGGCACCATCGATTCAAAGAAGACGCACCTAGTGGAACGGCGTTGCGTTTCGGTGAATTGATTGGGGAAGCGATGGGGATCTCCGCAGCGGTTCACGGGCGGCAAGGTCAAGTGGGAGCTCGCGCGCACAACGAAATCGCCTATCATGCCATTCGTACTGGTGATAATCCGGGAGAACACACTATCGTATTTGGGATGCTTGGCGAGACGATTGAGCTTACGGTGCGAGCGTCAAATCGAGATAGTTATGCCCTGGGCGCGTTGACCGCAGCGAAATATGTCGCCGCCCAATCAGCCGGATTGTATTCTATGAACGATGTTTTAGGCTTGTAGCGTAAAGGCTGAGTGTGACAAGGGCTACTAGTGTATTGTTTGCGGCAAAGCTGTCGAGTACATCGCCGAAGATGATCTGTACATGCAACGTCTGTGGACCGGTATTTAGTTTGTAACCCGCAGTTGACTCGTTTCATTGTGCCGGCAGAATTCCAGCCAATTATGTATGGTTGTAGTGCGGTTGCTCAACGGGATAGCATGGAGTTTCTTCCTTGAGGGGAATAGGTTCACCACCATTTGCAAGGAATATTGCATATTGTTGATACGTGAGGTGTGACATTGCCAAACTCATCAGTGCTACCGCGGGGTAAATGCCAACAAAGCACATTAGCATTCCAATGATTGAAACAAAGATACTTGAAATCATGAGGAATAACGTTGACATAATTTCCTCGAACCACATCATTCTCACAAAACTGCGAATCCATCTGAAATCAAATGTTGCACTGAAAGATTGGCTCAGGCCTGCTCGCAACATCAAAGGCCCGACGATTAGGTGGATTAGAAATGAACCGACGATTATCACGAAAACGGCAAAGATAGTTGCCAGCATCATTGCTGGTGCCCGCACTTCGCCGTCGAACATCAGGGAGATTGCTATTGGAACAAAGGCAATGATGAAACATAGAGGCACCACAAGAAATTGTAGTACTAACGAAACGACGAACGGGTAGACTCCGCGGGATAGCATTTGGGTGAATTGATTGAAGTCAAATTTAGATATCTTCTCGTTGGGTCGCCGTAGGAATCCTTCTACGACTTGGTACTGATATCCCATAAAGACAATGGGCCCAATGACGGGAATAAGAAAGCACGCGCTACTCAATGCTAGATTTACAAACCAGTCATCACGTTCAAATACGTGCAAATAGGATCGCAGATATTCTGTTTTGCGGGGTGTCGTTTGCTTAGCACTCTGGATGGATTCTGGTGCCGTGGCGGAGATGTTGTTCATGCGCCGTCAACTCACGAAGGATCTGTGACTTCTTGTTCTAAGTGCACAAGAGGTTGGATGCCTGCGGGACCGAAATCCATTTTACGGATGTCGTCAGTGATTTTCATGCTGCAGTATTTAGGACCGCACATACTACAGAATTGAGCGCTCTTAAATGAGTCCTGCGGTAACGTTTCATCGTGCATGCGACGAGCAGTTTCGGGATCCAAGGATAATCGAAATTGCTCGTTCCAATCGAATTCAAAACGGGCTTTAGAAAGCGCGTTGTCGCGGTCCGTCGCACCTGGGCGATGACGAGCGATGTCAGCTGCGTGTGCGGCGATTTTGTAGGCGATTACGCCTTCACGAACGTCATCTTTATTAGGCAGCCCGAGGTGCTCTTTGGGGGTTACATAGCAGAGCATAGCAACACCAGCCCAGCCCGCTAAGGACGCGCCGATCCCGCTGGTGATGTGGTCATACCCAGGAGCAATGTCGGTTACAAGGGGACCGAGTACGTAGAACGGAGCGCCTTGGCAAACTTCAATTTGACGCTTGACGTTCATTTCGATTTGGTCCATCGGGATATGTCCAGGACCTTCGACCATGACTTGCGTGCCTTTGTCCCAACCACGCTGGACTAGTTCGCCCATCACGTCGAGTTCTGCAAATTGAGCTTCATCACTAGCATCTGCGATTGAACCAGGACGCAAGCCGTCACCTAAGCTCCAGGTTACGTCGTATTGATTCATGATGTCGCACAGGTCTTCAAACGATTCATACAGCGGATTTTGCTTGCGATGGATCATCATCCATTTAGCGATCAATGACCCACCTCGACTGACGATCCCAGTGACTCGTTCGGTTGTTAAGTGCAGGTGCTCGAGTAAGATAGCACAGTGGACGGTCATGTAGTCCACGCCCTGTTGTGCTTGATGCTCGACCATGTCCAAGAAATGTTGTGGACGCATGGCTTCGATTTCGCCGTCGAGTTCTTCTAGCATCTGGTACATCGGTACTGTCCCGATTGGAACGGGCGAAGCAGCAATGATGGATTCGCGGATCGTATCAATATTATGTCCTGTCGAGAGATCCATTACGGTATCCGCACCATAATGAACAGCCGTGTGTAGTTTTTCGAGTTCGGAATCGTTGTCACTGGTGACCGCTGAGTTACCGATGTTAGCATTGATTTTGCAAGTTGCACCGATACCGATGGCCATTGGTTCAAGCCCCATTTTGAGGTGTTCGGTATTGGCTGGAATGACCATTCTGCCGATGGCAATCTCAGCGCGAATAAATTCGGGTTCGAGTTGTTCACGGATCGCTACAAATTCCATTTCCGGAGTGATTTCACCACGACGGGCTGCTTGAAATTGAGTCATAGTAATGGTGCTCCTGCACAGATAATATAGTGGTGTTAGATTCTATCCGTTCCGACACCGGTTTGATTGGTTGTTCATTAATGTCGGCCTTGACCAACACCCACATTGTAGTGATTTATTGGATAGCGACAATCAAAGGCGGACGAATATCTTTGAATATCGGGAAATAGTCAAGGCTATAGAATTGGTCCTAGCCAGCGACGGGCATCTTCGAGCGGCATATTTTTGCGTCGGGCGTAATCCTTTAGTTGATCATTACCGATACGGTCGACTGCAAAATACCGAGCTTCAGGGTGTGCGAAATAGAGTCCGCTGACACTCGCCGCCGGCAGCATTGCTAAACTTTCGGTCAATTCAATACCGGTTGTTTTTTGAACATCCAGCAATTCCCAGATCGTCGACTTTTCTGTGTGATCTGGTTGAGCGGGGTAGCCCGGCGCGGGACGAATGCCACGATATTGTTCAGCAATTAACTCTTCGCTCGTTAGATTTTCAGATTTGCCATACCCCCAACATTGCCGTGAGTGTTGGTGTAAATACTCGGCAAAAGCTTCAGCGAGGCGGTCAGCGAGTGCTTTAACCATAATCGAATTGTAGTCATCACCGGCGGCCTCGTACTGTGCGACCTGTTCCGCGACACCGTTGCCCGTCGTTAAGGCAAACGCTCCGATATAATCTAAGCGGTTGCTGCCGCGAGGTGCCACATAATCCGCCAGGGACCGGAAGTAATCTTGTCCCTGGCGGCGCGTCTGCTGGCGAAGTGCATGGAGGATTGTTTTTTGTTTGTTACGCGATTCATCCGTATAGACAATAATGTCGTCACCAACACTGGCTGCTGGCCAAAATCCGTACACTGCCGTCGCTCGAAATAGCTGTTGAGAAATGATGTCGTCGAGAAGTTGCTGAGCATGGTCGAATAATTCTCGAGCGGGGGCCCCGAGTGTTTCATGTTGGAAGATGCGCGGGTATTTCCCTTTGAGTTGCCACGTCATGAAAAACGGTGTCCAGTCGATAAAGTCTCGTAACGTTTCGAGTGATTGGCTTTCAATGGTCCGATTGCCTATAAACTCTGGCGTGGAGATTTCGAGTTCACTCCAATCGGTTGTCAAGCGATTGTCGTATGCTTCTTCGTAACTGACGAGCTTGAGTTGTCGCGTTTCGAAGCTGGCGACTAATTCGGCTTGTTTTTCGACATTGCTTTGTTGATAACCGCCACGTAATTCAGGGTTGAGCAACTTGTCAACAACACCGACACTGCGTGAGGCATCAAGAACATGGACAACGGGATTGTCATATTCAGGTGCGATGCGTACGGCAGTATGCCGAGCACTAGTTGTCGCCCCACCAATCAATAACGGCACTTCAAGCTGTAGGCGTTTCATTTCCTTGGCCACGTGAACCATTTCGTCCAGACTGGGTGTGATGAGCCCAGAAAGCCCAACGATGTCTACGTTCTCTTGTTGAGTGATTTTGAGTATATGTTCGCTCGACACCATGACCCCTAAGTCAATGATGCGATAGTTGTTACAACCTAGAACGACTCCGACAATGTTCTTGCCAATGTCGTGCACATCGCCTTTGACGGTTGCCAAAAGTATTGTCGCGCGATGGGAAATACCCCCGTCTTCGCTATCGAGTTTTTCTTCTTCCATAAATGGCAATAGATAGTTGACCGCTTTTTTCATGACCCGCGCCGATTTCACTACTTGCGGTAGGAACATTTGCCCTGCTCCAAATAAATCGCCCACCGTTGACATGCCATCCATCAATGGACCTTCGATAACATGCAGCGCGCGATCCACTGTTTGGCGAAATTCTTCGACATCTTCCTCTATAAAAGCATCGATACCTTTGACCATGGCATGTGACAGTCGTGTGGCGACCGCTTGTTCACGCCAACTGAGATCTTCTTTTAATTTTCGAGTCCCCTGCCCTTGGTAAGATTCGGCGAGATCCAGCAAGCGGTCTGTTGCGTCCGATCGACGGTTGAGCAATACATCTTCCACGCATGCGAGTAAATCCTTGGGGATCTGCTCATAGATTTCTAACTGCCCCGCGTTCACAATACCCATGTCTAACCCGGCTTGAATGGCATGGAAAAGAAACGCCGAATGCATTGCTTCTCGTACGACATTGTTGCCACGGAAGGAAAACGAAATATTACTGACGCCGCCGGAGATTTTCACTCCTGGGCACAATGCCTTGATTTGGCGGGTCGCCTCGATAAAGTTTACGGCGTAATTGTCGTGTTCGGTGATGCCGGTGGCTACGGTCAATATATTGGGGTCAAAAATAATGTCCGTTGCTGGAAATCCGACTTGTTCGGTGAGTAGATCGTAAGCACGCTTACAAATCCGCACCTTTTCCGATGTTTCAGTGGCTTGTCCGTTTTCGTCGAAAGCCATCACGACGGTTGCGGCGCCGTATTGCCGAATTAAACGAGCCCGCCGGAGGAATTCTTCTTCGCCATCCTTGAGGCTGATTGAATTAACGATGGCTTTACCCTGTTGGCAGCGTAATCCGGCTTCGATGACCGTCCATTTTGAACTGTCGATCATCACCGGCACTTTGGCAATATCGGGTTCCGCAGCGATCAGGTTTAGATACCGAGTCATGGCGGCTTCTCCATCAAGCAGCGCGTCGTCCAGATTGATATCGATGACGGCGGCGCCACCGAGGACTTGTTGGCGAGCAACGTCAACTGCCTCTTCATACAGTTCGTCGCGGATCAGCCTAGCAAACTTTCTGGAACCGGTAACGTTGGTGCGTTCACCAATCATTAGGAAGTTGGACTCCGCTCGAAGCGTTAGAGCTTCTTGGCCACTGAGTCGAGTTAATTGTGGGACTGTAGGAACTTCGCGTGGCGCAGCATGTTCAGCAGCTTGGGCAATCGCCGCGATATATTCTGGCGTGGTTCCACAGCAACCGCCAATGATGTTGACCCAACGGTTTTCGAGGAAGGCGCCGATCTGCTGGGACATTTCGATTGGTGTTTGGTCGAAACCGCCGAACTCGTTTGGAAGTCCGGCGTTGGGGTGACAACTAATGTGGACGGGCGCCAGACGTGACAGTTCTTCGACGTAAGGGCGCATATTTTCCGCACCGAGGGCACAGTTGATACCGACGCTCAACAGGTCAAAGTGAGACAGACTGTTCCATAACGCCTCTACTGTTTGTCCAGTCAATGTTCGCCCAGCTTGATCCGTGATGGTAAAGGAAGCCATGACTGGCAGGGTTGTGTTGTGGTCGACGAAATATTTTCGGATTGCGAATAGGCATGCCTTGAGGTTGAGCGTATCAAAAGTTGTTTCAGGAAACAGGATGTCGACTCCGCCGGCGACGAGCGCAGCTATTTGGCCGTAGTACGAGTCGACATGTTCGTCGAAAGTGACTTCGCGAAATCCAGGGTCTTCGATTTTTGGGGAAATCGAACAGGTTTTTGTGGTGGGGCCGATTGAGCCGGCGACGAATCGCGGTTTGTCTGGATTTTCATTTGTAAATTCGTCGGCAGCACGTCGAGCACACGTTGCTGCGGCGACGTTCAGATCGTAAACGAGATCTGGCAAGTCGAAATCGGCCATGCCAATTTTGGTAGCACCGAAAGTGTTGGTCTCAATGATATCTGCGCCAGCCGTCAGGAATTTGCGGTGAATATCCGTTAACGTGTCAGGGTGCGTGATGGATATTAGGTCGACGAAGTTCTTAACATCTTTATGATGATCTTTGAATTGTTCCCCACGGATCGTCTGTTCGTCAAAACCTAAGGAAAAGACGGTCGTACCCATAGCGCCATCGAGTACCATCACTCGTTGTTGCATGATCTTTTTTAGTTCTTCAGTACGGTCGGAAGGCATGGTTAGATGTGTTTGCCAAAGGGGGTGTTTCGATAAGAAATATCCAATTTGTGAGTTTACCCGAGGAATTGAATTGTAGTTAGCCGTAACTAGGCAATATCTTGTTGTAACCTATTTGTCTAACGGATGGTTTGCGATCGATTGTCGTGGTTTTGTTTCATCCACGAAAACAGGGCGACGTTGCCCGGGAAGTCAATTCGAGAATATTGTTGTTTGCCGAAAGTTTGTTGAGTTAATTGTTCCCATTGGTGAATTCGGTGAGAACCGCGGACGATAACCCATGTGCGAGGTGGCACCAGGTGTGGTCGCAGTATTGTTGCCGAAGTATCAGCGGAACTCAGCGCTGTGACGTTCCAACGCTGCTCTAGAATATATAAACCGCGTACTGGAAACTGACAATATTGTTGCAGTGACACTCTGCCAGAGTGCACGACCTGCTGCGCTGCTAATTGCGGATCTTCGATTAGCCCCGACATTAGCAACACATTACCGCTGCCGGTTTGCGCGTTTAAGTATTGCACGATTTGCTTCCATGACTCTCGTTTTACCGTCACTGTTTCGGCTAAGTATGGCTCAGCCACACTGTGCCCGAGAACGCCCCACGCACAGATTGCGATCAGAAACCCCGTTGTTTTTATTGCGGGCCGCTGCAGACGACTAATGGTAGTACAGAATAATAAATAGTACGCGGGTGCGATTGTCATCAAGTACCGTGGAAAGAACCAGTGGACCCAAGCGAATCGAGTACAAAGCCAAGCGGCTAGCAGCGGCAGTAGCCCCCACATAAGGAGTGTTTTAGTGCTGGAATCGATCGGCGAACGTTCGCTGTAATTTTCTAATTTGGTATTTGCTGGATGTTTTTGCAGGAGGCGGTCGAGTAATAGCAAGCCGCAGGGAATCATGACTAAGGCGATTGTGGGAAAACTGGTGGCTAGTCCTCCAGGCGTGGCTCGCTCCGGCTTAATAAACGTTGCCCAGTTGTCGCGCATCGCAAAAACTGAAGTGAAATGGTCCAACCGTCCAATGGCAAAGGCAACTACTGTGACGAATTGCAACATTAGAAGTTTGATAGTTACTTGGTTGCCGTCACGAAAGACTACCCGTGACAGGAATAACACGGCAATGATAGGCAGTGCAGTATAATGGGTATAGAACATGGCCGTTGCACAAAGCGTCCACATGACTTCCTTGCAAACCAAAGACGGGAAGTGTTGAATGCGAGTGGTTTGCAGGGTGAACAAGAGGATCGTCAAAAACATCAGAAATGCGTAAGGTCGTGCTTCGAGCGCAAAAAGAGCTACCAAACGGTCGGTGGCGAACATCACCATGACACAGCCGAGTACCACAGGATGCACTTTTTTCATAACTCCCCAGCCAGTCATGAGGACGATACAGGCGATGGTTGATACTACGGAAAACGATCGTAGCACTGATTCTGAAGGTCCAGCAATCTCGGTGATCACCTTGAGGATGAAGTAATACAGCGGCGCTTGGTTACCAGCGTTCCCACGGGGAATAACGTCGGCAAATCCGCCATTGATTGTCCACGATGTGTGCAATTCATCGATCCACAGCGGTTGATCAACGTAGGTGATGGTTACTGCGAACAGAGCAAAGCCAGCGATGGCTGTTATCGTTAAAGCGGCAAGGATTTGTTGGGGGCGCATAATCAGTTTAGTGGTTACGAGGACAGCCTAATGCTTGCCAATGGTCCGTTCTTTTTGCGGTAGGACTTCCAGGCAAGTAGTCCACCAGCCAGTATTGATAGTATCAATAAACTCGCTTGGCAATTGTTCGTTTTGCATGTCTTGGGCAAGTTGTTGATAATCATACTCGACGGGAACGAATTCGACCGCGGTTTTGCTACCGGACATTTCGAGTATGGTGTACCAGACGTTGGTCGTGCCATCGTTTTCGGGCCGACCAAGTACGCCGACGTTTACGAAAAGTCCACTCGGGAGTTGTCTTTGCCACTTTATCCCGGTATGCGTCACAGCGATCACGTCGACGGCATGTTGTGAAAAAAAACGCTCTAGGAAATGATCGGGTGACGTTGATTCCCAGAGGAATTCGTTTAGTTTTCGGGGGCTGCCATGGCATAGCAGGATTTGAGTTTGTTCGACTTGGATGATACGGGTGCGTGGAAGTTGGCGTAGGAAGGCCTTGTTATCAGCGCTCGTATGTTGTTGCGTATATAGGTAGCTTATGTTTGCATAGTAGTTATCGCGTTCAGCGGTATAACCGCATTGGCAGTTATCTAAATCGTTGCCAATGGAGTCGTCGTAGTTGCCTTGAATACATTGAACGTTATGTCGCTGGAGAATAGGGAAAACGCGATCTGGAAACGGGCCGAACGCTCCGAGGTCGCCAAGGCAGTAAAGGTCAGATATCCCGCGGGCACGGGCGTCCGTAATAGCCGCTTCGAGTGCCAAGTAGTTGCTGTACACGCCGCCGAATAGCGCAATTTGAGTTGTCATTAAGCATCTCCACTTGTAAGACCAAGTGAGGAATTAGAACAGATTGCTCCGTATTGATAGCAAGTAAGACAGGCACCGTGCGTGATAGCGTAGTCAGCCTGAGTTGCCTGTTGCAAGTCGGTGCCAAGTAGTGAATCGGGTTCTTCGATCAGAATTGGACAGACGTGGACTCCACGATCTGTGACGATCCGAGCATGCTCACAAACGAACTGCGAGTTATCGAATCCGTCTAGCATTTCTGAAGTTACCCGTTGTGCGTCGGTATATCCACTGCTGCGCTGTATTTCTGCACCGATTTGCAAGGCGGGTAGTAGTTTAATACGGGGGCGGTCGTAGCCAGCTTCCTTGAGTGTCTTGATGAAGTTGGCTAATACAGTGCGGTCGTTGGCTTGAGGCCAGGTTCGAGTCGCCGTGATGATTGGTAGAAAGCCGGCTTTGACGAGTTGCTGTACGCCCGCGAGCGCTCGTGTAAATGTTCCGGCACCTCGAATCGGGTCATTGGTAGCGGCGTCAAACCCGTCAATCGAGACTCGGAATTCAAGGCTATAGCGACTTGCTCGAGATGCTGCGACCAAGGCATCGATCCAGTCCTGTTTGAGCACGGTTGCATTGGTCAGTACGGTCGCCGGACCGTACTTTAGTGTGGCGATGAGGATTGCCGTCATTTCGGGGTTGAGAAATGGTTCTCCACCAGTAAAGTAATAGCCTTTAACGCCTAGTGTTACACTTTGTTGAAGCGATGCGTGGACTGCTGCCAGCGATAGAAAGCCGAAATTTTTGTTGGTGGGACTACAGGAGATGAAACAGTGGTTGCATGTGAGATTGCAAAGTGTTCCGCTGACCTGAAACCAAAGTTCATCGAGATGAGACAGGCTGATGGTGGGTAATGTTGTGCCCATAACGGAATTATTTGAATGTGGCATAGAGGTCGAGGTCTTGGCGGTTCGCAATGATTTGAAACAGCTGTTTTATTTGTTGTAATCCCACGCTGAATAAGAAGTTTGAATTGCGCCCATAGCTCTTAACTCCGAGGACGTAAAAATTAGGTTCTGGGTTAATAAGATCTGTTGCCGCCACGGGTGATTGATCGCGGCAATCTTCCGACCCGTGGTCTAGTAGTTTAGCGGCAAGTTTGATTGGCCCGTCGGTTGCATAACAGAGGTGAACATGTAGCTCTCGAAATATGGAGTTGTCCGGTCGGAATCCGGTGTGAGCAAAAACATGATCGACGACGAGCATTGTTTTCACACCCTCGTTTTCACCGTTCTCGTGTTGGTGTAACTCGACCTCGAATGTTCCGTCGTCTTGCTGCGTAATACGGTGGATGCTGGTTCCCGCGATACGAGCGACTTGTTTGTCGGATGCTGTTTGGTTGGCTTGTTGCACTAGGTCACGGCGCGAGCTCAACGGGTCATCAGCGATGGCGAAAATTCCCAATTCGTTCGAGTTGCGTGTAATCCATGTAATATCTGCCGTTGTTGCACCGGCGGCAATTGCTGTGGAGCGAGCTTGAGTTAAGTTGACTAGGGTGTGGGCGGCGGTATGTCCCGATCCGACGACCAGGATGCGTTGGTCGATCAGAGTAGTGGCTTGCTCAGCAGTCGGACTCAGAGGGTGAAATTGTTTGTGACAGTTGTTCTCACCAATAGCGGTTCCTCCACCAGCACCAATTGGATTGGTTTGTCCGAGGACGCCAGATGTGTCGATGACGATGTCCGCGGTAATAACCGTTTCTTGCTTGCCGTCTTGGATTAACACGCGAAACGTATCGGCGGCGCGAATTTGTGGGTCAGCCAGATCTGTTTTAATGAGCCACGAGCGGGAAACGGAGAGAACTTTGGTGTTGGTGCGGATATGGTCAACGATTAGGTCGGTTTGACTTAGCGGTTCGAGATAGTTCTGGAACCACTGGGCTCCGGTTTGTAATTGGTCCAAAGCGTCCAACGGGTGTTCGGGCGATTGCCCAGCGATGGCCGCTCGCCCTAATGTCGAACTATTGTCTCCGAATTGTGAGAACATCCTGATGTGTTGCCAATACAGAACATGTTGGCAGACTTCAGATTTTTCGATAAGGGTGACGTGGTAACCCAAGTAGCGCGCATACAGCTCCGTTTCAAGTCCGATGGGGCCGGCACCGATGATGATGATATGCGCGGGTATGTCGATTGCCATAAAATTTGTTTCGTTCTCAGCAATGACCTTTGCTTGAATGTTGTTGGTGTGCTGTAGTATTCTAGTCCGAAAACGGTAGCAGTAGTACCACAAACAATGAGGTCGGGACTTGAGTCCCGTCACCTGAGGATGGGCCCGCATTGCCGAAATTAATTCGGCTAATTAGTTTGTTGCGCGTACTCGCTGCTACAGTATCGAATAAATCCAACGTCGAATTGCACGAATTTTTAGAAATTTCAAAATCTGAAGTTGAAAATCAAAACTTGACAGTATCCAGTGTATTGCTATTACGGAGGATGCTGAAATGGGAGATGTCAATGGCGGGCGTATCACCGGTCATAAGATCAGCCATTACGACTGCTGTTGCAGTTGACATATGTAAGCCGCCGCGAAAGTGACCGGCGGCGATGAATAAATTGTCCGCTGCGGTGACGGGACCCAAATAGGGCATGCCATCGAAACTAGCTGGACGCAAACCGGACCAACTTTGTTTGATCTTGAGTCCGTTGAGTGGCGGAACGAGTTGACCGGCGAAATCTGCCAACTGATCGAGCATTTGTTGAGTCGTTCCTTTATCGAATCCGACTTCTTCTTCGCACGAGCCAACTAAAATATGTCCATCGCGCCGCGGAATCAAATAACGTGATCCTTCATTGATCACGCGATTGATAGTTCCCACTGCTGCCTGGTACAACAGCATCTGACCACGTATAGGAACGATGCCATTTTCGATATTCAGTTGCTGTAATAGCATGGCTGACCAAGCGCCGGCGGTAATGCATATTTGCTTAGCTCTCAGCAAGCCCTGCGGCGAAGGTACACTATGGATATGTCCTAGGTCGATCGGGATATCGGTGACAGCGCAATGAGGTGTAATGAGCACCCCGTTCTTCTCACACGCCGCCACCAACGCTTGTAAATGTCGTGGATTGCGTAGCAGCGCTTCGTTGGGCAAATAATAAGCAGCGAGAAATTGATCAGGATCCAGTGCGGGCTCGAGTGCTCGCAGTTGTTGTGAGTTGAGTTTTTCTACGGCAATACCTTCTGCTGGTAAGGTAGCTAGCAATCCTGCTAGGGCGGCAGCTTCACCCGTGCGCCGCGCGACGTGCACGCCACCGCAAATTTCAAAGTGGTTATCAATGCCCGTTTCAATTTTAAGACGATCAGCCCATATTGGATGAAGTTGTTGGCTGAGACCGCGTAGTTTATCAAGCGGGTCTAAGGCGTGTTGCAAATTCGCATCCGGTAAGATTCCGCCGCCCGCCCATGAAGCTTCACGACCAGGTAAATTTGCATCGATTACGTGTACGGTTTTGCCTCGATTGGATAGTTCCCACGCGAGCGACAACCCAATGACACCTGCTCCAATAATCAACACATCATGTTGCCCTTGGCTCATGACAAGAACTCCTGCTGCAGTGTATTGAGTTTATCACAGAGCCAGTGTCCACTGTGTTCGAGGTTCCGCTGTAATTCGCGGAAATCATCGATCGTATCGATGTCGAGCCAAGGGGGTAATAGCGAGTAGGAAATATCAGCGTCTTGTAGCTTGGCAATTGTCTGTTGGAGCACGTTGTCGCTGGACCAATCAACATCTGTAAAAACGGGTGGTACAATGTTACGTGCTCCGATGAGATAGTATCCGCCGTCGAGGGCGGGGCCGATGACACACTGATGTACATCAAGTTGAGCAAATGCTTGCTCGAGTAGTGCCGCGGGTAAGTGCGGGCTGTCGCTGCCGATCAGAACAACCTTTTCGATTTGGTGGGCGTGTGCATCGGTGAAATATGCGTGCAGGCGTTGGCCGAGATCGCCCGTGGCTTGGGCAACCATGGTCCAGCCATTAGGTAGGCATTGTAAAAACTCGGCGTATTGGTCCGTTGGAGTGAAAGCTAGTACACTGCGTTGGGCAATGCCGGTAGCTGTTTCCAGTGTCGCTTGGATAAATTGCCGATAGACACTCGCCGCAAATTCATGGTTCGTATCCCGTGCAAGCCGAGTTTTAACTTGGCCGGGTTCCCAATATTTAGCGAATACACCGAGCTGAGATTGAAATGGTTTGTTCACGAACGGCTTTCTAGGAGACGGCGTAGTAGGACTTCATTGATTTTACCACGGAAACGGACCTTTCCATCAATCTCGATGACGGGAATGCACATTTCGTATTTGTCAAGTAATTCTGAGTCCTGTGAGATATCAATAGTCTCAATGGAGAAGCCGTACATATCAAGTATTTCATAGGCTTCATCGCACAATGGGCAATCGTTTCGAGAATAAAGTATGGCGGAAAATGAGGACATTTGGTGATTTAGTGCGTTTTAATTGTAGGTTGATCGTGACGGTGCCGGTAAAGTCCTTATTTTATTGTCTATTGTGGTAGCGTCGATACCGTGTGTCGACGCTTTCTAATACTATTGGTTACTTATGCAACGGATAAACGATAGCGGCAAGAGACATTAAAGTCCCCGTACGGTATGATGGTAGTTTCACGTTTAACAACCATATACAAGTATAATTGCAGTTTGTCATCCCACGTGCCAATTTTCTCAATCAGAGTAAACCATGGCGATAACGACCCGAAAATTTCTCGATATATTGCGTCGCAGCAAATTGGTTGACGATGCGCCCCTCAAGAAAGCGTTGCGACTTTGTATCGAGGAAAATGGCGGCGCATTACCCAACGATGCGGAGCAACTGTCAGATTTTCTAATTGCCCAGAATGTAATTACAACTTGGCAATCGAAAAAGCTACTCGACAAAAAATACAAAGGTTTTTTTCTGGGAAAATATAAACTGTTGGGGCATATCGGCGTTGGCGGAATGAGCAGTGTCTACCTAGCAGAGCATACGCTGATGAAACGATTGCGGGCCATCAAAGTGTTGCCTCGAGATCGCGTAGATGATTCTTCCTATCTTGAACGGTTTTATCGGGAAGCCCAAGCGACGGCGGCATTAGACCATCCAAATATTGTTAGAGCGTACGATATTGATAGCGCCAGTGAGACGCACTATTTAGTGATGGAGTACGTTGCAGGAAGAGATCTGATGACGATCGTCAAAGATGATGGGCCAACAGGATTTATTGAAACCGCACAATACATTTTGCAAGCAGCTCGAGGCTTAGACCACGCACATACAGTCGGGATGATTCATCGTGACGTTAAACCAGCCAATTTGTTAGTCGAAGAAAATGGACAGTTGAAGATTCTCGATATGGGCCTCGCGCTCATGAATGATGATGATTCTGAACTAGCGGGATTAACAGACAAGCACAACGAAAAAGTATTAGGTACAGCAGATTATCTTGCTCCTGAACAAGCGATTAATAGTCACGACATTGACTTACGAGCAGATATCTATGGATTGGGCTGCACGATGTATTACGCATTGACGGGGCATCCTCCATTTCCGGACGGAACATTGGCGCAGCGAATAGCGTTGCATCAATCGAAAATGCCCCCCGCGATTGGTGTGGATCGACCTGATTGCCCAGCCCCATTGGTAGCGATTTGTTTTAAGATGTTACAAAAAGAAGTTGATAACCGGTACCAGAATTGCCTAGAGATATCTGTCGCGTTAGAAGCTTGGTTGCAAACCCAGGGTATTGATGCGACGAAAAATGTAGCCGATCCAATTCATCTACCGCCGCGCCAAGGCGCAAACCAATCCACCGATACTATTGTGGAAGCGATGCATGCGGCCGTTGGTGTGGCTAATCATGCCGTCGTTGGAAGCAGCACTTCATCGGTGCAGTTGATCTCCGGTGCTGGTTCGGCGTTAGGTGATAGTCAATTGTTGGGTGTACCCGGTAGCAGTGTCAGTACAGGGAACAGTCATATTGAGCTTGGTACGGAAGGTGCACGACAATCATTGCAAAGCACCACTCACGGGTTGTTAGACGGTACCACCACTTCGGCTGTCATGAAGCGTATGCCTTTTTGGGGGTGGATTGTGATTGGGTTAAGTATCGCTTGTGTGGTCTTGGGGACATTGGCAGTGTATGTTTGGGCTATGAGAGATTTCCCGAACAGCCCTGCCATACAAAAGCAACCTGACAGATTTGTTATTTCGGAGTCCTCTGCACAATCAGCAAAAGTCTATAATGAAGGCAGCTGAACGCATCGAATTTAACAACCTTGATAATATTACACGCTCGGCTAACGAAAAATCGAAAATCAATAACTAGGAAATAACATACAGGATTCCAACATGATTCAAGTAACTCGAAACTATCTTTTGTTGCTGCTTGCCGGTGTTGCTATTTGGAGTACGGCGAGTACAGCGGCAATGGCTCAAGTCACTCCACAACAACGCAAGGTTGAATTGGAACTACGGACGGCTGTTAAAAAAGCGGGCAATCTATTTGCTCAAGGCAAGTTTGATGAATCGGCTGATGTCGTTATTGAGGTGCAGAAAAAATTTGATGATGCACTGAAGAAGCCTTCTGAACAGACGTTGTTTCTGTTTTCAAAAGTCTTCAATTCATTGAAAAAAGCTCATGCACTGTTGGAACTCGAAGGCGTAAGCCTGCCTGAACTTAAAGAACCGATGATTGCGAAACCCATGCCGATGCCAGCTAAAGGAACGTTAACCAAAGTCCCTGACGGCAAGATTAGTTTCGTGAACCATGTTGTGCCAATTTTGACGGCGAAATGCGGCAATTGTCACATTCGTAACGCGCGGGGGATGTTTAGCATGGCAGATTTCGAAACCCTGATGAAAGGACCGGACGCTGGCGTCGTTATTTTCCCGAAAGATGCGATCGGTAGCCGAATCATTGAGGTCATTGAGGAGGGCGATATGCCGCGTGGTGGACTGTCTGTCACCGCGATTGAATTGGACGTGTTGAAGAAGTGGATAACCGACGGCGCTGAATTTGATGGTGAGGATAAGAAAAAAAACCTAGCTGAATTGAACCCGGATGCCAGTGTTGGCGATCTGCCAGTTATTAAACCAGAGTTCTCTAAAGGCAACGAAACGGTAAGTTTTAAAAATGATATAGCACCGCTGCTGTTCGCGAATTGCGCAAGCTGTCATGGACTTGGACGGCGTCCTAGTGGCCGTTTTAATCTCACCACGTTTGCGGGAATGTTGCGCGGTGGTGACAATGGGCCGTCGGTCTTACCTGGCAATCCGACTGAGAGTTATATTATCAAAAAACTTTTAGGCACGGGCGGAGGACAACGTATGCCGGCCAACGGTGACCCGTTAGATGACGCGCAAATGGAGTTGATTTCCCAATGGATTACCGAAGGGGCAACATTTGACGGCTTGTCGTTTGACCAAAGTTTAGGTCGAGTTGTGGCAATCGCTCGCACCGAAAAATATACGCATGAAGAATTGGCCGCAGAGCGAATAGGAATCGCCCAAAATAACTGGAAGCTGAGTATGTCGGGCGTCAACAGTCAGTCAGTTGAAACCGATAATTTCTATTTGATCGGATCGTTGACAGAATCACAATTAAAGAAGTTTGGGGAACAGGCCGAAGCAGTCATGGGAAAGGTACAAGTGGCATTGAAGGTTTCTAAAAGTGAACCATTGATCAAAGGGCGTATTTCGTTGTTCTTTTTCAACCAACGCTATGACTACAGTGAATTTGGTCAGATGGTCGAGAAGCGAACGTTACCAAGAGAATGGCGTGGGCATTTTCGATATGATATTGTCGATGCTTACGGGGCATTGCTCGTTCCTCGCGGTGAAGATGTTATAGATGGCATCGTGGCCGAGCAAGTTGCTGGGATTTATGCACAGTCGCTCGGGACGGTGCCACGCTGGTTTTCCGATGGCATGGCACGTGTGATCGCTGCGCGTGTAGCGAAAACGGATACGCGGATTCAAGACTGGAAGAAACATATCGCCTCTGCGGCGGCGAAGATGACAAAACCTGATGACTTTATTACCGGTAAATTAGGTGGTGAAGATGCTTCACTTGTTGCCTACAGCTACGTTGATTTTCTCATGACAAAATCGCAGCAATTTAACGCTTTAACAAAGGCATTGCAAAATGGTGCCAAGTTTGATGTAGCGTTTGCAGCGATTTATGGTGATACGCCCAATAAAATTGCAGATATTTGGTGGAAAGGATAAACGCCCCCACTGAAATTTTCGGTAGTTCAGAATCGGCGATGAAGATTCCTGTTAAGTATTACGCATCAGAGTTCATTGTGAGATCATGTTTATTCTAGAAGTTGATACGGTTGGACAATATTTAGTTGATCAAGGCGTTATTGCGAGTGTAAGTGACGTGCAGGTTCAGCAGTTACTCGGCGGCGTCTCGAATCGGGTATTATTCGTAGTGTTTTCGGGCGACAAAAAGCCTTGGGTCCTGAAACAGGCGCGGGAGCAATTGGCCGTCGAGCAGCCATGGTTTTGCAGTGTGACACGAGTGTTGCGTGAAATGGATGTGTTGCAAATCAGTAACCGGATGTTGGCGGGTAAATCGAATGGGTTGCAATGCCAAAGTGTTGTGCCAGAAATACTTTTTGAGGATCGCGCAAATTATGTTTACGCAATGACGGCGATGCGCGGCCAAGCTAGAGAATGGAAGCAGGACTTGCTTGCTGGGGAACTCGACCCTGAAATATTTGAAAGTGTTGGTTGGTTGCTCGGGACACTACATAGCGGTTCGTGGGAAGATTCGACAATAACAGAACAAATTGGAGACCAAAGGTTTTTCGAAGAATTGCGAGTTGATCCATATTATCGCCAAATCGCTCGAGTCCACCCCACACTACAAACTGCGATCGATGGTTTGGTGTCCGATTTGGCAGGTCATCGACATTGTCTGGTACACGGAGATTTTAGCCCAAAGAATATGTTGGTGGACGATACCGACGTTACGCGATTGATGTTGTTGGATTTTGAAGTTGGTCATTTCGGCGATCCAGCCTTTGATCTGGGATTCTTCTTGACTCACCTAGTGATTAAGTCGATTCGTGATTCGGCGCGGGCTGTGCAGTATGCCAAGATGGCACAGGTTTTTATTCAAGCGTATCAGCGCGTGATGCTGCCGCGAGTTAACGCAGCAGTGGTAGCGGAAATTGAACGTCGTGGTTGCACAAACCTTGGTGCTTGTTTGGTAGCTAGAGTAGATGGGAAAAGTCCGGTGGAGTATTTGTCCGATTCTGGAAAACAGGAAACAGTGAGACAACTCGGCAAGCGTTTGTTACTGGACGGTGTGGAGCATGTCGAGAATGTCTGGGATATAGAGACGGTTTAAGATATGTTTCTTTGGATGATTTCTAATTCGTTAGGTCAATGAATTACAGGAGCGATTTGTTTTTGTTATGTCGAATTCAATAGTAAGAGTGGTTGGTCGAGAGGTTCTCGATAGTCGTGGTAGGCCAACAGTGGAAGCAGAGGTACATACAGCCTCCGGAGTGATGGGAAGAGCGATTGCTCCTTCGGGTGCTTCTACAGGGGCTGCAGAGGCGATTGAACTACGCGACGGTGATTCGAGCCGATATGGTGGTTTAGGGGTATTACGGGCGGTCGAGAATATTAATGGAGTGATAAGTGCGGCGCTGTCCGGAGTGGACGCTGCTGATCAAAAATCCGTTGATGGCCAGATGCTGGAACTAGATGGCACGGAGCAAAAAAGCAACCTCGGTGGTAATGCCATGATTGCGGTATCCCAAGCAACGGCGCATGCAGCCGCCGCGGCGCTGGGGCTACCACTTTATCAGCACTTGCACAGCGTTATTGTTGAGCAAACGGTCGCTTGCGGATTTTCGCCGGATCTGTTTCCAGCTCCCCGAATTCCCCTACCGCAGACAAATATGATTTCCGGAGGACTACACGCGGGTGGAAATTTAGATTTTCAAGATGTGCTTATCGCGCCCGTTGGTGCGCCGGATTATGCAACTTGTCTTGAATGGATTGTGCGGGTTTACAAATGTTTAGGGCGGTTATTGACGTCACGGGGATATGAGGGCTTCTTGGTTGGCGATGAAGGTGGCTATGGCCCTAAGTTAACGAACAACCGAGATGCGGTGGCAATCGTTGCTCAGGCAATCGAAGAAGCGGGATTGATTCCGGGTGAACAAGTTGCAATGACGTTGGATGTCGCCGCAACGCATTTTTACCGTGACGGGATGTATCATTTGCAAGCCGCCGGAGGGCGAGTTCTGTCGAGCGTTGAAATGATTGACATGCTGGAAGGTTGGGTGGAGACGTTCCCCATAATTAGTATCGAGGATGGGTTGGCCGAAGAGGATTGGGAGGGATGGGAACAGTTAAATTCGCGGCTGGGTGATCGCATTATGATTGTCGGTGACGACTTGTTTACGACCAATGCGAAGCGAGTGCGTAAGGGGATTGAATGCGGGGCGGCGAATAGTGTGTTGGTTAAGGTGAACCAGATTGGGACGATCAGCGAGACGATTGAAACGATGGCCGTGGCGCGGGGGGCCGGGATGAAATTGGTGGTATCGGCGCGCAGTGGTGAAACGGAAGATGATACGTTAGCTGATTTTGCCACCGCTGCCGCGGGCGACCAAATCAAAGTCGGTTCGATCGTCCGCAGTGAGCGTTTGGCCAAATACAATCAGCTCCTGCGCTTGGCAGAGACGGTATCTGGATTTGGGAATGATCAATGGAAATGACGTGTTGAGGTGGGGTGCACACAACGTGTTTGTCACGACGGGCGGCCACATGGGGAGGAAATTACCCACGAGAGCGGCGTGTAACGAATGCATAAGTGGGTATCCTCCTACGCCACCCTACATTTGCTTGCCGATGGCGTTGGCGATAATACGGCAGCGGGTCATGGTGTCTTGGAATTGGCCTGGTGTCAGGGATTGATATCCGTCGCTCATCGCTTCTTCGGGGCGAGGGTGCATTTCAATGATCAATCCATCCGCTCCGATGGCAACGGCGGCGGCCGCCATATCAGGCACCAAGTAAGCATGCCCCGTGCCGTGACTGGGATCGATCACAATTGGTAAATGCGTCTTATTTTTAAGGTAGGTTACTGAGGCCAACGGTAGTGTAAAGCGAGTGTGCGACTCAAATGTGCGTATACCTCGTTCACACAACATCACTCGCGCGTTACCTTCGTTCATGATGTATTCCGCAGCTAACAAAAATTCATCCATCGTCGCTGATGGCCCACGTTTAAGCATGACGGCACATTCGGTATTACCGACTGCTTCTAGCAACCGATAGTTTTGCATATTGCGTGCACCAATCTGTAAAACGTCCGCATACGAGGCTACCAAATCTACATCTTCGGTCGCCAAGACTTCCGTTACGACCGCTAGACCTGTTTCTTCGCGAGCCGTTGCTAATATTTTTAGCCCCTCTTCTTTCATGCCTTGAAAGCTGTAGGGACTTGTGCGAGGTTTAAATGCTCCGCCGCGTAAGCCGGTTCCGCCGGCGGCCTTCACTGCTCGAGCCGCTTCCATTAACTGTTCTTCAGATTCGACACTACAGGGACCACCGATGATGCCGACCGTGTTACCGCCAACAACGAGGCTACCCGCTGTAATAATCGTCGGCTCAGATTTAACTTCTTTACTGGCTACTTTATAGGGCGCGAGGATTGGTAAAATTTCATCCACACCAGCCCCGGCGGCTAGCGCTTCTTTGGTGGTTTCCCGCTTTTCACCAACGGCGGCAATCACCGTTCGTTCGGTTCCTTTGATAGTGTGAGCTTTCAACCCTAGAGATTCAACTCGTTGAGCCATTGCGGAGATTTCTTCGGCCGTAGCGTTACTTTTCATTACAACAATCATGCCTTCTACACTTCCCTTCTTAAGGTGCTTAGTTACTGTTTTTTGCACTCGGACGACCGGAGTTTTAAATTCTGCTTCAAGCAGTGTTTCTGGTGTAGTCATGAGATACCAAATTCCTTGTTTTATAAGTAGACGAAAAAAGCCCCGATGACTATTTTCATCGGGGCTTTAGGATGTTTTTTTGTTTTTCTGTTAACAATTTGCTAACTTGCAGAATAAACTACGCATTCCTATCAGCCCCGCGTTGCCACGGGTAGCTAAAAAAGAAAGCGGAATTTGCTGTGCTGTTGGTCATTTTCAAACGTTACAAGTATCGTTTTTTTTGATGATTAGTTCGATTAAACATTCGTTAGTATTATAAGCATAGCATCGGTCGGGACTACCCTCATTAATTAAAATCATTCATTCTTTTTTCTGTGACGCGCAAAATGTCTCGATTAACAGCGAGTCTGTTAGAACACGCCATCAATGATCTCACCATCTTCGACGATCCTAATTGGCCGACCGATACGACTCATGTTCTCGTGGAAAGAATCGATACCTAGTGCATCATAGATAGTTGTCAACAGGTCGTTTACGGAAACAGGTTGATCCGTAATGTTATTTCCGGAGGCATCGGTGGCGCCGAGGACTTGACCGCCTTGCACTCCAGCGCCCGCCAAAGCGACATTAAATGCTCGTGGGTAATGATCTCGGCCTCCCCTGCCATTAATCCGAGGCGTGCGACCAAATTCTCCCATCCAAATGACGAGCGTCGTGTCGAGAAGTCCCCTTTGCTTTAAGTCTGCGAGTAATTGTGCGTAGGGTTTATCGACTTCTTGGCACAAGGTATTGGTTCGCGAGGCATTGTCAAAATGCGTGTCCCAGTTCGACGATGCGACTTCAATAAATGTTACGCCCGCTTCGACCAAGCGCCGCGCCATCAGGCAACCAGCGGCAAAGTCGCCGTCCCCATAGGAAGAACGTACGTCGGTGCGTTCTTGAGTAATATCAAAGGTTTTCATCTGAGGGCTCAGTACAAGCCGGGAAGCTTTTTCATAGAGATTGCGGTTTGCCTTAACAAATTGCTTGGAGCCTTCCGTCGATCCGTCGTTTTCAAGATTTTCGAGCAGTCCTAATCGTCGAACATAGCGATTTTTCGATGTCGATAACTCCGTGTTGGCTGGCATTTGATTTGCAGAGTTGAGAATAAATGGATCGTATTGCACTCCTAAGAGCCCTGCCGAGTAAACACCGCGACTGCGGCCGATATGTACAAATGAAGGGAGTTCAGATTCTGGGTCCCCGATGTGTTGTGTTACATGAGCACCAATCGTGGGATGTTTGACGCTGGCAGTGGGTAGATATCCGGTGTGTGAAACGTACGATGCACGTGGATGACTGCCTTCGGGGCCATGCACGGAGCGGATGAGGCAGACATCTTTCATTGCCGCTGCGGTTGCTGGTAATTGTGAACTGATTTGAATCCCTGAAACTGCCGTACTCGTAACCGTGGTTTCACCACCGTTGGCGTGATCTGGTTTTGGACTGAACGTTTCAAACTGACTGGGGCCACCGCCCATCCACAGCAAGATACATGCTTTGGCATTCGTACGCAGTGTGGTTGCGTTGGCAATGATAGGTGATTTCCAAGCAGCTACGGATGTCACCGCCGTAGCGGATGATTGCAGCCAAGAGCGGCGGTTGATTTGATTGGTTGTCATCTGCATGTACCTCATTGGTAATGGTGCTTGCTCGGAAAGCCTCTGTAAAAATTTCCGAATAGCGATGTGTTTGGTTATCTGCGTGTTTTGAACTCTGCCGAATTAAGAAGTGCCCAGAGGAGGTCTTCAAAGGCTTCCCCGCGATTGGCGACTTGTTTGATATATGCCAGACTTGTGTTAAGTTCGTTGCGGTTGGGTCGCCGTGAGAAAACACGCAAATATAATTCCTGAACGGCTGCGCGATCCGCTTGCACTTCTTGCAATAATCGATAAAGCATCGTTCCCTGTTTCGCTTGGATTTGTTCGTTAATGAACTTCGAGTTCATCATGGCCAGTGATTGGGGAATGGAAACGGCGACGTCACCGCGTGGGTCGTTCGGGTCGTATCCAAAGACACCGGCAAAGACGTTACGGGGTGTTTGTTGGCGTCGAGGCCCCTGTCCGGTGCCTTCCAAACCAGCGTCTGAAATCTCAAAAACCCCCATGATGTTATCGAATAATTGGTCAGATCGTAGTGGCTGAATCGTGTTCGCTTGGAAGGGAATCTGGTCGTAATTTCGGCGATCGAGGCTGTTTCGTTGGTACGCTTGGGTACTCATAATCGTCTGCATTAACCATTTAAGGTCGTAACCAGACAGTGTAAATTCATTGGCCAAGTAGTCCATTGTTTTGGGGGCGGAGGGTGTACGGTCGGGCCCAATATCATCCACGGGTTCATAAAACCCTTCACCGACCAATTCCGCCCACAATCTATTGGTAACAGCTTTGGCGAACCAAGGATTGTCTGGCGAGGTGATCCAACGTGCCAGTGAATCACGTCGTACAGCATCAGTTGTACCTGCAGGTAGTGTTTGTCCTGAAACGAAGAACTTAGGTGTCATCACTTGCCCAGGTTGAGTTGGTTCAGTGAGGTTGGGCATTGTGTGTTCCAATGTCCCCACAAAGCGGTTGTTCGCGTTGGTATTTCGGCGACGACCAACGAAATCGGTTGCATTAACTATGAATGAGCGAGGATCTTGTTGTGGGCGCACTGCGACGCGGGGGAAAAAAGCTGCTAATTCATGGAACTGTTCCTGTTTCCAGCGGTCGGTTGGATGGTCGTGGCATTGAGCACATTGAATTTGGATGCCCAGAAAAATGCGTGAAATCTCAGAGACGGTTTCTTCCGGACGTCCCTGTTGGGCTGCAATGAAAACGGCGCGACCGTCTTCCCGGATATCACCTTTGGCCGTAATGAAATCCACGGCAATTCGATCCCAACTAACGCCATTGTTCAATGCATCGGTCAAATAGGACTCTAGTGCGGGAATTCCTAGTTGCGATTGGTCGTACGTGCGGCGAAACATAATGACATCTCGCCAGTATCGACTCCAGTTTGCACCATAAGTTGTATCCGCTAATAAAAATTCAATCAGTAGCGATCGTTTATTGACGCTCGGTTCCAGTCCGTACACGAGTACGTCTTCTAGTGACGGAGGTTGCCCAACAATATCGAAAAAGGCGCGTCTTAAGAACGTTTCATCGTCACAGATATTGGTTTGAGAAACGATTGTTTCGCTGACCAATAGCTCGTCAATTTTCTGGGCAATCTCTGTGGGAGACTGAGCAAAAATGACTAGCGGTGGGAAACACCACACGGCGAGAAGAAGAACCGCGTTCAGGATTTTTGTCATCGTGTGTCGCCAAGATAGTAAATAGCAGTTCATAACCTTTATTCTCTCGAGGTTGTATTGAGTGCCCCTGCTATGGACTATTAAACACCTCGATCGCCGAAAGGTTCTGCTAAAATATTACGCTGCTCAAAGATCGTATTGAGAAGATAGTTTTTTAGATTAAATGTTATTATATAGCAACTTTACGGGCAAACTATTGTTTAATAGGTAAGAAACCAAGGGGGCAAGTAACTGCTTAGTGGATTGTACTGGAGAATGAGATGCAAAAATTAATGTTTGCAATAGTGTTAGTAGTTGGGTCGAGTTGCTGGGCCACAATGTGTTTTGCACAAACGTCCAACAATCGTCAAAACATGACGCTCGAGCAGCGACAGCAGCAATTTAGAGTGATTTTACAGAGGTTCGATCTAAATAAAAATGGTCGATTGGACGCTCCTGAGTTAGCACGTGTGCGTGAAGCATATCCGCAATTACAGCGAATGCGCCAAAACAATACTGGCAATCAGGTCAACAAACCAAACGGCGGGACTACCGCGAATGCTCGAGGGGAGAATGCTTCACAAGTAATCCAGCGATTTGACAAAGATGGTGACGGTGTTCTCGATGACAAGGAACGAGCAGCAGCTCGCCAAGAGTTACAGCAATTAAGACAACGCCAAGGGAGTGACCGTAAGCTTTTTTTCTTTAACGTCAAACGCAACCGATTGGATTCTTCGCGATTGATGCAAAAGTATGATGGTGATGGTGATGGTGTGTTGAATGCTAATGAGCGTCGAGCGGCAATCGATGCGCTTCCCAAAACAGTCAACTAGCATATCAGCAGTCGGAGGGAATATAGCCGATGCTTAGTGTTGAAAGAATGAATCGACTTATCATCGAAGTCGCCGTAGGCGAAAACATCGAAGTCAATAACGCTGCCGCCGCCGAATTTGTAAAATCGATTAAATCAGACATTGATGATATGCTAGAAAATGGAATAGAGGTTCTAGTTCCGTCAGAATATCCGTTGTGTCGACTTTAGTATTTCAAAATCCTATTCGACGATTTTTTCTAGGATAGCTTTGAAATCGTCGCGTTTGCGAAGCGAGTCTAAAAGCGGTTCAGTTTTAAGGCGTATTAACATTTCGGGATCCTGAAAAACGCCTGCTAGCATTGCGCGATGGATAAACGAAACAGCATCCTTAGCGGAATCTTTGTCATCCGGCCTATTGACAGAAATCAGAGCGGCCTCAAAGAATACTTCCTTGGCCAGTTTGCCATCTCGTTCGAACGATTGTTCTATCAAACCCAGAACCAATTTGATAGATGCGTCTTGCTGGGCATTTTCTGATTGAGCAGCCGTGAGTTTATTGTTTTGTGCTACTGCGTCAGTCGCCTCGCGGCGTGATTGAATAGCAAATGAGGTTACGGCCGCAAGCATCATGATTAGCATGGCAAAGAATGCGAAGGTCAAATTAGCGACGACTTTGTTGCGTTTGCGCCACCGCCGAATTCGCCCGAACACCCCTACGGGGCGTGCCTTGATTGGTTTGTGGGAAAGCCAAGCGTTCAAGTCCGCGGCGAGGTCTTTTGCCGTATCATATCGGCTCACGGGGTCTTTCTGCAAGCATTTTAAAATGATCGTTTCCATATCGCGTTCAATGGATCCCACCAATTTACGAGGAGCAGTTGGTTCATCATTTACGACTTGCTGCATCAGCATCTTGGCCGCGCCTCGGAATGGACGTTCACCGGTGGTCAATTCATAAAGAATGACACCAAGTGAATAAATGTCTGCTCGTCGATCGACTTGATGCCCTTCGCCTCGTGCTTGTTCCGGTGGCATATAGGCAGGTGTACCCAGAATACGCCCATCCAGCGTCATGGTAACTTCACCAATATCACGTTTGGCGAGACCGAAATCCATCACCAATGGTGTGTTGTCCGCATTGAGCATGATGTTGGCGGGCTTAAGATCGCGATGAACGATCCCCTTTTCATGCGCATGATGTAAAGCTTCGGCGACGGCTGTGCACAGCGTTGCCGCCTCCTGAGCCGACATTTTCTTAGCGGTTAACCATTCGGAAAGGTCAACGCCTTTGACATAATCACTCACGATATACAAGCGATCATCCTCGCGACCAACTTCGTGAATTGTCACGATTCCCGAGTGGTTAAGTTGAGCCACTGCTCGAGCTTCTTGCAGAAACTGTTCTTCGCCGTCACTTCCGATTGACCGCTTACGAGGAATCTTGATTGCAACTGTACGTTTGAGTTCTAAATCATTCGCTTTCCATACCGTTCCGCATCCGCCAGAACCGATTTGTTCGACCAATTCAAAATGGCCAATCTTAGTGGTCATGCGACCTTGATGCTCTAGCGTCTCTAGGTTGTCTTGGTCGAAGATTGAGAAAATGCTCTCGCACTGATCGCAATGAATACTATCCAGCGCGGAGTCATGTGGCGTTTCCGCGAGACTTTGGCAATTGGGACAGCGGATTTTCATGGGGTGTGTTTTCGCGGAACAACAAACGGTAGATTTCGAGGATGGTGTGCAATAGTTAAGTTAATTATGTCATACGCAGTGGTCAGCACACAAGCGATAAAAACCGATATCCCTATTCGCCAGGACGAGGAGATTTAATGGCCGCGACAATTTGCACGATTTGTCGATGTACTGGCGCTGGTGCACTGATGATCGTACTCGTGCCAGGGCCTTGTTCGATGATTCGAATGTCAAGAGTTTGTTGCATTTCTCGCAATGTTTTGAGTAATGCATCCCGCCGCGTTTTGTCGGTTTTGGTGAAGTCGTAAAAACTGACGGAATTTGTTTCGAGTGCATGTTTTGCTGAGGTTATTTCAAGAACATTGTTAGCGCGAGCGATAAACGATAAACCATTTGAGGTTAGTAGTTGCTCTAAGCCACTGAGTAGCGTTTCGTTGTCGGTCACTAGTGTAACTTGACTCGTCGGTGTCCAGCCAACTTTCCACAGTTGATCCCAATTCACTTGAAAATGGAGTCCGGTCTCACTGTTGAGGTATGCCAGAATACGGACCAGAGGTGTTTTTCGGTGAAAGTTCAACGATGAATTATGTTGATATCGCTTCCAAGCAGCCAGTTCGTTTGCCAGACCATCGAGAGCGAGTAGTTTCTTTGCCTGCAACATGTGTTGTAACAATTGTTGCACTTGATCCTGAATACGTTGGTCGCCTTGGATCGTTAATCCGGTTGACGCGTTATCAATGTCATCTGTAGCTATTGATATGATTGGCTTTTCTGGATCACCAAGAGACTGGTTCACGATATCGGATAGTTCAACCGTGGTCAGGCCGAGTTTCTCGAATTGTTCTAACGGAATCTCGCTTCGCAGAACCTCGGGACTGATATGTCGTTGGTGTAGGATAATGACATGTCCACCGTTTGGGGTCATTGCCAGACCCAACGGATTTAAGACGGCGGTTAGAATTTCAGCTAAAGTTTGATTTTCCGCAGAAATCGAAACGGGACTGAATAGAGACGTGCCAGAGAGTTCGAGGGACTGTAAATCGACGGTGACGGGGAAATTTCCTAGCGTCGTTACAAGATAGAAAAACTGGAAGAGCGGTAATTCTTCTTCGATGCTTAATTGCGGTACGGTGAATGACAATCCGGCTTCAATGTTAACCTCCGTCGCCGCTAGCGGATTACTGACGGGTTTGGGCATGGCCGGTCGTTCGGGACTTGTCAGGATTGGGTTGGCACTGTTTCCTAAAAATGGCGCCACATCTAAGAGGATATTATTTAACTCCCCAGTTTCTGTAGACGTCGCTGCGACCGCTTCAAATCCGGGAGGCGCTGCGGAAGGTATTTCTGGTTTCGTAGTGGGTTGCTCCGTCTCGGGTATGGGATCTGGCTTGGTTGTTTTGCTAGCAGGTGGCTCTGTATTAGCAGGTGGCTCTGATTGTTCGGGTGGATCCTGGATATCTTTCGGATCCGTGTCTTCTGATTGAGGAGTTGTGACTTGTTGTGTGTGTTCCGCAGTTTCTTGCGTTGACATATCAGATTGTTGTGTGGTTTGAGCCGAATCCTTAGGGTCCTTAAAAACGACAACGCCAATAATTGTAGTGATGGTGATTAGGCCGCTTACGCAAAGACCGATAATGACAAGCTTCCGTTTGTTTTTTTGTGACTCGTCCCAATCAAGCGGAATCAAATCTGGTTGATCTACCGGGCCATCGAGATAAGCTGAGTGAATTGGTTCGACGATGGGTTGATCTTGCGCAGTCGGCGATTCAGTGTGTTCGTCAGCGAGAAGATCATCGACATAATTGACAATGGGTATGTCGTCGTTGGGGTTGTCCTCTGCTACGTAGCCAAAATCATCGACGGTGTCGTTCGCGTTCTCAGGGTCTTGGAATCCTGGTGGTACGTCTGGGATTTGCACCATACTACTGCAACTTGGGCAAGCGAGGATTTGTCCAAGTAGTTCGGGTTTGCTGACGATGAGTTTTTTGCGACAGGTCGTGCAGTGTATCGGAAATGGTTGCATAGTTCATACCTTTGGCATCACCGTAGGGGAGTGATGATAATGGACCAGCATTAATTGCTTGTTGTTATTCTACAAAAACGGAGGGGAGTGTGTATTTATTAGTTTCGACAGCTTTGCGAGTGGTTATCAGGATTATTTTATTCCCGGGGTCATTTGGATCGGTTGTGATGAGCCAAACCAGTTTTTGATTAGGCATTGAGGGTGATGTCACTGTGGGGTCTGGATTGGCTTTCATCACGATTCCGGTTAAGACTTCCGCTAGCGATTTATTTTTCATTGTAAAGTCGCGAATCGCTTGGTTTCTAGTAATGCCGTCTTGCATCAGGTCATTACCGGCAATATTTAGTTCAAATTTAAATGGCAGTCCGGCTAGGGAACTTCTGACTTCGTTGGCGATATCGGCAATGGCAAGATTTAAGTCTTGTTGTGGAATGTCGACACTGAAGGGATATTGCAGCACTTCTTCGATTGTCTGGGGCATCATAGGCTTATTATTAACGGCAACGCTTCCGGTACCTGGTTCTGATGCTAGGCTCAGTTCACTAGCGATGATCAAATTGGAGGTGGCTTGGATTGGTAACGCAATATTAAGTACTGGGGTTTTATCTTCAATTTGGATTCGCGTTTGTTCATGTAGAAATGCGATCATTGCCGGGAATCGAAATGCTAGTGCGCGCCAATAGGGTGAGGGGTTGAGGGCGACGATATACGCTTCAATTTTGTCATGTAATTCGCCCATGCGTTCGTCTAGTTGAGTTACGAGTTCGCGTTTATCGACGGTCAAGCCGGCAGTCATTCGGGCTTCGATATAGAAGATAGAGTCAAAATGTAGGCTCACCATGGCTGCGTCGAGTTCGTCGCCGAGCAACCATTGTAGCGGGTCGCGAATCTTACTGGGTTTGCCAAAATAGAATTCATGACCATCGCGAAACAAGGTTGTCGAAAGAAAACTGGGAGCGAACAGTATTGTGAGGTGCCTATCGCGATCCGATTGTTTGATGAGTTGCGTAAGTGCTCGGCGAATCAGCGGCGGTTTACCCTCGATTTCAAGGGTGTCGAGCATGGCCGATTTCGTTCCCATGACAAATAAGGCGCCGTTTTCAGGAACAAGGTAGCTCCAAGTGTTAGCTTGGTATAATATTCCATGCTCAGTTTCCTCCGCCGGTGGATCCCCCAATTTCTCAAGAATCTGCAGTTTGGTTGCCGCGTCCTTCAGGTGAACGACGATTGCTGCGGTCGGAAACGCGACTCCCTCTTCGTCTCGCCATGAGAGGATCATTTGTTTAACGTCTTGTAGTCTGAATCCAGTTGTCGTCTCCCAAGTGGACAGATGTTTTTGAAAAGCTGGCCCCAGTGATATGAGGATATCGTCTTTCACGGAAGATTTAAGAAACTCTTCAACTTGGATGGCAACGAAGAGTTGTCCGGCGGGTGGCGACCACGCTAGGTTGACGGCGTTACCGGAAGTGGGTGATTGCCACAGTGCTTTTCCATCATCAGCAATGAACTGCGAGTCGCCTGTTCTAGGTGGTTCGGTGTTTCCGTTTCCCCCCGGACCATTGTTTGGCGGAGTTCCATTGTTGGGAGTTGTATTGTTATCTCCATCATTCTGGGGCGATGTTGTTTTTGGTTGAGTTTTAGCGGCGGTCTCCGCAGGCGGTTTTTTTAGAAAAATAGCGAGCGCCCCCATGCCTATGAGGGCAGCAGCCAATCCAGTCCATAGCATGGGATTCATCCATGGAGATTTAGCTTGACGTCGCATCCGAGCGGTAGTCTTTGTGCCGAGCGGGCCGATTGAGGTGTTAGCACTTTCGAAAGTTGGAGGCGCAGTGTTGCTGTTCGAAGCGCTGGATGCACTGACCTCAGATGTTAGATACTCGTCGTTAGTGTTGTCCAAAGTCACTTGGATCTGCGGTGTTGGTATTGCGGTCACGACGGGAGTTGTTGGTTTGGTTTGTCTAGACGGCAATGGCGCCGCGTCAAGGATAGTGCTTTCTGCGGTAATAGCTGCTTCAAACGCTAGGGACGAATGCGAAAGTTCGGAGAGCTGCGAGGGCGTTGGTGTTTTTGTGGGTAGAACCGTCGCAAGTTTATCGGCAACTTCTGCCGCAGATTGATAACGCGTGCCAGTTTGCTTAGCCATCATATAATTGATGAGTTGTATGATCTGTTTCGAAACCCCGAATGCCGATAAATCGGCAATTGGTTCGTTGGCGTGTAATGTCATCTTGTCGGCGATGCTGCCGCCCGGAAAAGGCTGCATACCTGTGAGCATGAAATACAGAATGGCGCCGAGACTATAAATATCCGTCGTAAAATTTAGATTGGCATCGTGCTTCTGTAGTTCTGGCGCCATATAGTCCGCCGCCAAAATCAGATCCTGGTTCTCTTCGTCCGCTGGCAGATTGAGTGGGCGGTGAATCTGGTCAAAAAACGGCAGCAATTTTACTTGATCGTTCTCATCCAGCCAAATACTATTGGGTGTCAAATGCCCGTAGGCAATGTCTCGCTGCTGAAGTTGTTGTAGGGCTTGTGCGACCTGCCAAGCGATCGAGCAGGCGTCGACTTCGGCCAAACGCGCCGTCGCGGCCATGCGTTGAGTCAGCGACTGAATTTTGGGCGTTCGAATTGTCTCATCTTGCAGCACAACGTATCGATACGAAGTTTCGTTCACGAGGTCGTAGACGCGCCAGATATGGGGATCCCGCAACGCAGCAAATACTTTCACGCGTTGTATGATTGAGTCGAAAAATTTAGGTTGTTGACATTCGTCCCCAGCCAAAAAATGAAGAATAACTGAATGACCTGTATTATGGTGACGAGCTTGAAACCAACCCTTGAGAGGCCCCGCCGACATTCGGTTTTGAACCTGATAGTGACCAAATTGAAATGGCCCTTTGCGACCCTTTAATAGGATGCGGGCTTGGTAGACAGTAATCGCCTGTTGTTTGACCAACCACTTGGCGACTGAATCAACATCTCCATCAGCGTCGCTAGTTTCTGCTGACGCGGTTGCTTGATATTTGTTGTGCAAGTCACTGAGTTGCTTACTTGGCAGCAGTTCGCTCTCTTGTAGCAGTTTCCAGAATTCATTGGGTGTGATCATGGTGATTTCTAGATTTTAATATTGAGCGCCGGAGCCGGTCAATTTACGGTCGTTTGTCAAAGCAGCGGTGACTATTTGGTTCAATATCTCACAGGCTTGGTTTATTTGCGTATTTGAAACGTCAAGGTGTGTGACCAGGCGGACTCGAGTTGGCCCGAGCGCGAGACATCGTACGTTTTGTGATTCGAGTTCCGCCACGAGTGCCGACGGTGAGCCGACGCGAGACGAAACATCAAACATAACAATATTGGTATCGGCGCGATCTCCGGCAAGCTGTAATCCTTCCGTTTCACGGATAGTTTGTGCTAGTTGTTGAGCGTTTTGGTTATCTATGTGGAGTTGTTCGAGATTGTGCTCGAGTGCAAAAAGAGCACCCGCAGCGATGATCCCAGCTTGTCGCATGCCACCACCCAACATTTTACGGTGGCGGCGCGCAAAGGCAATCATTTCTGTTGTGCCACAGAGAGCGGAACCGACCGGTGCTCCCAAGCCTTTGCTGAAGCAAATGGAAACGGTGTCGAAATGTTGTGCCCACTGTGCAGCTGGTATCCCAGAGGCTGCTACGGCATTAAAGAGTCGAGCACCGTCGAGGTGTGTCGCTAGGCCGTTGTCGTGGGCCCAATGACAGATCTCAGCCACTCCGTCATACGGCAAAATACGCCCGCCTCCTCGATTGTGTGTGTTTTCTAGACAGACTAGTTTGGTGCGACAGAAATGCTCGTTATCCGCCTTAATTGTGCCAATGAACTGGGAGGGGTCGAGCACACCATCCTCACCGGGTAATAATTGCACGGCCAGGCCACTTAGCGAGGCATAAGCACCTTGCTCGTAACTATAAATGTGACATTGTGATTCACAGATAAACTCATCGCCGGAATGGCAATGAATACGCAGTCCGATTTGATTGCTCATCGTTCCAGATGGCACAAATAGAGCGGCTTCTTTTCCGGTAAGTTGGGCGATTTTCTTTTGTAACCGATCTACCGTCGGGTCGATATCGATGACATCATCGTCGACATCCGCTTGGGCCATTGCGGCGCGCATTTGCTGTGACGGCTTAGTAACGGTGTCGCTACGTAAATCAATTGGAGTGGTCATAGGTGGTGGGATAATACTTTGGGAATGGGTAAGGTCAAGTAGTTGAGTAATTCTGAGGGAGATTCAGTCGATGAATCTATTTCTATTATGAAGTCCGAATGCGCCGGTGGGAACATCAGTGGAGAAAAAAGAGTGTGATACGAACCGAGAAAGCCAGCAAATTCAAGGGGTTACCAAAAATCGACCTCTCGTTCACAATATAAGGACTAGAACATGCCTGTTCTTAATTATTAGTGAACGTGTTAATTATGGCAGATTTCCTTAAAATTCAACGTTTTAATACGCAGCACGATAGCATCGCGACTGTAGTGGCAGCGTTGCGTGGCAAGCTTAGTCCCGACGGAGATGTCGTTAGCGCTGCAGGACGACAGCGGACGCTTGATGTGTTTGGGGAGCCGCTCACACCGAGTCAAGTTGTACAACGCATTTGTGCAGATGTTTGCAGAGACGGATTGTCAGCTGTTCTGAATTACACACATTCCTTGGACAACGTCGAGCTTGATGCGGATTCGTTGCGGGTTAGTGCGGATGAACTGCAATCCGCTCATGCAGCTGCGGATCCTGAATTTATTGCGACGATCGGCAGAATTCGTGATAATATATTTAACTTTCAACAAGCGATTTTACACTCGGATGTAACACTACCCACTGCCAACGGAATATCGCTTTGTCAGCGGTATACGCCTCTCGGGCGCGCTGGACTGTGTGTACCTGGTGGAGCAGCTGCTTATCCTTCAACTGTCCTCATGACGGCAGTACCCGCCCAGGCCGCCGGAGTTCAACAGCTGGCTGTTGTGGCTCCGCCCACTAAATTTGGTTCCAATAATCCCGACCTGTTAGCAACTTGCCACGAAATTGGTATTACAGAAGTTTATCGCATGGGTGGCGCTCAAGCGGTCGCGGCGCTGGCCTATGGACTCGAAAACGTACCAGCTGTTGATATTATTGTGGGTCCAGGCAGTATGTTTGTGGCGTTGGCAAAACAATTAGTGTACGGCACCGTGGCGATTGACTCGATTGCTGGTCCGAGCGAAGTTGTGGTTATCGCTGATTCGACCACTCGGCCAGATTTTGCCGCTGCTGATTTATTGGCTCAAGCAGAACACGCTCCCGGCGCAAGTATCCTCGTCTCGTGGGATCAAAGCACATTGGATGCAACTTATGACCAACTCGAGAGTCAAGTCGCATTACTCGAGCGACATGATGTGACGCGTCAGAGCCTGGAAGATTTCGGCGCTTTGATTCTGGTACGCAATGCAGACGAAGCGGTTGAGATTACAAACCAGTTGGCACCGGAGCATCTGCACATCGCGATCGAAGAACCGCATGATTTGCAGGTACAGTTGACAACGGCCGGAGCGACGTTTTTGGGTAATTATACGCCCGTCGCGTTAGGCGACTATGTCGCGGGTCCCTCACACACTTTACCGACGTCTGGTACGGCACGCTGGGCGTCTGGGCTGTGTGCAAATGACTTTTTGCGAAGTAGCAGTGTGATTGAGTACAGCCAGGCGGCGATGCAGGCTGTGGCTGGTGATGTGGCGACCATGGCGAACAAAGAAGGCTTAACTGCCCATCGTCGTAGTGTCGATATTCGAGTTGTGTCTGAGTAGCGGTGGTTTCTATGTCTAATGTAAGAAAAACAATTCGCGATCTTTCTGGCTATGTCCCGGGTGAACAACCGCAGCAAGCCAAGTTTATCAAACTCAACACGAATGAGAATCCATACCCGGCTTCTGATACGGTCGTGTCGGCCATCGAAACGGCTGTTAGAGACCTTGTTCGTTATCCTGATCCAGTCGCTAAAGGGTTTCGCTTAACCGCTGCGCCCATTTTAGGCGTTGATCCGGACTGGATTTTGTGCGGCAATGGCAGCGATGATATTCTCACAATTTTGACGCGTACGTTTGTCGATGCTGGCCATACTATCCGACTACCCTACCCGAGCTATACTCTGTATCGCACATTGGCGGCCATTCAAGGTGCTACGGCGGAGGAGGTTGCCTTTAACGACGATTGGACATTACCGACGGCTTTTCGGTCAGGCGATGGACAATTGCGATTAGTGATGTTGCCCAATCCAAATAGTCCGACGGGAACAGTGGTTAGTCGGGAAGAAATACTGGAGATAGCAGACTCGCTACCTTGCCCGTTAATCGTAGACGAAGCCTACGCAGATTTTGCAGACTTTAATTGCATTGATTTAGTACAAGAAAATGAAAAGATCATTGTTACTCGTACTCTGAGTAAGTCTTACGGCCTCGCTGGTTTACGGTTTGGTTTTGCTGTCGCACAGCCACAAGTAATCACTCAAATGCTGAAGGTGAAGGATTCCTATAATTGTGATTCGTTGTCATTAGCAGCGGCGACAGCGGCGATAAGTGATACCAATTGGCTAGCCGAAAATGTTGCTAAGATTCGAGCGACTCGGAGCCGTTTGCAGGAACAATTGGCACAATTAGGATATGACGTAATACCCTCGCACGCAAATTTTGTCTGGTGTACCCATCCGGAACAACCCGTAGAACAGATTTACGAGTATCTCAAAGAGAACGGCATTTTGGTCCGATATATGAAGTATCCCAAATGGCAGGATGGGTTAAGGATCAGTGTTGGCTCGGACGAGCAAATGGATGCCTGCCTCAGTCTTTTAGAGAAACGATAGGGTAATACGATGACGCGTACAGCTGAGATCGAACGTAAAACAGCAGAAACAGACATTCAACTATCAATTAATCTTGATGGCACAGGTACGGCGGATATCGAAACCGGTGTGGGCTTTCTGGATCACATGCTCGACTTGTTTGCGCGCCACGCCGTGGTGGACTTGAAAGTTCGCGCCAACGGTGACTTGCACGTGGATCAACACCACACAGTGGAAGACATTGGTATTTGTTTAGGCCAAGCGGTAAAAGAAGCCCTCGGTGATAAAGCTGGGATTCGTCGCTACGGGCACTTTACGTTACCGATGGAAGAAACGCTTGTGTCTATTGCTATCGACCTCAGTGGTCGCTATGCAATGGTATTCAACGCCGAATTTCCAACGAGTCGTATCGGTGAATTTGATAGCGAGTTGGTTGAAGATTTCTGGCAAGCCTTTGCGGCTAATGCTCTCTGTAACTTCCATGTCAACTTGCATTATGGTCGCAATAGCCATCATATCAGCGAAGGCATCTTTAAGGGCACAGCTCGAGCATTTCGAGCAGCTGTCGAAGCCGATTCACGGATGCAAGGCGTTGTTCCCTCCACCAAAGGTACGTTGTAACGAACGTGTTGCCTAACGCTGCGATATCAATCGATGTAGGGTTCGAGGAATCTCGCGAGTTTGTGGAAATCACTGGTTGTTTCGATGTAGCGAACGACGGTGACTAGCGTGTCGGGGTCAACGAGTTGCTCAAATGGTACGTACTCTAAATCGAGTTGGCCGCTGATGCTGACCATGACGCCGTTGAGTTGTTGTTCGGCAAGCGCTCGATATGCACCCACGCCTAATTGACTACCGAGCATAATATCAAACGCTACAGGTTGTGAACAGCGTGCCTCATAGCCTAATTGCAAGGCATTGATCTTGCGGTGCTTGCCAGTCGCCTCGGTGTAAGCAGTGCTCAGGTATTCGGTTAGAATTTTCCCCAGACTGATTTCTGAAATGGCAATGTGACCGTGGTCATCCCGCGGAATTCCTTCCAGGTAACTATACGGCAAGAACTCAGCCAAGCCTTCGGCTACAACGATAACGCCAAACTCCTTACCCTGCTCTTCTCTGGCTACCATCGTCCGTACCATGCGTTGGACAAGCACTTGCATATCCATGATTTTGCGAGTTTCGGACTCGCCAGTAACTTCGTTTATAATTGTCTCTTCGGTCGCATAGATGCCGACAATATCTTCCACACTAATGACCAAACTTGCTTCGCCTGCCATCGCCGCTCCATAAGCAAGCCACCCTGCACTGCGTCCCATTGCTTCGCAGAGAAAATATGCTCGACCCGCAGCAGCATCGCAGTTCAAGTTGCGTATTTCCGTTGCCAAAAAATCAACGGCCGTGAAAAATCCAAAGGTAAAATCGATTCCCATGTAGTCATTATCGATGGTTTTGGGTAGGTGGACGACAGGGATTGTGACTTGGCCATCGCCAAGATGCTTTTGGAACAGTTGGAATTTGTTAGCGGTCTTAAGTGTGTCGTCGCCGCCAATGGAAATGAACGCGTCGACGCCGAGGCTGCGCATGGCATTGTAGGTGCGCTGCAGTGCCGCGGTCTTGTCGGCATCTAGAAAATCAGAAGGTTGTTGAACTGATTTACCGGGGTTCGCACGAGCGGTACCAATCATGATTCCTGGTTGGGCGCGGGTTTGGTCGAGCGACGATTCAGTAAGCCGAATGTAATCTTGACCTTCGACTAACGGTGTTTCACCATCATATTCCATCAATGCGGAATATCCGTGTTTGATGCCAATGACTTCCGCGCCATTGCGAAGAAACGAAATGGCAGCGGATGAAATGACGGCATTAGCCGCTGGTGCTGGGCCGCCTGCGAATAGGATAGCGACTCGTTTTATCGGATTGTCTGTTTTTTCAGGGCGGGATAAAGTATCAGTAGTCATGGAGAAAACTCAAATAAAAAAGAAAGCGGGACCGGCAGATTGCATTCGTGTTATGCCGTCAACCACAAGTACCGTTAATAACGTTTAGTCTAGCAGGCTTCGTTCAACGAAGGTGGTATCGATATTGCCAGCGATAAATTCGGGGTGCGTCAACACTTTCTTATGGAAAGACGCCGTCGTGGCTATACCGCCGACCTGTAGTTCATCCAAACAACGGAGCATTGTAGCAATGGCTTCTGTACGGGTTGGTTGGTGCACTAAGAGTTTGCCGATCATGGAATCATAATGTGGTGGTACCGTGTATCCCGCATGAACATGCGAATCCCAGCGGACACCTTTACCGCCTGGGACAATGAGATGATCGATTGTTCCAGGACACGGTTGGAAGTTGCGATCTGGGTTTTCGGCATTGATGCGACATTCAATCGCATGCCCTTGACATTGCCCGACATCTTCTTGGGTAAAGGCGAGTGGTTCACCAGCAGCGATTCGAATTTGTTCTTTAATCAAGTCCACACCCGTCACCAATTCAGAGACGGGATGTTCAACTTGGATGCGCGCGTTGACTTCGATAAAGTAAAAGTCATGGTTTTTGTCGACAATAAACTCGACGGTACCCGCATTGGAGTAATTCGCGTTGGCGATCATCCGTACTGCCGCTTCGCAAATTGCCGTACGGATTTCTTCGGGCAAATTTGTTGCGGGTGATTCTTCGATTAGTTTCTGATGTCTTCGCTGGGTGCTGCAATCGCGCTCCCACAAGTGCACTACGTTGCCATGTTGATCGGCGATGACTTGTACTTCTACGTGCCGTGGGTTTTCGACGTATTTTTCTAGATAGACAGCGGCATTCCCAAAGGCAGCCTCTGCTTCTTGAGCCGCTGCTTTCAGCGCGGTCTCTAGGCCGTCGGCATTCTGGGCGACTCGCATTCCTTTACCGCCACCGCCAGCTGTTGCTTTGATTAGCACAGGATAGCCAATTTCGTCGGCGACCTTTGCTGCTTCGGCGCTGTCGGTTATCAATCCGGCACTGCCAGGGACAACAGGAACGTTTGCTTCACGCGCCATACGGCGCGCTGTGTTTTTGTCCCCGAGTTGGTCCATGGAATCTGGTAAAGGACCAATGAAGTCGATTTTGCAATTTCTGCAGACGTCATTGAAGTGAGAGTTTTCAGCTAAAAACCCATAGCCGGGATGAATAGCTTCAGCGTTACCAACTTCGGCGGCACTGATAACGCGATCGATTTTGAGATAACTTTCGTTAGAGCGAGCGGGTCCGACACAATAGGCCTCATCGGCGAGGTCTAAGTAAGCAGCCCCTCGGTCACCTTCGCTGAAAATGGCGATGGTTTCGATTCCCATTTCCTTACAAGCGCGAATTATTCGTAAAGCAATTTCGCCGCGGTTTGCTATTAGGATACGTTTGTACATATAAGTCGAGATCGAAAAGTAAGAGATAGATTTATGGAGTACACCTACCGAGTAGGCATAAACTGCTAAATTGATTTATGACGGTTGGCTTGCGGAATTATAGTACCGGCGACAAGAATTAGGCGCTGGTGTCAACTTTGAATAACGGCTTGCCGAGTACAGCCACGATCTTCCCGCGAATTTCTGCAGGCAGTTCATTGAAAACTTTCATCGCCTCAACGATGCAGACCGTCGATTCCGCCGTAACCATATCACCTACTTGGATATAAGGTTCCGATTCGGGATTGGGACGGCAGTAAAAGGTGCCAACCATGGGGCTATTAATTGTCACAATATGATCTGGTTCCGCTGCTTCGTCATTGTCCGTAGCGGCCGTTGGTGCGGCTACGGGAGCTGGCGCAGAGGTAACGACAGGCATGACGCCGCCAGACCTAGATAAGCGGATTTTTTCGCCGTTTTGTTCTAAATCGATCTCGGTTATGTCGTTCTCCTTCATGAACTCTACGTACTGATGGAGACGATCGATATCGAAAACATTGCCGGATTTCGCCATGCTACGCTTTCTTTCTTATTTAATGTTTTTTAAGCCCCAACGACGGGCAAAAACGTAAAAATAGGTGCTGATGTAACAGAATTGAGTAATAAAAGTTTGTTTGGTTCCCTTGTTTATCGGTTTTTTTGACGGTTTGACAAGATCATATTTCCAATCGTGCCAAAAAACTAGCTTAGACTTCTAGAATGCATTCTTCGAGTTTCTTAGGTAGATTCGTCAAAACTTCGTGTCCATTGCGGGTAACAAGGACATCATCTTCAATTCTAACACCGCCCCAACCTGGTAAGTAAATCCCCGGTTCAACCGTGACAACCATACCGAGTTGCAGTGGAATGTGCTGATTTTCTGCAAGTCGCGGTGACTCATGAATGTATGTTCCAATACCGTGACCAAGGCTGTGTCCAAAATATTTCCCATACCCGGCATTGGCGATATGTCCCCGTGCAGCGGCATCGATTTTACTCATGATCGCTCCAGGTTTGATGCGTTTGATTGCCCGTTGCTGTGCTTGCAGTACCGTGTTGTACACTTTGCGGTATTTTGCAGTCACTTTGCCAGTGACCATTGTACGTGTGATATCGCTGAGATAACAATCGTAGTCGGCACCCCAGTCGATCAATACAAAATCGGCATCAGCGATAGTTTGGTTACCAGGAGTTGCATGCGGTAGTGCCGCTTGACTACCAACAGCAACGATTGGATCGAAGCTCGTACCGCGACCGCCGAATTGACGAATTTGATGTTCGAGATTGAAGGCAATTTCTTTTTCGGTTTGATCTTTCGTGAGCGAACTGGTGATGACCCCAAAAGCCTTTTGGGCGGCATATACCGCTTTGCGAATCAAGGCAACTTCACCGTGGCTCTTGATCTCCCGAAGTTTTTCGATAATGCCCGAGGTCGTGACAAAATTGACTTTAGGCATCTCCGTGTGCATTTTTTCTGCGATTGCCAGCGGCAGTGAATCGCCCTCGAGGGCAACATTGCTTACGCCGGATTTGTGAATTAGTTTGGCACTGACCTTAATCATTGAGTCAGTAGAACGGCGGATTATCGAATCAATGTCACTGCATTCGTCAGCGATTTCTTGCGTGTAGCGAAAGTCCGAAATGATAATGGCGTTTTTAGCGGTGATGAACAAGTAGCTCGAATCACCTGAGAATCCGGATAGGTAACTCACGTTGCGCACGTCAGTTACCAAAATTGAATCGAGGCCCTGCTTCTTTAGTTGAGACCGTAGTTTATTGCGTCGTTGTGCAGCTTGACTCATTTAAGGTGCCTTTTGGGGGAAATAACCAATTTCAATTTCGTTGTGCGTTGTGTTCATCGACTTTAATCACAATTGGATTAGGGGCTGGTTCAGATTCATCAAATTGAGCATAACTACAGATGATCACCAGATCCGTTGGCTGCATCAGATGCGCCGCTGCTCCATTGATGCAAATCTCCCCAGAATCCGCAGGGGCTTCAATGGCATACGTCGTCAAACGTGTGCCACGACTAATGTTATAAATATCGACTTGTTCATAGGGTTCAATATCAGCCAGTTTTAGCAGTGACGTGTCGATCGAAACCGAGCCATCATACTCAAGCTCGGCTTGAGTGACTGTCGCTCGGTGGATTTTGCTTTTTAAAAAAGTGCGTTTCATGTTGTATCGCAAGGCTATTCGATTGCCGTGAAGGCTCCTGTTTATCTGACGCGTTTACCGAGGAATATGTGGGAAAGGCAACACGTTGCAATTATTTATTGCAGTATAAATTGTCTTTCATATCATATTACAGGGAAGCCGTTTTGTAGAGGTGAGGCCCCCCAATTGGCGTCATTTTTTACTTTATCGGCGTCTATGCGATTCCAGCCATGACAAATGCCAAACCAACGATGGCAAAGCAAACGAGCACGGAAATCGTAAAGCCCACAACGTCGGCAGTTGTCGGCTTTTGAATTTCCAGTTGTGAGTTGGGGAATAGTTTGACTCGTTCCGTGTTGCTCGGTTCCGCATAGACAGCCTCGAGTTTGGCTAGATCGGCCGCCGGATCTGGATCGACGGGTGTTTTCATCTTTGCATAAAATCGATCCAGGGCCTCGGGTGAGTTGGATTTACCAGTAATGCTAGTAATCCAACTCGCTATGATCATCACCAAAATCGGCAGGATTATTTTCGACACGAGTTCGAGCGCGTTGCGAGTGGAATTTGTTTGCGCGGCGAGGTCGATTCCCAGCGGCAGGAAGAAGGCGAGATTTAGTTTCAAGTTGCCAGACGCTTCGAACTTAGTACCTTGTGGGTAGGCAAGTTTGTAGCGAGTGGTGAAGTCATTGATTTTCGTTACGCCGATAACTTCTGGAGCGATGGAACTGTCGCTTGGCTTGACGGATTTAAAAAATATCGCATCTCCCCCATTTTCCGTAGAGGTTTCGATACGTGACACGCCAACCTCCAACTCGATGAGCGATTTACCGGTACTGTCGGGAACTGCAATCTTAGTGGCACTGATTTTTTGGGGCTTGAGTAGTTCAATTTCAGATTTGTTAATATTGTCAGCTCGGTCGAATTGCGCTGTCCAAGTTGTCATTGCCTTAGCGTACTCTCGACGAAGCGTTGATTTGGAAACAATATTTTGTGAAACAGTACGTGTTATTTCAGTGCGTGCCAGTAGTGTCTCGTTGGTTTTGAGACTAGGCACGATGATTGGCCCGAGATAGGGAATCATGCCAAAAACAAGGATGCAATAAGCGACGGTGATCCAAGCAGCTCGCGTCGAGGCGCGGCGCCAATACATGCCAATCCAAAACGGAGCGGCAAAGACGAGTGGGAACCAAAAAGTGATCGTGAGTTGAGCGATCATGTCATAAATTGCTAGTGAGAAAAAGATGGATCCAGCGACTACGAGGATACCTGTAATGCGTCCAACCCGGAGGCATTCTTTATCTGTGGCAGAGGGTTTGACAAAGGGAACATATAGGTTGCGCACGATCAGTCCGGCGCCGACAATCATGTAGGCATCCACACTACTCATCAGCGCGGCAAGCAAGCAAGCGAGCATCAATCCTCGGAAACCAGGTCCGAGCAAGTGCATCGAGGCGTAGCCCCAGGTCTGGTCAGGGTTCTCGATCAATTGACCGACATCGGCGTATAGTGTGGCTGCAATTAGCCCCGTGAGTACCCAGCCAAGTGTACAGAATCGTTTGAGAAAGTTACCCACGACGAGTCCGATACGGGCATCATTCTCGGATTTAGCTGAACCTCCACCGGTCGCGATAAAATGGGGTTGAACGACGACTCCGACTAAGTTGGACATTACTATGGCCGCTAAAAAAAAGAGTGAAAATTCGGAAGTGCTATCTCCGATGATCTCAAAAAAGGAATCAGGTAACTGATCAGCCATGATTTCAAAACCAGATTGCTCACCTGTTGGATTGAGTGCTGTGTCATTAGTCAGGGCATTAAGGCCCAAAGGTATCAACATACAACTTAATGCAATGATGCAGATTCCTTGGATGAGGTCAGTGAAATAAGCCGCTGTTAGACCACCGATGACGCCATAGACTAATACGATTATCCCGATAGCGGGAATAAGTACATATTGCAGATCTACCGCTGTACCGAAGAGCATGACGTTCGAGCCAATCATGGGAGCGGCTGTTTTGGCGATGGCAGAAAAGAACATCGATCCGTAGATCATAAAAAACGTGATGCCAAAGATCGCATAGGCACCACCAAGTGGTTTGGATTCGTAACGCTCAACAAACCAATCCCCGAGAGTGATATGTCGCATGCGCCGATACCAAACGGCGGTGATCCAATAGAACGGCGTAACAAATAGCCAATACATCGAAACCCACATGCCATTCATGCCACTGGTGTAGGTCGCTTTACCCGAGTTGATTGGGTCTTGGGGGCCTGTGCCCGCTCCGAAGGCGGCAAATGTTTGCATTAGTTTACCAAACCCGCGACCCCCCAAAAAATAATCTTCTTGTTTCTTGTTTTTGCGAGCGCAAAACAGGCCAATGGCAACGAGGATGAGGAAATAAACAGTAATGACAATGTAGTCGAGCGCAACCATAAGTGTTTTCCAGTGTGTAGTCTATTGTTTTTATCGTGGCGTAGAGTTTAGCTTAAGGCAGTAATGATAAGTGATGTTGGGTTTAGTGTAGGGATCATGGATGTTGTGTCGATGTTGGCTGCGAATTGAATGTCGGCGACCTTGTCCACTTGCAACAAATTACGTCCTCCACGACTCTCCTTCATCTTATCTAATAAAAATGTTGCTGGTATATCACTAGCGATAATTTCTTCCCAAGCGTTGAGAGCTAGTATTGCTTGGTCGTTAACGCCCGCAAGTGGTTGTTCGGTTCGGGAATGCACAATGGCACCGGCAAGTAGAACGTCTTCGAGAGTGATTTCACCGTTGGTACCGGAGCAGATGATATTGAGAGTTGATTCTTGTGCAGTAATGGATGTGATGGCTGAAAGGTTCGAGAACGCAGCAAGTAAAAGCTTGTCGGCCATCGCGCAGGCGAGCATCGCTTTCGTACCATTGGTGGTCGTGAACGCAATGTCTGTGTCTTTAACAACAGCGCTTGAATATTCTGTAGGCGAGTTGCCCAAGTCAAACGTTTCCGGTTTGACACAATTACGTTCACCGCCCAGAAGAACTTGTTGTTGAGTGGCGATTTCGGTAGCTTGCTCGATGCTGAGACAAGGAATGATCGACCGCGCCCCATTAGCCAATGCGGTGACGATAGTTGTTGTCGCCCGCAATACGTCAATAATGACGCAACAGGATCCGCCGATGGACGCGGAGTTGATCAACGCTGGTAGTAAGAATACATTCGTTTGCATGAGACTTATTTTTATTCTGGGATTTAGTACAGGCGTATTTAAGTGATTGGGTTTCTAAGATGTTGAATATCATACCCAATTATCCATTAAAGGGTTACGATAAACAGCATAACTGCGGGTACAAAAACGTACCCCGTAAAAACACCGCTAGCCGCTATTAGTTTATGACCGTACGAGACGAAACTGAGCAAGTCGAACTTGATAAATCCAATCAACGCGTACAACGTATGTTTGGGCAGATCGCTGCGCGATATGACCGCATGAATCACTTGTTGTCGCTGAACGTTGATCATTATTGGCGGTGGCGCACCGTACGTAAAGTAGCACCTCAGGGTACCGCACCCATTCTCGACATCTGCTCGGGTACCGGAGATTTAGCGTTCGCCTATTGCCGCAAATCGGACGCTGCTACAGAAATTGTCGCCGCGGATTTCACTCGGGAAATGCTGCAGATTGGCGAACAGAAGAAGAGTCGACGTGAATCCTATGAGCGCATTAGATTTGTTGAAGCCGATGCCCAGCATTTGCCCTTTGATGATGACACTTTCCAAATTGTGTCAGTTGCCTTTGGCTTGCGTAACATCGCAGATACAGACAAAGGGTTGCAGGAGATGATGCGAGTCTGTCAACCTGGGGGGCGAGTTGCAGTGCTTGAGTTTTCCCAGCCGACGTGGCAGCCGTTTAAAGGGTTTTATGGATTTTACATGAAATATATTTTGCCGCGTATTGGTCAGATATTGGCTGGCAACGATGAGCAGGCGTATAACTATCTGCCGGACAGTGTCGGTAAATTCCCCTGTGGCCAAGAACTTGCGGATCGCATGCAAGCCAATGGTCTCGTCGAAGTTTGTTACTATTCATTAACCGGTGGAATTGCTACGCTCTATGTTGCGAGTAAACCTGAATCCGAATCATCCTCTCTGTTAAATGAATAAGGCGTATGGCATCTGCATCACATCCAGTCGTCGTTGCTATTGCCGGTGCGAGCGGTGCTGTGTATTCAGTGCGGTTGTTGCAACAATTGGCACTCGCGGGTATCGATGTCGAGTTGACGATTAGTGACGCTGGTCGACAAGTCATCAAACAGGAATTGGAGATAGAGGTTCATTTGGAGAAGTTGGACCTGCCAGCTTTGCTGCAGGTTGAGTGCCCAGCGCTTATTCCCATCGAATTGCCATCGTTGGAAAACATACGGTATTACCACTATCGCGATCTGATGAGTCCGATGGCGAGTGGTTCTCATCGTACTAGGGCGATGGTCATTAGTCCTTGTAGTGGTGCGACGTTGGGAAACATTGCTAACGGTACGAGCCGTAATCTTATTCAACGTGCAGCCGACGTTCATCTCAAAGAACGTCGGCGGTTGTTGTTAATCACACGAGAAACACCATTGTCATTAATCCATATTGAAAACATGCGCCGCGTTACACAGGCGGGGGCAATTGTAATGCCAGCAAGTCCTGGGTGGTATCAAGGTGTTACCGAGTTAAGCGACTTGGTTGACTTTATGGTCGCGCGGATCTTAGATCAGCTTGGCTGTGATAATGATTTGATGGAGCGTTGGGGCGATCAAGAAGTCGATTGTGACGACACGCTGGAATCACAGGAAAGTTGAAAATCTGATGTGGTTGCGATTAAAAACATTGCTGGAGATGATTCGCTTCAGCCACACAGTGTTTGCCTTGCCCTTTGCACTGTTGTCAGCCGTCATGTGTTGGACGGTACCTAGTTCTCTGGGGCCACCACCACCGTTTGTCGAGCTAGATTTATTGGGAATTGTGTTGTGCATGATTTTTGCCCGCAGCGCCGCGATGGCATTCAACCGAATCGCTGACCGACGAATTGATGCGGAAAATCCAAGAACGGCCGCTCGTCATATACCCGCTGGGGAGTTGTCGCTGTCGAGCGTGGTTTGGTTCACTGTGTTGAACAGTGCAATGTTTGTGGCCGCGACACTGTTGTTTTTGCCAAATCGACTGCCGATTATATTGTCCTTGCCAGTCTTAGGGTTATTGGGACTATACAGTTACAGCAAACGATTTACGTCACTCGCTCATTTTTATTTAGGTGCAAGTTTATTATTGGCGCCGGTTTGTACATGGGTAGCACTGCGAGGGGAAATTCTGCAGCAAGATATACTGGATATTGTTCCGGCTGTTGTGGTGGGATTGATTGTGATGTTTTGGGTTGGCGGGTTTGACATAATTTATGCGTGCCAGGATACGGAGTTTGACAAACAAGCCAAGCTAAAGAGTATCCCAGCGCGGTTTGGTGTTCGCGGTGCATTACGAATCGCTGCGGTTTCTCACCTGCTGATGATTGTGGCGATGGTGGGATTAGCATTTGTTAGCGAGTTGGATGCTCTAGGTTGGATCTATTATGTTGCTGTCGCTGCAGTAGCTGTTTTATTGACAATTGAGCATTGTTTGGTTAAACCGGATGACTTAGCGCGAGTTAATATCGCTTTTTTTCAGGTAAACGCATTAATTAGTATCGGGTTGTTCTTGATTGTATCGCTAGACTTGCTGTTATAATCCCTCCTGACAGTATCGTGTGGTAAATCTATGCACGGAAACATTAGGTCCTTGATACATAAACAGAGTTGGCTATTACACATGGAGGTTTTGTTCGTGTCTAGAATTCTGAACACCGCAGCGTGCCTTGGATTGATTGCGGCGATGCTGTTGATGACGGGTTGCGTTGGCAGCGATACAACGACCGATGGCACAGGTGATTCGGGTGTACGAGGTGATGCTGAGAGTAAAAACTCAGCCAGCCTGGAGAATAATAGCAACAGTGGTTCATCCGATCCCTTGAATGCCACCACAGCGACGACGGGCGATGCCAATGCGGAAGTATCTATTTTACTTGACCCCGAGATTGGCAAACTGTTAGGAATTTATGTTGCCGGTAGCAATGACGAGCGAGTGGTTGCTAGTGATGCGTTGCGAGAGCGCAGGGAGACCGTCTTGGCGAGTGTCTCGGGTTGGTTGAAAGCTGGCACACTTAAACAGCGGCAAGGATTGATGTTGTTTCTTACCGGGCAGGCACAGCAGTTTCCAGAGCAAGTCTCGCTGGCGGTTGGTTTAGGTTTACAAGACGAGGATAGTAAAGTTCGGTCAATTTCGATTCAGTTGATTCGAGAATTGTTTCCGGAACAGCAAGCGGCGCAACAAGCTGTATTGCTAGCGATAATAGTCGATGCAGCGGAGACAACTAGCAACCGAGTGAGTATTATTCGATTGTTGAAAGTATTTTCTGGTGATCGACCGACGATTGTATCGCAAGTCGGCCAGATAGCTGCGGATAATAACCAAATAAGCGAAGTACAACGTTCCGCCTTGCATACTTATGCTAGCTTGGCACCCCGCGAGCCCGCCATCCCGTTGTTGGTTAAAGTAATAGAGACGTCAAAGAACGACGATGTGTGTCGCACGGCGGCAGTGTTGGTGGGTAAGTATGGTAGCCAGAGTGAATCGGCTGTTGCGATGTTAGCTGTGCATTTAGAATCTCAACATGATGATTTACGTGACGCTGCCGCACAGGCTCTGGCTAGGATCGGCCGTCCGTCGATTGCTGTATTGGGTGCTGCGTTAGGTAGTGAAAACTTGGCGACTCGACAAATCGCAATCTACACGCTTGGCGTCATTGGCCCATCGTCGCGGGCGTACTTAGAAAAGATTTCCTCGATGATCACCGCAGATGACGAGGACACTAACGCCATCGCCCGAGAAGCCTTGAGCCGGATTTTGCAGCAGTGAAAAGGGTATTGGGTGCCCTTACGGTAGCGTGCTGGCTAATTTCTCGCCGGTTGCCCATTTCGATGGGTCGTGTGGATCACGGATAATTTGGTTGTAGAGGGTGTCGCGTTCAATTGGTTCGCGGCCGGCTTCGCGGATCAACTCTTCCAACTTGGCGACGGATACTTCCTCTGGCGTTGTGGCCCCAGCGTCATGATAGATGAGTTCGTGACGGACCGTGCCATCGAGATCGTCGGCACCATAGGACAATGCTGTTTGTGCGGTGCCGATGCCGAGCATAATCCAGTACGCTTTGATATGTGGGAAGTTGTCGAGCATCAACCGTGACACGGCGATCGTTCGCAAATCTAAAAGAGCAGACGGTTTCTTTAAGTGGGCTAATCCGGTGTTTTCCGGGTGAAACGCAAGGGGTATGAAAGTTTGAAAACCACCGGTTTCATCTTGTTGTTCGCGCAAGCGTATTAGATGGTCGATGCGGTGGAACTCGTTTTCAATATGTCCGTAGAGCATCGTGGCATTCGTGTTGATTCCTAGTTGGTGAGCTGTGCGGTGCGTTTCAAACCACTTTCCGGTATCGGCTTTGTGCTCACAAATCTGATCACGAATCTCAGGGTGGAAAATTTCCGCTCCACCGCCGGGCATGCTTCCAAGCCCAACTTCGAGCATGTCTTCGAGAATCTGGCGAATGTTCTTTTTGGTTAAAAACTCAAACCAATTTATCTCAACGGACGTCCACGCTTTCAGGTGAAGTTGTGGGTAGGTATCGTTTAACAGACGTACTATGTTTAAATACCATTCGTAATCTTTTTGGTGGTGCAATCCACCGACAATGTGGACTTCGGTGCACCCATTGTCAGTCGCCTCTTGGCCCCGCTGTAGGATTTCTTCGTCACTCATCGCATAGCCACGTTCTTCTCGCAAATCTGCTCTAAACGCGCAGAAATTACACCGGTAAACGCAGATGTTGGTCGGGTTCAGATGTGTGTTGATATTGTAGTAAGCAACGTTTCCACTGATGCGTTCACGGACAATATTGGCTAATTCACCGAGAGCTTGCAACGGAGTGTCGTTGCGATAAAGAAACATTCCATCGTCAAATGAAAGTCGCTGTTGGTCGTCAATTTTCTTGCGAATGTCATCAAGAACTGATTTTGCCGTCATCGATAGGGTGTCCGAAGGGAGGGTTGTGAAGATTGAGCCTGAGGTTGTTGGTTTAGTGCCTGTTACTTGATTTAGTTAAATCACTAATTAAGTGAACCGTAAAGTTTAGGTGAAAAGTAACGAGCAAATAAGGACCAATCAGATGAAAAATGGGACTCATTGCGGGCGACGGGGTTTCCCTTTTGGCTGACCGCATTGCTGTCGTTCTAGCTTCAGTTGCTGCTCGATTTCCTGCTCTAGTTGTGATGCTTCTTGCTGTGAGTCGATGCCGAATCCTTTCATCCAGCCGATTACTTCATGATCGGATAGTGCGGGATTAGATTTGGCGTTGTTAGCCTGGTTGTCGTCGGTGGTTTGGAATTGATGCTGGACTTGTCGTGCCCAGCGATCAGCGTCCATGGCAGTGGCGCGTTTGCGTTTGGCTGCGCGTTGAATCCGATGATCGCTGGTAACTACGGTTAGATTTCGCGGGGCATGGTGTATGCGAATATACTCTTCCATCAACGTGTCCGCGTCCGGGTAGCCGACGGCAAAATGAATGGTAATGCCACTGCGATCAAAGAGAAACCCTCGGTTTGGTGGTGGGTTTTTTGCGTCGAACACGATCACCGTTTTTTTTCGAAGGTTCGTCGGAAGTGTCGTAATTAACCAGTTCGTCAGTGAGTCACGTGCCCCCTGTAGAGTTCCGTCGTCGTTGTCTGGACCAAACTCACCGGTGTTCCACCACAGATTGTACCCGTCGATCAAAAAAAGCGGGGCATTGTGCGCTGGTGGATTCGAGCGATTCATCTTCGTTGATCCAATGAACGACGTAAGTTTATGTTCCGGTTCATATAGTTTTGACGCAGCCGCCAATAATTACGGTGTCGGCACGACCGGTTAACTCAGCCCCAGCCAAGGGAGTGTTATGACTACGCGAAACCATGGACTCAGGCTGTACGGTCCAGACGGCATTGGGATCGATGATGGTAATGTCTGCCGATGCTCCGATAGCGAGCGTACCTTTTTGGTGATAGCTGGGCTCGTTAAGACCAAGCGCGATTGCAGGGTTCGTCGACAACTTGGCAATCAGAGTCGAAATATCGAGATGCCCTGGTTTTACTAAATGTGTAATGGCTAATCCCAGCGTGAACTCAATTTGGCTCATGCCAAATGGTGCGCGGTCGAGTTCGGTCATCTTTTTTTCAATCGCTCGCGGCGCATGTCCGCTTGTAATGACATCGAGTGTCCCATCAGCTAGCCCAGCAATACAGGCAGCGATATGTTGTCGACTGCGAAGCGGCGGATTGACCTTGTAATTTGAATCAAAACTTCGCAACAATTCATCGGTGAGGAACAGATTTGCGATACAAACTTCAGCCGTAACGCCGACTCCCCTGCCCTTGGCTCGTCGAATCAATTCGACACTGCCTTGAGTAGAAATATCCATTAAATGCAGTCGCCCGCCGGTTGTTTCACAGAGTCGAAGATCGCGTCCGGTGGCGAGTTCTTCGGAGTCTGGATGCATTCCTGAGAGTCCTAGCACCATCGAAGTCGCACCCGCATGCATGATTCCAGATTGAGACAACTCGGGCAGTTCTGGATGGTCAATGATTGGTTTGTTAAACATTTTGCTGTATTCAAGAGCCCGCCGAAACAGGTCGGTGTTGCCGAGTGGTGCTGGAGCGTCAGAGAACCCCACCGCGCCAGTTTCAGCCAGCATCCCCATCTCCGCTAATTCTTCGCCTTGGCGGTTTTTGCTGACACTAGCAATGACGTACACATTGCAATTGTCAGCTTGAATCGCTTTTTGCTGAATGAATTGAATTTGAGCTTGTGTATCGATGGCGGGGGAAGTGTTGGGGAGGCAGGCGATCGAAGTGAAACCGCCGGCGACTGCCGCTGCCGTTCCGGTCGCAATACATTCGTCTTCTTCGAATCCGGGTTCTCTTAGTTGCACATGAATATCGACCAATCCGGGAGCTACGATCTTATTTGTGGCATCGATAACGGTGCTGTTGCCGGAGAGATTCTCGCCGATTTCAACGATGACACCATCGGTGACAAGCATGTCGGCAACGCCATCATAATCTTGGCTGGGATCTATTATCCGGCCGCCGCGAATGAGCAGACTGTTTTTCGTTGGCGAATTGGTGGGCGACGAGTGAGGCATTACTATATGCTGCCTCCATTTGATGACTGCCGCTGATTTGCTGTGGTGGTAAGTGTGAGTGCAGCCATTCGAACGGCGATGCCGTTGGTGACTTGGTTTAGGATAACCGAGTGCGGACCATCCGCCACTTCAGGAGTGACTTCCACTCCGCGATTAATTGGCCCGGGAGCCAAGATTAGAATGCCTTCTTTGGCGTGCGCCATTCGCTCTTTGTTCATGCCGTAAAGAAAAGCGTATTCACGCACCGATGGAAACGGTCGAGTGTATTGTCGTTCAAATTGAATCCGCAAGAGATTCAAGACATCGCAACGGGGGATGATGTCATCAAGGTTGTGTGATACTTCGACTCCGTATTGTTCCCAAGTACGGGAAACTAACGTCGAAGGTCCGCAAACGATAACGTGTGCTCCAAGTTTTTTGAGTCCCCAGATGTTGGATCGGGCTGTACGGCTGTAAGTAATGTCGCCGACCATTGCCACGGTCAAGCCTTCGATCGAACCGCGTTGTTCGTAGATCGTCATGATGTCGAGCATCCCTTGCGTGGGATGTTCGTGTGGTCCATCTCCAGCATTGAGGATGCTGCAGTCAACGTTGTTTGAAAGTAAATGTGGACTGCCTGGCGTGCTGTGACGAATTACAATCGCATCGACATTCATTGCCTCAATTGTCTTCGCTGTATCAATTAGCGTTTCACCTTTACTCACACTACTTGAGCTAGCTGAGAATTCAACGGTTTCTGCTCCGAGTCGTCGAGCCGCTAAACTAAAACTGTTACGTGTGCGTGTCGAGTCCTCAAAAAACATGTTGGCGATCGTTAGGCCAGCGAGGATGTCGAGTTTATTGTGGCACCCGTTAGTTGCGGATTTCAGTGTAATCGCCGTCCCTAAGAGCGTGGTGATATCTTCTTGGCTGAGATTTTCGAGTCCCAATAAATGACGGTGTTTCCACGACTGCGGAACTAAATCTGCAGCTGTAGTGAATTCCGAATTTGGGTTGGTCGTCCCCACGAAGATTTTCCCTTAGTAAGTTGCAAAATTTGTGTTGTTCGGACGTGAACGCGTGTTTTGTAGCGTTTGAGCGATTTTAGCACCGTTGGGTAGGCCTGTGAGCGCTAGAAAACCGAAGCACGATAAGATTGTTTGAGATTTTTTGTAGGTCTTAACGATTAGAGTAAAGATTTAGTGGTTATCTACCGATTCGTCGCTCACACAGTCCAAAGCATTTGTTCATTGGAGTGTTGGTTTGTTTGCTGTAAAGATAATTTACCTGTTACGGAATATAAGACAAGATGAAAGATAAATCCTTGAAAGTGGTGCGTTTTCTATATTTCACCGTGATTATTGGCATTCTAAGCGGATGCTCAATGACGGGAAATAATGAACAAGTAATGCGTGCACCCAATGATTTGCTCAGTGAAAAAACTGAAATGATGCAGTTAGCCGCCAAGCAGGTAACCTATCAGACTCCGCAATCTGCTTTTGGTCACTACACCGTTGAAATTCAAAATGCATACGGCGTCAAGCAACGGGCCAAGTTTGAATTACGCCCGGGCATGTTTATCCAAGACGCACTGCGTGAATCCAAAGCGATTGAGCAGTTCAATTTTATGACGATCAAACTGCGCCGTCCGACGGATGACCCCATGCGTTTTCTGCCGCTGGACATTGAATTTAATCCAGAGTACCGTCGGGTTGAACCGATCAATGATTACGCTATTCACGATGGTGATTACATTATTGTCAGACAACAAGCGACGGGAGAGCTAGACAAGATACTTGGCAATTTCAAATCCCGCGCAGGCCTTTAGCGGGCAAGTCATAAAATAATTTCAGCAGCACTGACCCTCAGGGCTAACGTGTTCAATACTCACGTGGTGTTGTCCGGCCTTGCACTCGGTAAGGCAACCCCATGATTCGCAGGAAACCCTCCGCGTCGTCTTGGTTATAAGACCCACCGCCTTCCATCGTTGCGATCCCTTCGTCATACAAGCTGTTTTCGCTAGTACGGCTGTCAACAATGATGTTGCCCTTGTACAAGCTTAGTTGTACTTCGCCGGAGACGTGCCGCATCGCCTCTTTAATGAATGCCAACAGTGCATCCATCTTGGCACAATACCAGTGGCCGTAATAAACCATTTCAGCAACGTCGGCTTTGAGGCGATCGCGGAGGTGTGTGAGGTCACGGTCTAGGGTGAGTTGTTCTAGCACCAACAGGGCATCGTATAGAATTGTCATACCGGGTGCTTCATACACTCCGCGGCTTTTCATCCCCACGAATCTATTTTCAACCATATCGATTCGACCGACGCCGTTACGGCCGCCGATATCGTTCAGTGCCTGGACGATTTCTAATGGATTAAGGTCATTGCCGTTGACAGTCAGAGGGACGCCGTGCTCAATGCGGATGGTAACCTGTTCACGTTCATCAGGAGCTTCCTCGGGGGAGACACCCATGCCAAAATCAACGGTGTCGACGCCGTTGCGTTGCAAATCCTCAAGATCTCCTGCTTCGTAGCTAATGTGTAAACAGTTTTCATCGGAGCTGTACGGTTTGGAGGTGGAAACCTTGATGGGAATGTTTTTGTTTTCGCAATAGGCAATCATTTCCGTGCGACCTGGGAACAAATCACGAAATTTTTGGATTCTCCAAGGCGCAATCATTTTGACACCGGGATCTAACGCTTCCGCTGCGAGTTGAAAGCGGCATTGGTCGTTGCCCTTGCCAGTGGCACCGTGCGCGTAGGCAACGGCGCCAACTTCGCGGGCTACTTGTAAGCAGACTTTGGAAATCAACGGGCGGGCGATGGATGTGCCCAGTAAGTAAATACTCTCGTATTTAGCTTGCCATTGTAGAACAGGAAATGCGAAGTCACGGCACAGTTCTTCCTGAACATCGACAATTCGTGCGCTTGCGGCGCCGCAGTCGTGCGCTTTTTTCATGATCGCTTCGCGGTCTTCACACGGTTGTCCAAGGTCAACGTAGACACAATGCACATCGTATCCTTCGTCTTGTAACCAACCAAGAATTACGGACGTATCTAATCCACCGGAATAAGCTAATACGCAACTGGGCATTTCGCGAGTCTTTCTGTTTCTAATGTTTATGTATTAAATATCCAAACCTTCAGTTTGTTATTGTGATTTGAGTTTGTTGGTCTGGCAAGTCCTGAGAGCATTGGAGTTTGATGGTTTTGAATATATCGGGCCCCAAAAATACGCGAATTTGTTAGGTGCGCGAATGTGAAAATCATCTTCGTGATAAAAGTTCGATATACCTTTGAGCGGCGGTGGTGAAATTAAATTGTGACGCGTGTCTGATTACTTCCTCGTCATCGAGCGGCTCATCGAGGGCTTGCTTGATGGCAGTCGCCAAGGCACTTGGATCGCCACAGGGTGTGAGACGCTGGGCAAAACGCTCGCCGAGAATTTCCGCCGGGCCGCTGGGGCAATCTGTCGACACAAAATTGCAGCCACATGCCATGGCTTCAATTAAGACGGTTGGCAATGCTTCCCAGCGAGAAGAGAGCACGTATAGGTCCGCCCGTTGCATCCACTGGTATGGATTGTCAGTAAACCCCACAAGACAAACACGATCCGTTAACCCCAGTTTATCAATGAGCGCTTCGATGTTAGCTCGTTCTTCACCGTCACCGAGAATAGCCAGTCGAGATGGCGCTACTGGTTGCAACTGGGCGAACGCATGTATCAATGTGGGATAATCCTTTTGCGCTGACAATCGACCGACTGCTAAGATTAATGGTCCTGAATGTTGTTCGACAAACGGATGTTGCAACGGTTCGTGACGACTATCGTGAATATGTGCACTGACAACGGGATTATAAATGGTGGTGACGCTAGACGTTGGTAGTCGCAATTGTTGTTCTAAGTCTCGCGCGGCGGCGTTTGAGACGGCGACGACTCGATCGGCGGATTTGTAGAGTCGTCGAGCGAGCGGACGGATGAACCTATCGCGCCATTTCTCGCCTCGGTAAGCGGACATCGTCATGTGTTCCACAACAGCAATTTCTGGAAGTTTCAAGTCTTGATTTTGGTTTCGTTTGTGAAGTTTACGCATCGCCCACAGCGCGGCAATGTTGGCATGGCTCAAGTGGGAAATCAAAAGATCTAGGTTTGCCTGTTTCACATAATCCCGCAGCGGTCCGATGGTGTGTCGAATGTTTGCACATTTCAAGTCCACGACTTCGACGTCCCCGGCGATGTTATCGACAAATGGCCCCGTCAATGAACCAGCGATCAAGACGGGTTGTACTTCGTCTCGCGGAAAACTTGCACACAGATTAATTACCACACGTTCTGCTCCGCCACCGCTCAGGGATGGAATGAAATTAGCGATGCGGAGTTTGTGAGTAGTCATGTATCTGCTGTTAAGAGATTAGTTTATAGGTGTATTACGTAGTGCGGGTGAAAATGGTCGTAAAATAAAGTTGTCTTAGTGGCGTAATCTGTAATAGTAGACGTTGTGTTTACGAAACGAAATATTGTTTAATTTGATCACACTGGCGGTACTATAGGTTTCGGCATTTGCGCTGGGTAAGGTCTAGTAGATGTTGACGATTGGTGTGGCATTGCGTACCAATATAGAGACGTTGAAAGTACGGTTTAGATTACGAATGGAATTTGGCAGATGGATCAAAATCAAATCCTTGATTTATTACATCAAGTTGCGTCCGGGCAGTTGAGTTTGACTGACGCGCAGTCTACGATCGCCGCTCGTATGCAGGCTCAGGTTACGCCAGACTTGACTGGGGTCGAGGTGACGATGGACCTCGACCGCGAACAGCGTTGCGGTTTTCCCGAAGTGATTTATGGTGAGAGCAAAGATGCTGGCACGATCGTTGATATCTTGCGAACACAATATGCGGTGGGGCAATTGTCGCTAGTGACTCGAGTCAGTGATGCGAAGGGACAACATGTTGTGGAGTGTTTGCCGCACATGATTTTCAATGCCAAGTCGCGCACTCTGCGAAGTATTGCTGTGCCCGAGCAAAAACTAAACGGGATTATCACGATTGTGACAGCGGGAACAAGTGACTTGCCGGTTGCTGAAGAAGCACGTGAGACGTTGTTGTGGATGGGAGCCGAGCCACAGGTTATTCATGATATTGGAGTTGCTGGTCCACAGCGTCTGTTAGATCATCGCGCACAATTGCGTGCGGCGGACGTCTTAATTGTTGTGGCGGGTATGGAAGGAGCTTTGCCTAGTGTGATAGGTGGCCATGTCGATAGTCCGATTATCGCTGTGCCAACGAGTGTTGGTTATGGCACGGCGTTAGGTGGATTCACCGCACTGTTGGGGATGCTTAATAGTTGTGCGTCGAACGTCGTGGTGGTCAATGTTGACGCTGGTTTCAAAGCAGCGTACGTGGCCGGGCTGATGCTGAAAAGGTTGAGGCAAGGAGGCCACGATGGTTGAATCGGAACCCCCCGCTGAATTCACTGGTTTACCGCTGCGCAGTGCAGATAGTCACAAAGGGGATTATGGTAAGTTGTTGTTGATTGGTGGGAGTTGTGCGATGCCGGGTGCCATCGCGCTTTCAGCAATGGCGTCGCTACGAAGCGGTGCGGGGCTCGTTACCGTAGCGACTGCCGCGGTTGTGCATGGTATTGTCGCAGGATTTGATCCGTGCGTAATGACGATTCCACTTTGCTGTTCGGCCAACGGCACGATCGAAGAGGACGTCGATTCTTTAACGCAGCTTGTTGGACCTTTGGAGCGATATGATGCCATCGTCGTTGGGCCAGGATTAGGGAAAAGCACTGAGCTAGCGAATCTTGTTACTGATCTGTATGAAAAAGTTCGTGGTCCGTTGGTTGTCGATGCAGATGCATTGAATTTATTAGCTGGTGATGCTGGCGGGATACCAGATCCAAGTGGGCCGCGGGTGTTGACTCCGCATGCAGGTGAGTTTGTGCGGTTGTTACAAAACAATCATCCTGGAGTAGATCGAATTGGAGTGCCCACGCGCGATGATTTAGAGCGGGCTGCAGTTGATTTAGCGGGGAAATTTCAATCGGTCATTGCGTTGAAGGGCAATGCCACATTCGTTACGGATGGCTCAATGAAGTGGCATAATAAAACGGGGAATGCGGGAATGGCGACCGCGGGTAGTGGAGATGTGTTGACCGGTGTGATCGCCGCTTTGATCGGCCAAGGCATGAATGTATGTGATGCTGTTCGATTGGGAGTACAAGTGCATGGTCATGCTGGCGATTTAGCTGCAGCGGATCTCGGCATGGTGTCGATGACCGCATTAGATATCATTGATTGTTTAAGCGTCGCCTTCCAACAGTAAAAGATGATTTGGATTTGAGTTGCAACTATGGAAATAATACGAGACTTAGCTGAGATGCAACTTGCGCTGCAAGGTGGTGCTGTTACGATTGGGAATTTTGATGGCGTACATCAAGGGCACGCGAAATTACTAGAGCAATTAACTTTACGAGCCCGAGAAGTCTGTGGTCCGGCGATTGTATTGACGTTTGACCCACATCCAGTCAGGATTTTGCGTCCAGAATTGGCTCCACCCCCGTTGACTTGGACTTCTCGAAAAGCTGAGTTGCTGAGTGACCTTGGTGTTGACGCAATGGTGGTTTATCCCACGGACAAAAAGTTGCTTAGCTTGTCGGCAGAGCAGTTTTTCGAGCAGATTGTGATACAGCGATTGGGCGCGAAAGCGTTGGTGGAAGGCCCTAATTTTGCATTTGGACGAGATCGAGGTGGTTCCATTGAAATATTGCAGTCGTTATGTGATGCGCACGATGTGCAACTACAGATAGTGCCACCTTTGCTCGAGGGGGATCAATTTGTTTCGAGTAGCCGCATTCGCGCGGCCATTTCCACCGGTGATGTTGACATGGCTGCTAAGATGCTTACTCGGCCGTACCGCGTCCGCGGGATGGTTACCCACGGGATGAATCGAGGAGCAGCAATGGGTTTTCCGACAGCAAATTTAGATGGTATTGATACGTTGGTGCCGGCAGCTGGCGTCTATGCGGCAGTTGCTTGGTGGCAAGGCAGACCCTATGCCGCAGCTGTTAATGTTGGTGGAAACCCAACATTTGCCGAGGCCGAACACAAATTTGAAGTTCATTTACTTGACTTCAAAGAAATGATCTATGGGCACGTGTTGAGCGTGGACATACTTAGTCGTTTACGTGGCGTTGAGGCATTTGACAACAAGGATGCATTGTTTGCTCAAGTACAACAAGATATTGTAGCCGTGCGAAATTTGTCGTTACCGTGGCTAGCAGGGACCAACAATGACGAGCAATAGGTGGTAACGACTTTCGTCATTGCTACTTTTGATGTCTACTTAGAAACCGTTACTTGCTGCACATAATAGTTTATTGCGGCAGAAATCGAATCCGAATCAATATTATCAGGAACAATCCAATGGCTGTCGACTGGCAAGCTTTTACCGAGGTCATCAACAAGCACGACAAGTTTGTATTGACGAGTCACATTCGACCTGATTGTGATGCGTTAGGTAGTGAATTGGGCATGCGAGCGGTGTTGTTGGAATTAGGTAAAGATGTGATTGTCGCTAATGGTCACGCCACCCCACCGAATCTAGCTTTTATTGATCCGGAAAATTGCATCCGCGTCATTGGAGAAGATATTCAAATCGAGGATCTCCGTGATCGTGATGCACTAATGGTGCTCGACACCAGTGCTTGGGCGCAGTTAGGTGACATGGGCGCCGCTTTAAAACAACTGGATTGTTATAAGATGGTGTTAGATCACCATCAGGGTGAAGATGACCTAGGCGCCGAATTTTTCAAGGACTCAACGGCGGAAGCTGCCGGCCGTTTAGTGGTGGATGCCGCAGATGCATTGGGTGTTGAACTGACAGCGAAAATTGCTCAACCATTGTTCACAGCAATTTCGACGGACACGGGGTGGTTTCGATTTGGGTCAGCTAATGCCAACACTTATCACATTGCTTCGCGGCTAATCGCAGCAGGGGCGCAGCCAGCGGATATTTATGGAGATTTATACGAACGCGAAACGGTTGGCCGAATTCGGCTGCGGGGCCGTGTTCTGGAACGCATTGAGGTGCAATCTGAAGGACGGTTGGCGCACACGTTTATTCGTTGTGAAGATTTTCAAGAAACCGAGGCCCTGCCCTCAGACACAGAAGATTTAGTTAATTTGTGTTTGACCATTCATGGGACACAAGCTGCGTTAATCTTGGTGGAACAGACACCGAGTGTCTATAAAGTCAGTTTTCGCAGTCGTTGTGCAATGGACGCTAGTGAGGTTGCGCGAGAGTTTGGCGGAGGCGGCCATAAAGCGGCCGCGGGTGCGGAGATCGAAGGTTCCTTTGCCGAGTGCCAACAGCGTCTCCTTGACGCGGTCACCTCACGTTTGTAAAAACTAATGTATGGCACGTTGGCAAGAATTCAATTTTCCCTAACCCACCAGTTTTACCACCTTGCCAATGAACCACCCCACCCCCTTCAAGTTTGCTAGTGCACGTTAACGCACCTATGTTTTGGCGATGCGAGCCTACTGCATACTGCCCACCAACGCGACGGAGATAATATTATTAGATATGAATGAAGTAAAACCAAAATCGCGTGACACGGAAACTAGTCCACCACAAACGACGAACGAACGACGGGGGTTTTTGAGTTCAGCGGCAGCGATTACGGCCGCCGCCCTTGGAGGGTTGCTAGGCGTTGGACCGCTGGCAATCGGATTGTATGCAACTGTGATGGATCCGCTGCGAAAGAAAACGACACCTCAGAAAGCTGCCGGTAGTGCAGGCGCCACGGGAGCGAAAGAGGGTTACTATTTCGTCGCACAGATTGGTGAACTTGACAGTCACGTCCCACGCCGTTTTACAATAGTAGCGGACAAAATAGACGCCTGGAACTTTATGAAAGACCAGCCCATTGGTGCCGTGTATATGCGCATGCAAGGAGAACAAATTGAATGTTTCCACACAACTTGCCCGCATGCAGGTTGTGCCGTTTCTTATGAGCTTGAAAGCCAGGCCTACCTGTGCCCTTGTCATAACAGTTCTTTCAAAGTTGATGGTTCCAAGTTGGAAGTTAGCGGTTCTTCAAATCCGAGTCCGCGCGGGCTGGATGCATTAGAAGTGGATGTTCAAGGGACGAATGTGTTTGTTAAATACGAAGACTACTTCACCGGACGACACGATCAGGTTGCCAAGTAACAGCATTGATTAACAGATCTAAACACACAGCACGAAAAAAAAAGCTAAAGCAATAACATGTTCAGAAAACTATACAACTGGTTTGATTCTCGCACTGGTGTACAAGCATCGTTGGAAGAAGCGTTGTACGAAAATATTCCGGGCGGTGCTAAGTGGCGTTATGTGTCTGGTAGCATGCTTGTGTTTGCTTTCATGACACAAATGATCACCGGTTTGTTTTTGTGGATGCACTACAGTCCCGGCAGTCAGAATGCGTGGGCTAGTGTGTATTATATCACTTTCGAAATGGAAGGTGGAAATCTGTTGCGGGGCGTCCATCATGTGATGGCCCAAGCGATGGTTTGTTTATTGCCGATTCACTTGCTGCAAGTCGTCATTGAAAAAGCGTACACTAAACCGAGAGAATTCAATTGGTGGTTGGGTTTAGTGTTGATGCTGATCACGTTGGCTCTAGGGTTAACCGGATATTTACTTCCGTGGGATCAAAAAGGGTATTGGGCGACAAAGGTCGCTACGGAACTTGCGGCCTTACCGCCAGTGATTGGCGGACTGACTCAAAAGCTAATTGTAGGTGGCACCGATTATGGTCATTTTACGCTAACTCGGTTTTTTGCCTTACATGCCGGAGTGTTGCCAGGATTGTTGATTGGCTTTCTCGTTTTACACCTAGCGATGTTCCGGAAGCATGGAATTACGGCCCATTCCTCGCCTCATCGACCGGATCAGTTGTTTTGGCCCATGCAAGTCCTGAAAGATGGAATTGCTTGTGCGTTGCTGTTCGCAGTGGTTGTATTCGCTGCGATTGCTGAACCGGTGGAATTAGGTCCACCGGCAGAACCAACGGAGGCGTTTGGTGCTGCACGCCCCGAGTGGTATTTTCTGTTCCTGTTTCAGATGCTTAAGTATTTTGATGGGAGTCTAGGCTTCAATACTGAGTTGGTGGGTGCAATTGTTCTGCCAGCGGTGTTAGTTGGATTTATGTTTGCGATGCCGCTCATTGCACGTAAGAAGTTCGGCCACCATTTAAATGTAACGGTTATTGTGGTGATTGTTTCTGCCGCAGTCTATCTGACGTGGGAGGCGAAACAGGAAGATAATTATTATCTGAATCATCCAGACGATACGCAGTCCGCAGCGTACAAAAAATCAAAGCGTTTTCACGAAGAGGTGGGGCGTTCTGAAAAAGAGTTTGAATTGATTCAACAGTTAGTCAAGGATTATGGGATCCCATTGGAAGGTCCCACGGCGTTGCAACAGCGAGATCCATTAACGATGGGACTGCGATTGTTTAGGCGTCAATGTGCTAGTTGCCATGCGTACAGTCATGAAGAATTCGCTATTGCAGGACCTGCCAGTCCTGACGCGACAAGTGACTCACCCGGTAATTATGGAGCACCTGACTTGGCGTATTTCGGTTCCGTGAAATGGATTCGAGGTTTGTTAAGCAACGATCCGGTAACGGGGATTCGTGGCGAGCGTTATTTTGGTAAGACTTTGCATGTTGCGGGTGAGATGGCCGAGCACGTCCATGAAACGCTGTGGGCAGCGGTTGAGACTGAGGCGGATCGTCAAGCATTAACTACTCAAATAGAGCAAGTCGCGTGGGCACTCTCGGCGGAAGCTAAATTGCCGTACTTAGATTACGCAGCGAACCAAGAAAAGATTGACGCGGGTATTGGGCATTTGAACGATGACACGCTTGGTTGCATTGGGTGTCACAATTACGGCGACAATGAAGATGGATATGTTATTGATCTCAACGGTTATGCATCTGTCGACTGGCTCACAAAGATGATCTCAGATCCGGCACAAACTGGGTTCTACGACGGCGGTTCCGACAATGACCGCATGCCGTCGTTCCACAGCGAAGCGACCAAGTTGTTAACACCTCGAGAAATTGAATTGCTAGTTCGGTTCTTACGTGAAGACCACACGTTACTCGACGATTGAGAGGGTGCGTGTTGTCGAACCAGCGAACGCTAGCGTAGAGCCAAGCTGGCGTTGCCGCAGGAGATGGAGCAAACGGCTACTACGAATTACCACGAAAGTGATTGTGGGGAAAACTATCCGATGCGGTCGCGGATTTCTGTGAGGACCTCTTCAACGCGCACGCGGATTTGTTCAAGTGTATCGCGGTCGCGGATCGTGACGGTATTATCTGCGACACTTTGACCGTCCACGGTGATGCAATACGGCGTCCCGGCTTCGTCTTGACGTCGGTAGCGGCGGCCGACCGCACCTTTTTCATCATAGAAAACGTTAAAATGTTGTTTCAGATCAGCATAGATCTTTTTCGCTAACTCGGGCATGCCATCTTTTTTAACAAGCGGGAAAATGGCCGCTTTGATTGGAGCAATTCGAGGATGCAACTTCATTACGATCCGTTTTTGCATGTTTCCTTTTTCGTCGGGTTGTTCATCTTCGGTATACGCTTCACACAGAAAAGCCAACGTTGCACGGTCTGCACCAGCTGAGGGTTCAATCACGTGCGGGATATACTTTTCGCCAGTCAGATCATCGCGGTACGAAAGATCCTTGCCACTGCCACGGTGTTTGGGTTTTCCGTGTTCATTGAGTTCTAATTCAAGTGGATTCGAATTAGGGTCAAGCTTGCCTTCCATATGACTGCGCAAATCGAAATCACCTCGATGGGAAATTCCTTCAAGCTCACCGTATTCTCCGGCAGGCAAAAATGGAAAAGCATATTCGATATCGGCTGTGCCCGTTGAGTAATGACTCAGTTCGTCCTCAGCGTGCTCGCGGAGGATCAATCGCTCTGCAGCCAAACCTAATGCGGTGTACCAGTTCATGCGGCGATCGCGCCAGTATTGATACCATTTAGATGAATCGTCAGGGTGACAGAAAAACTCGATTTCCATCTGTTCGAATTCTCGCGATCGGAAGGTGAAATTTCGGGGAGTGATTTCATTGCGAAAACTCTTGCCCGTCTGTGCGATCCCAAACGGTAGCTTTACGCGAGTACTGTCCAATACGTTTTTGAAGTTTACGAATATCCCCTGGGCTGTCTCAGGGCGCAGAAAAGCGGTTCCCTCTTCACCGGCAAGTGCGCCGATGATGGTTTTGAACATTAAGTTAAATTCGCGAGGCGCGGTTAGTGTGCCAAGTTCTTTCGCATCGGGGCCGAGTACATCCTGCATGTTCTCAATTTCGGTCAGCGATAGAAAGGCATCTTCAAATTCTAGCTGCGCTGCATTTTTGGCGCGGAGTTTGAAAAACTTCATGGCCCGTCGCTGCGTATCTTCGTGTTCTTCTGCCGCTTCGACGATGGTGGCAACAAAGATGCGCTGACCTTTGGCATTTGCCCATCGCCCGCGGACTTGATCATAGCGGTAGCGTCTTTTTGTTGTTCGGCAATCGACCATGAAATCGTGAAACAGATCATAGTGACCAGAGACTTTCCAGACTTGTGGGTGCATGATGATTGTGCAATCAAGACCGGTCATTTCATAGGTAGATGGTGCTCCTGGGAGTTGAGTGAGTTCATCGTGCCCACTCACCATATCGTGCCACCAAGCGTTCTTGATGTTGCGTTTTAGTTCAACTCCCAACGGACCGTAGTCCCAGAATCCTTGAATCCCTCCATAAATTTCGCTTGACTGAAACAAAAATCCGCGTCGTTTGCAAAGGGATACGAGTTTATCCATTTCCATAGTTACTGTCTTTCTTCGGTGGTTAGTGTGGGTGCTAGCTTCGCTGGGAGTTGGTGATGTGAGGCACACAGAGGGTATCGGCAGAATATTGTGTTGCTGTGCAAGGAAAAAACCGCTGAGATCCTTCTTAGTGAGACTAAGTGGGTGGGATCTCAGGGGTTTTGATTTGCGTTCGAATATAAGCTAGCCCGCAGGGACTTGAACCCCGACAAACAGAACCAGAATCTGTTGTGCTACCAATTACACCACGGGCTATTTGT